>Ga0209382_10005439_pt1 | contig 16601 bp, 16 predicted proteins | sample SoiMetdeltSBSDD5_FD_187599 | JGI IMG/M metagenome (GOLD analysis project Ga0209382, IMG submission 187599) | Bulk soil microbial communities from a Populus tree surrounding site in Tennessee, USA - Soil MetaG P. deltoides SBSDD5 (SPAdes) (version 2) | ecosystem: Environmental > Terrestrial >...
GAACCGTTTGAGCAGATGGTCCGAACAGGATTGCTGCCGGGCTTCATCGAGATCTACATCGAACGAGACCTTAAGCTGAAGTTGAGCCGCATCTGATCGTGATCTGTCCGCTTTAGGCCTCAGCGCGATTTCCGCTTTACCCCAAAAGCGGACATTCGCAGTGCACTAGCGCATGTCCGCAAAGGGCCAATAGCGGACATCCGGGACGATGTGAACGGGAAAGAAAACGCCTCCGATCACGCAGACCTGGCAGTCCGAGACGTGCCCTACGCTGCCTTGGATTTCTGAATGGCCTTTGCGGCGTCGCGGCGTGCGGCGAGGTCCGGCGCCTGTTCATCACCTTGCCGCCGCGGACATTGAAATCGGTCTGCGCATCCGTAGCTCTGCCGACCTGGTTCCTCGGGCGTAATCCATCGGAGCGTGTTGTTGTGGTGTCGTACTCGGACTTTCTGGCGCGCACCCACGCCAATGACTTTCGCCTCCTGGTCAACGATCCGATCTATCAGGCCAGCTTCCCGGCCATGCGGCTGGCACGCGATACCGACCGCGAGATCGTAACCAGCAAGCGCGGCAAGCGCATTGCTACCTCAATCGATGGCACGCTGCCCGGGCTCGGCGGCAATCTGATCGTCATCGATGATCCTTTGGCGGCCCACGCCGCTTGACCATGTACTTGGCAACGCTCGACTGCGCCACTTCAAACCCGAGCTTAAGCAGCTCACCATGAATGCGCGGCGCTCCCCAAAGCGGGTTCTCGATGCTCATCCGTCGGATCAGCAATCGTAGGTTCGTCTCGATTTGCGGGCGCCCGCCCCGCGAATGCGATTTCCAGCGCCAATAGCTGCGAAAACCCGCCCGATGCCACCGGACGAGCGTCTCAGAACGGACGACCGTAAGAACGTTCAGGATTGACGGAACCCATCGATACAGTTGGATAAAGAACCAGCGATCATTGTTGGTGAGCCGCACCCGGACGTGGCGCTGACGGCACAATATATTGAGCTGATGTCGGAGCGCCGCGTTCTCTGCTTCAAGTCGGCTCCTCGACTTTAACGGCGAGGCCAGGATCGCAACCACAAAGCATAAAAGCGCAACCATCGCGTCAATTTAGGTGATTCCCTCATCTCATCAACGTGGATAAGGTTTTCGGTACACACAGGCAGGACCTCGTCGGGTAGCGCGCAGTTAGATCATGCTACCGGCGTCAATTAGCCGCTTCGTTTCTTCAAACGCTTTGTCTCGGTCGAGGCTATCGAGTTGGACAGGAATCAGATCAAACGACTCGTTTTCGCCCGCCGCTTTGATCTTACTGCCGTCGGCTTTGGTAATTATCGCTCGCCACAATCCATCGGGAGTCTTGAAGGTGCGGATGGTAAACCCTTTGTAGTCCGCAGTGCGGTCAGCATTGGTTGGCATGGCGCAATGTACGGGCACGGGCCTATAGCCCGCAACGCCTGCTGCTCAGCGTAGCGGGTGTTGACACAGATTGCCCGGTAGATGCCAATCTCGCGTGCCTGTCAAAATGCACGATCTTGATTTTTCTATTTTTGGAATATTTCTTGCGCCGCCCTAAGACGGTTGGCGGACAGGGAATTTGCACCGGGTATAGTGCAGAGTAGTTTCCGGATGACATTTTCGGAAGGCACAGGTGGAGCGAAGAACATTTTTCTAGATCAAGTCCAGAGTTGAGAATTTTGATTCAAGGATCCGATCAAGAACGCCGGCCGATTACCCCATCTTGAGGTCAAAAACGGACATTCCGCTAATTCCGTCAGCAGTACGAGTGCTATCATGGCGGGCGCTGCAATCCCGTACCACACGCTCGCCTCGTAGCCTGGCAAGGTTTCACTCCCGAAAAGATGCCGGCGTCGAGCTTGCTCTTCCTTGGTCAAGTGCCGCAAAACGTTTGGTGCACGACTTGATCGGGCCGCGGCGGATCGACGTAGCAGCCGAAGGCCGGTTGATCCTCGTAAGGCATGGAGAGCACTGTCAGCAGACTCTCGAAGGGCGCGAAATACCCATCGTTCACGGCTGCAGAGATCGCCTCCTCCACCAGATGGTTGCGCGGGATGAAAGCAGGATTAGCCGCACGCATCGCCGTCCGGCGCTCGTTCGCCTCTCCACCTTCGTCTGCAAGCCGGTGGCGCCATCTCGCTGCCCAATCGTCGAAGGAGCTCGGATCGGTAAACAGGCTGCGCACACCCGCGTCGCCGTCGGGGCTGGCAGCCGCGTCGCACAGCCGGCGGAAGATCAAGGTGAAATCGGCGCCGTTGCGGGCCATGCGCTCGAGGAGGTCTTGTGCTAGGGACAGATCGTCCGGCCGCGGTTGGAACAGGCCGAGCTTGCGGCTGAGGCCCGCGGCGTAGGCCGTCTCGAAGCCGGTGGCGAACGCGTCGATTGCCTCATGCGCCTCTTTAACGGCAGCGTCCTTGTCCTCTGCAAGCAGCGGTAAGAGCGTCTCCGCCAGACGGGCGAGGTTCCACTGCGCGATGCGCGGCTGGTTGCCGTAAGCGTAGCGCCCCATGTTATCGATGGAGCTGTAGACCGTCCGTGGGTGATAGACGTCCATGAAGGCGCAGGGACCGTAGTCAATGGTCTCGCCCGCCATCGACATGTTGTCGGTGTTCATGACGCCATGAATGAAGCCGACGAGCTGCCACTTCGCTATAAGCGCCGCCTGGCGCGAGATCACCAAGTCGAGGAGGGTGCGGTACCGGTTCGCCGCGTCAACCGCCTCTGGGTAATGCCGCGCGATGACGTGATCAGCGAGGCGCCGGATCGCATCCAAATCCCCTTGCGCCGCGAAGAACTCGAAGGTGCCGATACGGATGTGGCTCGACGCGACGCGGGTCAGTACCGCGCCGGGCAAAGGCGTCTCGCGCCAAACCGGCTCGCCGGTCGTCACAGCGGCGAGTGCTCGGGTCGTCGGAATCCCGAGCGCCGCCATCGCCTCGCTGACGATGTATTCGCGCAGGACAGGCCCGAGCGCCGCGCGTCCGTCGCCCTGCCGGGAAAACGGCGTTGGGCCAGATCCCTTGAGCTGGATGTCGCGGCGCACGCCGTCGCGATCGATCACCTCGCCGAGAAGAATGGCACGTCCGTCACCGAGTTGAGGTACGAAAGTCCCGAACTGGTGGCCGGCATAAGCCGTGGCGAGCGGCTCGCCTCTCTTGGGCACCCGGTTGCCTGCGAGGATCTCAACACCCTCCGGTGCGGCAAGCTTTCCCGGATCGAGCTCGAGATGCCAGGCGAGTTTCTTGTTCAGCCGGACTAGACGGGGCGCGGCGACGGGAGTGGGCCGAAGCCGCGCGAAGAATCGGTCCGGCAGGCGGGCGTAACTGTTGTCGAATGCAAAGAAATCGACTGCCTCGATTTGTGCCGTCATGACAGTTCCAGCGCGCGGTGTTTGAGATCGGCAAGATCGACAACATCGAGAGCCGCCTCGTGCGTCGATTGGAGGATGACGGGAGGCGCGCTGATAGCTGGCCGCAACGGTTGAATCGGGCCAGCTCCGGACTCTCCCAAGTAGAAGACCATATTCACGGATTGACCGTATATATCGCGCTCCTGCCGTCCGGGACGGACATGCGGATCAACGCACCAATAACACCGCGACGATGACGTCGAGGTATAAATCGCATCCTCAAGAGCGGGAAGGCTGTCGAAGACGCTCTTTCAACTTGCACCTCCGATCAAGCCCATCGCTCAGAAGCTGTCATCGCTCCGACGCCAGACGCTCGCCAGCCAGGGCTGTTTTTCGCGCGGTAGTCCGGCGGGGCGGTAATAGTGATTAATCTCAACGAATCCGGCGGCTGACACATAGCTGCGCCAAGTATCAAGATCATGATACACGCCGTAGCGCCCACCATTCCAGCCTTCCTCGTTGTGGCCGTGCGGGTTCGAGCTGAACAGGACACCACCCGGTTTTAGACTTGCGTACAGTTCTAGCAACACACGCGGTAACTCCTGGCCGGGTACGTGAAACAGTGCGGCGTTGGCGAATACGCCATCGAAATGGCGATCCGGCAGATCGAGCTTAAGAAAATCCTGCTGCCATACTTCGCAGCCACTATGGGCGCGCGCCATCACGACGAAATGCGGGGCACCATCCAACCCTACCGCGATGTGACCGAGTTCGGCAAACACCTTGAGGTCGCGGCCGGGCCCGCAGCCAAAATCTAGTATCGTATAAGGCGGCTCACCCCCGATGCTTTGTAACAGCGCAGTGATGTTCTGGTTGACGTTGTGATCGCGCGTGCCTTCCCAGAAATCTTCGGCGTGCTCGTTGTAGTGACTCAGCGTGAAATCAGTGATCTTTGCCAGGTCTTCCGGATTCAGTTTCATGTTCGATCTGGGTCGCATACTCGTCCGGCCTGCACTCGCTACGGGGACCTCGAGGCATCAAAACGATCCCGGCTTAAGGCTGCGAACGCTGCGACCATCAAGAAGATCCTTGGGGTAGCACCCCCTCGAACCCACGTTACTCGCCTTCTTTGCCGAAACGAATGAATTCTTGCCATTGCCGTCGCGAATACAGCCCACTGGAGCAAGCTCGCGCAATAGCGGGACTATTCCCAAAAGAGCCTGGAAGACGGTTCCAGTTCGCCAGCCCGTTCAACGCGAGATCTCCTGGACGATTGCTTCGAAGGTCGCCTTCGATGAGTTGTCCCCGGGCAAGCCGGGAAATCCGGTCTCGTCATCGCGAAAATCGTTTCCACAAATGAGGCTTAACTCGGGTGCGAGCTCGTCCACCTCTTTCTCTTTCGCACTGAATAGCACTTCTTCCAGTATAGAAATGAGTTGTGAGCTATCGTTCGGCACCCCAGCTTCCGGATAAGCTTCGAGCGGCAGCGTAAAATACGTTTTCAGATTATCGCTCGCATTGGGCTCCTGACGCAGATTTTCCCGGAAGTTTCGTTTCAATCGTTTGAGGCTGCCTGGGAAGAATAGCAGCGGGCGGCCGCCGGTCTTCGCGAAAACAATTTCAGGCGTCTTTGATAACATCGGCGATGAGTGCTACATGGGACCTGTTGATGTCGCGGGATGCGACGGCCTGCGCAGGCCATTGAGTTGCAAAGTCTGATCGATATCGGATTTGAGGTCGAGCTCACCGGATTTGAAACGCCCGACATCGATCTTTTGCTGGATGAGGCCCTCGAGGCAACGGGCCTGTCGCCCGCAGACGATCAGTTGCCGGTGATCCGCACTGGCGCAGCGCCGCCCGTGCGGACGAACGACGTCCGCTTTACCCCCCGAAAGCGGACATTTGCAGTGCAACTAGGCATGTCCGCTTTGGGCCAATAGCGGACATTCGAGAGCGAGCGTTATGTTCAGCTAGGCTGCCTTGGAGACCCGCGTGTCGATTTCGCTGCGAAGCATCCCGAAGTCGATAGGTTTTGTAAAAAGCGCCTCAGCGCCACTCTCCAATGCCTTGCGCTTGGTCTCCGCATCGCCATAGGCGGTGATCATGATAACCGGGACGTCCGGTCGAACTGCTTTGGCTTTCGGAACAACGCGATCGAACTGCAGCAACCGTCCATCTGTCAGGTGACGTCGGCTAATGGGATGGTCCGGCCGCTTTACCCCCGAAAGCGGACATGTGCGGTGCAACTAGGGATGTCCGCTTTGGGCCAAAAGCGGACATGGGCGCGCGTGGTAAGATCGACAGTGTCCCCTTAAACAGCATGAGCAAGTCGCGTGAGCGACCTCGTCTTGCAGCGGGACCCTTAACAATGTCGACGCTCTCTGAACAAGCCATCGGGCCATCCCAACGGATGGAAAACCTGCTCGCAGGGCACTATTCAGCTCAATGCGTTCACGTCATCGCGGTTCGCTTTCTCTCAACGGCAGATATGTGTGAATGGACGTCCGCAACTGCTCGGGTTCAATCATCCGGCGTCCGGCCGCACCAGCCGGGCAAATACACCGCGTCCGGACCTTTGGCCAATTTCATCGCGGTTTCTAAAGCGCGGTCAAAATCACTTTCTACGAACTTGCGCTTTATCCGGCGGCGGAGGAAATCCGCCCACAAGAATTCGCTGAATGGCGTTGTGTCCTTAGCGAATCCACCCGCCCGCCTTAATTCTCCGGCGAGTGATCGGAACGGATCGTCTATCAACTTGCTCACCGATTTCGGTATGTCCTCATAACTGCAGCGGCGACCATCATCATTGAAGGGGTGCATCCAGTTGCGGTTGTCTAGGACGATCCAGAACGCATCGGCCTTGAGCATACTCAAGTTTGAAACCACCGTGACCATCACGTCCTTGACGCCTTCTTCATGAAGAGCGCGAGCTAGATGATGGTGATCGATGACATAGTAGCGCTGTTTGGGACCGAGAATGACGGGGATCATATGAGCAGCCAGGAACTTTGAGCGCTTGTCCGCCTTCATCGCCTGCCAATGATTGCGCTTTGCGATGACTTCACGCATTCCAACGGTGATTTGAGTCGGACGCAGGTCTGCGATCGCAACCGGTTTGAGAGTTGGTTCTCGAACGGCGATCATAGCGCGCTCCATTGGATAACTGGGTCAAGCCGTCGCGCTTTACTTCGCCGGCCGCGCCTGGGCCGGCAATTGCCGCATGTCCGCAGCGCGGCGTCGAAAGGGTGCGATCAGTGAGGGCAAAACCAGGAGAATGAGCACGGGAGCGAGCGTCATTCCGCTTACGACAACAATAGCGAGCGGTTTCTGAACCTGCGAGCCAATGCCGGTCGAAAGCGCAGCGGGGAGCAGACCCACGCCGGCTATGACGCAGGTCATCAGTACGGGACGGATTTGAATAGCGCCCGCCTGCAGGATCGCCTGCGTTCGTTCCATTCCTGAGCGGACAAGGAGATTGAACTGGGACAGCACAATGATGCCGTTCATTACCGAGATGCCAAAGAGAGCGATGAACCCGATGGCTGCTGACACGCTGAAAGGCACACCCGTGATCAGAAGGCCAAATACCCCACCGATGACCGCCATCGGGATTACGCTCATAGCAAGCAAAGTATCGATGAGCGAGCCGAAATTGATCCATAACAGCAGGGCAATCAGTCCGAGCGTGATTGGCACAACAACCTTCAGTCGGCCGATTGCCTCCTGAAGATTTCCGAACTCGCCGACCCACTCGAGCCGAGCGCCTTCAGGAAGGGATACTTTGGCGGCGATCTTTTTCTGTGCCTCCGCGATTGCGCCGCCCAGGTCCCGATCGCGCACGCTGAACTTGATCGGCAAATAGCGCTGCTGCTGCTCGCGGTAAATGTACGCGGCCCCCGAAACGAGATCGACTGCCGCAACCTCGCTGAGCGCAATCTCCATCGTGCCCTTGTCGCTTTGTGTGCCGACCGAGATATCGCGGATTGCTTCCGGGCTTTGCCGGTAGCGAGGCGCAAGTCTCACAATGATGGGAAAGTGCTGATCGCTTTGTGGCACATACAGCTCACCTGCGGACTCGCCGCCGATGGCGGCGCGAACGGTCGAATTGATGTCCCCAGGAGTTAGTCCATAGCGGCCCGCGCGCGCGCGATCGACATCGATTTGAACGGTGGGCTGGCCGAGCGAGGTAAAAACCGCGAGGTCGGTGATGCCATGCACCGTCGTAAGCACATCCTTGATCTGATTGGCCGTCTTTGTCAGCGCCTCCAGATCACTACCGAATAACTTGATCGAGTTTTCGCCTTTTACTCCTGAGACGGCTTCAGAAACATTGTCCTGCAGGTATTGGGAAAAATTGAACTCAACGCCGAGGAACTCGCTCTGAAGCCTGTCGAGCATCTCGCTGGTCAGCCGATCCTTGTCGATACCGCTGCGCCATTGTGAAGCCGGCTTCAGCGGTGCAAAAAACTCCGCGTTGAAGAAGCCCGTCGCGTCGGTGCCGTCATCAGGACGACCGTGTTGGGACACTACGTTTTCCACCTCGGGAAAACTTCCGATGACGGCTCGCATCCGGTTGACGTATTTGTTTCCTTCCTCAAGCGAAATGGTCGAAGGCAGCGTCGCCCTGATCCAGAGATTGCCCTCTTCGAGCTTTGGCAAGAACTCCAAACCCAGAAAGCGCACAGCCAACACAATTGCGAGGCAAAGCAGCGCGGCGGCGCTCGCGAGCGTCCAGATTTTTCTGCGCACCGCAACCTCGAGAATGGGGCGGTAAACGTGGCGAATCGTTCGCATGAGCCGCGTCTCAGCTTCCTCGACGCTTGCGGGCATGAGCACCGCGGCAAGCGCCGGCGTCACAGTAAAAGTTGCGAGCAGGCCACCGGCAATTGCATAGGCGTAGGTTTTGGCCATTGGCGCGAAGATGTGGCCTTCGACGCCGCTCAGCGTGAAGAGCGGAATGAAGCCGGCAATGATGATTGCAGCCGCAAACAGGATGGGTCGATTGACGTCAACGGCGCCGTGAAACAACGCCAGCATCTTGCCGCGAAAATCGCTGCCATGGGCCTGATAGCCCATCGTTGCCTGGAACGCGAGCTCATCATGTGTAGCAAGCCGACGGAACATGCTTTCGACCATGATCACCGTCGAGTCGACGATGAGGCCAAAATCGATAGCTCCGACGGACAGGAGGTTAGCTGATTCGCCTCGCAGGACCATGACGCCGACCGCGAAGAACAACGCGAAGGGGATGGTCGCGCCGACGATGAGTGCGCTGCGGAGATTTCCCAGAAAAAGCCATTGCACCGCAAAGATAAGAGCGATCCCGATCGCCATGTTGTGAAGCACAGTTCTGGTCGTGATCTCGATCAGGTCCTTGCGGTCATAAATGCGTTCGATTCTCACACCCGGTGGGAGGATGTCCGAACTGTTGATCTTTTCGACTTCGCGCTCCACTCGCTCGATGGTTGGGGTGCTTTGTTCACCACGACGCATCAGAACGATGCCTTGAACGATATCATCGTCGTTGTTGATGCCGGCGATGCCGAGACGCGGTTTGGAGCCGATCTTTACGGTCGCAACATCCCTGACCAGAACCGGAAACCCGCTGTTCTGCGTCAGCATGGTGTTGCTGAGGTCGTCGGTACTGCGGATCAGGCCGACGCCGCGCACCACCGCCGCCTGCGGTCCAATGTCGATCGTATTGCCGCCAACGTTGATATTGCTGCTGCTCAGGGTCTGTATAACTTGCGGCAGCGTCAGTTTGGCGGCGATCAGTTTATTGAGATCGACCTCTACCTCGTACTGTTTCGTCTTGCCGCCCCAGCCGGTGACATCAATCACTCCGGGCACAGCGCGGAAGTGACGTTGCAATACCCAATCCTGCAAGGTTTTCAGATCAGTAATGCTGTAAGATGGCGGCCCGACAAGTCTGTAGCGGTAGATCTCTCCAATTGGACTCACGGGTGAAATCTGCGGCTGCGCACCGTTGAGCAATGGTGGCAGCTGCGCCAAACGATTGAGCACTTGCTGGAGAGCCTGCTCGTAGGTGTAGTCGAAACTGAATTGCAGCTTCACATCGGAGAGACCATAAAGCGAGATCGTACGGATTGATCGCAGGTTTGGGATGCCCGCGGTCTGCGTCTCAATCGGGATGGTGATGTAACGCTCGATTTCTTCCGCAGATAGACCAGCGCTCTGCGTGATGACATCCACCATCGGCGGAGTTGGATCGGGATAGGCCTCAATATTCAGCTGCCAGAATGCGAACAACCCGCCAGCGAGCGTTGCGACGAACAACACAAGCATGATGAGCCGCTGTTTGAGCGCGAAGGCAATAAGAACATTCATAAAGTAAGTGTTTTCAGTCGTCACCTCCGATGGACCTTTAGCCCTGAGGCATGGCGTCTGTCACATAAACCGTTGGTAAATAAACAATCGAAGCCTTGGTACGACCGGATAAAAAAGTAATGCCGAATTTCTTTTATATGAATGTGGGTCGCGAATGAATTCACATCGTTTTTTTACGCATCGTTTAGACGAGAGACATTTTTTTCCGCCCCCGTTTAGGTGACAGACGAGTTCATCCGAAGCTAATGCTCCCGCGAGAAACGCAGCTTACTCGCGTTGGAAGGGCGCGCCACGAACATGCTCGCGGATGCAAAAATTTCTCGCTTGGCTGATGGCGTTTTGCGGCCGTTGGACCGTTTGTATGATGTACTCATCGAGCGGGCGTGGCGCGAGCGCGCAGCCATCGGAGCGCTCTCGGGCTACCTGCTGATTTGGACGCTTTATGGGGTTATCGCAAAAAGTAGTCAGGACCTTCACCAGGATATGGCCGAAGAGATCGTATGGTCACGCGCTCCAGCCCTAGGCTATTTGAAGCACCCACCATTCAGCGCAATGGTCGTAAGACTGTGGTTTACAATTTTTCCTTTTGCCAATTGGTCCTATTATTTGCTTTCGATTTCGATTGCAACGCTTTCGCTGTGGATCGCATGGCGTCTCGCGGGCGACTTCCTTTCGGCTGAAAAACGTGTGGCTGGTCTCGCGCTACTGACACTCGTACCGTTTTTCAACTTTCACGCGCTTAAATACAACGTCAATACAATTCTGATGCCACTATGGGGAGCAACGACGTTCTGGTTCCTGCGCTCTTATCTGACGCAAAAAGCAAGCTACGCGGCGCTCGCGGGCATTGGCGCTGCAGCTTGCGTGATTCCGAAGAAATGTCTTCCAGGTTTGCGACGGCGGCTTCGGAGGCCGCATCATGTATTTCGAGACAGTCGACTGGGCCACCTCAAACCCGAGCGTCAAAAGCTCGCCATGGATTCGGGATGCACCCCATAGTGGGTTTTCTTTGCTCATCCGCTCGATAACGTCCCGCAGGCCACGATCGATCTTGGGACGCCCTACCCTATTTCGGGATTTCCAACGCCAGAACGCTTTAAAGCCAGCGCGATGCCACCGCAGGATGGTCTCCGGCTGAATTACCTGGGCCATGCCGAGCAGGCTCGGCCAGAGCCGGGTCATCCCGACGAGCAGGGCACGGTCACTGCCGCGAAGTCGAAGACGAGGTGGAGCCTGCCGCAAAGCAATGGTGAGCTGATGACGGAGAAACAAATTCTCGGCTTCAAGCCGGGTCCGCGACTTGAATAGATCGGCGACGAACATTCCGAGCGTGTGCAGGATCGCAAACATCGCTCTCAATGATGCGATGATTCTGTCCTACGATGCGAATCTAAACCGGATGGAATTTTCGGAAAGGACAGCCAGAAGCGGACATCCAGATGGTGCATTACGCCCCACATAAATTATCGAGGGCGTCTAGGGTTGAACTAATCTCCTGACCGACTTCGGATTGTGGGTCGATGTCCTGAAGTCCGTCGACCAACGCGGCATATTCGGGACCCAGTTTTTTTCCCAATTCGTACATTCTGTTAAACAGCGCATCGAATTTCCTGGAATCCCCCGTCTCGTTAGCCTGCTCCATCTGGTGACCGAGCCTGGCCATCTGGCAATAAACTCGGGTCTTGGCTTTGTCGCCGCTGATGATTTTGAAAACCTTTTGCGCGTCCGCCGTGGTCACCTTCGATGGGACAGGCGTTTGAGCCTGCACACATGGCGCAGTGGCGATCACAAAAGTTGTAAGGATGCCCCTCAGGTGAGCGTTATACCAACTCCGATAGTGATCCGCGATCCAAAAAAAAGTCACAAAATAAAAAAAGATTTCGTTTGCGCGAGCGGGGGGACGTTATCGACTGTGAACTAGGCCAACCTGATCACGGCCGAAACCATCTCTCAGAACCTCCATTGCAAGCCGGTGGAAACTCCCACCAGTGTTGTCCCGGTCCAGCAGTGCGCGTTGGAAAAGGCTCCGCCCGGGGCAAAGGCCGCGTCGTGGCAATCGGTGGTAACCGATCGTCCACCAGCGCCGAGATCGTAATGGGCGTCAGGTCCGTTGAAGGTCGCCGCCACGATGTTGTACCAGATTAGGTTCTCAGAAAACTTGTGTTTCCACTCCGCGGTTACCATGTCCGCCTGGTTTTGGGTGGGACCAAAAACGGCATTGTTGGCGGTTATGAGCGTGGTGTCGTTGTGCTGGCCCGGATTGCCGGGCGAGCGGAACGCGTGCGCCCAACCGAAATGTAGACTGTCGACGGAGCTCAGGTCCTGGCTCAAGACCAGCCATGTGCCCCACCGCGTTCGCTCATTCTGGAAAGCCAAATCGGCCGGGACGGAACGCCACATATACTCGACGATGCCACCGATTGTGGTCTTGGTCGGGAAGGTGTAGATGATCCCGGCCTTGGCGGCTTGCTCATTCGCAACATCCTGAAGACATTGTTGTTGTGCAAACGCGGGTGATGGAGGCGGTGTCCCAGCTCCACCCGAGGCATTGAGAAACGCCGTGCAGTCTTGCGGACCACCAAAGCTCGGTACCGGAACGCCGTACGCGGCCGCCAGGTCGCTCTGCCGATTCACTTTTTGATGGAATTCATAAGCGGCGGTCATATAGAGCGGACCATTTGTATAACTTAAGTTGGTGCTGAACACGTTGCCCCACGAGCCATCGCTACAGGAGACGAGCAGGTTTGCGCCGCTAGTCGGATCATTGCCGCCGGCGCAATCGCCTTCGCCCGACGGGAGATTGCTGTCGTCATTGGCGCGGTTTTGACCCGGCGAGAACAGCGCATTGAATTGGAAGCCGCCGAGGAATTTCGGCGATTCGTACCAGATCGCATGACTGAGACGGGTGCCAAACTCGACGCGATTGTCGCCACCGGTGTTGCCCATGACGACTGCGTAATCACCCCACGTGCCGACGAACGGGTTGAACATCGCTGTCGAGTTCTTGTAGGGCGCATCGGACTTGCCGATCTTGATGGCGCCCCATTCCGGTGATGCTAGGCCGATATAGCTGTTTCGGCTGAATAAGGCGCCGTTTACTGAGTTGCTCAGGTTACTGTTGGATTGTCGCGTGCCGGGCGTCACTGAAATGTCGATGCCAGCTTCAAACTGGTAGACAAAGTTAAAGGATTGCATAGGGAGACGTTGGAAGCCACGGACGCCCAGATAAGAAATGTTAGTCGAGATGTCGGGCATCCAGCCGAAGTTGCCGACCGGCGTATCACCAGGAGTGCCAAGGAAGCTATTGTCTGGGATTACCGGACCCGACTTGGCATTCTTCGTCGCCCCGTCGAACGAGACGTCGAGTTGGCCGTAGACCGTAATCTCACCCCCAGGGGTATAAAACGTGAGATCTTTACCCGGTTTGCGCTCAAGGAATCTGTGACCGTTGCTGTCAATGTCTCCTAATCCCGGGATTGCCGAAGCTTGCTTCGACTTAGTATGGGCGTCAGCGGCAGTCGCTTTGGCCTGGGCCGCCTGCGCCTCCGCTTGGCTTGCCTGCTTCTTCGCAGCTTTGGCGTCCGCGGCGTTTTGCGCCTGCGCCTCCATCAGTTTATTTACGGTGCGCGTGAGCTGTTCAACTTGGGCTTTAAGTGCCTTGACCTCCGGGTCATTAGATTCCGCTTTTGCGGAGCCACTTGCGCTTAGAACAAGAATAAGAGCTGAAAGCGATACGCCGGCATATAGCCGCATACGCCGCGACGAGTCCCCCATGACTTCCCCCGTTGCCACTTCTAAAAATTAGGCAATTGTTGGCTGTTCGCGGGGCGGGGAACGATTACAATGTTCTGTTAGTCGTCTACGCCTTTTCTGTAACTGCACAGGCGCCTGTCGGCTATCCGACCATATGCGCCAATAACTTCGTTCCCATGTTGCAAAAAAGTGACGATGGGCAATATTCACCGTAAATTGCCTGGTCTTGAAATCGGCCGCGGGTCGTTTTCCGACGATCCACCGACGCGAGGAACACGCCATAGCAGCGCCTGGTGACCCTAAGGCGCAAGGCGACGCATTCCGGCACCTGCACGTCTGCGATTAATCGGGCCGCAATGTAGAAGCGATTGGATTTCTGGTTAGCCCGTTTTGGCACAATCCTGAAGTCTGTCGGCCATCCGGACTAAGTCCACCAATGACTTGGCTTTCATCTTGTGCATGACGTGACTGCGGTGGACCTGTACTGTGAACTCGCTGAGCTTAAGTTCGGCAGCAATCAGTTTGTTCGGCCCGCCGCCAACGACTTTATGCATAATCTGCCGTTCGCGCGCTGTCAGCAACACAAACCGACTTTGTAATTCCGAAATAGTCGCCATCGCTTGCCGATGGCACCGATCGCGTTCAATTCCGACATGAATAGCGTCGACGAGATCCTGGTGCCGAAACGGCTTGGTCAGAAATTCGATTGCACCGGCCTTGATGGCTCGAACGGACATCGGTACGTCACCATGTGCCGAGATGAAGATAATTGGAAGATCGATATTTAATTTTTGCAAATCGCGTTGGAAGTCGAGCCCGTTGAGCCCGGGAAGTCTAACATCAAGCACAATGCATCCAGGAGTGTCCGGCCGCTTGAAATTTAAAAATTCTTCTGTTGTACCGAATGTCTTTACGTTCAGTTGGAGCGAGCGAATTAGACCGTCCAGGGCCTCCCTGATATGGGGATCGTCGTCAACCACGAATACAACCGGCTTATCACTGCTCACAATCATGCAATCAACTCTTGGCCGATCGGCAAGGTGAATTGAAAGACGGCACCACGCGGTGAATTTGGTGTCGCCCATATGCGTCCGCGGTGATTCTCGATGATAGTGCGACTAATCGCGAGGCCCATGCCCATACCGCCTGGCTTGGTCGTATAGAAGGCACTGAAGAGACGGTCGAGATCCGCCAGCGCAAACCCAGCGCCCGAATCCTGAACTGATATCAGCACGTCATCTGAATCGCTTTTTGCCGAACTTACAATAAGATCTTTCGGTCCCGCAGCGACGAGTTTTATAGCTTCGATTCCATTGAGCAAGAGATTCAGGATAACTTGTTGAAGTTGGACTCTGTCGCCATCAACGATTGGCACGTCGTCGGAAAGCTGGGTCTGCAATGAGACCTGACTTTTTTGAATCTCTCTGTCGATCAATATGACAGTCGCCAGAATGGTTTTGTTAATGTCCAGTGGACCTTTTTCAGAAATCGAGCCCTTCGTGAGAGCGCGCACCTGCCCGAGGACGTGGCTTGCCCGATGGGCATCTTTGACGAGAAGTCCAATAGCCCGCCTGGCTTCATCAAGATTAGGCGGGTGAGCCGCGAGCCACTCCAAACAGGCATTTCCGTTTATCACCGCCGCGGTGAGTGGCTGACTGACCTCATGGGCAATAGTGGCGGCCAATTCTCCGAGGGCTGTCACGCGCACAACATGCGCAAGTTGCGACTGTGCCTCAACTGCTACTATTTCTGCCGATTGGATTTTGATCGCAAGAAAGGTCGTAGTTGTAATCGCCAAAAAGCTGATCGCCGTATTAATTACCCCTGCCTCTGACACGCCGGAATTAACCGTTAAAAGATCGCTCAGCAGCGTCAGTGCAATGCATCCTATGCCGACAAATACAACGCCGGTTTTCTTACAAAAGCCAACTGATAGCAGGACAATGGCAGTGTAAAAGGCCGGAAATGCAATTTCCGAATCTGTAATTGTGTCGACAGCAAAGATGCCAGCCGCCAGCGCTACAGTTGTGATGGGAAGAAGCAAAGTCCTTCCCGCGGCCTGCTGAAGCCTCATGCCGCTTGTCCCCGTCGCCCAGCGGACCACAACGAGCCTTGCCGGGACACCCCGTTTTGCTGGGTGAATAGTGCTCTTGCCAAGGCAGAGCCACAAGAAACCTCTGCATAAAAAATTCAAAGACATGGGGCGCGGTCAGCCGCTGGCAGCCGTTTGCATGATCACTTCGACGAGTGACTGGCGCATGGCTGCGCCTGTAGATGCCGAAGGGAAATTAAGTAAAAATGTGCACCGTCCGATGGAAACGTGATAAATTAATTTTTCTCAATGCGCCGCGACTATTTTTTCAATTGCTAATGGTTAGCATGACACCTCTCAAAAAATCTTCACGAAAGCGCACTATTCGTAAGACGCTACTACGTACGCACGTTCGCACTTATGTGACGAAGCTCTTGATGTGTAGCGTCTTTTCTACCACCGTCATCACCATCAACCCATGGACCATATCGGCCAAAGCCGAGACAGTCGCCGCTACGCCTAGGGGGATGAGTTACACCACCGAGTTTGGCAAAAACCATTTAAGTCGCCGCTACAGCGGCAACAATTATTACGGTTATCGCGAAACACCACCACCAGGCTACTATGGAAATTGGGGCTTCGCTCCGGGGGGTAATTACTGGGACCGCAATTATCTGTGGCGTCGTTCGCTTGGGTTTTGGGACACCAATTCACCGGCGTGTCCTTTTCGATCTTGTTAGCGCTACCACAGAAGCGCAGGTCATAACCAAGGTCAGTTAGTCCTGCGGGGATGGTAGAACCCTACGGCGCCTCAAGCCGCATGGTTTGCGCGCTCTGTGGCCAGTCCGCTTTGGGTCATAAGCGGACATTTCGCAATGCGATCGGTATGTCCGCTTTACCTGTCCTTTCCGAAAATCATATCCGGACGTATTGATGATGCAGCCCGGCCAAGATGGGAATGGCGACAATAACCCCGCACCGTTGGACTGTACGATGCAAAGGCGCATCTTTCTGTAATGCCAAGTGCGTGCGCGCCTGATTGTAATACGCCGTATATGAGGCAAGAACTCGCCGCAGGTGCGCCTCGCCGAAGATAACCATTTG
>Ga0209382_10005441_pt1 | contig 16596 bp, 14 predicted proteins | sample SoiMetdeltSBSDD5_FD_187599 | JGI IMG/M metagenome (GOLD analysis project Ga0209382, IMG submission 187599) | Bulk soil microbial communities from a Populus tree surrounding site in Tennessee, USA - Soil MetaG P. deltoides SBSDD5 (SPAdes) (version 2) | ecosystem: Environmental > Terrestrial >...
GCGGGCGATGGCTTGCAGCGGGTGTACGGCTCGTCAGCAAGAAACCTGGCGTGCCGCTCGTCAAGGAGCGCTTTCGCCCACGGCTGCAGCGGCACGTCTCTGAGATCGATCAGGCCGGGTCTCGGCCGGCCGGCAACCGTCTCGTAATTCTTAGGATTCGTAGCGAGCGGCTCGCCACCGTCCCATAGACCGGTCTGGCCCGGGACGGCGCCCAGATTGATCGTGCCGTCGGGCCAGCGCGGCGCCGGCGGCACCGGCCCCGGAGCCCCGCCACGACGGCCTTGTGCGCTTGCCGCTGCCGCGCAGAGCATCAGCGCGCACACGATGACAACTCTGACCTTCATTGACACAGCCTAACGCAGTACGAGGCTGCCCCACGCACCTCAACCCTGCTGGGCCCTGCCGAGACGCGCAAGTTCCGCCGACGCTTCCCGAAGCGCCGCGTCGGTTCGCCTGCGTTCCGTGATGTCTTCAAATGAAGCCACGACTCCACCGAGAGTGACGCCGTCTGCATCGAGCAACGGTTGAGAATTGATCGAAATCCACGTCAGAGCGCCGTCCGGTTTGTACACCCCCATGACGACATCCGAGCAAGGTCGGCCAGTACGAAGGGTCACAGCAACTGGGAAGGTTTCGGCGGGAAATGGCGAACCGTCGTCGTGGATGGCGCGCCAACGAGGGTCCAGTGCTGTGCGGCCCATGATTTGTTCGGCCGAGAGTCCAAGGATTCTCTCGGCACTGTCGTTGCACGACCGAATACTGCCATCGGCATCCATGATGACGATGCCGTCTTGCATCGCAGCGATCACCGTCCGATACCGCTCCTCGCTTTTCTGAATCGTCTCTGCCGCCTGCTTGTGCGCCGTCACATCGCGTGCGGCGGCGTAAATGAGCCCCCGGCTGACGTCGGGTGTCGCGGTCCACTGCAACCATTTGTACGCCCCGTCTTTGCAGCGATAGCGGTTCTCGAAAATCACAGTGGCGGTACCGGTGAGGATCTGTCGTGCCTCCACCATTGTCCGTTGACGGTCGTCGGGGTGGACGAAGCTGATGAATGGTTGCGAAAGCAGTTCCGCGATCGTGAAACCGAGCGTTTGCTCCCATGCCGGATTCACGCGCACCAAGTAAAACTCAGAGTTGGTGATGGCGAGCATGTCGAGTGACAACGTGAAAAAGCGGTCCCGCTCCTCCTGCGCTTCTCGCCGCTCCATTTCTTGCCACTCCTGCACTGCCCTCGCCAGCTCACTGGCCGAACGAGGGCGATCGGCGGGATTCTTGGCCAATGCTCTCAGGCAGATCTCCTCGAGTGCAGCAGGCACCTTTTGCCAGATTTCTCGTGGCGGGATTGGTGACTCGTTCCGCACCTTGCGCAACACATCGTGCGTGTCGACCCCCGTGAACGGAGGATGACCAGTGAGAATTTCGTACATCATCGCGCCCAGACCATACAGATCTGTGTGGCGATCGATCTCCTCGAGGTGTCCCGACGCCTGTTCGGGCGCCATGTAGGCCGGAGTACCGACGGTTTGTCCTTGCATCGTCAGGCCCTCGCCGACTCCCTCGTCGATGACGACCGAGGGGAGCTCAGCCTCTTCGTCGCGCCGATCTACCAACTTCGCCAGCCCCCAGTCGAGAACGACCACTTCACCGAAATCCCCCAGGACAACGTTCTGTCCCTTGAGATCGCGATGTATGACTCCTCGCGAGTGTGCATATGCCACCGTGTTGCAGACGGTGACGAATGCGTTCAACAAGTTTAGAAATTCCAGCCGCGCCGCGTCGGTGTCGCTCCGCTTCGCGTGGTACATGCGAGCCGCCTCTCTGAGAGTGCGACCCCGGACGAAGCGCATGGTGTAGAACGGCTGCTGATCATCAGCGCGCTGCGAGAGCTCGTAGACCGGTACGATGCCCGGGTGCTCTAACTGTCCGGTGATGCGCGCCTCCTGAAGGAACCGCGCCCTATGTGTCGCCTGCGAGGCCCGCTCCGGAAGGAGTTCCTTCAGTGCGACGTCGCGACCGACCTCGCGGTCGCGTGCCACCCAGATGCGGCCGATCCCACCAGTGGCGTGCAGATGCGAGAGACTGTAGCGGTCGTGCGGCCGCACCCATCCGTCGACTGTACCCATCGTCGTTTCGGCATCGGGCGCTGGCAGGTCGGCCAGAGAACGCAATATGTCTTCGTCCTGCAAGGCGGCGAGCGAACGCTTAATGTCAGCGCTCATGGCCGCGAGCCCTGCTTTCGCGTTGCCATCGTGCTTCAGGAGTTTTCGCTCCAGCAGACGATCCACGTCCGCTTTGTCAGCCGGTGTAATCCAGCCAAGTTCGATCAAGAGATCTGACAGCGGCGCTTGTTTTCGTGTGGTCCACAAAGTACAAGCCTGGACGAAGCGGTCCGAATCGAGGAGGTCGACCTGTAATGCCAGCACGCCAAAGAGCAGGTTCCGGTCAGCGTCCATAACAATTTCGAACGACGACTGAGTCGGTGAGAGTGGTACCGGGCTCAACGCCGAAGGCGATGCTTCCGCGTTGAGTCAAGGGGAACTAGGACACAACGTGCTGGCATAGTCAGGTCAGCACGACGCTTGTGTACAAGATCGGGCGACTGGCGCCCTGCGGCAAGAGGCCGTTAGGCCGCGTGTCGTACACGATCGTGCCGTTCACTTTAACGGTTTCGATCGGTCCCGAGTTAGAGACCACGTAGCGGCGCTTACCACCGTGCTGCTTGGCCTCCACGATTGGTTCACTCCGGTCGGAAAAGACAGTCAGGTCGAGGTTTCCGCCGTTCACTTTCGCCGACACATTTTGCTGAAGCGCCGAGGCGATCTCGACAGTGCCGGTCAGGTTCACGGTCAGCGTGAACGGAGCTCCGGTCTTGTCCTGGCACACGATCATCGCTTTCGTGAAGGTGTCGCTCACGGCATGGGTCGACCCTCGCCTGGTCGTGTTGAGGTCAATGATGTTCAGCAGCGAGTCCATTTCGCCCACGCCCCCCGGCAGTATTCGTTTGATTCTCGTCGATCCTCCATCATCGATAACCACAGCATCTGCCATAACGTCTCCTTACGGCTGCACGCCGTTGGATAGCCGCCTCAGGTCCGGTCGGGTCAGGTACGAATCCACGGTCGCCGTTCCCCATGCCATACGAAGTTGGGTGAGCGCCGACTGCGCGCTCGCCTGGTGCGCCGCAACATCTGAAGGCATCTCTGATGCACGCGCCATCACGAGATGCGCACGCAGGAGCGCTTCCGAAATGCGTTTCGATTCGAAGTAGGACAAGGCGTCTCGTGCAAACATGCGTGCGTCTTCGCGTCGCCCCATCAGCGCGAGCGCTTCGGCGATTGAGAGCTTCCCTTGCGCTGCCGCGGCTGCCATACCGGCCTTCTCGAATTCGCCAACGACCCCTGTAGCCATGGCAAGTCCTTGCGCGTACGGACCAACTCTCATTCGGACGAGGCCGCTCAGCAGCGTGGCCTGGCGCGCGGTGTTGACATCGAGCGCCGCGATCGGCGCCTGACGAAGGCGCTGTGCGGTATTGACGAAGCGGCTGTTCGCATATTCGATTTCGCCGCTGACGACGTTGAGCAACGCGCGGAATTCCGAGTTGCCGGGACTCGCGGGAAGCGACTGCGCTTCGGTGAGAAACCGCGCGGCGGGTTCTTCTCGTCCCATGTGCCACTGCAGTCGCACTGCCCCGACTCTCAGCACGTTCGCCGCGGGGAGGGATCCGTACAGAGCGACGGATCGGTCGTACTCATCGACTGCCGCCGGCCATTGGCCGCTATCGCGAAGGTTGTCGGCAAGGCGCTCGCGGAGCTGCGCTTCGAGGCGGCCGTCCTGCAGCCTCATGGCGATCGGGAGTGTGTCACGCAGGATCCGAATGCCCTCTTCGTGTTGCCCCAGCTGCTGCAGAACACCCCCGAGGACAACGGCGGCCTGGATTGATTCACGCCGATACCCGGCAGTTCGATAGAACGCGAGCCCGGCCTCGACGAACGGTCTGGCTTCTGCCGGTCGACCGTCCTGCTCGCACAAAGAGCCGAGGGAGATGCGCGCACGGGCCTCAACGCGGCGAACGCCGCCGCGCTGCGCGGTATCGAGCGCCCTCCGGAAATACGGTTCAGCGGCGCGAACGTCGACGGTCCGCAGGAAGACATTCCCGAGATCGATCAGGCCGCTGGCGGCCACGTTGTCCATGTTCTCTGTCAACGCCATCTCGATGGCCTGGCGCGTGAGATCGGCCGCGCGGGCCATGTCGCCCAAATCACGTATCGCCGTCGCCTGGAGCACCCGCAGGCGAATCTCTTGCGCACGGTTACCGACGGTGCGCGTCACGGCGAGGGCCTGGTCGATGATCGGCAGCGCCTCTTTCTCGCGGCTCCGCCGGTCGAGAAGATTGGCGCGCTCGAGCAGTGTCTGGGTGAACCCCTCGTCATTGCCTGCCGCACGATAGAGGTGCTCGGCCTCAGTAAAGGCTGCGAGAGCCAGATCGTCTTTCCCGCCCTCCCGGCCAAACATGAACCCGAGCCGGAGTCGTGCTGCCGCGTAGGAAGGATTCAGATCCACGGCGCGCTTGAACGCGGCGGCTGCGCCCTCGGAGTCGTCCCTCAGCTGCGCGAGCCAGCCAGACTCCAGTGCGGCCGCTGGCCGATCGGGACCGGCGGCGTCCGCCTCGATCTGCTGCAGGAGGGGCGCGGCCCGCTCGTACTCGCGTGACACCATGAACTGCATCGCGCGAAGCTTCCGCTCGTCCGCCGGAGTGAGGCGCGACTCCTGGGCTGCGGCCACGGCGCGCAGCATCGCGTCTTTCGCCCGCTCGGTGTAGTCGAGCTCGTCGTATGCACGCGCGAGGCTCGCGTACGCCAGCGCGAACCGCGGATCGGCTTTGACGCTCTCCTCCAGCGATCGACGCGCGGTTTCATACGTCATGGAGTGAAGCGCGCTGACACCAGCCTCGTACGCCCGTTGCGCAGCCAGGGTCGGGCGATACGGTCGTGTCCACCAGCTCCAGGCGAGAGTCAGCGTGAGAATCAACAGACTGGCGGCGAGCGAGGCGCGAATCCAGTCGTATCGAGTCCAGTAGCGAATCGGTCGAAACGCGCCTCCACTGAACCAGCCGGCCAGTTCGGCCGCGGATACGAAGCGACGCGTGGGATCCTTCTGCAGACAACGACGGATGGCTCCTTCCCACCGGGCGTCGATACGCGGGACCTTTGTGCGGATCGGTGTCGGTTCACCGGCGGCTCTGAGGATCACGGCCCTGATGAGATCCCGATCGTCGAACGGTCGCTCCCCGCAGGCCATCTCGAACAGGACAATTCCGAACGAGTACAAATCCGATGCCGGCGTGATCGGCTCGTCGGCGAGTTGCTCGGGCGACATGTAGGCCAGCGTGCCGACCAGCCTCACGTTTTCCCCCAGCGTGCGAGTCTCGTCGCAGCGAGCCCGTGCCGGATCAAGGCGCGCAACACCGAAGTCGGTGATGACGGCGCGCTCGCCCTCAGTGGACGGAACCAGGATGACGTTGGCGCTCTTGAAATCGGCATGGACGATACCGGCGCGGTGTGCGGCGTGCAGACCTTCGGCGAGTTGCTTCGCAATCGGAAACGCTTCGGCCCGGGTGAGCGCGCCCCTGGCGATTCGTGACAGGAGCGTTTCACCCTTCAGCAGTTCCATCGTAAAGAACAGCAGCGGCGAAGGCGTGGCGTCTCGATCGGAACCATGCGAGCCACGACGCGGAGTCACACGTGGATGAACCCCGATTTCATAGATCCGGCAGACATTGCGGTGGGTCACTTTGCGCGCAAGGTAGATTTCATCCTCAAAGCGCTTTACGAAGGAGGCGTTGTCAGTCAAATCCGCGCGTAGCGTCTTGAGCGCCACCGATTCCTTCACGAACGAATCGCGGGCTTCGTAGACCTCGCCCATCCCTCCCCGGCCAATCAGTCGCGTAATCGTGTAACGGCCGGCGACGACGTCGCCGACGGCGAGGGAAGAAGAGGCAGCAGGGTCGGGCCGACGGCCCGCTGTCGTTTCGCGCTCGACGATCCGGCGCTCGATTTCGGCACGGAGCTCGGGATCGTTGGGACATTCCCGCTCGAGGAACGAGCGGAGCTCGCGCAAAGACAGACCGAACGTCGAATCGACGAGCGTCGAGATGCGCGTGGCGCGGTCTGTAATCAAGGGCATCAGGGGCCCTGTTGGGGGAGGCCCACTGGTACTAACGGGCTAGAGCGAGAAATCCAACGGTCCTACGGTGACCGCGGCCTAGGCAGGATACTTCAAAATCCCACAGGGTGATTGCGGTTTCGCTTCTCAATCACCCGGATATTGCAGCTATTAACGGGCCACACGATCGTCTCTGTGCGGTCTGCGAAGCGGTGAGCTGATAGGAGCTACCACTCTCGCCGGACCGTGGATGCATAGAGCAGCCCGGCCCCGGCGAGGCGCGAGGACAATTACCTCCATCGACCGTCCGAAGTAAAATGCGTCCCCACGTCCTGCAGGACCCTGGGACGCATCCACTTTCTGAGGTGGGCATGCCCGATTGGAATCAGAAATTCAAAGCTGAATACGACTACGCTCGGGAATGGCTCGCCAAGACGGACGCCTTTGCTGAGGGCTGGCGGCCGCTCGTCAGACAACTGCACTCGTTGATGGCGGCGGACGGTTTCGATGCGGACAACGCCCCGAGCCTCGCCGAACTTCGCGCCAAGGTGACCAAGGGCGCAGGCCGCAACGGCCGCGAACGCGTCGATGAAGATCAGGGCATCCTCTCAGCCGTGGGCGCGTGGAGTGCCAACGACGCCTGCGCCGTTGAGGCAAAGGCAAAAATGCGGGCTGCCGCGCTCAAGTTCCTGCGTCACGTCTACCTACTCAAGATAACCGGCGGCAAGCGATTGTGGGTGTTCTCGCTCCCGACTGAGTTCAAGGGCTGGCCGTCTGATGACCTCAACGCCAGGGCCAATACACAGGCCGCTACCCGGGTGCTCTTGAGGAGTCACTGGGAAGTCTTCTCCAACACTCAAAAGAAGTACCTTGCCAACTCGACGCAGCAGTCGCTGGCGTGGTGTCATCGGGCGGGCATCGTGCTCGCGCTTGCGGCAAAGAACGACAACAAGAGTTCCAAGAGCAAGGCGGCGTTGGATATCGTGAAACGCTGGTTCGCCGATCCTGGAACAACAGAATCCGATCTGCAAGGATATGTCGCGAAGCTGGCCAAGGGTTTCAAGGACATTGCCGCGACGTTGAACAAGGGGACGTTCGTTCTGACGGATTGGGTTCCGTTGCGCAGCGCAAGCACTGACGCCGAAGTCCAGTGGTTGAACGCCGAGGCGTTTACGTTTCGATCAAAGGCCGAGGGACTCGACGTCGTCTACATCGAGAAGTCGTTCTTCGTCGACCATCCCGGCAACGTGCTCAAGGGACAAAAGAACTGGACCCGAATCGTCGTGCACGAGTTGACGCACCTCGTGAGTGGTACCGAAGACATCGTCAACGGCAAGTCGCGATACGCCTGGTACGGTCGGTCCGCACGCTGGTTTCCCCGGAAGTCAGGCCATTCGCAACGCCGACAGCTGGGCCTTTTTCTGCGCTGACTGCGCCGGCACGCTGACCGACGGCGAGCGTACGACGGCTCTGAAGATTATATGAACCGCTACCGAGCGCCTTCGCCGTGGGCGACTCTCGTCGCCATCGCCGCCATCGTACCGGCAGTGGTTGCGGCATGCGGAAGCGAGCGCGCTCGCACTATCGCCAAGGAGAACCCAACGATGAGCGATTCGCCCCAGGCGAGCCGTCCTCCGGCTCCAGAGGTAGGACCGATCGAATACAAGGGCGTCCGCTATATCCAGGACCGCGTCGATAGTGAGCGCGGTGACCAGAATGGCGGTTATCTCGCTGCCGTCGACGCCAAAACGGGAAACAGGCTGTGGAGACTGAAGGTCTACGACGTTACCAATGACAGCGCCGCCGGCGTCGGCAACATGGGACTCTATTTCAAGAACATGCGGCTGGTCGACGGGCGCGACGAAATAGAGGTCGAAAACGAGGCCGGAAGTCGCTATCGTGTTGACCTGGTGAAACGAACGTCGACGCTGGTGTTCACGCCGCCGCGAGAGTCTCCGCCATCGGCTCCGCCGAAACCCAAGCCAACACCCGATTAGTCTCCCCTTTTTTGAGTACGACGTAGATGACGGCGCGGGCTGATGCCCGCGCTCTACGCCCACGTGAAATCCGCTGCCCGACCTTCTCCGACAACGCGTTCGGCGGAAAGGCCGGTCTCGCTGCACTCATGGACAACTTCGTCGATCGCCTGGTAATTGATTCGCGAACGAGACCATTCTTCGAGAACGCCGATCGCGGCAACCTGAAGATGCAGTTGACGGATCAACTCTGCGCGCTATCAGGCGGGCCTTGCCAGTACGGCGGCAGAGACATGAAGACGGCGCATGAAGGGATGGGCGTCCGAACCAGCAACTTCAACGCGCTCGTGGAAGTACTGCAGCAGTCGATGGACGCAAAGAAAATCCCCTTCACCGTGCAGAATCGGATGCTAGCGCTGCTGGCGCCCATGCACCGCGACATCATCACGAAGTGAACAACACGCTCGCCTTCGCGCGAGCGTCGTTCACCGTCGGAGACGCCAGCGCCAGATCCTGTTCGGTCAGCAGCGTGTACAGCACTGTATTGCCCGGCAGATCGTTTCCCAGGCCAAGCACCAGGTCGGCCAGCAGGTTGTACGCGCCGCGCGTCTTCGACGGATCGTTAGCCACCTCGGTGTTGTTGGTCGCGACGAACGATGAGCAGTCAATTCGCTCGTTGGCGGGATTGAGGTATGCGCTCCCGTTGATCACCTGACAGCCTTCCGACCAGTTGTTCACGTCGAAACGGAGTCCCTTGCCGCCCCAGTGAATATGGATCGTGGCATTGGACTCCAGCCCTTTGCTCACATCGGCATCATCCAGCCGGAAATCGCCCTTCGATCGCACGACCAGGACACCGTTGTCGGAAGGGCGAACCGCGAGGTGCTGGTTCTTGTGCCAGCCGAAGTGATAAGCGTGCTGTCCCTGAACGAGGAAAGGAGCGCCAAGCGGATTGCTGGTCGCACCGGGATCGGTCGAACCCTGGAACTTGAAGACGAGTCCCTTGATCAGCACGGCGAACAGGTCGTCGAACTTGTTGATCTTTTCGTTGCGCCGGATGCCCACGAGGTGGATGGCATTCGGATCGAAGTTCCAATCCGCGACCTTCCGCGTATCGGTTGGCCGCGCAAACGCATCGACCAGGCGCAGCATCTCAGTGGGAGACGCCAGATACTTTTCCTTCGCCTTCCCGAGCATCGACAACCATTCGGTGTACTCGGTCTGGCCGGGCGTGCCGGCCCGCCATCGTTCGATCGTGGGCGCCCATTCGGTAGCCAGGCCCTTCGTCGTCCAGCGCTGAAGGTGCGCCTGTGTCTGCGGGCCAAAGCGGCCGTCCGGTACACTCGGCAGTTTCTCGACGGTGCGCACGTACTCCTGGAACAGCCGCATCGCGGCGCGCGTGCGGTAGCCGCAGATCCCATCGACTTTGCCGCCCGGGAAGAACCCGATGGCTTTCAGCGCCTCCTGCACTTCGGCAACCGTCATCGTCTGCTGCGGGTCCTGGGCACGTGGCGCAAACGATAGCCTGTCGCTTCCCTCCGAGGCCTGGTCGCCTCGACCGCCTGAGATCACCGACGCCTGCCGAAGATAGGCGTCGCGGTCCGTCTGGGTCACACCGCTGTCGTAGGTACCGAGCAAAATCACATTGTCTCCTCTCCAACGGGAGTCAATTCAATCGCGTCGCTCTAGCAGAGCCAATCCCGATGGTACCGGAGAATAACCGAGTCTCGGCGCCACTGGCGCCGAGCCTCGGCGCCGGCGTCGCGGCGCGGCAGTGAGGAGCGGGAAGACTCCACCACATGGCAAGCGTCGGTCACCTCGCCGTCGGTATGGCCACCGCACGGCTGTATCACGCGAAAAGCCCATCACAACGCGTCCCCGTGTCGTCGATGCTGTTCTGGTCGGCGCTGTCGTTCCTGCCCGACGCCGACGTTGCCGGCTTTGCCTTCGGCGTTCGATACGGAGACGAGTGGGGGCATCGCGGTGCCACGCATTCATTTGTTTTTTCATTGGCCCTCGGCGTTGCCGTCGGGGTGGCTGCGTGGCTTATCCGGAGGCCACCTGTCCGCACCGGTGTGGCCGCGGGTCTGGTCCTCGCGAGTCACCCACTCCTCGACATTCTGACCAATGGCGGACTCGGGTGTGCGGTGTTCTGGCCCTTCGACCTCACTCGCTACTTCGCCCCCTGGACACCCATCCCGGTGTCACCCATCGGACTCGGTTTCCTGTCGCCATACGGGATATACGTCGCCGCCGTGGAGCTTCTCCTTTTCGCGCCGCTCATATGGTTTGCATTGAAGCCGCGGCCATCGTGCAGAGCTCCTTCGCGATGAGCCCCGCCACGCGAGCGCTGTTGATGAGCAGCGCCGTGTTGGCAACTTGCGATGCACCCTCGGTCAGTTCTGACACACGTCGCAGCATGAACGGTGTGACCTGCTTTCCATGAATACCGAGACGTGCGGCCTCGGAGGCGGCCTGCGAGATGGCTGTTTCCGCGCCGCCAAATTCCTTTTCTTCCGGAATTGGCACCACGATGAGGACGGCGTGTTGGGCCTCCAGGCGTCGCGATGCCGCGATGATTGCTGCCGCTTCGCGCGGAGTCTCTACCCGCACGTCGATCGGCAAGCCGCTCGATCGCGAATAGAAGCCCGGCAACGTGTCGGTGCCAAGTCCGACGACCGGGACGCCTTGCGTCTCGAGCACTTCGAGCGTCAATGGAAGATCGAGGATGGCTTTTGCGCCGGCACAGACCACCGCGATCGGCGTTCGCCCTAACTCGATCAGATCGGCAGACACATCGTAGGGCGCATCGCGGTGCACGCCCCCAATGCCTCCCGTCGCGAAGACTTTCAGCCCCGCTTTGTGCGCGATGACGGCTGTGCTTGCGACCGTCGTCGCCCCATCTTCGCGGCGCCCGACTACGATTGGAAGATCGCGAACGCTGCACTTCCGCACCGAGCCGCTCGGCCGTTGCGCGAAGTACTCGATTTCATCTGGTGAAAGACCGACGATGACCTGACCGGCAAGCACGCCGATCGTTGCCGGCACCGCTCCACTTGCTCGAATGGCACTTTCCATTGCGAGAGCGGTTTCTGCATTCGCGGGCCAACGGAGTCCAAACGTAATCAGTGTCGACTCGAGTGCGACTATCGGACGATTCCCGTGGAGAGCCTCCTCGACCTCGGGAGAAAGATGCAGCAGAGTTTGCACGTCTACACTTTACCGTCTACAAAGCACGACGGGCCCTACACGGTAAACTAACCGTGACAATCTACCGGACCATGCCGACGATACGCAGCGCTCTACTCGGCGTCGCCGCGGCCGCAACGTTCGTCACCATCACCTACGGCCAGTCGATTCTCGGACCGCCGAGCGAGGCCAACCATTTCATTGAGACGCCGAAGGGCTGGGTACACCCGAAGACACCGTGGGGCGAACCCGACATTCAAGCCACGTTGAACATGATGCAGGCCGCTGGTGTCCCGCTCGAGCGGTGCGCCAACAGTTACCGGTTCGGCGGACCTCCGTGTGACATGAACAAGAAGTGGTGGACGGAAGAGGAACACGCCAAGCGAATCGCCGACGCACGCGGGCGAGGTGACCTGGGCCGGGAGCTCATTCAGAAGGGAGAGTTCGGCCGCGCGCTGCTCACGGGCGTCACCGACCCCGCCACTCCGCAGCGACAGACTAATCTCATTGTCGATCCGCCAAGCGGGCTGCTGCCCGAGCTCACACCGGAAGCCAAGCGACGCGCGCTCGTGATGGGGAGCTCCTGGGCATTACCGGCTGAGGACCCGGTGTATGAAGACGCGCTCGACTTCGACTTCTGGGACAACTGCCGCTCGCGCGGGATGCCCTCGTCGATGATGCCCTATCGCTATAACGGCGGCTTCAAGATCTGGCAGGCGCCAGGCGTGGTCGTATTCGACCTCGAGATGATTCACGACGCTCGCGTCATCTTCACAGACCGCCGGCCGCCGCTCTCGTCAGCGCATAAACAGTACATGGGCGAGTCGCGCGGCCGCTGGGAGGGCAATACGCTCCTCATCGAGACCACCAACTACAAGGAAGGTCCGCCGATGATCAACCTCGCGGTGGTCGGGTCGCCGGCCGGAAACCGCTTTCCAGTCAGCGACGCGCTGAAGACGACGGAGCGAATCACGCGATTGAACAACGACATGTGGCTCTACGAGATCAAGACCGAAGACCCGGTCATCCTCACACGGCCGTTCACGGTGCGTTATCCAATGCGTAACGACCCGACCTACGAATGGTGGGAGTACGGATGCCACGAGGGAAACAGCATCGTCCAGAACTATAGTGAGACGAACCTGCACGAACGCCAGAATCCGGCGCCAGAAGAACCCGTGATGCCGGTCCAGGTGACCGCCGATATCGCGAACGCGCTTGTGGGCCGATGGATCGGTCGGCCCCGCCTCGCCACGGTGGACTACGACATCCTCCTGGACTTCTCAAAGAACGCGGATGGAACGGTGCAGGGCAAGTTGCTCGGTACCGATCTCAAGACCTTCCGCGGTCGCGTCAGCCCAACGATCGACAAGCCGCTGCGCGGTTTGACGATGAAGGATCGGCGGATGAATTTCGAGCTGCCGAACACCCAACCGTGGACGTTTGCCGGTGAGCTGTCGACGGACGGCGCCGCGCTGACAGGCACACTGAACAGCGCCCAGGGAGGAATGCCGGTCACGTTCAGGAAGCGCTAAGGCAAACTTCCAGGGTGCCAGACTTATCGATTCATCGCGTCGTTGTCGTGCTCGACAACATTCGAAGCCTCTACAACACGGGATCGATCCTTCGTACCGCCGACGCATCCGGAGTGGAGCGAGTCGTGTTGTGTGGCATCACGCCACGACCCGATCAGGGAGGGCGGCAACGTCGCGCCATCGCCAAGACGGCGCTGGGAGCCGAAGACAGTGTTCGATGGGAACATCAGCCCGATACGCACAGCGCGCTGGCGCGCCTCGTCGCCGACGGATATCACGCAGTGGTCGTGGAACCGTCACCAGACGCGATTGATCTTTTCGAATGGATCCCGAAATGGCCTGTGTGCCTGGTGTTCGGCCACGAACGAGATGGGGTTTCGTCGACGATCGGCCCACATGCGGACACCGTGATCCGCATTCCGATGCTCGGCCAGAAACGATCGCTGAACGTCGCGACTGCCGCCGGCATCGTCTTGTACGAGCTGCTTCGCCATCGGCTATACGCGCGCTGAGCCTCGCCTGGGCCGGCGGACGGCCCTCACCTTCCCGCTGCTTCCTCCTCCGCAGTAGAACTGATCACTGCCATCGGACTCCAGTCCCGACACGTTCACGCCGCGTGGCATCTCGAGCGTCTCCAGGACCTCTCCCGTTCGTGAGTCGACGCGCCTGATATCGCTCTCGTCACCTTCCCAGGTGCCGTGCCAGAGCTCGCCGTCGACCCACGTGACGCCGGTCACAAAACGATTCGACTGGATCGTGCGAAGAACCTTCCCTGTTTGCGGATCGACTTGATGGATCTTCCGCTCTCGATAGTGGCCCACCCAGAGCGCCCCCTCAGCCCATGCCAGCCCGGAGTCCCCGCCACCGCCGGGCGCCGGGATCGTGGCGAGCACACGGCCGGTCTTCGGATCGATCTTCTGGATGCGATCCTCGGCGAGTTGATACAGGTGCTCGCCGTCGAAGGCCGTCCCCGCATGCGCAGCGACGTCGATCGAGCGCAGGATCTTCCCGCTCGCCGGATCGAGGGCGTTCAACGTGTTTCCGGCAGCAAACCAGACGTGATGGCCGTCGTACGTGACGCCATGGACGTGGTCGACACCCGGAAAGGGTCCATACTCGCGCACCATCTCGGCCGTTGATCGACTCATGGCTCCATCCTAGTCACTCGGCATCGGAGCGGGGAGTAACAACGTCGTCGTGAATCCCGGCACTGACGGGGTCATCCAACGACGCGCTCGCCCGCGACCGAACGACTGCACCTTGCCTGCCGCCACAAGCGAGTCGAGCGCCCGTTGCACGGTGCGCTGGCTCCGGCCAAGGGCGAGCGCGAGCGCCGAGCTCGACCACGATTCACCATCCGCCAGGAAGGCGAGCACTGTCGCATGCTCTTCCTCGACCGGACGCGCCAGCACGACGACGTCGCGTGCGTGGCGTGGCGCCATCGCAAATCCTCGTTTGGTCGCGCTGATAGCGGCAAACGACCGAAGCAGCCGGCGAAGCCGACCGACTTCGACACGCAAGCGTGCGCGATGCGATTCATCGACGAACTTCGATCCGAAAGCCCGCGCGACGAGGGTATCCCTCGCGACGTCTCCCGGCCACGCTTCGCCAAGCGTGCGTGCCAGCGCGAACAACACGGGACGCCTGGCGAGCGAGATCACCGTGCGGTCATGACGCACGACAAGTCGACAGGCGTCCACGACGAATGCGTTCGACGCCACCAATGCCTCGACTTCTTCGAGCAGAAGGAATTCCTCCTGACCCTTCGCAATCAGGCGCGCCGCGGGCGTATTCAGGAGGAGCGATGCGCTTTCGACCTCCGCCGTCAGCGCCGGGATGCGTGCGTGGTGCGCTGCACGTTCGGCACGGGCAAGTGCCGCGCGCGCGGCCTTCGTGCGCAAACGCCGCATTGCAATTCCCGCAACGACCAGTTCGTGAGCTGTTCGCGATGCGGGAGGAAAAAGGGCCGGGTTGAGATCGGCGAGCGCGCGCTCGGCTTCATCGAGGTGCCCGATCAGAAGGAGGCGCCGGACTTCGAGATATCGCGCATGCGCGGCGTTTACGCGGTCGCCGTGCGCTTCGAGCGTCGCCCGCGCGGTGTCGAGCGTCTTGGCAGGCCAACTCAGGTCGCGTGAGACGAGGGCGATCTCGGCTTCCGCGACGATACACCTGGCGCGGGCCACCGCCTCTCTCGGGCCGAAGGCACGTGCCGCGCGGCGCACGAGAGCCCGCGCTCGAACGAGGTCGCCGAGCTGGGCCATCGCGATACCTCGAAGCGCGAGCGCCGGCGCATCGTCGCGCAGCGCGACCCGCTTCAACGCGCCGAGAGGATCACCAGCGGCCAGCGCATGCGCCGCGGCTGTGATCATCGAATCCATCGGAATCCTGCCACGCTTGCTACTCTCGCCCCTGCGTCATCGTCTGGCTCCAGCCACAATGTTATCTGCTCCAACCCAGACGCACCCCCGACGGTTTTCAGGATTCTCCGCATCCCATTGAGTTCGCCGAGCCTAGGCGCAGATCGCGAAAGCGGTCTTGCGCTTGCACTGAGAACGTGTGGCCGAGTCGAGCGTCCTCGGCGAAAGGAATGAGGAGCCTCGAAGTATGGACAGAAATGGAATGTCGTCACTGAGCTCGGTCAGCGCAAGCACGAAAACAGCAATTGCGGCGATCGTGCTTGCGTTCGTGTGTGCGTGGTCCACGGGAACGGCGTGGGCGAAAGATTCGATGACGGTGTCGGTGGCGAATGCCAGCGGTTCGCCGGTCGTGGTCAACAACGGTCAGGCGGTAGGAACGATCCAGCTCTTTTACACTGTGAACGCGAGCGCGTTCACCATGGGAGAGTTCGCAACATTCGATGTGAACTGGGTTACGAGCGCAGGCCCGGGTAAAGCGACGGACTACAGTTCAGGAGTCACGTTCACGCTGACCCAGGATCAGAAGGGCGGATTCGTGGATCTGTCACCGAGCCCGAACACCTTCACTCTGTCCACGACCGGCCAAAGCGACGTCTCGAAAGTCACGATCTACATTTCTCCCGACAAGGCCGGCAACCTTCCACCAACGGTGGATGGAACTGATCTGGTCGGCAACCTGAAACTGGATGCAGGTTCGCAGGTGGGCACGGTGACCAATATTCAGGTGCACATCCGTCTCGTCCATCCGACGGACTGTCTGAAGGTTTACAACTTCGTCACCGACCAGGACTTCAACCTTGGAATTCTCGACACGACCTCGCTGAAGGTGCCGACAAACGGCGCAAAGGCCGGCAAGGTCACGAGCTCGCAGCCCGGTCAGTTCTCCGACAACGTGCTGGTCGTCAACACATGTGGATCAGAGCAGTCGTTCGATCTTCGAATCGGGCTCGATTCGAGCTTCTCGACGAACGGTGGGAATGCGGTCAAGAGCTACACCGCAGCCGGTGAGTTCGACAGCTCCAACTTCAATACGATCCTGTCTGGTACCGGGACTCCCAACGGGCAGAGCCTTTGCCTCCAGAATGTGATCGTCGCGCCCGGCATGAGCTTCCTTGCGACTGCCCATTCGAAGGTCCAGGACAACTGGCCGCAGACGTCGCTGCCGGCGGATGGAAGCTTCGATTTTGCCGCCAGACTGTATCAACAGGTGAACGCTGGCTGCTCGGGATCGCTCCACTCGCTAGCCTCTCCCAATCCCGCGACGTTCACGTTGCCGTTTACCATCAAGGTTAACTAGTCAACGAATCACAGTCC
>Ga0209382_10005443_pt1 | contig 16594 bp, 14 predicted proteins | sample SoiMetdeltSBSDD5_FD_187599 | JGI IMG/M metagenome (GOLD analysis project Ga0209382, IMG submission 187599) | Bulk soil microbial communities from a Populus tree surrounding site in Tennessee, USA - Soil MetaG P. deltoides SBSDD5 (SPAdes) (version 2) | ecosystem: Environmental > Terrestrial >...
TGAACCGCATACCGCCACTGCCCGGCTCCTCGCCGAACAGCACCGGAGCCATGTCGGCGTTGCCGAGGCCCTCGGTGACTTTGGCCCCCCACTCGGACTCGAGGTGCTCGCGGAACGCCGGCTCGCCACCACCCGGTTCACCACCGACGAACACCTTGCGCAGGCCGAACTCCTTCGGATCCCGGCCGACCTTCTCGCGGATGTAGTCGGCGAGGTAGCGGGCGTACGAGGGAGTCGAATGCAGCGCGGTCACGCCGAGCGTGTTCATCGCGAGGACCGCCTTCTCCGATGCCCCGGTGCCGATAGGCACGACCGTGGTGCCGATGTGCTCCAACGCATCCTGGATCGGACGCCCGCCGACGAACAAGGTGAGCCCCGAGGCATGCACCACGACGTCTTCCCGCGTTGCGCCCATGGTGCGGAACGCCCGGGCCACCATCTCGGTCCACGTCTGCACGTCGCGCCGGGTCACCCCGACCCAGCTCGGCGTGCCCGTCGTACCGGTCGACGCGTGTACGCGGATCACCTCGGTCATGTCGACCCCGGCGTGCCGGCCGAGCGGAGGTGACGCCGCCTGGCTGTCGCGCAGCAGCTGCTTCTCGGTGAACGGGAACCGGGCGATGTCGGCCAGCGACCCGAAGTCCTCCGGGCGGATCCCGTGCTCCGCGAACAGGTCGGCGTAGAACGGTGATCTGGCGGGGAGACCAGCGAGCTGCGTACGCAGTGCCGCGACGACCGCGTCAACATCGGCGGGATCGACGAAGGGCGGGGTGACAGCCATGGAGTATGCCGATCAGTGCTCGTGGATGATGACGCCGCGGATGTTCTTGCCGTCGAGCATGTCCTGATACCCCTGGTTGACCTCGTCCAACCGGTACCGGCGGGTGACCAGCTCGTCCAGCTTCAGGTCACCGGAGCGGTACAGCCCCAGCAGCCGCGGTACGTCGTACAACGGGTTGCAGTCACCGAACAGCGCCCCCCGTAGCTGCCGCTGGTAGCTGATCAGGACACCGGCGTGTACGTGGACCGCCTTCTCCGTGACCTTGCCGACGGCGGTGATCGTCACCTTGCCGCCCTTGCCGGTCATCAGGGCCGCCGCTCGGACGATGTCCTCGGTGAGTACGCCGGGCGTGCAGATCGCGTGGTCGGCGAGCTGGCCGTGGGTGGTGTCGACGACGAAGTCGTGCGCCTCCTTGGCATCGGCGAACGTGTGCGTCGCCCCGAACACCTTTGCCATGTCCCGCTTGAACTCCACGGGATCGACGACCACGACGTTCTTCGCTCCGGCGTACCGGGCGCCCTGCACCGCGTTGCTGCCCACTCCCCCGGCGCCGAAGATGACGACCGTCTGCCCGGCGCGTACGCCGGCCGCGTAGACCGCCGAGCCCCAGCCCGTCGGTACGCCACACCCGACCAGCGAGCCGATCTCGAACGGGATGTCGTCGGGCAGCTTGATGCAGGCCCACTCCGACACGACCGCGTACTGCGAGAAGGTGCCCAGCGTGCAGAAGCCGCCGAGGTCCTCGTCGCCGAGGTGGAAGCGGAACGTGCCGTCGGAGAACATGCCGGTACCGGCGTTCTTGCCTTCGTCGCACATGTTCTGGTGACCGGTCGAGCAGGGCCGGCACTTGCCGCAGGCCGGGATGTAGGAGCAGACGATCCGGTCGCCGGGCTGCACCCTCCGGACGTGCGGTCCGACGGACTCCACCACACCGGCGCCCTCGTGGCCACCGACGACCGGAAGGCGTACCGGGGCATCGCCCTCGGTGATGTGATGGTCGGAGTGGCACATCCCGGCGGCGTAGAACTTGACCCGGACCTCGTGGGCGCGCGGTGGGTCGAGAGTCAGCTCCGTGAGCTCCCAACCTTCGTGCGGTGCGTGCGTGATCGCCGCGCGGGTGGTGATGGTGTTCACCGGTCAACTCCGTTGGTCTCGATCTGCGCCGACCGAAGGTTCAGGCGCCTCGGTCTCATGGGTGGCCCCCCAACTCCGCGCCGAGCAGCGCGACGTGGTCCAGATCGTCGATGTCGTAGATGTGGAAGTAGATCGTGTCCGCGCCCGCCTTACGCATCCCCTCGACGCGGTCGGCGACCAGTGCCGGTGAGCCGATCGCGGCGTGCTGGCGGATGAACTCCGAGCCGATGACCTCGGCGCGCCGGGCCACCTCGGCCGGTGTGGTCGCGCAGGCCACCGGGAGCACAGCCGAGCGGCGCGCCGTGGCCGGGTCGCGGCCGATCCGCTCGCAGGCCCGGTCGAACCGCTCGTAGCTCGAGCGCAGGTCGTCGGTCAGGGCGCCGTTGAACTCGTCGGCGAACCGGGCCGCGATGGCGGGCGTGCGCTTGGGTCCGCTGCCGCCGACGATGATCGGCGGATGGGGGCGCTGGGTGGGCTGGGGCGGCGTGTGGTTCGCCTCCACGCGGTAGTGCCTGCCGTCGAAGCTGAAACCGTTGGTAGACCACAACCCCGTGATGATTTCCAACTGTTCTTCCAGGCGGTCGAACCGCTCGCCGAGCGGCGGGAACGGTATGCCGAACGCCTCGTGCTCGCGCTGGTACCACCCGGTGCCGATGCCCAGCTCGACCCGTCCGTCGCTCATCTCGTCCACGCTCGCGACGATCGTGGCCAGCATGCCCGGCCGGCGGAACGTGGACGCGGTGACGAGCGAACCGAGCCGGATCCGACTGGTGTCCCGGGCCAGTCCGGCCAGCGTCGTCCAGCAGTCGGTCGGCCGGTACGTCGGGTCGTTCGGGTCCACTCCGAACAGGTGGTCGGAGCGGAAGAACGCGTCGAAGCCCGCGTCGTCGGTCGCTCGAGCGAGCGCCAGGATCTGCGCGTACGTGGCGCCGTGCCGCGGCTCCATGAGGACCCGCAACCGTAGCGCTTCAGCGGGTGCCACGGATCGACACCGTCTTGATCTGGGTGTAGTTCAGCACCGAGTCCGCGCCCATCGTCCGGCCGAACCCGCTGCCCTTGTAGCCGCCGAACGGGGCACCGATCAACCCGCCACTGAGGATCTGGTTGACCGCTACCTGGCCGGCCTGCAGGCCACGCGCCATCCGGACGGCCCGCCCGATGTCCGAGGTCCACACCGCGGCGACGAGGCCGTACTCGGTACCGTTGGCGACCTCGAGTGCCTCGGCCTCACCGTCGACCGGGAGTACCGACAGCACCGGGCCGAAGATCTCCTCCTGCGCGATCCGCATGGTCGGTGCGACCCGGTCGAAGATGGTCGGCTCGACGTAGAATCCTCGCTCGAACTTCTCGCCGACCGGTACGCCGCCGCCGGTGACCAGCTCGGCGCCTTCCTCCCGACCGATCCGCAGGTAGCCCAGCACGCGCTCGTGCTGCTTCGCGCTGATGAGCGGTCCCATGTCGACCTTCTCGGTACCCGGTCCGACCCGCACCTTGGCGAACGCCTCGGCCAGCCGGCGGACGACCTCGGCGTGGATCTTCTGGTCGACCACGACTCGCGAGCCGGCCGCGCAGATCTGCCCGGTGTTCAGGGTGATCCCGCGGGTGAGCTGCGGGATCGCCGCGTCGAGGTCGGCGTCGTCGAGCAGCACCTGCGGTGACTTGCCGCCCAGCTCGAGGTGCAGCGGCGTGTGGTTGCGGGCGCACGCGGCCATCACGGCCGAGCCCGTCGGCGGCGAGCCGGTGAAGCTCATCCGGCCGATGCCGGGGTGCGCCGGAATCGCCGCGCCCGCCTCGGGTCCGTAGCCGACGACGACGTTGACCACGCCGGGCGGGATGCCGGCCTCCATCGCCAGCCGGGCCAGGGCCAGCGGGGTGAGCGGCGCGTCCTCGGCGGGCTTGAGGACGATCGTGTTGCCGGCCGCGATCGCCGGGCCGACGTCCATGACACAGTTCGGACCCGGGGCGTTCCACGGAATGATGGCGCCGACCACGCCGTACGGCTCGCGCAACGTCAGCCCGAGTACGTCCGGAGTGTGCGTGGGCAGGCTCAGCCCGTGCACCTTGTCGGCCTGCCCGGCGAAGAACGTGAGCATCCGGGACATCGGCAGCGGTCCCCAGTGCGGGCGGCCGACCTCGCTGATCTCCAACCGGTCGATTTCCTGCTCGTGCTCGTCGATCAGCTGGGCCCAGCGCATGAGCAACGACGCCCGGTGGCTGGGACTGGTGTCGCGCCAGGCCGGAAAGGCTTCCGTGGCCGCGTTCACCGCGGCGTCGACGTCGGCGGCGGCACCGCGCGGGACGTGCATCAGGGTCTCACCGGTAGCCGGGTTGAGCACCTCGATGGTCTCGCCGCTCGCCGCCGGAACCCATTCGCCGCCGATCAGCTGGGTGTTCTCGGTAACCAGTCCGGCGACCGCAGTCGTCATGTCGGGCTCCTTCAGTGCTCGTGGATGATCACGCCGCGGATGTTCTTGCCGGCGAGCATGTCCTCGTACCCCTGGTTGACGTCCTCGAGCCGGTACCGGCGGGTGATCAGCTCGTCCAGCTTCAGGTCACCGGAGCGGTACAGCCCGAGCAGCCGCGGTACGTCGTACAGCGGGTTGCAGCCGCCGAAGATGGCGCCCTGCACACGCCGCTGGAATCCGATGAGCATCCCGGCGTGTACATGTACCGATCCGTTGCCGACCGCGGTGATCGTCACCTGCCCGGTCTTGCCGACCACCTCGATGGCCGACTGGATCACCTCGTCGTGCAAGACCCCGACGGTGATGATCGCGTGGTCGGCGAGCTGACCGTGCGTGGTGTCGACGACGAACTCGTGGGCCGACTTCGCGTCGGCGAACGTGTGCGTCGCCCCGAACACCTTCGCCATGTCGCGCTTGAACTCGACCGGATCGACGACTACGACGTTCTTGCCGCCGGCGTACCGGGCACCTTGTACCGCGTTGCTGCCCACGCCGCCGGAGCCGTAGACAACCACGGTCTGCCCGGCCCGCACACCGGCCGCGTACACCGCCGAACCCCAACCCGTTGGCACGCCGCAGCCGACGAGGGCGGCTACGTCGAACGGGATGTCCGGCGGGATCCTGATGCAGGACCACTCGTGCACGACCGCGTACTGGGAGAAGGTGCCGAGCACGCACAGCCCGCCCAGGTCCTCACCGGCGTCGTCGTGGAAGCGGAACGTGCCGTCGGGGAACATGCCGGTACCGGCGTTCTTGCCCGCGTTGCACAGGTTCTGCTGGCCGGTCGAGCAGTACCGGCACATGCCGCAGGCCGGGATGAACGAGCAGACGACGTGGTCGCCGACCTTGACCCGGGTGACGTCGTCACCGACCGCGTCCACGACGCCGGCGCCCTCGTGCCCGCCCACCACCGGCATCCGCATCGGGGCGTCGCCCTTCTGGATGTGATCGTCGGAGTGGCACAACCCGGCCGCGTAGAACTTGATCCGGACCTCGTCGGCCTGTGGTTCGTCCAGTCGAAGCTCGGTGATCTCCCAGGGCTGGCGGGGTTCCCGGCAGATGGCGGCACGGGTGGTCATGCTCATAATCAACTCCGTTGGTGTTGATCTGCGCCGACCGAAGGTCCAGGCGCCATAGCTCTCATGTGGCCACCATCGCCCGCGCCCGATCAGGCGAGCAAGGCGGCTTTCATGACGCGGAAGGTACCTCTACCGGGACGGCCTGTCCGGACCAGAGGCCGAACACCCGTACCACCATGGACATCGCCGCGTTGCGCGAGCCCGCGACGATCACCGGTACGTGCTGCGGCGACGGCAGGATCCGCGCGAACTCGTCGTCGCGATCGGTGGCGCTGTCGGCGTAGCGGACGTTGTTCTCCCCCACCCCGTTCTTGCCGACCCGGCGCAGATCGGCGTTGGTCCGCCCGCAGTGTTCGACGAGCCACGACTGGACGTCCGCCCGCCGGTACCCCGACTTCGCGAGCAGGTTGGCATGCTCCGGGCCGAAGACCACGCCCGCCGAGCCGTCCCGGAAGATGAGCGATCCGGTACGCGAGATCGTGTCCGCGACGTCCCACAGGACCTGCTCCGGGTCCTGGGTGTGCCGGTTGTCGACGAACTCGCACGTGCGCAGCAGCATCGCGGACACCGCGCTGGTTTCCTCGGGCAGACCGGCCTCGACCGACAGCGGCGGCCAGGGGCTCTCTTCCTCGTTCTCGCCGAGGCAGATCGTCCACCGCCCGGGAAGGCCCTGCGTGGCCTGCTCGAGCACGTGCGGCACGATGCCGTAAGCGTTGCGGACGATGAGCCCGATCGCCCGTGCCACGGTCGCGTTGGGGCGAAACCCCGGCCCGAACACGCCGCCACCGTAGTTGAACCCCAGTTGGCTACGGATCGGGCCGTTGACCACGATCAGCGGCGACGGTCCGCTCGTGCTCTGCCAGCCGCCGCCACCGGCCGCCCGGTCCAGCATGAGCGCGTCCCACGCGGCCAGGACCACCGGGAAGTACTCCGGCCGGCAGCCCGCCATCGCCGCGTTGATCGCGGCCAGCTCGACCGTGCACTCGCGGTCGACCTGGACGTTCCGGCCGATGACCTCGTCCGCCGGGCGCCGGGTCTGCGCGAGGAACGCGTCGACGAGCGGGCGCGAGGCCGGTACGAGCGGCAGGCCGTCCGACCAACCCTGGTCGTAGCAGAACTCGATGGCCGCCTGCGCGTTGTCGGGGTCGAGGCTCACGCCTTGTCTCCGGTCAGGAGCGCGACGACCTCGGGCAGCGCCTCCTGCGCGCGTTTGCGAACCTCGTCCGGGGTGAGCACCGCGACCGGGTGCGCGGTCGTCGCGTAGCGGTAGCCCTTCGCGCCCTTGACCGCGGCCATCGCGTCGGCGGTGACGGTGAACGCGTCGCTGCAGATGACCGCCGCCGGAATCCCACGCCGTTCGAGCGCGACCCCGTCGGCGACCGCGGAACCGCTGCACGAGCCGCAGTCACCGACGCCCGTGACCACTGCCTGGCAGGAGGTCGCGAACTCCTCGAGCATGTCGTCGGGCATCGGGAGGGCGAACGCCTGTTTGGTGCGGGCGACCACGCCAGCCGCGCCGTACCGGTCGACCAGCAGCTTGCCCAGCTCGTCGAGGAACAGCGAGGCGTTCTGCTTCGTGTTCTCCAGCAGCCCGATCGTGGCCCCCTGCAGCCGAGCCCTCGGCGTGGCGAGCACGACGTCCTCGCGGACGCGGGCGGCGCCCCCGGTCGGGTCCAGAATCGCGTTGACCATCCATCGAGTCGACCCCGTGCGCGCCGAATGTGTCAACGCACCTTCCGGCTCACGGAAACACGGCTCGCGTTTGCGAATCATGGCACCGTACGGTGTCCCCTATGACCGTCGTTGGTACCCGCATGGCGCGCGTCGAGGACCGCCGGCTCATCACCGGCGCAGGGACGTATGTGGACAATCTCCGCGAGCCCGAGCTGGCCGGAGCCGCATACGCGACCTTCGTCCGCAGCCCGCACGCGTCCGCCCGCATCGTCAGCATCGACGCGACGCAGGCCCGCGCCGCGGCCGGGGTGTTGGCGGTGTACACCGCTGCCGACATCGACCTCGCACCCGTGGAGGTAGCCCCGAACGTCAGCCACGCCACCCCCGCGATGGCGCAGCCGTGCCTGGCCAAGGACGTCGTGCGGTTCGCCGGTGAGCCGGTGGCCATGGTGGTGGCGGAGGACCGGTCCAGCGCGGCGGACGCGGTCGAGCTGGTCGAGGTCGAGTACGAGCCGTTGCCAGCGGTGGTCTCCGTCGAAGCGGCGGCCGGCGATGAGGTACTGGTGTTTCCGGAGTCGGGAAGCAACCTCGCGCACGAGATCGGGGCGCTGTCGGACGACGACCCGTTCGCCGGCTGCGACGTGGTGGTGACCAATCAGTTCATCAACCAGCGGCTGGCGCCGGTACCGATGGAGACGCGGGCCGCGGCCTGCGCGCCGGACGGCAACGGCGGACTCGTGCTGTGGCTGTCGACCCAGATGCCTCATGTCGCCCGGGACACGCTGACCGGGCGGCTCGGCCTGGTACCCGGTCAGGTACGCGTGATCGCGCCGGACGTGGGCGGTGGGTTCGGCGGCAAGATCGTCGTAGACGTCGACACCACGGTGTTGTGCTGGGCCGTACGCCAGCTCGACCGGCCGGTGCGCTGGATGGAGACCCGCAACGAGTGCATGCTCGGCATGACTCACGGCCGGGACCAGCGCCAGCGCGTCACGCTGGGCGGCCTGCGCGACGGCACGCTGCTGGCGTACCGGCTCGAGATCCTGGCCGACGCGGGCGCCTATCCCCACGGCGCCTGGCTGCCCATGATGACGGTCTTCATGGCCACCGGCGCCTACTCGATCCCGCACGTGGAGGCCAAGGCGCGCAGCATGGTCACCAACACCACGCCGGTCAACGCGTACCGTGGCGCGGGCCGGCCCGAGGCGGCCGCCGCCATCGAGCGCGCCGTCGACCTGTTCGCCGCCGAGATCGGGATGGACCCGGCCGACGTGCGGCGCCGCAACCTGCTGCGCCCCGAGGCCTTCCCGTACAGCACGCCCACCGGCATGCAGTACGACACCGGCGACTACCTGGGGGCCTTGGAGCAGGTGCTGGAGGCGGCGGACTACGCCCAGCTGCGGGCCGAGCAGGCCCGCCGCCGGGAGGCGGGTGACCGTCTCCAGTACGGCATCGGGCTGGCGTCCTATGTGGAGGTAACGGGGTTCGGCAACGAGGAGCACGGCCGGCTCGAGCTGGACGCGGACGGCTCGATCACGGCGTTTGTCGGTACCTCCGCCCAGGGTCAGGGACACGCGACGACGTACTCGATGATCATCGCGGACCAGTTGGGCGTACCGACGGACCGCATCACCGTCCGGCACACCGATACCCTCGCGATCGGCAGCGGCACCGGTACGTTCGCGTCGCGGTCGTTGCAGCTCGGCGGCTCGACGCTGCGTGAGGCGACCGAGCTGTTGTACAACGAGGCGTTGCCGTTCGCGGCGGTCGCCCTCGAGGTCGACGAGCGGGATGTCGTCCTCGACCGCACCACCGGGTGCTGGCGGGCCGGCGACGACCCGGCCAAGCAGATCACCTGGGCCGAGCTGGTCGGCAAACGGCCGGGCGGATCCTTCGTCGTCGAGGTCAAGTACTCGATGGAGAAGCAGACCTTCGCCTACGGCGCCCATCTGGCGGTCGTCGAGGTCGACGTGGAGACGGGCCAGGTGAGGCTGGTCCGGTTCGTAGCGGCCGACGACGCCGGAAACCTCATCAACCCGCTGCTCGCCGAAGGGCAGCGGTACGGCGGTATCGCCCAGGGCGTCGGGCAGGCGCTGTACGAGGAGATGGTCTACGACGAGGACGGAAACCCGCTGACCGCCTCGCTGGCCGAGTACACCCTGCCCAGCGCGGCGGACCTGCCGAGCTTCCAGTTGCTGGACCGGCAGACGCCGACGCCCAACAACCCGTTGGGCGCCAAGGGAATCGGCGAGGCCGGTACGATCGGCGCCGCCCCGGCCGTGCAGAACGCGGTCGTCGACGCGGTATCCCACCTCGGCGTACGGCACATCGACATGCCGTTGACACCGGAGCGAGTCTGGCGGGCGATCGGGGAAGCCGCCGGCTAGGACCGCACCACGAGGACCAGCTTGCCGGCGGTGTGTCCGGCCTCGCCGAGCGCGTGCGCCTTGGCCGCCTCGGCGAGCGGGAACGTGCCGGCGATCGTCGGTCGCAGTTTGCCGGCCTCGACGAGGTCCGCGATCGCGACCATGCCTGCGTGGTCGGCCTCGACGAGCATCGCGGCCGCGCGGACACCCTTGGCGGCCGCCTGCTCGGCCAGCTCCGGGCCGCCGCCGAGCAGCGAGACGAGAATGCCACCGCGGCGCAGCGAAACGAGGGAGCGCAGGAGGCTCTCGCCACCGAGCGGATCGACGACCACGTCGACGTCGCGGACCGTCTCGGCGACATCAGTTGTGTGGTAGTCGACGACCTCGTCGGCACCGAGCCCGCGGACGAAATCGTGGTTCGCCGCGCTCGCGGTACCGATGACATGGGCTCCTCGGGCCTTGGCGATCTGGACGGCGAGGTGCCCGACACCGCCAGCCGCCGCGTGGATCAGCACCCGTTGCCCGGGGCGGACGTCCGCCGTGTCGACGAGCGCCTGCCAGGCGGTGAGCCCGGCCAGCGGCAGAGCGCCGGCCTCCACGTGCGTCAGCGTCCGCGGCTTGGCCGCGAAGGCCCGGGCGGGTCCGGTGACGTACTCCGCGTGGCTCCCGACCCCGTTCGGGTACGGCAGCATGCCGAAGACCTCGTCGCCCGGCTGGAACAGGGTGACTCCGAAGCCAACGGCCTCGACCGCGCCGGACACGTCGTAGCCGAGCACGAACGGCGGGTCCGGCAGGAATCCCCGGCGAGTGCGGTGTTTCCAGTCGGTCGGGTTGAGACCGGCGGCGTGCACGGCCACCAGGACCTGGCTGGGCCCGGGTACGGGTCGCTCGAGCTCGACCTCGTGCAGCACCTCGGGACCGCCGAGGACGTCCTGGCCGACCGCACGCATCGTGGCCGTCATTGCTTGGCCACCGACTCGTGCCACGGGATGACGAAACGCTTGGTGAGGCTCACGGCGAGGAACAGTACCGAACCCAGGACGGCGAGCAACACGATGACGGCGTACAGCGCCGGTGCGTCCAGGGCGTTGAGACTCGAAACGACGAGGAAACCGAGACCCTCGTTGGCGCCGAGGTACTCGCCGACGATCGCGCCGATGACGGCGAACACGATGCCGACCTCGGAGCCGGCGAAGACGTACGGCAGTGTGCTCGGCAGCTCGAGATCCCGGAAGGTCTGCCACCGGCTCGCGCCGAGCCCGCGCATCACGTCGCGGTGGCCGAGGTCGACCGACCGCACCCCCAGCAGCACGTTCAGCATGATGGGGAAGAACGCCAGGATGACCGTGATGACGATCTTCGACGTGATGCCGTACCCGAACAGGATCACGAAGATCGGTACGAGCGCGATCTTCGGTACCACCTGGAACGCCACCATCGCCGGCTGTACCGCCCGTTCCAGCCAGATCATCCGGCCGAGGATCGCGCCGAGCGCGGTACCGAGGACCACCGCGATCGCGAAGCCGACGACGACCTCGACCAGCGTCACGCGGATGTGTCCCCAGATCGCGTCGTCGGAGAACATCGTCACCAGCGAGTCGCCCACGTCGGCCGGCGCCGGCAGGATGAACCGCGAGACCCCGCCCACCGACACGATGAGCTGCCAGGCGGCCACGAACAGCACCAGCAGGATCGGTGAGCTGATCCACGGCAGTAACCGGTTCAACCGGGAGTCGCCCATCAGGTCTCCTCGTCCAGTTGGATGCGCAGCTCGCGGACGATGTCCTGGAACTGTGCGCTGCTCTGCGTCTCCAGCGACCGGGGCCGGGGCAGCGACACCGAGGTGATCGACCTCAACCGGCCGGGCCGCGGGGTGAGCAGCACGACGCGGTCGGCGAGGAAGACCGCCTCGGTGATGGAGTGGGTCACGAACACCACGGTGGCCCCGGCCGCGGCGTGGATCGCCTGCAGCTCGAGGTTCATCTTGTCGCGGGTCAGCGCGTCCAGCGCGCCGAACGGCTCGTCCATGAGCAGGATGGACGGGCGGTAGCTCAGCGCCCGGGCAATGGCGGCTCGTTGGCGCATGCCACCGGACAGCTCCCGCGGATAGGCACCCTCGAACCCGCTCAGGCCGACCTGCCGGCACAGCTCGACCGCCCGGGCGGTACGGGCCTTCTTGCCGGTACCGCGCAGCTTCAACGGCAATGCGATGTTCTCCGCGACGGTGAACCAGGGGAACAGGTTCGCGTCCTGGAACACCATGCCGAACCGCTTCAACGCCTCGTCGTCGCGGTTGGCGCCCTTCCAGATGCTCTGCTCGCCGGCCCGTACCGAGCCCGACGACGGTGGCAGCAGGCCGGACAGGATCCGCAGCAGGGTCGTCTTGCCGCACCCCGAGCGACCGACCAGGGAGATGAACTCACCACGCCCGATCGACAGGTTGACGTCCTTCAGCGCCTCGACCGTGCCCCGGCGTGTCTGGTACGTCTTGTTGACCTCGACCAGTTCGAGGTCTGCCGTCACGAGGACGTCGGTGCGAACTCGGTTGTCATCCACTGCGCAGGATCCTTGCCGCCGGTCACCAGCCCGGACTCGACCAATTCGTCGTACGCGGCCCGCCACGTCTCCGGGTTGGTCCGCACCATCTTGTCCCGTCCGTCCGTCGTCCACGACTTCACGAACTCGCCCAGCGCCTTGGCCGCGATCTCGGGATCCTTCAGGGCCGGTACGTCGTACGACTTCATCAGGTCCATCGTCTTCGTGAAGCCGCCCGCCTCGTCGTCGACGATCATCTTGACGGCGTCGGCGATGGCCTGCAGGTAGCCGCGGATCAGCTGTTGCTTGCGGGGATCCTTGGACTGCTCGGTCGAGGTCGCGTAGAGCTGGACCCCGGCGGAGAGCACCGAGCTGGGGGCGAAGGAGAGCGCGTCCGGCTCCGCCTTCAGCACGGTCAGCGAGGTGTCCAGCGACACGACGTAGCCGTCGATCCTGCCCGACTTCACCAGCTCGAAGACGCCCGGCGTCAGGCCCACCACCTGGCGCTTGACCTCCTCCTTCTTGATACCTGCCGAGGCGAGGACCAGGTCGAGGGTCTTCTCGCTGGTACCGCCGCTCGACGGCAGGCCCATCATCGCGCCGCGGAAGTCCTCGGGCTTCTGCAGCGGCTTGCGCTTGCTGGACAGGAAGCGCAGCAGGCCTTCCTTCTCCACCCCGCCGAGGTTGACCAGTGGCGCGTTCTTCTCGACGATCGCGGTGATCGTCTCGATGTCGCCGATCTTGGTCAGCAACGCGCCGCCGGCGATCACCGTCTGGATCGCCGGCGGAGAACCCTGGGTGTTCTGGAAGCGGACCTTCACGCCGTGCTTGGTGAACAGGCCGCTCGCGTCGGCGACCAGCTCCGGTGAGTTGGCGATGTTCGGCAGCGGGATGACGCTCAAGAACGTCAGTTCCTGTACGCCACCCGGTGCCGCGCCGCCACTGTCGGACCCACCACAGGCGGACAACAGAGGTACCCCTACCCCGGCCGCGAATGCCCCGAGCACAGCGCGCCGGCGGATCGAATTGGCCATCAACGGTCTCCTATCGTCTGCTGCCTGCGGCGCGGTGTCCGCCAAGGCGCCTGGACCTTCGGTCGGCGCACATCCAGCCCAAGGAACTATGCGAAAGCGCCGTGCTGGCACGCCATCCGCGCACGGACCGTGATCGAGCATCGATGTCAACATATGAAACCGCGTAGCCGCAGGTCGATGCGCAAATGACCGGGCAGCGATGGTCACCGTGGTCTGTCCACCTACGTCATTTGACCCGCTCTCGAGGTCTCGCGGATTGTCGACATGTCCGTCAACATGTATCGCGTGGACAAGGTGGTTTCCTCTCCGGCCGCGGCGGTCGACGACATCGCGGATGGTTCGTCCGTCGGCATCGCCGGCTTCGGGGTCGCGCACCGGTTCCCGTCGAGCCTCGTGACGGCCTTGCGCGACAAGGGAGTCAAGGGGCTCACCGTCTACTGCAACGGCCTGGGTCAGCCCGGTTACCCGACCGCGCACCTGCTCGCCGACGGTGGGCAGATCGCGCATCTCGTCGCCTGTTTCTCCGCCCGCCCGGGCATCGTCTCGGAAGCCGAACGCCAGATCCGGTCGGGTCAGATGACGCTCGAGATGGTGCCACAGGGCACGCTGGTCGAACGGATGCGAGCCGGTGGTGCGGGCATCGCCGCGGTCTACACCCCGGTATCCGTCGGTACCGCGATCGCCGACGGCAAGGAGATGCGCTACTTCGACGGGCGGGCGTACGTGCTCGAACGCGCGATCACCACGGACTTCGCGCTGATCCGTGCCCATCGGGCCGATCGGATGGGCAACCTGCAGTTCCGCGGCGGCAGCCGCAACTTCAACGTCAGCTTCGCGAAGGCAGCTCGCGTGGCGATCGCCGAAGTAGACGAGATCGTCGAGGTCGGCGAGCTGGGTCCGGACGCGATCGACCTGCCCGGCGTGTTCGTCACGCGGGTAGTACGCAGCGTGCTGCAGTTGGACGTCGAGAACCTGCCGATGCGGCCGAGCCGTCCCGCCGACAGCGCCCGCGAGTACCTCGGCAAGCGTGCGCTCACCCGCGGTGAGATCGCCCGCCGTACCGCCCGGCTGCTGCCCGACGGTGCCGTCGTCAATCTCGGTGCGGGGCTACCGAACCTGGTGTCCAACCACATCGCCGACCGCTCCGTCGTCCTGCACAGCGAGAACGGGATCCTCAACTACGGCGCCATGGTCTCGGGTACCGACTTCGACCCCGACGTCCACGATGCGAGCGGCTACTTCGTCGAGCTACGGCCGGGCGCCTCGTTCTTCGACAGCGTCACGTCGTTCGAGATCGCGCGGTCCGGGCGGCTGGACGCGGTCGTCCTCGGCGCGTACCAGGTCGGTGCCAACGGCGACCTGGCCAACTGGGCCACGCCCGGAATGATGGGCGGCGGTATCGGTGGCGCCATGGACCTCGCCGTCGGCGCGCGGCGCGTCATCGTCATGCTCGAACACACCGACTCGAAGGGGCAGCCGAAGCTCGTCGAGCACTGCGAGTTCCCGCTGACCGCACCGGCGTGCGTCGACACCGTCGTTACGGACCTGGCCCTGCTGACCCGGGCGGGCGATCACTTCCGGCTCGACGAGGTGGCCCGCGGGTTCACGGTCGACGAGGTGCTGTCGCTGACCGGTATGCCGGTCAGCGCCGCTGATCCGGTCGGTGTCATGCAGGACAACTGGTAGGAGGCGGGTGTCCATGTTGGAGCGTGGTCGGCCCATCACCTCGGCCGAGTTGAACAGGCGCGCGGACTGGATCCGCCTGCAGACCGTGGACCTCATCGAGCAGGCGGGGATCGGACACTACTCGAGTACGTTCTCGTGCGCCGAGATCATAGCGACGCTGTACTACCACGTGCTGCGGCTACGGCCGGACGATCCACAGTGGCCGGACCGGGACCGGTTCCTGCTGGGCAAGGGACACGTCGCCACGGGGCTGTGGCCGGTACTCGCCGATCTCGGCTACTACCCCGCCGAGTGGTTGAAGCAGTTCGGCAAGATCGGGTCACCGCTCAACGACCACCCGAACATGCGGCTGGCGCCGGGCATCGACTTCAGCTCCGGGTCGCTGGGCCACAACCTGTCCGTCGCGACCGGTATCGCGTACGCCGGCCGTCTGTCCAATCTGGACTACCGGACGTTCGTGCTCACCGGCGACGGCGAGTTGCAGGAGGGCCAGGTCTGGGAGGCAGCCATGGCGGCGAGCCATTACCGGCTCGGCAACCTGGTGGCCATTGTGGACGCCAACGGGTTCTCCGGAGCCGGCCCGACCTCCGACGCGATGAACATCGAGCCCCTCGCCACGCGGTTCGAAGCGTTCGGCTGGCGCGCCGTCGAGATCGACGGGCATGACGTCGATGCGCTGACCCGTACGTTCGACGAACTCCCGGACCCGTCGTCCAGCCAACCCACCTGCGTCATCGCCAGGACCCGCAAGGGCAAGGGCGTCGCGATGATGGAGGAGTCACCCCAGGCCTGGCATCTGGGACTGCTCAGCCCGCGACTGCGGGACCGGGTGGTCGCGGAGATCTCCGGGAGGATGCGGTGACCCAGACCGAGCCCAAGATGGTCGACGTGTTCTCCGATGTGGAGATCGACACTGCCCTCGCCACCAATGCCGCGGGCTTCGCGATCGCCGCGATGGCCGACACCAACCCGCACATCGTGACGCTGACGGCCGACCTCGGCGCCGTCCTCGCCGAGTTCCGCGAACGCCACCCGGCGCGCTACATCGAGCTGGGCATCGCGGAGACCAACTCCGTCTCCGTCGCCGCCGGGCTCGCGACGTGCGGCTACCTGCCGTACATCTACTCGATGGCGCCGTTCGGCATCCTCAAGTGTGCCGAGCAGATCCGCACCGACCTCGCGTACAACCACTTGCCCGTGCGGCTGGTCGGGCGGCTGACCGGTCTCGCGATGGGCATCTTCGGTACCAGCCACCACGCGGTCGAGGATGTCGCTGTCGCCCGGGCACTGACCAACATGACCGTGATCGCCCCTGCCGACAGCAACGCCGTCCTGAGCCTGATGCGCTCGACCGAGCACCACGAAGGCCCGATCTACGTCAGGATCAGCGAGGGCGCCGGGCAGGTCTACGCGGAACCGCCGGCCTTCGAGTTCGGCCGGTGGCTGAGGCTGCGTACCGGCGCCGACGTCAGCCTCATCGGCCACGGCATGGGGGTGGGCCTGGCGGTGCGGGCCGCGCACGAGCTAGCCGCCCGCGGTGTCGAAGCCGATGTCTACGACGCGGCCTTCCTCAAGCCGTACGACGCCGACTCCATTGTGGACACCGTACGGCGTACCGGCGCGGTGCTGACCATAGAGGACCACAGCGAGGTCGGCGGCCTGGCCGGCATCGTCGCGGAGACGTTGGGGCGCAACGGCGTGTCGGCCCGGGTCGGGCACGTCGCCCTCCCGGACGAGGACCTCGAGGTCGGGGTACCGGCCGACCTGTACGAGTACTACGGACTCACCCCGGCCGGCGTGGTGAACAAGGCGTTGGAGCTGGTTCAGCTGTAGCGGATCA
>Ga0209382_10005445_pt1 | contig 16592 bp, 15 predicted proteins | sample SoiMetdeltSBSDD5_FD_187599 | JGI IMG/M metagenome (GOLD analysis project Ga0209382, IMG submission 187599) | Bulk soil microbial communities from a Populus tree surrounding site in Tennessee, USA - Soil MetaG P. deltoides SBSDD5 (SPAdes) (version 2) | ecosystem: Environmental > Terrestrial >...
CGGTGAGGGCGACGGCTCTCCGCGGACGGTGGCTGTCTCAGTAGCGCGTGCCGCGCAGGTGGTCGTGGCTTAGCGGGCCGTTGGGCGCCGATCGACCGGCGTCGCTCAGGGCGTGCTCGAGTCGCGTGACGGCGGTCGCGGCGTCCGGGCCGAGATACAGGCCGGGCACCGCGTCACGGAGTGTCGGATCGTGCATGAAGGCCTGGCCGCCGTAGCCGACCAGCGGTTGCGGGGGCGGGAGTTCGGCGAGCCGCCGGGTGATCGCCGCCAGCGCGGTTGCCGTCTGCGCCGTCGAGGCCGAGAAGACGACCGCGGTCGGCCGTAGCAGCGCCAGGCGCTCCTCCAGGCCGTCGGGTGGGAGGCTCGCGCCGAGGTAGACGACGTGCCAGCCGCGACGCGCCAGGAAGAGGGCCACCATCAGGAGGCCGAGCTCGTGCCAGTCGTCGGGGGCACAGGCGGCCACGGCGGTCCAGGGCCGGTCGGCACCATTGCTGAAGTCGAGCAGGGCGGCGAGCCGCTGGCGAATGTACCCGCTCGCGAAATGCTCCTGGGCGACGTCGACCGTGCCGGTGTGCCATCCCTGGCCGACCCCGTGGAGCATCGGCTGGATCACCTCGAGGCAGACCTGCTCGACGGGATAGAGGCCGAACGCCTCGCCGAGGGCCGCCCCGGCCCGTGCCCCATCGAAGGCGAGCACCGCCCCCTCGAGCCGCCTGGCGAGGCCGCCGGTCGACTGGTCCGCCCGCCCGATCGGGGTGACCGGGGGGGCCGGGACCGGGGATGCGCTGAGGGACGCCCGCAGGAGTGCCAGTGCCGCGCTGATCGTGAGTCCCTCGGCGATGCGCGCTTGCAGCCAGCGGAGCGCCCGGACATCGCGCTCGGAGTAGAGCCGCTGCTTGCCCGGTCCCCGCCTCGGCGCCGGAAAACCGTGGCGGCGCTCCCACGCCTGGAACGTGGCGGCCGGCATGCCGCAGCGCCGAGCCACGGCGGCGGTGTTGTAGCTCGGCGCGTCACTCGCCTGCAGCACGAGCTCGAGGTCATGCTCGGCGTCCGATGGCAGGTCGGGGCGCAGTTGACGAGACACCCTGGTGACACTCCGATCAGGACGGGTCGCGAGGAGCGGCCCGCCATCCACAGCATAGCAGCCATCACACGGTATGCACAGATTTTGCAGACCCACGGAGCACCCCGCTTCCTCCCTGTCACGAGCCCTCATTACTGCCGCAGACTTGACAATACCACTTCATTTTACATGCAATACCTTGACATTACCCGTGCAGACCCCGCAGAATGGTCCTATCCCCGCTCCCGTCGAGAGACGGGAGCCCTGATGGAGGACCTCATGCGCACCCTGTCCCTGCGGCCCCTCGGGTCGCTTCGTCCCCTCGTCGTGGCCCTCTCCCTGGCCGTCGCGACGATCGTGTCGTCGTCCGGCATGGCCATGGCCCAGCAGCCGCCGTCGGACATCGTCGACACCGCCGTCGCGGCCGGCTCGTTCACCACCCTCGCCGCGGCGCTGCAGGCGGCCGGTCTCGTCGACACCCTCAAGGGGGATGGCCCGTTCACCGTCTTCGCCCCGACCGATGCGGCGTTCGCCAAGCTGCCGGCGGGCACGCTCGAGGCGCTGCTGGCCGATCCGGCCAAGCTGCAGGCCGTGCTGACCTACCATGTGGTGCCGGGTCGGGTGACCGCCGCCGACGTCGCCAACCTGTCGTCGGCCGCAACGGTCCAGGGCGCCCCGATCGCGCTCGACACCAGCATGGGCGTCCGCGTCAACGACGCGCACGTGACCCAGGCCGACGTCATGGCGAGCAATGGCGTGATCCACGTCATCGACACGGTGCTACTGCCCCCCGCGCAGTAAGCAGCGCTCGCGAAGGCGGATGGGCGGCCGGGCCGACCAGGTCCGGCGCTCAGGCCGCCACGCTCAGTTGGTGCTTCATGGATCAGTCTTTCGATTCGCTGACCGACCGTGAGCTCGATGTGCTGAAGCTGGTGGAGGCGGGTCTCTCGCAGACGGAGATCGCCGCGATCCTCGCGATCTCCATGCCAACGGTCAAACGGCACCTCGCCAACATCTACCACAAGATCAGCACTACGAGTCGCCGCCAGTCTGATCGTCAGACCCCGTCGCGGTGAGAGCGCGGCATCGGGGCACACAGCCCGAAAGCCGGGTGGCTCAGGCCTCCCCACGCACCGCGTCCCGCACCTGGTCACCACGTAGCACCATGGAGGCTCAGCTATGCGCACGCTTCCTCGCACGCCCCTCGACGGCCGCGTCCAGGAGGGCCGAGTATCGTCGGTGGTGGACCATCCCACGTCACCGCCTCCGCTCATTCGGCGATTCCCACGCGAGGCAAGCCTGACCGAGCCGCCCGTCGCCCTCCAGGCACGGGCTAGCGAGCCCCCGATAGAGAGCGCTGGTGCGGAGCGGTGGTACGCCGTCTTCCTGAGCGTCTTCCTGATCGGGTTGCTGGTGCTTGGCGGGTTCTGGATCTGGCTCAACATCCGGTTTTACTGAAGACGGAGGTTCGTCATGCGCCTGGGTATGCGGGAGTGGTTCTTCGGGCTGTATCTCGTGGCCAACCTGGCCATCATCCTCTTCTCGATCTGGCTCTGGTCACGCAGCATGACGGCCGAGGCGGTGTTCGTCGGCCTCTGGGCGCCGACGCTCGACCTGCTCTACGTCATGTTCGTCGTCACCTTCAAGCCGGTCGAGCACCGGGCGGCCGTCGCGCCGCGCTCGACCGAGCGTGCCCTTGAGACCCGTGCGCCGCTCGCCGCGGTGTAGCGGCGCAACACCTGACGGAAGGCCCTCCCCGTGGATGACGCACCGGCCTACCTGGTCGTCGGTGGGGACACCTGCTGATAATGGTCCAGTCCCGGAGCCACGGCGCTCTTCGGGAAGGAATGACCGGCGTCAATCCATCGTCGGCGGCTCGTAGCTCACCTGAACATGCGTCGGGGGTGGCGCCCCGACGAGCCGGGCGAGATTCTCCAGCGTGCCCACCATGCTGACCGCATTCTGCCGGGCGCGCCGGCGCTGGATGGGCTTGATGAGCCCCATCAGGCCCTGCGTGGGTGGCTCGAAGCGATGGCGGTGTGTAACGAGGGTGCCATCATCTCGCGGCTCGAGCAGGAAGTCCCAGTGCGCATGGTCGCCGACGCGGAAATGGAAGCGTCGATTCGGTTCGAAGCCAACGACTTCCGAATGCGAGACATATCGAACGAGGCCCATGACTCGCTGCCGGGCCTCAAACTGGGTCCCTACGCCCTCCATCCGGTCGCCGATGATCGTGATCGACTGTGGCTCGCCGCTGCCGGCGAACTGGGGATGCCGCGCCGGATCGGCGATCGAGGCCCACAGTTCCTCCGGGCTGGCTGCGATCACCGCGCGGACCGAACATCCGACGACGAACCGCTCGGGGGCGCTTGAAGCCGGCGACGCCATCGCGACACCTCCGTGGGGAGCATCATCTTCGGAAGAGTATGCGGCACCCTCTGATAACGGTTTTTACCGTAGCCAACCACCGCCAACTCCTTGAAGGATTGATTGTCCTGCCTGTGATCGTCGCTCTACACTGGGCCGGCAAAGCACGGGGGCGAGGCGACCGGCCGCCTCTCCTTGTCATGTCGGTGGAGGTCAGCGATGGTTCGCTTCAACGTCGGCTTCGTGATCTTCCCAGAACTCACCCAGCTCGACTTCACCGGCCCGCTGGAGGTCCTGGCGCGGCTGCCGCAGTCGGCGATCCATGTCGTCGCCAAGTCCGAGGCCCCCGTGCTGAGCGACTGCGGTTTGTCCGTGTTGCCCACGCACACGTTCGCCACCTGCCCGCCCCTGGATCTGCTCTGCGTCCCCGGTGGCCGCAGCGGTGTCGTGGACGCGATGGGCGATCGCGAGACGATCGAGTTCGTCCGTCGGCAGGCCGGGGCGGCGCGGTACGTGACGTCCGTGTGCACCGGTGCGTTCATCCTCGGCGTCGCCGGGCTGCTCCGGGGGCGCCGTGCGACGACCCACTGGGCCTTCACTGAGCTGCTCCCCTTAGTCGGCGCCACGCACGAGAAGGCCCGCATCGTCAAGGATGGCAAGGTGATCACGGCCGGCGGCGTCACGTCCGGGATCGACTTCGGCCTCAGCGTGGCGGCCGAGATCGCCGGCGAGACCGTGGCCCAGGCGATCCAGCTGAGCATCGAGTACGACCCGGCTCCTCCGTTCGGCTCCGGCCATCCCGATCGTGCGCCCGACGACGTCGGGGCGACCGTGTTTCCTCGGTATGAGCAGGCCAGAACGGCATTTCGCGATGGTATCGCGCGCGCGGTGACCGTGTAAGGGACTCGTGCCTGACGGACGCTCTCCAGCCCTCCAGCGACGTCATCCTGCCAGCGAAACAGCTCGTATTTGTAGCCAAGGTCGGGCTCTCCCTCTCTTTTGGTGAACATGTCGGTGGCTGCCGCCGCCAGTGGTTGGCCAGCGCCGTTTTCATCGATGAGATCGGTGCAGTACCCTCTCGACAGCGAGCAGCACGGCTCGCGTTCGGTCAGGTGCCCATTACGGAGGCCCCGATGCTCCATCTCACCGACCGTCACGGCCTCGCGCTCAGCACATGCTCGCCCACCGCTGTCGAGGAGTACACCCGCGGCCTCGACCTGCAGCTTTCCATGAACGCGGGAGCGGTCGAGAGTCTGTCGGCTGCCGTGCAGGCTGATCCGGATTTCGCGCTCGGGCACGCTGCACTGGCGTTCGCACACTGGCAGCGTTCAAACCTGCCGGCCGCGAAGTCGAGTATCGAGCAGGCGCGTGCTCTTGTAGGCGGCTCCCTGCCCCGAGAGCGACGGCACGTCGAGATCGTCGGTGCTTTCGTCCACGGTGAGGCCGCCCGGGCGCTGCCACTGGCCCATGAACACCTGGCGGAACATCCGCGCGACGGGCTGATTGTGCAGCTCGCATTGCTGCTGATTCACGGTAGCGGGCGTATCACTCGGACTCAAGAGAACTTCGACCTGATGGGGCGTCTCGCGCCGTCCTGGGGTGACGACTGGTGGTTCTTGGGCTACCACGCGTTCGTCCACCACGAGATGGACCTGATCGACGAGGCCCGCCGCCTCGCCGAAGCCTCGCTCGAACGGCAACCCCGAAACGCCACCGGCGCCCACCCGATGTCGCACGTCTTCTTCGAATCCAACGACCACGCCGGCGGGATCGGGTTCCTGGCCGGCTGGCTCGCCGGGTATGATCGGGCCGCGCCGTTCTACTGCCACTTGAGCTGGCACCTGGCGCTCTTCGAACTGGCACAGGGCAACGTCCGTCGGGTGCTGGAGCTGTACGAGGACGCGATCAGCCCAGCCGTCAGCCATACCCGGTCGACGTTGGTGGACGCGGCCTCACTTCTCTGGCGCTACGAACTCTACGGGTGCGAACCGAATCGGAGTTTGCCCTGGGGCGAAGTCTGCGCCTACGTCGGCAAGGCGGCACCGAGCCCCGGGATGGCGTTTCTGGATGCCCACGCCGCTCTCGCCTTCGCGGCGATGGACGACCGCGAGGCGCTGGCGAAGCTGATCGCGGGACTCGAGTCGCTCGCCGCTGCCGGTCGCCCCCTGGTGTCTGAGGTAGTCCTCCCGCTGGCGCGCGGCATCGAAGCATTCGGCCAGGGCGGCTACGAGGAGGCAATCCGGTGGTTGGAGCCGCTGGACGGCCAACTCGGTCGTGTTGGCGGCAGTCACGCCCAGTGGGAGGTGTTCGAGGACACGCTCCTCCAGGCGTACCTCCGGACCGGCCGGTTCGAGCCGGCCGAAGCGCTGCTGCGCCGCCGTCTCGGCCGCCGCTCGTCGGCCCGGGATATCGTGTGGCTGGAGCAGGCGAGACACCAGGGCTCTCACCAAAAGTGAGTAAGAGTCCCAAGGTCTTGACGGGGTTTGGCTGAGCCGTGCCGTTTTGGCTCCGATAAGCGCCACTCTCGGAGCCAGCGGGTCTCGGAACGAACTGGTGGGTGGGGCAAACGTCGGGACGAGGAGTGGTGGCGTCTCCGTCGTCTGCTATCCTGGCCTCAGCGTGGGTAATTCTTGCGTGGCTGCTCATTACCCAGCCCCCACCGGCCCACGGCGGGAGGATGGCCATGGTCCGGCGGCGCATCGCCCGAGTGACCAACGATCGGCTCCGTCTCCTCGGCAGCGACGACGCGCTGCCCGCCGTCCCGGTCGGCTCGGCCGACTGGTTCGCCTGGCTGGAGGAGCCGGGCCACCAGTCCTTCTCCTACGCCGGACCGTCCGGTACGTTCACGGCACGGCGTGAGAGCCGGCACGGGCGCTCCTACTGGTACGCCTACCGGACGCGGGACGGCGAGCTCCGCAAGGAGTACCTCGGCCTGACGGAGGCGCTCACCCCAGAGCGGCTGACGGGCGCGGCAGCCAATCTGGCGGATCCCCTGGTGACCGGGGCGACGCTGACGGCCGAGCCCGGGTCCGTCGTGGAAACGTCTCGATCGGCCGCTGCGTCCTCGGCGCCCGGCGTTCCCCACGTGCTCGCGACCAAGCTGTTCGTGCCCCGCCCCCGTCCCGATCTGGTTGCTCGACCACGTCTGCTGGCCAGCCTGGATTCCGGCCTCGAAAGTAGTCGTTGCACGCTGCTCTCAGCTCAGGCCGGCGCAGGTAAGACCACCCTCCTGGCTGCCTGGCTGGCAGCCGCGCCGTGCCCGGTCGCCTGGCTCGCTCTCGACGAGCGCGATCAGGATGTCCACCAGTTCCTGCGCTACCTCATTGCCGCCTTCCAGACCGTCGCGCCCTCGCTCGGCCAGGCGGCGCTGGCCTGGCTCGACGCACCGCCGCCCCCACCGCTGCCCGAGGTCGTGATCACCGACCTGGTCAACGACCTGGCTGCGCTGCCGGGGCAATGCCTGCTGGTCCTCGACGACTACCATCTGGTCCATGCGCCGGCCATCCACCAGGCCGTCGCCTTTCTGGTGGACCACCTGCCGCCGGCCGTCCATCTCGTCGTCGCCACGCGTGAGGACCCGCCGCTGCCTCTGCCGCGTCTGCGCGCTCGCGGACAGTTGACCGAGATTCGAGCAGCCGACCTGGGCTTCACCCCCGAGGAGGCGTTGCGCTTCCTGGTCGACGGCATGGGGCTACCCCTGACCGATGAGCAAGTCGGGAAACTGGTCGACCGAACCGAGGGCTGGGCGGTCGGGCTGCAACTGGCGGGATTGGCGCTACGCGATCGGGCCGACCCGGCGGCGTTCGTGGCGGCCTTCGCCGGCGGGCACCGGCTGATCGCCGACTACCTAGCGACCGACGTGCTCGACCTCCAACCACCGGCGACTCGGCGCTTTCTGCTCGCGACCAGCCTGCTCGACCGACTCTGTGCACCGCTCTGCGACGCCCTACTGGCCCCCGACGCAGAGGGCGACGGCGGGCCACCAGTCACCGAGGGCGACAGCCAGGAGACCCTCGAGGCGCTGGAGCGGGCCAACCTGTTCCTGTTGCCGCTGGACGACGAGCGGCGCTGGTACCGCTATCACCAGTTGTTCGCCGACGCGCTGCGTGCCCGGCTGGTCCGCGAGGTCGGCGCCGGGGCGGTAACTGCCCTCCACCGGCGGGCGAGTGCCTGGTTCGAGCGGGCCGGCCTGCTGCCGGAGGCGATTCAGCACGCGCTACCGGCCGGGGCGTTCGACGACGCGGCCAACTGCGTCGAGCTGCTGATGTCCACGAGGTTTGCGCAGGGCAGCGCGTTCCACGACATCGAACGCTGGCTGTCAGAGCTGCCCGAGGCGGTCGTTCGCGCTCGACCTGAGCTCTGCTTGGGCCGGGTATGGCTATTCCTCGCGCACTTTAAGGAGGCACCGGCTGCGGAGTGGGCAGACGCCGTCGAGCGGGCGCTCGCGGCGGTCGCCGACCCGGCCCGGGCGCGTCGGCTTCGCGGGTCGATCGCAGCCGCGCGCGCGCTCATAGCCAGCGTGGGGCCTCACGCATCGTCGGAGCTGGCTCGGCGGTTTGCCGAGCAGGCGATGGCGGATCTCCCGCCGGATGATTTGGCGTTTGTGGTCGCGTGTCTCAGTCTCGGGGCCGCCGCGCTGGCGCAGGGTCGGCCGAGGGAGGCCGTGCGCTGGCTTGACGAGGGGGAGCGAGCGGGGCGGGCAGGCGGCCAGGTGTTCACCGCCCTGGTCGCCGCCGGCCAGCAGGTCAGCATCCTGTCGATCCTCGGCGAGCGCCGGCAGGCCCTGGCCACCGGGCAGGCCGCCCTGGCGTGGGCGGCCGATCTGCACCAGCCGGCCCCGCGCGGCATCGGCGCGCTGTCGGCGGCGGTAGCCGACCTGCTGCGTGACGGGGACGAGCTGACCGCGGCGCTCGCCCTGGCCACAGACAGTGTCCGCGCCCTCCGAGCGTACGAAAACGAGCCTGCGCTGCTGGTGGTCGCCACCATCAGCCTGGCTCGCGCGCACCTGGCGTTGGGTGACGCGAACGCGGCGGCCGCCGTGCTTGCTGAGATCCGGCCGCTGCTCCAGAGCGGGCAGCTCGCCGGCCTGCGACTGTTGATCGAGGCAGTCGAGGCGCGGGTCTACCTGGCGCTTGGTGATCTGACAGCGGCCAATTCCTGGGCGGTCGCCGCTCCGGGCATCGAGTCGATCGGCAAGCTCCTCCCATTCAGGGCCCCCGCCTTCGCCGCTGGTGTCCAGACACTCGGATGCGCAGTGGCGCAGATCCTGGCCGCGCACAGCCGAGCCACCGGAGACACCTCCGGGCTCGAACGGGCGGAGCGCAGCCTGGACGCCGCGTGGGAGCTTGCTACATGTCAGGACCTCGGGTGGCTACGCCTGCAGGTCTTGATCCAGCGTGCCATGATCCTGGACTGCCGGGGTGACCGTGATGCCGCGCTGGCGGGGCTCCGGACGGCGGTCGCCGCCGCCGCGCCCGAGGGGTACATCCGCCCGTTCGTGGACGAGGGCGCACCGATGGCCGTGCTCCTGGAGGCCGCCCGCGTCGAGGCCAGGAAGCGACACCCGCGCTCTGACCATTCGTCGGTTGCGTTGGTCGACACGTTACTCGCCGTCTTCGCGGGCCAGCCGCCAGCGCCGATGCCGGTGGCCGATGTCCCTCGACGTCCGGCCCGGACCGCGCCGCTGGTCGAGCCGCTGAGCCCGCGTGAGCTGGACGTGCTCAAGCTGCTGGCGGCCGGCCGCTCCAACGCCGAGCTGGCGCGCGACCTCGTCGTCGTAGAGGGCACGATCAAGTCTCACCTGATCCACATCTACGGCAAGCTCGGCGTCCACACGCGCACCCAAGCGGTGGCCCGCGCCCGCCAGCTCGGCCTCCTCGACTGAGCCGGATGCTGTGGAGGTAGGCAGTCCATCCTCGCCGCCACCGCTGGACCGCTGCCGTTCTACCCCCATCGACCGATCGGGTTCTACCCTCCGTCTACCTTTCGGTAGATGTGGCTCCTCCCCCCACGGCCCGATGCTGAGAGTGTTCACGGCGTAGGCAGCAACGCCGACGCGCTGATCACCAGGCTGGGAAGCGCCCGGTCTGAGCATCGACTCAGGAGGAGCCACAATGGCTACGCAGATGGAAGACACGGCGGTTCAGTTCACCAAGAAGTCGGGCAAGGGACTCCGCGACGGCGTAGTCTCCGAGCTGTTCACGATCTGGGACGTCAAGCCGGGCCACGAGGCGGAGCTGCGCGCTGCCTGCGAGCGGCTCGCCACCACGCTCAAGAACGCCCCCGTGGAGCTGAACATCCGGACCGGCCTCCGCGACGAGCGGCACGTCATATTCGACGGCGGCACGCGCCTGGTCTGGTTCACGACCTTCGAGACCGACTGGGACCCCTACGTCGAGGACGCCATCGTCAGCATCGGCATCGACAACTTCACGGACTGGCTCCAGCACACGACCGCGGCGGATGACTGGCAGGCGTGGATTCGCGAGTCCGGCGGGCGCGAGAAGCTCGGCACCGCGGACGGTGACGCCGAGCACGAGAAGACCCTGCGGATGAGTACCGCCGGGCTCAAGAAGTTCTTGATGGACCATCAGGTTCCGGCGTCCGGGTACTACAACGCGATGTCCTACATGACCCACACCGAAGCCAGTAAGGCGAAGCGGGTGAACGAGGCGTTCCAGCAGGTGCTGGACACCCCGGGCGCCGCCGAGGCGCTCCAGAACCCGGCCATCAAGCCGCTGCTGGACCTGGCAGCCGACTGACCCGGCCTCGTCCGCCGGCAGGAGATGGCGTGCCGACCGGGCACGTCGCCTCCCGCCCCGGACGTCCGCACCCTGTTGTGAGAGAGGGAGCCCCACTCATGTCAGACCATTTCTCGGGACCCCGGGCGCTCGCCGGACCGGCCGGCGACATCAGCGACGTTTTTGCTTTTCCCAGCCCGGAACGACCGGGCCATCTTGTGCTGGCGATGACCGTCTTACCTCTGGCCGGGCCGGATGCGACCTTCTCCGATGCGATCGTCTGCCGCTTCCGGGTGCGGCCGCTGAAGATCGAGGTCGGCCGACCGGCGTTTGGCTACGGCCCCGAGGAGTCGGAGCTCGTCTTCAACGTCACATTCGAGGAGCCGCGACCGGGCGCGGACGGCACCCCGGTCCAGGACGGCGTCTGCACCTCGCCGTTCGGCGAAACCGCCCGTTTCCGCGTGCACGACGAGCGGGGCGGGCGCGAGGATGGCCTCCGTGTCTACGCCGGCCTGTGCTCGGACCCCTTCTTCATTGACCTGCCGGGCTACATGGAGTCGCTCAAGACCGGGCGGCTCGCTTTCAAGGAGCAGGCGCAGAACAGCCTCGCCGACGCGAACATCCTGGGCGTCGTCGTCGAGATCGACTGCGGGCCGCTGCTCCGGCGCACCGGGACGCCGCTGCTCGGCGTGGTCGGCGAGACGGTGGTCGCCGGCAAGCTCCCGGTCCGCATCGAGCGGTTCGGCCGCGTGGAGATCAAGAACGTCATCATGTCGATGAAGGAGTACGACCAGGTCAACCGCGATCTGGAGATCCGCGACCTCTACAACCTGGAAGATGCCTTCCACCTGGGCAAGGACTACCGAGGCGCCTACCGCGCCCGGCTGAACGCCAACCTCGCGGCGATCGACCGCCTGGACGGCAAGACGGACTGGCCGCTCGGCGCGGACGGCGCCCACCCGCTGACCGAGCTGCTGCTCGACGACTATATGGTGGTGGACGTCTCCAAGCAGTACGTCCAGGATAGCTACTTCGAGATCGAAGCGGCGGCGCTGCGGGGCCGCCCGCACGAGACGTGCGGGGGTCGCTCGCTGAACGACCACACGATGCACACCATCTACACGCTGCTCGTCAACGCCGGCATCGGGCCGCGCATCAGCGACGGCGTGGACCAGGCGACAGTACCGGCGTCGGACGTCTTCCCCTACATGGCGCCACCCAATCCGGTGCTTCCGAGCGACCTCCCCATCGCGGCCTTTGTCGCGCGCTTAGGGCAGCAGGCCGTGGCGCACGCTGAAGCACGGTAGCGTCGTCAGCACAGACGACATCAACAGGAGAGAGCGAGATGCTTGAGACACAACAGGAAGCGAGTGACATGACCACGACTGAGCCACAAAACGGCACTCCCGTCCGTTCGCCAAGGAAGGGCGCGCGAACCGGGCCGGTTAGCGAGTTGAGCGTCTTTCTCAACGTCAAGCCGGGCCGCGAGCAGCTCATCCGCGACGTCTTGCACATGACCCCGGCCGAGCGTGCCGCGATGGAGAAGGCAATCTTCGACGTTGGTTCCCTCCACCAGGCCAGGTACGTCCTGTTCGACAACGGGTCGCGCCTGCTGGTTGCGACCACGTTCGATGGTGACTGGGACGTCTACATCGACGATTTCGCGGCGTCGTACATCCTCGACGCCTGGGACGCATTCCTCATCCACTGTGAAGGGTACCCGGACGAGGGGAAGGCGTCGCTCACTGTGGAGGAGATCAAGGAGTTCCTCACCGCGAACCAGGTCACAGCGGCCGACTTCTACATGACGTACTCGGGGGTTACGGCGAAGGAGATCCAGAAGGCGCTGCGCGTTGACACGGCGTTCCAGCAGGTGCTCGACACGCCCGGCGCCGCCGAGGCGCTCCAGAACCCGGCCCTGAAGCCGCTCCTGGAGTTGGCGGTCAACTGACCCCCAGCCCGTCCCCCGGGTGGTGGCGAGCCTGTCGGGCTCGCCGCCACCTCTCGCCGACCGACTTGCAAGGGAGCCTGCCATGACCGCGGAACCGACCATCACCCTGGAGGTCGACGATATCCAGGCCCCGGTCCTGCACCCCCGCCCCACCCGGTACGCCGGCACCGTGATCCTCGCGCGCATCGACGACCGGCGCGACGGCCGCGAGCTGCTGCGTCGCCTCATCCCGTTCGTTCCCTCCGCAGCCGGCCAGCCGGAACCGGACCTCGAAGCCTGGACCGCCGTGGCGCTCAGCTTCCAGGGTCTCAAGGCGCTGGGCGTGCCGGAGGACATCCTCGCCAGCTTCCCGCCGGAGTTTCAGCAGGGCATGGCCGCGCGTGCGGCCGACCTGGGCGACATGGGCGAGAGCGCGCCCGAGCACTGGGAGCAGCCGCTCGGGGGCCCGGACGTGCACCTGGCCATCTACGCATTGGCCCCGGACGCCGCGCGCCTTGAGGCGGTGATCGCCGGCGCCCGCGACGCCCTGCGGGATGTGCCGGGCGTCACACCGATCTGGCAGCAGGACACCTACGTGCTGCCGAATGAGCGGACGTCGTTCGGGTTCAAGGACGGGATCAGCAACCCGGCCATCGAGGGCAGCGGCATCCCTGGTACCAACCCGCACGAGGCACCGTTCAAGGCCGGCGAATTCGTCCTGGGCTACCCGAACGAGAACGGCGACCTGCCGCCCGCGCCCCAGCCCGAGGTACTCGGCCGCAACGGCAGCTACGTCGTGTTCCGCAAGCTCCAGACCCGCGTGGCGGCCTTCCGCCAGTACGTCCGAGCCCAGGCCAGGAGCCGAGAGGAAGAGGAGCTGCTGGCCGCCAAGTTCGTCGGTCGGTGGCCGAGCGGCGCGCCACTGGTGCTTGCCCCGGAGCGCGACGACCTGGAGCTAGGGGCCGATCCGGCTCGGAACAATGCCTTCCGCTACGTCGCGGACGACGACGCTCGGGGGCTCAAGTGCCCGCTCGGCGCCCACGCCCGTCGAACGTACCCGCGCGACGCGCCCATCATCGGCGTGGCGCGGATGCATCGGATCATCCGTCGCAGCTCCAGCTACGGCCCGATGCTGCCCGACGGCGTGCTGGAGGACGACGGGGCCGATCGCGGCATCCTGTTCTTCTGCCTCCAGGCGAGCCTGGCCCGCGGGTTCGAGTTCGTCAAGACCCAGTGGATCGACGAGGGCACCTTCTTCGGCACGCCGGACGAGAAGGACCCGCTGGTCGGGCCGAACGACGGGACCAACCGCTTCACCGTCCCCCAGCAGCCGATCCGCCGCCGTCTGACCGGGCTGCCCCAGTTCGTGGTCAACCGTGGCGGGGAGTACCTCTTCATGCCCGGCCTGCGATCCCTGCGCTGGATCGCTGAGCTGGACACGTAGGGACAGCGCAAGAGGAGGCCAGGAGACCATGGATACGTACGATCTGGTGGTGATCGGCGCCGGCCCGGCCGGCCAGGCGGCCGCCGAGCTGGCGGCCCACGTCGGGCGCCGGGCGATCATCGTGGAGCAAAACCGGCCGGGCGGCGTCGTCACGACGACCGGCGGTGCGCCGACCAAGACCCTGCGCGAGGCCGCGCGGTACCTGACCGGCTTCGGCGAGGCCGAGGTGTACGGCGTGCGGCCGTCCATCCCGCAAGACGTCGCCCTGCCGATCGTCGTGGCGCGGACTCAGGAGGTTCGGGATCGCCTCCAGTCGATCGTGGCCCGGCGGCTGGCGGCGCTCGGCATCGGCTACTTGCAGGGCGCCGCCCGCATCCGGCCGGACGGCGTGGTGCTGGTGGCACTACCCGATGGCGGCGAGCGTGAACTACGCGGGAGGGCGGTCCTGGTGGCGACGGGCTCGCGGCCGGCCCACCCGCTGGGCATCCCATTCGACGATCCGGACGTCTTCGACACCGACCGCATCTTCACGCTGGACCGTCTGCCGACGCATGCCGCCATCGTCGGCGGCGGCCCGGTCGGCATCGAGTTCGCCACGGTGTTCGCGGCGCTGGGCGTCCCGGTGACGGTGGTGAGCGGGGCCGAGCGCTTGCTGCCGAGCATGGACGCGGAGCTGACCGAGCTGCTGGCGGACGACCTGTCCGGACGAGGCGTTCGCCTGGTGCTGGGGACGGGGGCCGAAAGCATCGCGCGCGTCGACGGCCGATTGACGGTCACGCTCTCGACGGGCGGTGCGCTGGAGACCGACATCGTGCTGTTCGCGGCCGGCCGCGAGCCCAACTCCGAGGGGCTCGGCCTTGACGAGGTGGGCGCCCAGCTCGACGGGCGGGGTCGAGTCGTCGTGGACCGTTACTTCCGAACCACCGCGCCTGGAGTCTACGCGGCCGGTGACATCGTCAGGCCGGCCCTGGCCTCGACGGCGATGCAGCAGGGGCGAGCCGCCGCCTGCCATGCCTGTGGCCTGCTGATCGGCGTGGCGGTGGACCAGGCAGCCAGCTCGGCGGTCTACGGGCTGCCGGAGGTGGCCGGGGTCGGCCTGACCGAGGAGCAGGCGCGCCAGGCCGAGATCCCGTACGTCGTCGGGCGCTGCAACCTGGCGGACACGGCGCGCGGCACCATCGCCGGGCGTGGCGGCCGACTGAAGCTGATCTTTCGGGCGGACGACCGCAAGCTCCTCGGCGTCCACTGTATTGGCGACATCGCCTCGGAGACGATCGGCCTGGGTCACGTCGTCATCGCGATGAGCGGCACGATCGAGCTGCTCCTGACGCTGGGCCTGAACATGCCGACCTACAGCGCGGCCTATCACGACGCCGCTATCGACGGCCTGTCACACCTGGCCGAGGCGCTGGGCCTCGCCGCGCGAGCGGATGGCGCCGGCGAGCCGGGCGATGCCCCGGTGCTGGCGGTCGCATGAGCGGGTCGGGTGGGTCCGTCGAACGGTACGTCGTCCGCATTCGTGGCCACCTCGATCCTGGCTGGTCGACCTGGTTCGACAACCTGACCATCAGCCAGGAAGACGACGGCACGACCACGCTGACCGGCCCACTCGTCGACCAGGCGGCGCTCTATGGATTGCTCGGCCGACTGCGCGACCTTGGGGCAACGTTGCTGTCCGTGGAGCGGCTGGCTGCTGGAGGGCTCGAGGCAGACAATCTGCGACCACCATAGCCGCCAGCAGAGCGACGTCAGCACCACGCTGTACATCCAGAACGACACGACGAAGGTCTGGTCTTCCGATAACAGCCCTTCTCGGGGCATGGTCCAGACCAGCCTTCAGTGTGCGTGGCGACACTCTCTTCTTGTCGATCCGGTTGCGTGCTTGGATCACGTCGCCGCGGGATCTTCCAGATAACGCCGTTCAGGACCTGTTATCGGAAGGAATTTTGTCGACGCAGCCGTTTGACAAGTGACTCGATTTGTGCGTCGGGCCAGGGTGTTGGTGTCGACCAATTTGGTGGGGGTGGACTGAGAACGCTTGTGGCACCGACCGCTCCCTCCGAACACTCGCCCTGATCGACAGGCGGTTCGAGGTCTGGCGCGAGGTCGATGCGGGCGCGCCGGGTTGGGCGGGTTCGCCGTCCCAATCGACCTCGAGGTCGATTGGGACGGCGGAGTGGCGCATGATCGCACTATCTGCCGCCCACCGCGTTCCGGCCCTTAGTCCGCCCGTTTCATGGACAAGCGACCGAGCGTCCCGTCGCACGTCCATCTCTTCGTCGCCTGGTATTGCATGGTTGAGATCGGCCGTGCGATGGCAAGCGACGTCGTCGCGCCGCCATATCGATCCGCGCCATGATGTTGCCGGCCATGACGGAAAGGCCTCAGGGGGTTTACCGAGTCAGCACCAGCGCGCGCTCCACAAAGAGCGGAGCGGCCTGCGCGTACTTGGTGTTGTCTCTATCACGCAAACCCGTGGTGCCTGCCGCTCCGGAAGCCGCACCCTCCCATCTGGGTGCCTGGCACGGCCAGCCCCGAGACGGCGCTCTGGGCCGGCCGCAAGGGGTACACGTACGTGCCGTTCCTGGTGCCGATCCCGATCGCCCGGGAGCTGTTCGAGTTCTACCGCCAGGGGGCAGCCGAGGCCGGCCGCGAGGTCACGCCGGACAAGCTCGGGTTCCTGCTCTGCGCCGTCGCCGCCGACACGACCGAGAAGGCCCACGAGGCCGGGCGCTTCTTCGAGTGGCGGATGGGGCCGACGACGCGCGGTCCGGTCGAGTACTTCGCACCGCCCGGCATCCGCTCGCGGGCTGGCCAGCGGATGGCGCTCCGGACCCGTCCGCCGAACATGCTGACGATGTCGTACGAGGACAAGGTCGCCAACGACCTGATCGTCGCTGGCACGCCCGAGTACCTGGTGGGCCGCTTCGCGTACTTCAAGCGCGAGCTGGGGATCGGGCACCTGCTGTTGCAGGGGCACGAGTCGAAGATGTCCCACCCGACGACGATGCGCTCGATCGAGCTGATCGGCCAGAAAGTGATCCCGGC
>Ga0209382_10005446_pt1 | contig 16592 bp, 18 predicted proteins | sample SoiMetdeltSBSDD5_FD_187599 | JGI IMG/M metagenome (GOLD analysis project Ga0209382, IMG submission 187599) | Bulk soil microbial communities from a Populus tree surrounding site in Tennessee, USA - Soil MetaG P. deltoides SBSDD5 (SPAdes) (version 2) | ecosystem: Environmental > Terrestrial >...
ACCGCGTTCCCGCCAGCACCGCGACGTGGGCCGAGCTGCGCGACCGGGTGGAGGCCGATCTGTCCGCCCGACCGCTGGAAGCCGACGAACTGGCCGTCTTTGAAGCCCGCGTCGTGGACAGATACCGTGTGAGCCGCCCCGCGAGGTCCCCATGATCGAGAAGGCCACGCCCTCCGACGACAAGCCCGTGCCGCACGCGCTCCCGCCGGAGGCGGACGAGGCGCGGGCCGTGCCGGCCGGTCGGGTGGCGCCGCTGGCGGACGCCGAGGCGGCCGAACCCCTGGCCGCGCCGGGCGGCGAGCGGCCGCTGGCCCTGCGCGTCGAGGCGCTGCTGTTCGCGTCGGGCCAGCCGCTCACGGTGGCGCGCCTCGCCGCGGCCCTCGGAGCCGAGACGCCGGCCGTGCAGGCGGCGCTGGACGACCTGGTGCTGGCCTGGCGCGCCCGCGCCGGGGCCGTGGAGCTGGTCGAGATCGCCGGCGGCTACTGCTTCATGACCCGCGCGGCCTTCCATCCCGACGTGGCCGCGCTGCGCCGCAAGGCCGAAGTCGAGCGGCTCTCGCCCGCGGCGCTGGAGACGCTGGCCGTGGTGGCCTACCGCCAGCCCATCACGCGCGCCGACATCGAGTCCGTGCGCGGCGTGCAGTGCGGCCCGATCCTGCGCCTCTTGCTCGACCGCGACCTGATCCGGATAACGGGCCGTTCGCCCGATCCCGGCCATCCGCTGCTCTACGGCACCACGAAGCGCTTCCTCGACCACTTCGGCCTGAAGTCGCTCAAGGCCCTGCCGGACGTGAAGGACCTGCTGGAAACCCCATGAGCTTCGCGATCTTCCGCAAGTACGAGAAACCGCTGCTGTGGGGCGTGGTCATCTTCTCGGTGCTCATCTTCGCCACCTTCTCGGGCTTCGGCGACCTGAAGGCCCTGCTCACGCAGAAGGACCTCACGAACGTGGCCGGCGAGTTCGACGTGCTGAGCTCGGGAGAGAGGAAGCGGGTGAGCGTCACCGAGTACGCGCTGGCGCGCCAGGACCTCAACCGCCTGTACTACGCCCAGGGCCGGAAGGACGGCGCGGAGGACGCGGACGTGTGGGGCTTCCTCATCCGGCTGGCCGAGGCCCGGGGCGCCGACCTCGACGTGGCGCCGTCGGAAGTGGCCCGGTTCTGGACCCGCGGCCAGCCGATCACGAAGGAGGAGTACCGGACCCTGTGGCGCGACCGGCTGCAGTTCCCGTCGCCGCGCGACATGGAGAACTTCGCGCGCGACTACAGGCTCGGCGCGCGCTGGTTCGAGTTCGAGGTGGCGGCGGCCGGCGTCGTGAGCGCCGACGACGTGTACCTGCGCTGGCGCCAGGACAACGAGCGCTTCGACTACGTCGCGCTGGTGGTCCCGGACCTGCCGCCCGACCAGATCCCCGAGCCCACGGCCGAGGACCTGCAGACGCTGTGGGACGACACCGCCGAGTCGGTCCGCAGTGCCACGTACACCGAGCCGCGCCGGCTGGACGTGGCCTACGCCTGGGCGCCCCTGGGCGAGGGCGAGCACGCCGTGCCGGCCGAAAAGCTGGCCGCGGTCGCCGAGCCGAGGCCCGAGGAGCTGGACCAGCGCTTCGCGTTCGTGCGCGAGGGCCGCTGGCCCGACGATGTCACCGAGCCCACCGACGAGATCCGCGCCACGCTGGTGCGGGAGCTGAAGGTGGTCACCCTGGCCCAGAAGGCCATGGACGACTTCCAGGCCAGCGAGGACAAGAGCGTCGAGGCCTTCCGCCGCATCATGGAAGAGGCCGGGCTGCAGGTGCAGGATCCCGAGGGCCTGCTCGGCACGGAGGAGCTGGCTGCGCTGCCCGAGATCGGCAGCGAGACGCTGCCCCTGTGGCTGGCGCAGCAGCACGTGGGCGGCGTGCACTTCGGCTACCCGTACGGCCAGCAGGACGACGTGCACCTGGTCCTGGTGCAGGCCGAGCAGGCCAGCCGGCCGCTCGCGTTCGAGGAGGCGCACGACAAGCTGGTCAAGAACTGGAAGGACGCGCGCCGCGACCAGGCGGCCAAGGACTTCCGCGAGGCCCTGCGCATGGCCGCGCGCGAGCGGCCCGAGTGCATGGCCGCCATCCAGCCGTTGCTCGACGCGGCCGCCGCGCGCGCCGACGAGGCCGCGGCCGCGCTGACGGACGCCACCGACGAGGCCCGCGCCGCGCGCCGCAAGGAGGTGCTCGATCAGGCCGAGCGCCTGGAGATCGCGCCGCGCGTGGCCGAGTTCGAGCACCTGGTGTGGGACGATGTCCCGCGCCCCGAGGGCAGCCGGCTCGTCGAGTTCACCGGCGTGCCGCGCAGCTACTCGAAGAATCCGACCGGCGAGGAGGATCCCGCCAGCGTCGAGCGCCAGCTCAAGACGTCCGCGCTCGTGTTCCGGCTGGGCGCCGAGGCCGTCTCCGAGCCCATCCGCCACGCGCCCACGTCGCAGACGTCCATCGTCCTGGTCCGCGCGCGCAGCTTCCCCCCGCAGGCCGACATGCTGGCGGACCAGGCGGGCATGGAGGCCGCGCGCAAGGCGCTGTCCTCGCAGCGCGAGGCCGAGGCGCAGCGCGAGCTCGCGCCCGAGGCCCTCATGGCCAGCCGCCACCTGCTGGTCGCGGAGCCGACGCAGAAGAAGCCCACGCGGATGCCGGAGGTGCCGCCGGACGCGTGAGGCTCCGCGGGGGAGCGCAGCTCGTGCGCTCGCGCCTCAGGCGCGGAGGCAGGGCGGTCGGCTGCGGATGACGGGGTCGTAGCCCCCCTGCGACAGCGGGTTGCAGCGCAGCAGGCGCCAGGCCGCCAGCGCGCTGCCGATCAGCAGGCCGCGGCGCACGACCGCCTCGGCGGCGTAATGGCTGCAGGTCGGCGTGAAGCGGCAGGCGTCGGGCAGCAGGCGGCCGACGGTCCCGCGCCACAGCGCGAAGGGCAGCTCGAGCAGGCGGCCCACAGTCAGGCGCCGCGCTGGCGCTGCCAGCGCTGCAGGAGGCGCGTCAGGCTCTCGCGCGCCTCGGCTTCGGTGGTGGGGGCGCGCCCCGGTCGCGCGACGAGCACGAGGTCGAGCGGCTGGGTGCACTCGGGCGCGAGCTTGCGGAAGGCCTCGCGCAGCACGCGCTTGACGCGGTTGCGCGCGGGCGAGTCGCCCACGCGGCGGCTGACCGAGAGGCCGACGCGGCAGCCGCCGGCGCGGTCGGAGGCGAGCACGATGAAGGCCACGAGGCGCGCCTCGACCAGCTTGTCGCCCTGCGCGTAGACGGCCTCGAACTCGGCGCGGCGGCGCAGGCGCGCGGGGCGCGGCAGGCCCTCAGGGCGACGGCGTGGCGGCCGGCTGGGCACGCAGCGTCTCGATGCGCCGATAGACTTCCGGTGCCATGTCGTCGGCTTCGTAGTTGGGGAACCGCTGGCTGCGCAGCTTCAGGAACTGCTCGAGGTCGGCGATGGCCTCGGCATTCCGGCCGAGCTTCTCGAGCACGCCGGCGCGGTTCCAGTACTGCACCTCGCCCAGCAGCCCGCGCTCCTCGAGCAGTGACATCTGCAGCAGGAAGCCCTCGGTGTCGCCGCGGTTCAGGGCGGCCGTGGCCAACAGGTCGCGCACGGACAGCTCCCTCTCGCGGTTGGCCTTGAGGCGCTGCTCGAGGTCCACCCGCGCCGCCGCCGAGAGCTTGGTGTTCTTGTCGAGGTTCGTGCGCATGATGCCCGAGGACTCGTCCAGCAGCACCAGCGCCCGGTCGGCCAGCGGCAGGGCCTCGGCGTCGCGGCCCCTTTGGGCGTGCAGCACGAGCACGAGCTGGGTGAGCGCCAGCAGGTTGTCCTTCTGCAGCGGATGGGCCAGCACGTCCTCCAGGGCGGCTTCGGCCTCCTGCAGGTGCTGCATCCGGCGCTCCTCCTGCTGCTCGAGCCGCGCACGCTCGGCCGCCTGGCCGGACTCGGACAGGAACTCGCTGTCGAGGCGCTTCTGGGTCTGCTGCATCTCGTCCTGCAGCATGAGCGCGCGCGCCAGGTGCGCGCTCCCCAGGCCGAGAGCCACGCGGTCGTCGTCGGGCTGGTCGCTGCTCAGCTCCTCGAACTCGACCAGGCTGTCGTCGAGCAGGGCCGGGTTGCGGGTGGCCGTGCCGAGGCGCAGCAGGCTGTTCGCGCGGATGAGGCGCATCAGGGCGTCGTCGGGGACCAGCTCCAGGGCCATGGTGGCCTGGTGCAGCGCGCGCTCGTTGTCGCCGCGGTCGAAGTAGCTGCGCGCGTTCTCGCGGTGCACCTCGAGGCGCGCCTCCTGCTGCTCGTCGAGGCCGGCGCAGGCGAACGCCAGGACCACGAACAGCGCGGGCGCCGCGCGCTTCAGCCCACGTCCTCGGCGTCGTAAACCCATCGATGTCCCGCCGGCTGCCACTCGACGATCTCGTTGGCGTCGAAGAACAGCCCGATCTCGCGCTCGGCGGCCTCCGTGCTGTCGGAGCCGTGCACGAGGTTGTAGGAGCGGCTGATGCCGAAGTCTCCGCGGATGGTGCCGGCCTCGGCCGCGCTGCCGAAGGTGGCGCCCATCATCTTGCGGCAGGTGGCCACGGCGCCCGGGCCCTCCAGCACCATCACCAGCACCGGGCTCTCGCCCATGAAGCGCACGAGGCCGGGGTAGAAGGGCTTGCCCTTGTGCGCGGCGTAGTGCTGCTCGAGCAGGCTCTCCGGGAGCCGCTGGAAGCGCGCGGCCGCGACCTTCAGGCCCTTGTCCTCGAAGCGCTGCAGGATGCGGCCCATCAGGCCGCGCTGCACGGCGTCGGGCTTCAGGATGACGAGGGTGCGTTCCATCACGAAAAGGGGCCTCCGGACGGGAGCAAAAAGGGGCGCCATCGTACCGGCGGGCCCCCGCGCAGGGAATTGCGGCGGGTGCAGCCCGCTGCAAACCCGTCGCGGGGTTGGCGATCGCCAGCAGACCGAGAACCCTTGTTCCCGGCATCGCAGGGCTTCTTCCACGGGCTGCTTCAGGGACGTCGCCGGGAGCGGTAACCTCGTCCGGATGCGCCGCGCCGCTGGTCGCCTCTTGGTCCTCGCCGGGTACGCCGTGCTGCTCGGCGCGTGCAGCGTGCCGCGGGCCACGCCGCGGCCCATCGACCCGGCCGCCTTCCCGACCGAGCAGAACCTGCTGCGCGCGCGCGAGGCGCTGCAGGACCGGATCGCGGAGGAGAAGGAGCACGTGGAGGCGCTGCAGCAGCAGCTCGTCTCGCTGCGCAAGGCCGAAGAGAGCCTGTACGCCACCTTCCTGCAGGCCGAGTCCGAGTACCAGCTGCGCGAGCACGACCTCGCCGGCGTCGAGGGCGACCTGGCCCGGTCGCAGCAGGCGCTGGCCGACACGCAGGGGCGGCTGGCCGAGGTGACGGCGCAGCTCCTGGACAGCCAGACCCGGCTCGCCGCGCTGGTGGACCAGGTGCGCGCCGTGCTCGAGGCGCTGGCGGAGCTGGAGGCGGCGCTGGCCGAGGGCCGGCGCGACGACTTGGCCGCGATCATCGCGAAGATCCCGCCCCAGCTGCTGCCTCCGCTGCCGGCCCCCGCGCCGCCGCCCGACGGCGGCGCCGCGGGGGCCGGCGAGGGCGGCGGAAACTGAGGCTTTCCTGCCTCGAGCCGTGACGATCCTGCGGCGCAGCCGCGCGAGCGGCCGCGAGCCTTGACCGCGCAGGGGTCATGCGTAAGCTGTTTCCCTTTTCCGTCCCCGGGTCGGAAATGCGCTTTTCGCGGGACCCTCCGGGAGCGGAGGACGACCGCAGCAGGCGAGGAGCCGTGCCCGGTCCCAAAAAGAACATCGACCTGGCGCAGGGTGCTTCTCTCGGGCTGACGCTCGGTGCGGTCCTGAGCCTGTTCACCTATCTCGGATATCGGCTCGACCAATGGCTCGGAAGTGCACCGATCGGCCTGATCGCGGGGTGCGTGCTGGGCCTCTTCGGCGGCATGTACCACGTGATCCGGAAGGTGTCGGACCTCGGGCGCAGCGCGGACGAGACCGACCATGACCGCGCGTGACAGGAACTTCGCGCTGGGCGTGCTGCTGCTGACCGGGCTGGCGGTGCCGGCGCTGCTGGCCGCCAGGCCCTTCGACGAGGCGCGCGCGGAGCTCGGACTGGTGGCCGGATGGGCCGGCGCGCTGCTCATCGTGGTGCCCAGCTACGTGTGGCTGGGCCGCGCGCTCGCGCGCCCCGAGCCCCACGCCTTCCTGCGCGGCTTCATGGCCAACACCACGCTGCGCCTGTTCGCGGCGCTGGCCGTCATCGTGGGCTTCACCCTGCTCGTGCACGAGGCTCCGACCGGGTCGTTCCTGGCGAGCTTCATGATCGGCTACCTGGCGCTGACCGCGCTCGAGCTGCGGCTGCTGCTGGCGGCGACGCGGCGCGAGGCCTCCCCATGAGCGTCCTGTCCCTGCTCCTCTCCGCCGTGCTGGGACTCGGGCTGCAGCATGAGCCCGCCCCCGCGGCCCCTGCCGGCGGGTCGCACGAGGCCGAGGCGGCGCACGCGCAGGAGGAGTCCGGCGGGCACGAGCTCACGTCGGGCCAGAAGTTCATCTCGCTCTTCAAGCACCTCGAGCCGCACGCGCTGGCCGCGCTGTGGATCGGCGGCGACGCCGGCACGGGCTTCGTGGATCCCTGGCCGACGGACGCCGCGGGGCAGCCCCTGACCACCGAGCACGGCCAGCCCGTGCCGTTCCACTCGCGCGCCGACCTGCAGGCCTTCTACGAGGCCTCGCGCGGCGGCGGCTTCGGCGTGCTCATCTACAACATCAATCTCGTCCAGTGGATGGCGGCCGCGCTGCTGGTGGTCCTGGCGCTGGTCGCGGCGCGTGCGGCCAAGAGGCTCGCTGGCGAGACGCCGCGCGGCCGCTTCCTGAACCTGGTTGAGTCGGTCGTGCTCTACGTGCGCGACGACATGGTCTACCCGGTCCTGGGCAAGGAGCACGGGCGCGCCTTCGTGCCGCTGTTCCTCACGCAGTTCTGCTTCATCCTCGGGATGAACATCTTCGGACTCCTGTGGCTGCCGGGGGGCCTGGGTGCGACGGCCACCGCGAACCTCGCGGTCACGGGGGGCATGGCGCTCACCACGTTCGTGGTGATCCATGCCGCGGGCATCCACCAGCACGGCTTCCTCCACCACTGGAAGAACTTCGTCCCGCACGGCGTGCCGTGGTTCGTGCTGCCGATCATCATCCCGGTCGAGATCATCGGCATGCTCGTGAAGCCCGCGGCCCTGACCGTGCGTCTGTTCGCGAACATGCTCGCCGGCCACCTGGTCATGCTGAGCTTCTTCGGGCTGGTGTACGTGTTCGGCCTGTATGCGCTGCCGGCACTGGCGATGGCCTTCGCGATCTCGGTCCTCGAGCTCTTCGTCTGCTTCGTGCAGGCCTACATCTTCACGTACCTCTCGATCATCTTCGTCGGGGCGTCGGTCCACCCCGAGCACTAGTCGCATCCCCCTTTTCCGCGGGGGCCGAGGGCTCCCGAACTCTCTGGAGGTTGTCTCGCATGGAAGGCATGGGTCTTGTCGGTCTGGGCGCCGGTCTCGGCGCGGGTCTGGCGGTCGTCGGCGGCGGCGCGGGCATCGGGCGCCTGGCCTCCGCGGCCGTGGAGGCCATCGCGCGCCAGCCGGAAGCGGCCGGCGACATCAAGGGCAGCATGATCATCACGGCCGCCTTCATCGAGGGCGTCACGCTCTTCGCGGTCGTCGTGTGCTTCATGCTCACCACGAAGCTCGGCGGCTGATCGCCGGCGGCCGGCCGGGCCCGTCCCGGCCGGCCGCAGCGCAACGCACCGGGCAACACCGTTCCGGACAGAGGAAGGACGCACCATGGCTCTCACCCTCCAGCCGCTGCTGGCCGCCGAGGAAGCGGGCTTCGATCCGCTCGCCTTCGACCCGTCGGCCATGTGGCTCACCTTCGCGACCTTCGTGGTCCTGCTGCTCATCCTGGCCAAGGTGGCGTGGAAGCCCATGCTCGCGGCCATCGAGAAGCGCGAGAAGCGCATCGAGGACGCCATCGGCAAGGCCGAGGCCGACCGCAAGGAGGCCGAGCGGCTGCTGGCCGAGTACCAGGCGCGCGTCTCGAACGTGGCCGCCGAGCTGGCGGCGCTGCGCGAGAAGGGCCGGCTCGAGGCCGAGGCGCAGCGCGCCGAGCTGCGTGCCCGGGCCGAGGCCGAGGCCGCCGCCACCACCGAGAAGGCCCGGCGCGAGATCGAGCTGGCCCGCACGCAGGCGGTGGCCGACCTGCGCCGCGAGGCCGTGACGCTGGGCCTGGCCGTGGCCGGCAAGGTGGTCGGGCGCAGCCTCGACGACGCCGACCGGCGCCGCCTCGCGCAGGAGGTCATCGACGACCTGTCCCGCGTCCCGGCCGGGAAGGCCTGAGCGATGGCCGGCGAATCCCAGATCGTCGCGCGCTACGCCCGCGCGCTGCACGAGCTGGCCGCCAAGGCCGGCGTCGTCGACAAGGTCGGCGCGGACGTGCAGGCGGTCATGCAGCGGCTGGCCGGCAGCGCCGAGTCGCGCGGCCAGCTGGCCAGCCCGCGGCTGGGGCGCGAGAAGAAGCGCGAGCTGGTCGTGTCACTGCTGCCGCCGGGCACGCACGACCTGCTGCGCCGCGCGCTTCTGCTCATGGTCGACAAGGGCCGCGGCGACGCCATCGCCGGCCTCGGCGCGGCCTTTCACGAGGTGGCCATGGCCGCCGCCGGCCGCGCGGTGGCCCACGTGTCCTCGGCCGTCGCGCTCGACGACGCCGCGCGCGCGCGCCTTGTGGCGCAGCTGTCGCGCATCACCGGCAAGACCATCGGCCTGCAGGAGAGCGTGGACCCGGCGCTGCTGGGCGGGACGCGCATCCTGGTGGGCTCGCGCATGCTCGACGGGAGCGTCGCCGCGCGCCTTTCCGCCCTGCGCGCCCGGCTCATGGCAGCGCCGCTGCCCGCCACCCCCGATTGATGCGCCCCCGCGCAAACCGCAACACGCACCCGAGGTGACCTGCGATGAAGCTGCAGCCCGCTGAAGTGACCGCGATCCTCAAGAAGGAGATCGAGGGCTACGACTCCGGCCTCAAGATGGAGTCCGTCGGCACAGTGATCCAGGTGGGCGACGGCGTGGCCCGCGTGCACGGCCTGGCCGACTGCATGCTGTCCGAGCTGCTCGAGTTCCCGGGCGGCGTGCGCGGCCTGGCGCTCAACCTCGAGCAGGACAACGTGGGCGTGGTGCTCTTCGGCAGCGACCAGAAGATCAAGGAAGGCGACCAGGTCAAGACCACGGGCGAGATCGCCTCGGTGCCGGTGGGCGACGGCCTGCTCGGGCGCGTGGTCAATGCCCTCGGCGACCCCATGGACGGCAAGGGCCCGATCAAGTCCAGCGAGCGGCGCCTGGTCGAGGGGCCCGCGCCCTCGGTGCTCGAGCGCGAGTCGGTGCGCGAGCCGCTGCAGACCGGCATCAAGGCCATCGACGCCATGATCCCCATCGGCCGCGGCCAGCGCGAGCTCATCATCGGCGACCGCCAGACGGGCAAGACCGCCGTGTGCGTGGACACGATCATCAACCAGAAGGGCGGCGACGTGCTGTGCATCTACGTCGCCATCGGCCAGAAGCAGAGCACGGTGAAGACCGTGGTGGCCGAGCTCGAGAAGGCGGGCGCGATGGACTACACCATCGTGGTCAGCGCGCCGGCCTCCGACCAGGCCTCGATGCAGTACCTCGCGCCCTTCACCGGCTGCGCCATGGGCGAGTACTTCCGCGACAACGGCCGGCACGCGCTCATCATCTACGACGACCTGTACAAGCACGCGCTGGCGTGGCGCCAGGTGTCGCTGCTGCTGCGCCGCCCGCCGGGTCGCGAGGCCTTCCCGGGCGACGTGTTCAACCTGCACAGCCGCCTGCTGGAGCGCGCCGCGAAGCTCTCGCGCACGGCGCACGAGTTCAACCCGAAGCTCTACAAGAAGGGCGGCGGCTCGCTGACCGCGCTGCCCATCGTCGAGACGCAGGAGGCCGACGTCTCCGCGTACATCCCCACGAACGTCATCTCCATCACCGACGGGCAGATCTTCCTCGAGACCGAGCTGTTCAACTCGGGCGTGCGGCCCGCGGTCAACGTGGGCATCTCGGTCTCGCGCGTGGGCGGCAGCGCGCAGATCGGCGCCATGAAGAAGGTGGCCGGCGGCCTGCGCATCGACCTGGCCCAGTACCGTGAGCTGGCGGCCTTCGCGCAGTTCGGCAGCGACCTGGACGAGAACACCAAGCGCCAGCTGCGGCGCGGCGAGCGGCTGGTCGAGCTCCTGAAGCAGGGCCAGTACTCGCCCATGGACGTGATGGACCAGATCGTCTCGGTCTTCGCCGGCACGCAGGGCTTCCTGGACGACCTGCCGCTCACGGCGGTGCGGCGCTTCGAGGAGAGCCTGCTGGCCCACATGCGCACCAGCCAGCGGCCGCTGCTCGACAAGGTGCGCGCGGCCGGCAAGCTCGACGATGCCTCGGCGGCCGAGCTCAAGGCCGCCGTCGCGGCCTTCAAGTCCACGTTCAAGGCCGACTGAGGAGACCAGGCTCGCACGAGCGGAAGACGCCATGGCCAAGGGCACCAAGGAACTCAAGCGCCGCATCACCGGCGTGCGCAACATCCAGCAGATCACGCGCGCCATGGAGATGGTCGCGACGCAGAAGCTGAAGCGCCTGCAGATGCGGGCGGAGGCGGTCCGGCCCTTCTCCGACAAGATCCAGCAGCTCGTCGCGCGGCTGGTCGGCTCGGTGCGACCGGATCTGTCGCCGCTGCTGCAGGAGCGCGAAGTGCGCGTCACCGCGGACCTCGTCGTGTCGGCCGACAAGGGCCTGTGCGGCGCCTACAACATGAACCTCGTGCGCCTGGTGCAGGCCGAGATCCCGCGCGGGGCCGGCGACAAGCACCGCGTGCGCGTGCTGGGCACCAAGGGCGCCACGCTGCTGCGGGTGCGCGGCATCGACATGCAGGGCGTCTACGAGGACAACGTCGAGAAGATCGACTCCACGCGCGCCCGCAACATCGCGCGCGAGCTCATGGCCGAGTTCGTCGCGGGCCACGTGGACCAGGTGCGCGTGCTCCACACCGCGTTCCACTCGGCCACGCAGCAGAAGCCGGTGGCCGTGACGCTGCTGCCCATCCGCCCCGAGGCGCTGGGCGCCGGCGGCGGCGCGGCGGCCGGCCCGGCCGACGTGATCATCGAGCCGTCGGCCGACGAGGTCCTGCGCCGGCTGCTGCCGAGGTCCATCGAGATCAGGGTGTACTCGGCCATCCTCGAGTCGCTCGCCGCCGAGTTCACCGCGCGCCGCAATGCCATGAAGCAGGCCACGGACGCGGCGGACGAGATGATCTCGGCCCTGCGCCGCCAGTACAACCGCGCCCGCCAGGAGAGCATCACCAAGGAGCTGCTCGAGGTGGTCAGTGGCGCCGAAGCCCTGAAGTAGACAGCACCAGGAGGTTCCCTTGCCCAACGGCAGCGTTCTCGAAGTCGTCGGTCCCGTGGTCGACGTCAAGTTCCCGACCGGCGCCCTGCCGGCGATCTACAACGCCATCAAGATCGAGGACAAGCCGCGCGGCATCGACATCACCGTCGAGGTCGCGCAGCACCTCGGCGACGACGTCGCGCGCTGCGTCTCGATGGCCACCACCGACGGCCTCGTGCGCGGCATGCTGGCCGTGGACACCGGCGCGCCCATCTCGGTGCCGGTGGGCGAGAAGGCCCTCGGGCGCATGTACAACCTGCTGGGCCAGCCGATCGACGGCCTCGGGCCGTCGCTCACCACCAAGACCATGCCCATCCACTGCGACCCGCCCAAGTACGTGAACCAGCGGCCGGTGACCGAGGTGTTCGAGACCGGCATCAAGGTCATCGACCTGCTGTGCCCCTTCGCCAAGGGCGGCAAGATCGGCCTGTTCGGCGGCGCGGGCGTGGGCAAGACCGTGCTCATCCAGGAGCTCATCTACGCCATCGCCACGGCGCACGAGGGCTACTCGGCCTTCGCCGGCGTGGGCGAGCGCACGCGCGAGGGCAACGACCTCTACATGGAGATGAAGGAGTCAGGCGTGCTCAAGAACACCATCCTGGTGTTCGGCCAGATGAACGAGCCGCCGGGCGCGCGCCTGCGCGTGGCCCTGTCCGCCCTGACCATGTGCGAGTACATGCGCGAGGAGATGGGCAAGGACGTGCTCCTGTTCATCGACAACATCTTCCGCTTCGTGCAGGCGGGCTCCGAGGTCTCGGCGCTGCTCGGGCGCATGCCCAGCGCCGTGGGCTACCAGCCCACGATGGCCTCCGAGATGGGCGCGCTGCAGGAGCGCATCACGTCCACGGACCGCGGCTCGGTCACGTCGATGCAGGCCATCTACGTGCCGGCCGACGACTACACCGACCCGGCGCCGGTGGCCACTTTCGCGCACCTGGACAGCACCATCCGCCTCGACCGCAAGATCTCGGAGCTGGGCATCTACCCGGCGGTGGACCCGCTGCTCTCCACCTCGCGCATGCTCGACCCGCGGCTCGTGGGCCAGGAGCACTACGACACGGCGCGGCAGGTGCAGCAGATCCTGCAGCGCTACGCCGAGCTGCGTGACATCATCGCCATCCTGGGCATGGACGAGCTGTCCGAGTCCGACAAGCAGGTGGTGTCGCGCGCGCGCAAGATGCAGCGCTTCCTGTCGCAGCCCTTCGCCGTGGCCGAGCAGTTCACGGGCCGCAAGGGCGAGTACGTCAAGGTGGCCGACACGGTGCGCTCCTTCCGCGAGATCTGTGAGGGCAAGCACGACGCCATCCCCGAGCAGGCCTTCTACATGAAGGGCAGCATCGAGCAGGTGGTCGAGGCGCACGAGCAGATGAAGAAGGCGGGCTGAGCCCATGGCCGGCTCGACGCACAAGCCCGACATGGGGCATGAGACGATCTCGGCCGCGACCCCCGTGGGCGTGCCGCCGGGCCACCACATCGCGGTCGAGATCCGCAGCCCGGACGGGCCCATCTGGTCCGGCGTGGCGCGCAGCCTGCAGGTGCCCGAGACCCTCGGGCTCATGGGCATCCTGCCGCGGCATGCGCCGCTCGTGGCCACGCTCGAGGCCGGCCTGACCACCGTCCGGGTCGAGAACGGCCCGGTCGTGAAGCTCATCACCGGCGACGGCTTCCTCGAGATCGCCGACAACCGCGTGCTCATGCTGGTCGACTTCGGCGAGGACCCGGCCAAGGTGGACGTGGCCCGCGCCAAGGCGGCGCGCGACCGCGCGGTCGCGCGGCTGCGCACGCCGGCGGAGACCGTGGACTCCGCCCGCGCCGAGGCTGCGCTGCGGCGGGCGCTGGCGCGGCTGCGCTTCGCCGGCGAGCCCGTCATCTGAGGCGCCCGCGCGGCGTGCGGGTCCCGCCCCGGCCCGGGCATTCGCATCGATTCGCGCCGGTCCCTAGAATCCGCCGCGCCATGACCTCGCAAGGCATCCGCAGCCACACCTGCGGCGAGCTGCGCCGCTCGCACACGGGCCAGGCCGTCGAGCTCTCGGGCTGGGTGAACTCCTGCCGCGAGCTGGGCGGCGCCCTGGTCTTCGTGGACCTGCGCGACAAGCACGGCATCACGCAGGTGGCCTTCGACGACTCGGTGCAGGCCGGCCTGCGCGAGCGGGCGCGGGCGCTCAAGGTCGAGAGCACCATCCACGTGCGCGGCGTGGTGCGGCCGCGGCCCGCGGGCCAGGCCAACAAGGAGCGCGCCACGGGCGAGGTGGAGGTGCTGGCCCACGCGCTGGAGGTGCTGGGCGCGGCGCAGACGCCGCCCTTCGAGCCCTCGCATGCCGAGGAGGTGAGCGACGAGCTGCGCCTGCAGTACCGCTACCTCGACCTGCGCAGAGAGCGGCTGCAGAAGAACCTGAAGATCCGCCACGACGTCCTGCTGGCGCTGCGCAACCGCCTGTCGCAGCTGGGCTTCACCGAGGTGGAGACGCCCATCCTCACCAAGGCCACGCCCGAGGGTGCTCGCGACTACCTCGTGCCGTCGCGCGTGCACAAGGGCAAGTTCTACGCGCTGCCGCAGAGCCCGCAGATCTTCAAGCAGATCCTCATGGTCTCGGGCGTGGACAAGTACTTCCAGATCTGCCGCTGCTTCCGCGACGAGGACCTGCGCGCCGACCGGCAGCCGGAGTTCACGCAGCTGGACGTGGAGCTGTCCTTCGTGGGGCAGGAGCAGGTCATCGAGATGGTCTCGGCCGCCGTCTCGCACGCCGTGGACGTGGTGCGGCCGGGCAGCTCGCCGGCGCTGCCCATGCGCAGCATGACCTGGGCCGACGCGATGAACCGCTACGGCAGCGACAAGCCGGACCTGCGCTTCGGCGTGCTGCTGCACGACGTGACGGAGATCGTGAAGGACAGCGGCTTCGGCGTCTTCGCCAACGCCGTCAAGGCCGGCGGGCGCGTGCGCATGCTGGCCGCGCCGGGCGGCGGAACGTTCTCGCGCAAGGAGATCACGGAGCTGGAGGAGGTCGCGAAGACCAACGGGGCCAAGGGCCTGGCGTGGGCCAAGGTGCTGGCGGGTGGCGCGCTGGAGGGCGGGAGCAGCAAGTTCCTCGCGGCGGCCGAGCAGCAGGCGGTGCTGGCCGCCACCGGAGGCAAGGAGGGCGACCTGCTGCTGGCCGTGGCCGACGACTTCGATGTCTCGGCCAAGGCGCTGGGCGCCGTGCGCCTCGCACTCGCGCGCAAGCTGAAGCTCGTCGACCCGCGCGCGCTGGAGTTCACCTGGGTGGTCGACTTCCCGCTCTTCGAGCGCGACGCGCAGACGGGCGAGCTCACGCCCGCTCACCATCCCTTCTGCAAGCCCCGGGAAGCGTACGCGGGGCAGCTCGAGGAGGATCCGGCCGCCACGCTGGCCCACAGCTACGACCTCGTGCTCAACGGCATCGAGCTGGGCAGCGGCTCGGTGCGCATCCACGACAGCGAGCTGCAGCACCGCGTGTTCCAGCGCATCGGCCTGCCGGAGAAGGAGATCCGCGAGCGCTTCGGCTTCGTGCTGGACGCCTTCAAGTACGGCGCTCCGCCGCACGCGGGCTTCGCCGTGGGACTCGACCGGCTGGTCATGATCTTGGCCGGCGAGGAATCCATCCGCGAGGTGATCGCCTTCCCCAAGACGGCCACGGCGGCCTGCCTCATGACCGGCGCGCCCACGCCCGTGCCCGACAAGCAGCTGGCCGAGGCCGGCGTGGCCGTGCTGCGCGCGCCGGAGGTCGCCCGATGAGCGGCGCGGCGGCGGCGAAGACCATCCGCGTCACGCTCCCCGACGGCAGCGCGCGCGAGCTGCCGGGCGGGGCCACGGGCGCCGACCTGGCGAAGTCCATCGGCCCGGGCCTGGCCAAGGCGGCGCTCGGCGTGTACGTGGGCGACGAGCTGCGCGACCTGTCGCGCCCGCTGCCCGACGGCGCGGCGGTGCGCATCCTCACGGACAAGCCCACGCCCGAGGCGCTGGACCTGCTGCGCCACAGCACGGCGCACGTGATGGCCCAGGCCGTGATGGACCTGTACGGCAAGGACACCGTGCGCCTGGGGATCGGCCCGACCATCGAGAGCGGCTTCTACTACGACTTCGACTTCACCGACGGCCGCCGGCTCAAGGAGGAGGACCTCGCCGCCATCGAGGGCCGCATGCGCGAGATCATCGCGGCCGACGAGCGCTTCGTGCGCGAGGAGGTGCCGCGCAGCCAGGCGCTGGCCACGTGGGAGGCGCGCGGCGACCGCTACAAGGTGGAGCTCATCCGCGACCTGCCGGATGCCGAGGCGATCAGCTTCTACCACTGCCAGGTGGACGGTCGGGACGCCTTCCTCGACCTGTGCCGCGGGCCGCACGTGCCGTCCACGGGGCGACTGGACGTGGCCTTCAAGCTGCTCTCGGTGGCCGGCGCCTACTGGCGCGGCAGCGAGAAGAACCCGATGCTGCAGCGGATCTACGCCGTCTGCTTCCGCACGCAGGAGGAGCTGGCCAGGCACCTGCACAACCTGGACGAGGCGCGCCGCCGCGACCACCGGAAGCTGGGCAAGGAGCTCAAGCTCTTCCACTTCACGGACGAGGTGGGCCCTGGCCTGCCGCTGTGGCTGCCGCGCGGCACGGCCATCCTCGAGGCGCTCGAGGGCTTCCTGCGCGACGAGCAGCGGCGCCGCGGCTACCTGCCGGTCATCACGCCCCACATCGGCCGTCTGCAGCTCTACAAGACCTCGGGCCACTGGCAGAACTACCGCGAGTCGATGTTCCCGGTCATGGGCGCCGAGGACGACGCGGACACCTTCGCGCTCAAGCCCATGAACTGCCCGCACCACATCCAGATCTATCGCAGCGAGCTGCGCAGCTACCGCGAGCTGCCGCTGCGTCTGGCGGAGTTCGGCACCGTGTACCGCTACGAGCAGAGCGGCGAGCTCGGCGGCCTCAAGCGCGTGCGCGGCTTCACCGTGGACGACGCGCACCTGTTCGTGGCACCCGACCAGCTGCTGGACGAGTTCTGCGCCGTGGTGGACCTGGTGCTGCACGTGCTCAGGGTGCTGAAGCTCACCGACGTGCAGGCGCGCGTGGGCCTGCGCGACCCCGCCAACTCCAAGTACGTGGGGGAGCCGGCGGCCTGG
>Ga0209382_10005447_pt1 | contig 16590 bp, 19 predicted proteins | sample SoiMetdeltSBSDD5_FD_187599 | JGI IMG/M metagenome (GOLD analysis project Ga0209382, IMG submission 187599) | Bulk soil microbial communities from a Populus tree surrounding site in Tennessee, USA - Soil MetaG P. deltoides SBSDD5 (SPAdes) (version 2) | ecosystem: Environmental > Terrestrial >...
GATGGACGACCGGCCACGCGCCGAGGTCATGGGCGATGTCGATCGGTCGCCGGTCGCCCGGCAGCAGCACGGCGCAGCCGGAGTCGCGTGCGAGCCAGACGCACACCGAGGCGGCCGCGCGCACGGCGCAGTCGAGCGCCTCGTCGCTGGCCGGCGCCGACGGGTCGAGCACCACGAGCGGCGCGGAGTCGAGCTCGGCCACCAGCCTGCGCTCGAGCATCTCACCCCGGCGCGCCACCGACGGCCAGTGGATGCGCGAGGCGGGCGCGCCCTCGCGATAGGGCCGCAGGCCGTCGATCTCGAGCTCCGCGATCGAGGCGTCGAGCCGGCGTCCGGAGATGCCCGGCGTGTCGCCGAGTCCCGCGCTCCGCCCGGCGCCGGCGCCGCCCCCGCCCGGCGCGGTCACGGGCTCGATCCGGGGGAGCACGATCACCTCCTCGCCACCCTGTCCGCGCACCTCGCGGGCGAACAGCCGGAGTGGGTCGCGGACCACGAGCAGCCCGGGCGCGAGCACCCTGCGACCGCGGCGCTCGAATCGCACGTTGATGCGAAGCCGGCGCGTCACGTGGCCGGCGATCGGCACCGGCCAGCCGAGCAACGGCTCGAGCAGCTCACCCCCGGGCGGGGGCAGGAGACCGCTCTTGAACTCCACGTGCAGCGGGTAGGGCTCCTCCTCGAGGATGGTGTGGGGTCCGGCCTTCCGCGCGAGCCGCGCGCCGCGCGCGGCCAGCAGCACCCAGGTGACCGAGCCGGCGGCGAGCACGATCAGGCCAACGCCCGGGACGTAGAGCGAGGCCGCGTCGAAGGTGGCCCCGGCCAGGCAGAGCGCGATCCCGAGCAGAATCGTGACCGCCGCTCGCAGCATCAGAGCGCCGGGACTCGCTCCAGGGCGTCGCGCACCACGGCCTCGCGCTCGTCCGCGCTCGCTCCCGGCGCCAGCAGGAGACGGTGCGTGAGCACGGCGCTCGAGAGCTTCTGCACGTCGTCGGGAAGCGCGTGGTCGCGCCCGTCGAGTGCGGCGTACGCCTTTGCCGCGCGGAACAGCATCAGCCCCGCACGCGGGCTTGCGCCGAGCTCGACCCGCGGGTCCGAGCGCGTGGCCTCGAGGATCGAGACCACGTAGCGCCGCAGCGCCTCGCTCCCGTGCACGGCCCCTGCTGCGCTCTGAGCGGCGAGCACGTCGCCCACCTCGGCCACCGGCCCGAGATCGAGCACGCGGTCGCTCTCGGCGTGGTCGAGCAGCATCTGGGACTCCTGGTCGGCGGTCGGGTAGCCCAGCGACACGCGCACCATGAAGCGGTCGAGCTGCGCCTCCGGCAGCGGGTAGGTGCCCTCGTACTCGACCGGGTTCTGCGTGGCGATCACCACGAACGGCGCCGCCAGCTCGTGCGTGTGCTTGTCGACCGTCACGTGGCGCTCCTGCATGCACTCGAGCAGGCCGGACTGGGTCTTGGGCGAGGCGCGGTTCACCTCGTCGACCAGCACCACGTTCGCGAACACCGGGCCGGGCCGGAACTCGAAGCGGTTCTCGCGCTGGTTGTAGACGTTCGTGCCCACCACGTCCGCGGGCAGCAGGTCGGCGGTGCACTGCACGCGCGCGTACTCGGCGTCCACCGAGCGGGCGAGCGCGCGCGCCAGGGCGGTCTTGCCCACCCCGGGGTAGTCCTCGATCAGCACGTGGCCCTCCGCGAACAGCGCGACCAGCACGTCGCGCAGCACCTCGGGCGGCGCCTTCACGGCGCGGGCGACGTTGTCCCGCAGCCGCGCGCCGAGCTCCGCTACCTGGGGCGGGGTCAACTCAGGGGCGGTCGCCATGTGTTCGTCCATGTTAGGGGTACTCCGAATCCGGCGGCCGCGGTCCCGCGCCAGGGCGCGATATCGTCCCTCAGGCCTGCGTCGGCTCCTCGGAGCGGGTGAGCTCGCGGGTGGCCAGCTCCGGGTCCGGCGCCCGCATCAGCGCCTCGCCGATGAGCACCGCGTCCACCCCCACCTGCTCGAGCTCCTCGATCTGGTGGCGGTGGTGGATTCCCGACTCCGACACCACCACCTTGCCCGCCGGCACGTCGGCCAGCAGGTCGAAGGTGCGCTGGATGTCCACCGAGAAGTCCTCGAGGTCGCGGTTGTTGATGCCGATCACGTCGCAGTCGAGCTCGAGCGCGCGGTCGAGCTCCGCGTCGTCGTGGATCTCGACGATCGCGTCGAGGTCGAGCCCGCTCGCCTCCGTGTAGAGCGTGGCCAGCCGGCGGTCGTCCAGCGAGCCGACCACGAGCAGCACCGCGTCGGCGCCCGCCACCTTGGCCTCGTAGAGCTGGTAGGGGTCGATTGTGAAGTCCTTGCGCAGCAGGGGCAGCTCGGTGGTCGCGCGCGCCTCGCCCAGGTCGGCGAGCGAGCCGCCGAAGTGCACCTCCTCGGTGAGGATCGAGACGGCGGCCGCCCCGCCGCGCTCATATGCCCGCACGAGCTCGGCGCACTCCGCGCCCTCCCGGATCGCGCCCGCCGAGGGCGAGCGGCGCTTGTGCTCGGCGATCAGTGAGGTGCCCGGCCGCCACAGCGCCTCCGCGAACGGCCGCCCCTCCCGCGGGGCGCCGATCTCACGCTCGAGCTCGGCGAGCGAGCGCTCCCGCTTGCGCCTGGCCACCGAGTCGCGCGTGGCGTCCAGGAGGCTCTCGAGCCGCACGCTCATGCGCGCGTGCGCTCCACCCAGCGCTCGAGCACCCCCAGCGCAGCGCCCGAATCGACCGACTCGGCGGCGCGGCGCACGCCATCTCGAATCGTGTCCTCCGCGCCGGCCACGTAGATCGCCGCGCCCGCGTTCAGCAGGGCCAGGGCCCGCTCGGTGCCCGGCTTACCCTCGAGCACGCCGCGCAGGACCCGCGCATTCTCGGCCGGACTCCCCGCACCCACGGCGCCGTCCGCGGCGGACGGCAGGTCCACCTGGTCGGGCGTCACCTCATAGCTCGCCAGGCGGCCTTCGTTCAGCTCGACCACCCGAGTCGCGCCCGAGACCGAGAACTCGTCAAGGCCATCCGCGCTCGACACTACCAGCGCCCTGTCGGTGCCGAGCTCGCCGAGAGCGGCGGCCATCGTCTCGAGCTTCGAAGGGTCCGAGACGCCGATCACCTGGTGCCGCGCGCCCGCCGGATTGGTGAGCGGACCGAGGATGTTGAAGATCGTGCGGACCCCGAGCGCCTTGCGCACGGGCACCACGTGGCGCATGGCCGAGTGATGCCGCGGCGCGAACATGAAGCCGAAGCCCAGCTCGTCGATGCAGGCCGCCACCTCTTCGGGCTCGAGGTCGATCCGCCCGCCCAAGGCCTCGAGCACGTCCGCCGAGCCGCACTGGCTCGTGGCGGAACGGTTGCCGTGCTTCGCTACGCGGCAGCCGGCCCCCGCGGCGATGAACGCCGCGGTGGTCGACACGTTGAAGGTCGGGCGCCCGCCGCCCGTGCCGGCGGTGTCCACGAGGTCGTCGCCGGCGTCGACCCGCAGGGCGAGGTCGCGCATCGTCCGCGCGAGGCCGGCGATCTCCTGCACGGTCTCGCCCTTGGTCCGGAGCGCTATCAGGAAGCCCGCGGCCTCCGCCTCGGAGGCGTTGCCCTCCATCACCTCGGCGAGCACCCGGGCGGCGTCGTCGGCCGGCAGGTCCTCGCCGCCGGCGAGGCGGTCGATCGCGTCTGTGAGAACGGGGTTAGGCAAGGAAGGTCTTCAGCATCTCTTTGCCGTGCGGCGTAAGCACCGACTCCGGGTGGAACTGAACGCCCTCGAGCGGCAGCTCGCGGTGGCGCAGGCCCATGATCACCTCGCCAGAGCGTGCCGACACCTCGAGCGAGTCCGGCAGCTCGGGCGCGACGACGAGCGAGTGGTAGCGGCCGACCACCAGCGGTGATTCGAGGCCGGCGTAGATCGTCCTGCCGTCGTGCTCGGCCTCGGCGGTCTTGCCGTGCACCGGCTCGCCGCGCACCACCTGGCCGCCGAACTCGGCGGCCAGCGCCTGGTGGCCGAGGCAGACGCCGAGCACCGGCACGCCGCCCTCCGCGTAGCGCCGGATCGCCCGCTTCGAGAGCCCCGCCTCCTCCGGCGTGCACGGACCGGGCGAGACGATCACGCGGTCGGGATCGCGCTCGAGCAGCTCGGGCACGTCGTTGCGCACCACCTCCACCTCCGCGCCCAGCTCGCCGAGGTACTGGACGAGGTTGTAGGTGAACGAGTCGTAATTGTCCACGATCAGGACCCGGGGGCTCACGCCCCCGGACCCCCGTGGCGCCTGGCTGGTGGGCTTGGTTTGGGTCATGCCCAATCCCCCTGCTCGCACGCCAGCCGGATCGCGTCCATCACCGCGCCCGCCTTCGCCTCGGTCTCGCGCACCTCGGCCTGTGGGTCCGAGTCCGCCACGATCCCGCCGCCCGCCTGCACCTGCACGGCGCCGTCCTTCACGAGGGCCGAGCGGATGTAGATGCACGTGTCGAGGTCCCCGGCGTAGGACAGCCAGCCCACGGCCCCGCCGTAGGCGCCGCGCTTGACCGGCTCGAGCTCGTCGATGATCTGCATCGCGCGGATCTTGGGGGCGCCCGAGAGCGTGCCGGCCGGGAGCGCCGCGCGCAGGGCGTCGATCGGCGTGACCCCCTCGCGCAGCGTGCCGGACACCGCCGAGACGATGTGCATCACGTGCGAGTAGGTCTCGACCGCCATCAGCTCGTCGACGTGCACGCTGCTGTACTCGCACACGCGCCCGAGGTCGTTCCTCCCGAGATCGACGAGCATCACGTGCTCGGCGCGCTCCTTGGGGTCGGCGAGCAGCTCGCCCGCGCGCCTCAGGTCCTCCTCGGTGGAGCCCGCTCGCGGGCGGGTGCCGGCGATCGGGCGCAGCTCGGCCCGGCGGCCGGTGACCTTCACGAGCGACTCGGGCGAGGCGCCCGCGATCTGGAAGTCCTCGAAGTCGAGGAAGTACATGTACGGGCTCGGGTTGATGGCGCGCAGTCCGCGGTAGATCGAGAAGGCGTCGACCGGGCAGTCGGCCGTCCAGCGCTGGCTCGGCACCACCTGGTAGGCGTCGCCGGCCGCGATGTACTCCTTCACGCGCTCGACCGCGGTCGCGTAGCCGGCCGGGCCGAGGTTGGAGCTGAACTTGGGCGGCTCGCGCCGCCCTGCGGCCACCGCGGGCACCGGCCCGCGCAGCGCGTCGCGGACCTCCGCGATCGCGGCCGCCGCCTCCTCGTACGAGCTCTCGAGCGCCGCGGACTCGACGTTCGCCAGCACCGTGACCTCGTGCCGCAGGTGGTCGAAGGCCACCAGCACGTTCGTGATCATCACCGCGAGATCCGGGATGCCGGTCTCGTCCGGGTTCGGCTCCCCCACCGTCGGCTCGGTGGCGCGCACGAGGTCGTAGCCGAACATTCCGACGGCGCCGCCAGTGAACGGCGGCAGGCCCTCGAGCTGCGCGATCCGGCGCCGCGCCAGCTCGTCGCTCACGCGCCCGTAGGCGTCCTCGCGCCAGTCGCTCGCGATCACGGTTCGCGGCCGGATGCCGAGGAACGACCAGCGCCCCACCCGCTGGCCCTGCTCGGCCGACTCGAGCAGGAACGACGGGCCGCTGCCGCGCAGCTTCAGGTAGGCCGAGACTGGCGTCTCGCAATCGGCGATGAACGTGTGCCGCAGCGGCACGAGGTCGTGTCCCTCGGCGAGCTCGCGCACCTCCTCGAGCGAGGGCGTCAGCTCGAGGTCAACGGCGACGCTCATTGAGGACCCCGTAGGCGTCGGCGAGGGAGAGCCCGCGCGCGGCGAGCAGCACGGTCAGGTGATAGAGCACGTCGGCGGCCTCCTCGGCCAGCCGCTCATCGGACTCGCCCGCGGCGGCGCGGGCGGCCTCATCGGCCTCCTCGCGCACCTTCGCCCCGATCCGGGCCGGGTCGGCCAACAGCGCCGCCGTGTAGCTCTCGGAGGTGGACGCCGAGCGGCGCTGGTCGATCGTGCGCTCGAGCGCCGGCAGCGCCTCGCTCGGCGTGGGCGCAAGCTCGCCATGGTGGAAGCAGGTGCGCGCGCCCGTATGGCAGGCGGGTCCGGCGGGCTCCACGAGCACGAGCAGCGCGTCCTCGTCGCAGTCGAGCCGGACCCGCTCGACGCGCTGGACGTTGCCCGAGGTCTCGCCCTTGTGCCACAGCTCCCCGCGCGAGCGGGACCAGAACCAGACCTCCCCGCTTGCGCGGGTGCGCTCGAGCGCCTCGTCGTTCATGTACGCGAGCGTGAGCACCTCGCCGGTGCGGGCGTCCTGGACGATGCAGGGGAGCAGCTCCATGTGACCCTCGATTATGGAGGCCGGCTCTATCCGAGCGGCAGCTTGAGGAACTCGTAGTAGGCGCCGGCCTCCTCGAAGCCGAGGCGCCGGTACCAGTGCTGCGGCCAGTCGCCGCCGTCGGTGGTGAGGAACACGAGCTCGCAGCCGTCCGCCCGGGCCGCGTCCGCGGCGGCCAGCACCGCGGCGCTGGCGTGCCCGTGGCCTCTGCGCGCCTCCACCGTCCCCACCTCCTCAACCTGCCCGATCCGGCCGTTCACGTAGAGGCGGCAGGCGCAGGCCGGATCGTCGGGGGGTGCGCCGAAGTCCCGCCCGGTGGCCGTGGCGCGGCCGAAGCGCTCGTCCATCTCCGCGAGCTGGCGGAGGGCCTCGTCCTGCCAGCCGAACGGCTGCTCGCGCCGAAAGGCTTGGATGGCCCGCGCTCCGCTCGCCCGGCTGATCTCTCCGCCTGCTCCCGGCGGAGGCGGACGCTCGGGCGGCCAGGTGCGAACCATCAGGATCAGGCGGAACACGTTCCAGCCGAGCGCGCGGAAGCCGGGCGCCAGGGCCGCGCCGCGCTCCTCGTCGTACACGAGCACCTTGCGGTGGGCGAGCGTCCCGAACAGCAACTCGGCCTCGGCGGCGAGGCCCGCCGCGTCCGCCTCGGGGTCCTCGGCCCGCAGCACATTGAGCTGCCATACGAGCGGGAGGCTGGGCGTGAGGAGGGCGGTGCCGTGCGCCGCGGGGCGGCGCTCGTCGACCACGGCCTCTCCGAGGTGCTCGAGGAACTCGAGGATGCGCCGCGTAACCGCCGCCACTAGATGGCTGATTCCGAATCCGGGTGCCCCTGGGGGCGCGCCAGACCAAGCTGGGCGCCGCCCGCCGACGAAGCCGATATTCGAAGCGGTATCGGCGAGGAGGTGGGTGGCGATCCAGCGCAGGTATGGCGCGTCATCCAGGGGTGCGGGGGTTTGGAATCAGTCATCTAGATGCCCAGGCGGTCGAGCAGGCCTTCGTCGCGCCGCCAGCCCTTGCGGACCCGCACGTTCAGCTCAAGGTGTACGCGCCGCCCGAGCATGCGCTCGATCTCCTTGCGCGCCCCGGTGCCCACCGCCCGCACCATGCGCCCGCCGGCGCCCACCAGGATCCCCTTTTGCGACTCGGTCTCCGCCCACACCCGCGCGCGCACGACGAGCAGCCCGTCCTCGCGTTCCTCGAGCTCGTCGACCTCCACCTCCACGGAGTGCGGCACCTCCTCGCGAGTGCGCCGGAGCACCTGCTCGCGCACCAGCTCGGCGATCCGCACCTCCAGCGGCAGGTCGCTCGTGTCGGCCGGCGGGTAGAGGAGCGGTCCCTCGGGCAGGAGCGACACGAGCTCGGCCACCAGCTCGCCGATCCCGGCGCCCCCGAGCGCGCTCACCGGGAAGATCTCGCCCGGCACCCCGAGCGCCGCGGCCGCCTCGAGGGCGGCGAGCGTGCGGCCGCGGTCGAGCCGGTCCACTTTGTTCAGGGCCGTGACCACCGGCACGCCGGCACCCTTCAGCGCCGCGGCGATGAAGCGGTCCCCGGGCCCGATCTCCTGCTCGCCGTTCAGCACGAACAGCGCGGCGTCGGCGTCGGCGAGCGTGCGTTCGACCTGGCGCTGCATGCGCTCGGTGAGCGCGTCGCGCGGGCGTTGAACGCCCGGCAGGTCGACCAGCACGAGCTGCCAGCCCTCTCCCGTTGCGATCCCGCGGATCTCGCGCCGGGTGGTCTGCGGCTTGTCCGAGACGATCGCCACCTTGCCGCCGACGATGCGGTTCACGAGCGTGGACTTGCCCGCGTTCGGCCGGCCCGCCAGCGCGACGAAGCCCGAGCGGCTCACAATCGCTCCAGAATCTGGCGCTGCAGCCTCAGCATCTCGCCGCTGTCCGTCTCATGGTCGTAGCCGCACAGGTGAAGGACTCCGTGCACAACCGCCTCGATGAGGTCCTCGGTGTGCTCGGGACAGATAACCACGTCGCCGAGCTCCCTCGGTCCGGCAGCCGGCGCCGCCTCGTCGACCGGGAAGGAGAGCACGTCCGTCGGGGCGTCGATCGAGCGATGCTCGCGGTTCAGCTCGCGGACCCGCTCGGCGTCCACGAGGACGACCGCCAAGTGCCCGTCCCGAACCCCGGCGGCCTTGAGCGCGACCAGCGCCGGCTCGCGCAGGCGCTCGGGGGCGTCGATCAGCTCCAGCTCGATCAGGTGTGCTGCCGCCTGGCCTCGCGCAGCGGCGGCGCCTGCTTCGCCGTGTACGCGTCGTACGCCTCCACGATCCGCTGGACCAGCTTGTGGCGCACCACGTCCTCGCCGCCGAAGCGCACGAACTCGATCCCCTCGACCTGCTCGAGCACATCGCCGATCACGAGCAGCCCCGAGCGCTGGTCCTTCGGCAGATCGATCTGCGTCACGTCGCCCGTGACCACCATCGTCGAGTTGAAGCCGAGCCGCGTGAGGAACATCTTGATCTGCTCGGGGCTCGTGTTCTGCGCCTCGTCGAGGATGATGAAGCTGTCGTTCAGCGTGCGACCACGCATAAAGGCCAGCGGGGCGATCTCGATCACGCCACGGTCCAAGTGCTGGTTCACGCGCTCCGGCTCGAGCATGTCGTAGAGAGCGTCGAAGAGCGGGCGCAGGTAGGGGTCGACCTTGGCGGCGATGTCGCCGGGCAGGAAGCCGAGCCGCTCGCCCGCCTCGACCGCCGGCCGCGTGAGCACGATGCGGTTGACCTCGCGCCTCGACAAGGCCGCCACCGCCATCGCAACGGCGAGGAAGGACTTGCCGGTGCCGGCCGGGCCCACGCCGACCGTGATCGTCGAGCGCCTGATCGCGTCGACGTAGCGCTTCTGGTTCACCGTCTTCGGGGCCACCTTGAGGCCGCGGTGACGCCAGACCACGTCCTCGAGGATGCGGCTCGGGGACTCGTGCCGGTCCAGTGCGCCGGTGATCGCCTCGATCGTGCCCGGGGCGATCTCGTGCCCTTGGCGCACCAGGTCGGACAACTCGCGCACGACCGTGCGCCCCATCGCGACCGCCTCCTCGTCGCCGTCGAGGGTGAGCACGTTCCCGCGCAGGAACATGTCGCAGTCGAGATGACCCTCCAGGGTCCTCATCACGAGGTCGCCCGGGCCCGCGAGCTCAGCGGCCACCTCGTTGGAGAGCTCGAGCTGGACTCGCACTACGGCGTCAGCTTCTCCTTGACCGCGGCCGAGACGCGCTTGCCATCCGCCCTGCCCTTGACCCTCGGCATCACGAGCGCCATCACCTTGCCGAGCTCCTGCGGGGAGGTGGCGCCGGACTCGGCCACGGCGTCGCCGACGATCGCGTCGAGCTCCTCGTCCGACACCTGCTCGGGCATGTAGGAGGAGATGATCTCGGCCTCGCGCTCCTCGGCCTCGGCGAGGTCCGTGCGGCCGCCGTCGCGGTAGGCGTCGGCCGCCTCGAGCCGGCGCTTGCGCTCGCGCTGGAGCACCGCCAGATCGTCGCCCGCGGCGTCCTTTTCGGCCTTCTGCAGCTCGTTCACGATCAGGCGCAGCGCGTGCACGCGCTCGCGCTCGCCCGCCTTCATCGCGTCCTTCACGTCATGCTGCACCCGCTCGAGTACCGACATCGCCTCAAGTGTAGGAGGGCAGAGGAATCGCCACCCGGGTAGCCACCTTCGACTGCTACGGCACGCTCATCGACTGGGACGGCGGCGCGGCCGCCTTCCTGTACGAGTTCGCGCGCCGCAACGAGCGCCACCCGCCTCCCGCCCGGGAGCTGCGGGAGCGCTGGGAGGAGCTTCAGTTCGAGCGCCTCCAGGGTCCCTACCGCGGCTACCGCGAGGTGCTCGCGGACAGCCTCTCGGAGCTGGCCGGCGAGCGAGGCTACCGCTGGAATGAGGACGAGGGCGAGGCGCTCGCGCGATCGATGGAGAGCTGGCAGCCGTTCCCCGACACCGTGCCCGCGCTGCGCGCCGCACGCGAGGCGGGCCTGCGGCTGTGGATCATCTCGAACACCGACCGGGCGATCATCGAGCACTCCTTGGGCCACCTCGAGGTCGAGTTCGAGGGCGCGACCGTGGCCGAGGACTGCCGCGCCTACAAGCCCTCGCGAATCCCCTTCGAGCACGCGCTGCGGGACATCGACGCCGAGACCGACGAGATCGTCCACGTGGCCTTCGGCTTCAAGTACGACATCCCGCCCGCCCAGGCGCTGGGCCTGCGCACCGTGTGGGTGAACCGCTACCGCGAGCCCGCGCCCGGGGCGGCGCGGCCGGACCACGAGTGGAGCGACCTCTGGCCGCTGGCGGACATGGCCGGCCGCTCCGCGTCGAACGTCCCGGAGTGACTGCTCTGGCACCCACTCCGGGACGTTCGTTGAAGCGGTAGGCGCTACAGCTAGTCCGGCACGATCGCGACCACGCGCGCCGGCGCGGCGCTTCCGCCCTCGATCCTGAGCGGGAAGCAGGCCACCTGAAAGCCGGTGGCGGGCAGGGCGCCGAGGTTCACGAGCCGCTCGATCTGGGCGTACGGGATGTCCGCCTGGTGCGCGGCCCAGAACACGCCCGGCTCGTTCACCTCGAGCGCCTCGCCGGCCTGGACGTGCAGCGGGGCATCCCAGCCCCAGGCGTCGATCCCCATCACGCGAACGCCGCGCTCGTAGAGCCAGAGCGTGGCCTCGGCCGTCACCCCGGGCCCCAGAGCGATGTAGCCGGGCTCGTCAATGAACGCGTCGCGGCCTGTCCTCACGAGCACGATGTCGCGCTCGCGAAGCTCGTGGCCCACGCGCTCGAGCTCGGCCTCCGCCTCGGCCGCGGTGACCGGGTCCCCGTCGGCCTTGGCGGTCACGTCGAGCACAACGCCGGGGCGGAGGAACCAGTCGAGCGGCAGCTCGTCGATCGTCTGCGCGCGCTCGCCCTGGATCCGCGAGTTGTAGTGCCAAGGCGCGTCGACGTGGGTGGCGTTGTGGGTGCCGAAGCGCGTGAACGTCTCGACCGCCCAGCCCTCGCCGTCACGCAGCAGGCGCGCCGGCACTCCCAGCAGCCCCTCGATCTGCGCGGCGCCGGCGGCGTGGCCGGCGTACTCGATGTCGGTGCGCAGCACGTCGGGGGTCTCCGGCGGGCTCTGGGAGATGGGCGCGGAGAGGTCCACGAGTCGCATGTGCGCACCGTAACCCACGCGCACTCGTAGACGGATGTTCTACGAAGCGGCCACCGTCCCCGGTCGATACTTGGAGGATCGCTCAGGCGAGGCGTCCGCCCATCGAGTCCTAGCAGCGGGGGCAAAGTTAGGACCGGGTCAGCATGCTGGCGCTCCAGCCCTGAGAACGGAGTCGGCGGCGTTCGCGCAACGGTGCGAACGCCGCCGCCACCTCCTCCTCCTCACCCCCGAGCAGCCCAGAGGCGATCAATGTCTCGGGCTGCTCGGGAACCAGCTCCGCCACGCGCAGCAGCAGCGGGCGCACGAGGTTGGCCGTGACCGTGGGAGCGATCGGCGCCGCGCGCTCGCGCAGGTCGAGCCGCTCCACCCGCCGAAGCTCGACGCCGTTTGCGCGCGCGTTCTCGAGCGTCGCCTCGAGCGCGGCGACGTCGTGGTCGTAGGCGTCCACGGGGGCGTGGCCGAGCTTGGCCGCCGCGATCGCGAGCACGCCCGACCCGCAGCCCAGGTCCACGAGCGGCCCCCTGTCCGGGAGCCCCAGCAGAAGCTCGAGGCTCAGGCGGGTGGTCGGATGGGCGCCGGTGCCGAACGCCTGGCCGGGGTCGATCACGAGGTCGAGCGCACCCCCGCGCGGCGGCGCCCAGGGCGGGCGCACCCAGACCCGGCCGCCGACCAGCACCGGCTCGTGGAACTCGCGCCAGCGCTCCGCCCAGTCGTCGCCGACCGCCTGGCCACGGACGCTCACCCGCACGCCGCCCACGAGCGCGTCGCCCTCGGCGAGCGCGGGCAGCTCGCCCGGCGCGCCGTAGAGCGCGAACTCGACGAAGCCCTCGCCGTCCACCTGCTCGAGGCCGGCCGGAGCGAGCTCGAGCAGCTCCGCGAGCACGGGCTCGGCGTGCTCGGCCGGCGCCCGGATCGCGAGACGAATCAGCGCAGCGCCCGCCTGACCTTCGAAAGCAGGGACTCGTGGTGCGCCTCGCGCAGGTTCTCCTCCGTGAGCGACTCGCGCAGCTCGCCGAGCAGCTCGCGCTGGCGGTCTGTGAGGTTGCGCGGGATCACCACGTTCAGCACGACCTGCTGATCGCCGCGCCGGCCGCGCCCGAGCGTGGGCATCCCGCGCCCCTTTAGCGTGACCACCGTGCCGGGCTGCGTGCCGGCCGGCACCTCGACCTCCTCCTCGCCGTCGAGCGTCGGAACCGTCACGCGTGAGCCGAGCGCCGCCGCCGGCGCCGGCACGTCGACCACGGTCACGAGGTCGCTCCCGTCGCGCAGGAAGCGCTCGTCCTCGGTCACGCGCACGAGCACGTACAGGTCGCCCGGCGGGCCGCCCCGCTCGCCGGCGTGGCCGCGGCCGCTCAGGCGGATGCGCTGCTCGTCGGCGATGCCGGCCGGCACGTCCACGCTGAGCGTCTTGCGCACCGCTCGCCGGCCGCGCCCGCCGCATTCGCCGCAGGGCTTGCGCGGCACCTTGCCCTCGCCGCCGCAGACGTCGCAGGCCTGCTCGCGCACGAGCTGCCCGAACGCCGTGCGGCTCACCACGCGCAGCCGGCCCAGGCCGTCGCAGCGCTCGCAGGTGTCGATCGGCGTGCCGGGCTCGGCGCCGTTGCCGTGACAGTGCTCGCAGGTGTCCACGAGCTCGTAGGACACGTCGACGCCGGCGCCGGTCGCGGCCTGCTCGAGGGTCACCTCGACCTCGACGGCCACGTCCCCGCCCTGCACGCGACCCGCGCCGCCGCCGCCGAACGCGCCTCCGAAGGGATCGCCCCCGAAGAACGCGTCGAAGATGTCCGCGAACGAGCCGAAGCCGTGCGCCTGCGAGGCGAAGCCGCGCGAGTCGAGGCCCTCGAAGCCGAGGCGGTCGTAGGTCGCCCGGCGCTCAGGGTCGGAGAGGATCTCGTAGGCCTCGGCCGCCTCCTTGAACTTCTCCTCGGCGCCCGGATCGTGGCTGTTCACGTCCGGGTGCAGCTCGCGCGCCAAGCGCCGGAAGGCCCTCTTGATGTCGCGGTCCTCGGCGTCGCGCTCGACGCCGATCACCTCGTAGGGATCACGCCTCACTCGTCATATACCTCGGCCACGAACCTCGACAGCTCGCGCGCCGCCTGGCGCACGGCGATGATCGCGTTCGGATAGTCCATCCGCAGCGGCCCGATCACCGACACCGCGCCGAGGTTGCGCCGCGCGAGCCCGTAGTTGGCCGCAACGAGCGAGAGCGAGCGCAGCTCCGGGGTTGGGTTCTCGCTGCCGATGCGCAGGTACACGCTCGGCTCGGTGAGCGACTGGCGAAGCACCTCGAGCAGCGCACGCCGCTGTTCGAGCATCTCCATGATCGTGCCGATCTGGGACAGCTCCTGGAAGCGATGCTCGGAGAGCAGGCGTCCCGCCCCCTCCACGAAGAGCGTGTTCGCGGCGGTGCCCTCCAGCTCCGTGAAGGCGGGCGCGAGCGTGGCCAGGAATGCGCGCTCGCGGGGCGCCAGCTCGCGCTCCACCAGCCGCGACTGCAGCACGCGCGAGCCCACGTCGAGATCGCCGAGCGCCTCGTTCAGGTAGCTGCCGGCCCAGTCGACGATGCCGGGATCCACCGGCTCGTCGTAGGAGATCACCCGCTTGGTCACGCCCCCGGTGGAGGTGATCACCACCACCATCGCCACCTGCGGCTGGAGCAGGAGCACCTCGACGCGCCGGATCGTGGCCGTCTCGATCGGCGGCGCCGTGACGAGGGCCAGCAGGTTCGTCATCTGCGACAGCTGCTCCGAGGTGGCCCGCATCGCCTCGTCCACCTCGCGGCGCATCGTGGACAGCTCGAGCTTCATGCGCGGAACGGGCAGCCGGCCCGCGTCGAGGATCTCGTCGACGTAGGTGCGATAGCCGCGGTCGGTGGGCACGCGGCCCGCGGACGTGTGCGGATGCTCGAGCATCCCGGCCTCCTCGAGGCGCGCGAGCTCGGCGCGCACGGTGGACGGTCCCCAGGGAACGTCGTCGAGCTCGGCGAGCCACTTCGACCCCACCGGCTGGTCGAGCTCGACATGCGACTCGACCAGCTTGCGCAGGATGAAGCTCTGTCGCGGCGAGATCTCCACGCCGTCGAGGTTAAAGGGGGTGTGGCCTAATCGGTGAGCCTGAGCTCCGCCTCGCCACGGCGGATGATGCGGTTGTCCCCCTGCACGGCCTCCGCCTTCACGAGCACCAGCCCATCGCGCTCCTCCGCGACCTCGCCGGTCACGGCGATCTCCTGCTCGGGGAAGCCCATCCCCCGGAACTGGACCGACAGGCGCCGGAGGCTGCGCGGGTCGCCACCCGCCGCGGTGGTGCACGCCCGCGCGACCTGGGCCATCGAGTAGAGCCCGTGCAGGATGTTCTGCGGCAGGCCGACGGACTTCGCGAAGTCCACGTCGATGTGGATCGGGTTGAAGTCCCCCGACGCGCCCGCGTAGCGGTGCGGCAGGTACTTGTCGGGCGTGACCTTGAGATCGATGTTCACGAGGTCCCCCTGACGATGTTGGTCCAGGTGCCCCGCACGACCTCCTGGCCGTCCTGGTTGCGCGACACCGACTCGAACTCGTAGAAGCCCATCCCGCCCTTCTCGGAGATGTCCTTGACGGTCGTCTCGGTGGTGATCACGTCGCCCGCGCAGACCGGCTCGCCCCACACGAACTCCTGGCCGCCGTGGACCATCATCGCGAAGTTGATCCCCACCTCCGGGTCGAAGATCCCCGGCGCCACCGACCCGGACGAGAACACCACCGCGAACATCGGCGGCGCCGCCACGTCGCGGAAGCCCGCCTCCCGCGCCTCTTCGCGATCGAAGTAGACCGGGTTGTCCTCGCCGACGGCGCGCGCGTACTCGGCGATCTTCTCCTTGCCGACCTCGTACTCGAAGGGCGGATAGATCTTCCCGATGGCGGCGTCGTTGACGGGCACGCCTGCCCAGGTTATGGGACGGCTACCCGCTACGCGGCTTCGCGCAGCGCCTGCGCCTCGGAGAGCGTCGCGAGCTTGCGCAGCGCGGCCTCTTCGATCTGGCGGGTGCGCTCGCGCGTGAGCTGGAAGAGCTTGGCCACCTTGTCGAGCGTCTGGGCCGGCTCGCCGTTCAGGCCGTAGCGCAGTTCGAGGATCCGCTTCTCGCGATAGGGGAGGTTGTCGAGAACGGTGTAGAGGCGCTCGTCGCGCATGCGCTCCACGGCCTCCTCGAACGGCGAGGCCGTGGCCTCGTCGGGAATCAGGTCGCCGAACAGCGCGGCGTCGCCGTCGTCGCCAACCGGCTTGTCGAGCGACACGAGCTGCTGGGCGGCGCGCATGATCACGTCGGCCTCCACGGGGTCCACCCCGGCGAGCTCGGCGATCTCCTCGACCGTCGCGTCGCGGGCGCCGTTCGCCTCGAGCTTGCGCTGGGCGCCGTCCAGCTTCTTCAGCACGTTGTCGATGTGGATCGGGATCCGGATCGTGCGCGCCTTGTCGGCGATTGCGCGCGAGATCGCCTGGCGGATCCACCAGGTGGCGTAGGTGGAGAACTTGAAGCCCTTACGGTGGTCGAACTTCTCGACCGCGCGCACCAGGCCGATCGTGCCCTCCTGGATGAGATCGAGGAACGGGAGGCCCTGGTTGCGGTAGCGCTTGGCGATCGAGACCACGAGCCGCAGGTTCGCCCGCGTCATGTGATCCTTCGCCTCAAGGTCACCGCGCTCGATCCGCTTGGCGAGCCGGATCTCCTCCTCGGCGGTCAGGAGGGGGGTCTTGGCGATCCCGTCGAGGAACTGCTGGAGGGAGTCGAGGGTGGGATCGGGGGCAGCGGGGCTAAGGGTCTCCATTGTCACGCGGCCAAGCTACGGCCGCGTCCTAAGGACTCCTTAAATCTGCTGCAAGACGCGTTTCATGCTCCGCGATGAACGTCCCGGACTGAGGGCTCTGGCGGCTAGTCCGGGACGTTCATTGGTGGGCCCCAGCTAGCTCTTGCCGTTGCCGTCGCCGGAGAGCTCGAGCACCGCCAGGAAGGCCTCCTGGGGGATCTCGATCCGCCCGACCTGCTTCATGCGCTTCTTGCCTTCCTTCTGGCGCTCGAGCAGCTTGCGCTTGCGCGTGATGTCGCCGCCGTAGCACTTGGCGATCACGTCCTTGCGCACCGGCTTGACCGACTCGCGCGCGATGATCTTCGAGCCAATCGCCGCC
>Ga0209382_10005448_pt1 | contig 16589 bp, 19 predicted proteins | sample SoiMetdeltSBSDD5_FD_187599 | JGI IMG/M metagenome (GOLD analysis project Ga0209382, IMG submission 187599) | Bulk soil microbial communities from a Populus tree surrounding site in Tennessee, USA - Soil MetaG P. deltoides SBSDD5 (SPAdes) (version 2) | ecosystem: Environmental > Terrestrial >...
ACTGGATCGGCGCACTCCTCGAAGCTGCGGCACGACACGAGGCGGACCTGGTCTACGGGCGGCGCGAGTGGACACCGCCGCGGCGTCCTCCTTTCTGGTTCGTGCCCGAGAAGCCGACGCGCCGTGATGAGGGCCAGCGGCTCCAGGTGGCCGCGACCCACAACGTGCTCATGGCCGGCGAGTTGGCGGGGCTGCGTTTCCGGGAACGCCACGCCGGGTTGAGGTTCGACGAGCGCCTAGCACACGGCGAGGACACCGACTTCTTCTGGCGCGCAACCACGCGCTTCGGCGCGCGGATCGTCTATAGCGCCGCGCCCGTCGTCTACGAGACGGTTCCGGCGCACCCCGCCACCATGCGCTATCAGATGATGCGCCGCTTCCATCGCGACGCGAGTCGGTACTGCTTCGAGCGCCGCTACAGGATGTTGGCGGCGCAGCGCTCAAATGTGCAAGGCGCATCCTGTGGCACATCCCGGTCAGCATCGGCTTACTGGTCGCAGCACCCTTGCTGTCACCGTTCGGTCTCGATCGGTTCAAGAGGATCGTGGTCACCAACGCGGGCAGGATCGTCGGCACGGCTGGCGCTCTGGCGGGGCTCGCCGGCTACAGCGGCAACCCCTACCGCAAGGTAGGGCCGGAGGGGTCATGCAGCGCTCGTTGCAGGGTTGGGCCTTAGCGCGCATCGACTTCTTTCTTGAGCCGGTAGGTTGTGCCGCAGCCTCGTAGCAGAGGAACGCCCTGCGGCTGCACGGGCACAAGCCCGACGATCTTTATAGCCTCGTCCGTCGCCAGTACGGCCTCTTGATACTTTTCGGCAACCTTCGGGTTGGCCACTGCCGAGAAAGCCTTGGCGCGCAGCTCGTTGACCTTGGCGAGGTCGGCGTCGGAAAGCTCCGCCTTCGGCAACGCCGCATCGATCTGGGCCCAGATCTGAACTGGCGTCTGTATGCAGGCAAGCGCTGGGGCGATGGTGACACCCACGAGAGTGGCGGCCAGCATGAGCTTCATCGTCGCGTTGACACACACGGCGCGGTTCCCCTTCTGTAAGGCACTTTGCGACCATTCCCTTTGGTCGGTTCGCTGGGCCAAAAGGTTCACACCGTAAATGGCCGTCACCGCGCGTGGTGCGGATGCGAGGTTTCCTTACCGCCGTGATGCTTGTCAGCTCTGGCCCCGCAGCTGACGAACGGCGCCCGCCTCAGGGTCTGCCCCTTATCTCGCTGGGTAGTGCTCGCACGTCGTGGTGACGACCTTGCCTCGGAACAGTGTCACCTCGGCGCTGCAGCCCTCCCCGCTCACGCGCACGATGTAGCGGTTCGGGAAGCAGGTGTAGCTTGTCTGGTATTCCGCCTTATTGCAGGTCTCGATTCTCAGCGCGATGTCGTTGCCGGAAACATCGATCGATCCCTTGTGGTGTGAGCTGACAGTGATCAGCTTGCCTTGCTGACTCGCATCTCCGACCCTCGACTTGCGCTCGATCGACTGCATGGAGCCGGGAATGGTGTCAAAGCAGATGTCGGGTGCCTGCTTGAAGTAGTCGAGCGCGCGATACCGGTCCGGCGCACCGAAGCGTACGCAATAGCGCCCGTCCCCGAGGCGGCCTAGAAGGAAGCCCCAAGTTCCCGGCTGCCGCATGCCCTCCACGATGGACTGGTAAACGACACGAACGAGGCGGCCGTCGTCCAGCGTTTGCGCGGCGGCCGGCGCCGAGCCGGCGCACGCTACCAGCACTAGGACAACTGATACGATCGAGGGCCGGCTACTGCGACGGCTTCCGTCCATTGTGGTTCCTCCCCGTTTGCATTCGATCGAGGTGCGGGCACGCCGCTAACGGTCCTATCAATGCATGGGTCGCCGCATCCCTGGCCGAAGGTTCATGCGGCGGACCCCTGCCGCAGCCACTGAGGCCTTCCGGACCGCTGATCAGGGCGCCGTGCTACACGGTTGGCGCCGGGTGGTGGCTGTAGCTCAACGAAAAGGCTCGGGCCCGGGGGGGGCCGAGGACAGCGGCACAAGGCTCAGGGAAAGAGGGCAGGATCGCGAGGTCGATATAAGCTGGTAGCTGACGAAAGGAGACCGGTGGCTCTTGACCCTGGGCAATGGGGGCAGTGCTGGTCTATGATTATGAGAACCAGTCCTTGATCATGAGAACTTGCTCGGCGCACTGCTGGGCAGCCGAGGCGCATCTGAGCGGGCCGGCACCGCGTAAACCCATGCGCCTCTCTCACAGGGAGGTTATCACATGAACCGGAAGAGTCTCATCGGCCTTCTGGCCACCGGATGCTTGGTCACGTCGTCCATGCTGATGTCAGGGCTCGTGCACGCCCAGGCCGACCCCAGAATCGCGAAATCGATGGAAACGTTGAAGGCGATGACTGCGAAGCTAGGGGCTCCTAAGCTCGACGGCCAAGAAGCCGTCGGCGGCAAGAATGCTCCCGCCCTCTATTTCGGCACGACCAAAATCAACAACAGCTTCGATATCGTCGACGCCGTCGGCAAAGAAGACGGCAAGGGCATGACGGCTACGCTCTTCGTCAAGGGTGGAGACGAATACATCCGCGTCTCGACCAGCGTACCGAAACCTGACGGTAGCGGACGTGCGATCGGCACGGTTTTGGCCGGGCCGGCGCTCGAATCCATCAAAGCGGGCAAAGCACACTATGGCGAGGTGCCTATTCTGGGCACGCCCTATATGACGGGCTACGAACCGATCAAGGATGCTGCAGGCGCGACAATCGGTGTCTACTACGTCGGCTACAAGAAATAGCTGAGTCTCGGCCAGATCGGTTCGGTGGGAGCGGTGGCTACGCCGGCTTTGGGCGTGGGAAAAAGGCGGTACTCGTAAGGAACCGCCTTTTTCCGGAGCGCCCAAACGTTGCGAAACCTCACCCGAGATGAACCCCCCGTGCGTTCACCCTCGCCTGAGTAGCCCAACCACCAACAGGACGATGATAGCGCCGATCGCAGCGTTGATTATGTTGCCGATGATACCGCCGCCAATGTAGACGCCGAGGCGGGGCAGCAGCCAGCCCGCAACAAACGCGCCGACGATGCCGAGGATGATGTTGCCGACCAGTCCGAAACCGCCGCCGGCTATGAGTTGGCCTGCCAACCAACCGGCGACCGCGCCGATGACAAGAAAAATGATAAGGGCTTGGATTTCTATGCCTAGCATGACTTCGCTCCCCATTGGGCCGCCATCTTAGTCTTCACTTGATCAAATGCCCGCGCGCGCAGACAGCCCTCGGCGCCCCCAGGCAGCGTTGCAACGTTACCGCGCTTCGCGTTCCGCAGCCAAGCGCCGACATGCAGCCCAGTGGAACGCGCCAGCGGGCCGTACAGCGCGACCTCGCTGGGTGGCACATCGGCCCGTCCGACCTCGCCGCGAGCTGCGCCCGGAGGGGTTGAGGCTCGTGAGTCGTGAGAGGCTTCCAGGATGATCCGTTCCGCCACCGTCTCTGACATCCCAAGGCTGGTCGAAATTCGGGGATCGGTTCGCGAGAACCGGCTCTCCGACCCGAGCCGGGTAACCATCGCGGATTACGAATGGTACATTGCCCATGGACCCATCCACGTCTGGGAAGAGGACGGCGTCATCAATGGTTTGTCTGCTGGTGACCCGCGCGACGGCAGCATCTTTGGACTGTTTGTCGATCCGGCGTACGAAGGCCGCGGCATCGGCCGAGCCCTTATAGCGGCGGCCTGCCGATCCGTTGCTGCCGCGGGTCACAGCGTCGCGAAGCTGAGTACAGTCGCTGGAACGCGTGCCGAGCGCTTCTATCTGCGCAATGGCTGGTTCGCCCAGGGGCTCACTGAGCGAGGCGAGGTCATCCTTACGAAGAAGCTTTGAGACAACACACGGGCGCGAGACAGCGCAGCGCCAACTGACAACTGGCGGCATGGAAAAGCCCCGGTCGGGGAGGACCAGCCGGGGCTTTTCGTGTTCCATAGGAGCCCAGACAGCAGCGAACCTGGGCTCTGGTGAACGCCATCAGTGTCGCAGGGGAAGGTTAAGGACCGGTTGCCCGTTCGTCCTCGGCCCGCGCGCGGGAGGCGGACTGTTGCCTTGTCTCAAATCAGTGCCATGTACTGATATTATGCTCGGCCCCCTTGCCCTCCACCTGCAGGGGCTTCCCAGGGCGCCGGAGCGCTGGGCTGCCCCCGCTCTCCGCCTTCGTCTCCTGCCTGCTGATCGGCGGTTCACGCCGTAGATGGGCGGGGCACGCTTCGCGCGGCCTTGACCGGCAGGCGCGCCAGTTGGGGACGACTACAGAGAGATGGGGTAGGGTGGTTGTGCTGCGCGGAAGGCTCAGCGCCGGGGAACGATCGCCGCGTAGCCGGAGGGGCGAAATGCCGATCGTCGTGACATTTGTGAGCCAGAAGGGCGGCGTGGGGAAGAGCACGCTCGCTCGCTCGGTGGCCGTTGTGCTGGCACGTGCCAGGGTCAATGTGCTGGTTGCAGACTGCGATGACCAGCAGAGTACGGCCGTGAAATGGAACGATGTGCGGGCCAAGAACCAGAGAGCGCCGGCAATAGATGTCGTGTCAGCGCGTTCCGTGGTGGAGGCCATCGCCCATGCTGAGACATTCGATGTGGCCGTTCTTGACATGCCCTGCCGGGTGAACCGCGCGACGCTTGATGCGGCGCGGCAGTCGCACGTGATCGTGCAGCCGACGGGCCCAACGCTCGATGACCTGTATCCAAGCGAACTTTTGTTCCACGGACTCGTGGCCGCCGGCATTCCGAAGGAGAGGTTGCTTTTTGTGTTGTGCCGCACTCTCGCAAAGGGAGAAGAGGAGGCAGCGCGCGAGTACCTGCACCACGCCGCGTTTGACGTGCTACCGCAGGCGCTCCCTGAGAAGCTCGGATACCGCGAAGCACTTAACCGCGGCGGGTCGGCGATCGAGACCGATGACGACCTACTGAATTGCGAAGCGGATGCCGTCATGCACGGGATCTTGAGAAAAGTGAACGACGTAGTCGACAGGCTGCCGGCCCCGTCGCTGCAGCGCGAATAGGTTCACCGCCGGGTGAACCATCCTCGCCTGGTTCGGTTGCCCTGCTGGTCGCCAGTTGCCCACGCGACGGTTTCACGCTAGGGCTGGAAACTGTTAACGGTTTCACCCTGCCTGCAATCGTCGAGCATACCTATGCCCTTAGTTCCGGCGCAATCTTGAGTTAGTCGTGGTTCAACAAGGAGTTGAGCCATGACGCAGCGGGATCGAGACGATCTGTGGCGGGATTTTCCCAAGACGGCAACGGAGTTCGAGGCGCGGTTCGCGACCGAGGAGGACTGCCGGGCCTACTGGATCGAGGCGCGCTGGGGCGGCAAGCCGGCGTGTGCGCGCTGCGGCAGCACGTACGTATGGGCGATCCGCGGGGGCACGACGTTCGAGTGCCGCGAGTGCGACCATCAGACAAGCCTGACCGCGGGCACGCTCTTGGAGAAGACGCGCAAGCCCCTGAAGATGTGGTTCCGGGCCGTGTTCGAGATCTCGACGCGGCGCACGGGCATCTCGGCCATGGACCTGATGCGCATCATGGGGTTCGGCTCCTACAAGACGGCGTGGAGCTGGCTGCACAAGCTGCGGGCGGCGCTGGTGCGGCCTGAGCGGGAGCCGCTCGGCCCTTTCGTGCAGATGGACGAGGCGCTGGTGGGAGGAAAAGGCGGCCCGCACAAGGAGCTGGTGCTGGTGGCGGCGGAGGCCGGCGGCCGCGTGCGCCTCGCCCACGCCGAGACCAACGATAAGGCCACGCTGAAGCGCTTCGCCGACGGGCAGATCGCGCCTGGCGCACGCGTAGTGACGGACGGGCTGGCCAGTTACGACGCCGACAGCCTGGGGAGCCGGCCCCACGAGGCGAAAGTGCAGACCAAGGCCGAGCGGCGCGAGAACGATGCCATCCAGAGTTGCCACTGGACCATCTCGCTGCTGAAGCGCTGGCTCTTGGGCACGCATGCGGGTGCGGTGGCGCCCAAGCATCTGCAGGCCTATCTCGACGAGTTCGCCTTCCGCCACAACCGGCGCAAGACCCAGGGCGTGGGCCGGATCGCGGCGCGCGTCATCGAGCGGCTCGTCGCGCGCCAGCCGCTGACCATGCGATCACTGATCGACGACACGCGACGCTGCCGCTGGTTTCAGCAACCTGAGCTAACGGCATAGGTATGTACCTGAGGTCTCCAACCGTTGGGCAAGGTTCAGAGTCGTCGTCGACTTGCCGGAGCCCATGATCCCCTCGACGATCACAAGCCTGGGCCAGACGCTGTTCATAGCGAACTTTCCCTTACCACGACCGCCGGCATTCGCTCACGACGTACGCATGTCTTCCAGCTCGCACATGAAGCGATCAAAAAGTGCCGCTCCCGAGCCCGCCGCGCGTCGCCCCAATCGCAGATGGCGAGCCTCGACGCCATCCGCGGGCAATCGAAATACTACGCGGGCTGGATCGAGCGCGGCCATCGCGCGATACCAGCATTTGAGTGCGGGGGCGATGAGGATGTGCATCTCGTGGCGGCTGCGTGTACGTGTGGGATCAGCCGCTTTCTGCCTTCGAAGCGTGTCCGCATCCAGGTCTGCAAAGAAGACAAGATCGGGTAGTCCGAGCTTGCCATCTTCGAACGCTTGTTGCGTGAACTCTCGGCATCGTTGCCAGTATTCCGATGATGACAGGCCCGTGACCCACAGTGTCCAGCTCCAATGCAGCTTGAACGGATCGGTGTCGCAGACGACCCAACCAAGGCGGTCGGAAATGTCGCGAGCCATCGACCACCGACGCACGTTCTCGTTGGCCCAGTATTCGGCGACCGCGCGCGGGTCGGCCGGGAGCCGATCGCTGGCGCCTTGTGGCGCGGGGCCTGCGGGAGGCTCACCTTCGAACAGAACCTGGTCGCGAGGCATGCCTCGACACCAAGTCGTCTTGCCAGCTGCGCTTGCTCCCTCGATGACGATGATCACGATCGCCTCGCGATGTAAGCGCCATTCGCAAGAATGGGTGCCGTCGCACTGACATTCAATTCGATCGCCGCTTCCACGTCTTCCGGAAAGCCGCGGTCTCGCAGCTCCCGCCCGGATTCGCAGTCGCGGAGCAGGCTCGCCAAATGTGGCCGAGCGCCGCGGTACGCTTGCCGTGCCACTTCAGCTTCCGGAGAACACGGCAAATCAAGCACATCGAGTATGGCGCCGGCTCCGATCAGGTCCTCTATCGCGGGGCGCAGCCCTCCATCGGGCCATCGCTCGCCCGCAGGAATCACGGCTATGGGACGGCCCGCCGCAACATCGATCGCCGCCTTCGCCACCGTCCGCGCGTTTCTCAAGCAGCCCGTGAGGACGGGCACGGAGCGTGCCGCCGCTGAGATGGCCGAGCCGTTTGGGCTGGGCAGCACAAGCTTGGTATCGGCGGCAATCGAGGAAAGAGACACTGGCGACAGGCTGAAGCGGTCAGTTGCACTGCCTCGCGGGCCCGCCACCTCAGCGCCAAGCACCCTGGCCGCGTCGAGCGCCGCAGTCGGATCGCGATAGTGGAATGGATACACGATCGCCCCGCGTGACACCGCAATGTCGATGCAGGTGGAGAACGACAGGACGTCGACGATGACGATCGCGCCCACGCTGCCGTCGAACCTACGGGCACCTTCCGGGCCCCATTCGCTGACTGCCGATGACATTGCTGCCCCGTTGCTCTTTGCTTGCCCGCGCAGATGGCAGTAATTCGTGTAGCGCTCAGTAGAATGCGCAAGCGCCGGTCATCGACATTCGTGATGCTGTATGCTCCTGATTTCAATCGTGGGGAGCGTACCGTAGAATAAAGCTTCTCAAGTCCCGTCGAGCGCGACTTCTCGCATTCCCATTGCCCTGTACAAGCGGAGTGCTCCCGTCGGATTGTCCACGTGAACTTTCAGGTCTACGTGCTTCGCACCGCGATGCTGAAATTCACTGAACACTTGCCACAGCAGGGCCGTCGCGATCCCCTGCCGACGCGCGAGCGGATGCACGACCAGGTCTTTGATGAAGGCACTGGTCCAGCATTGCGCGACTCCGACGATGTCCTGTCTCTCATTCTCTGCGAGAAAAAAAAGGTCGGCAGCGAACTCCTCGTCAGCCCGAAGGCTGGGCCACCACTCTTCGAATGATCCTACGTGGCCGCCCCCATCAGCGTATCCGACTTCGAGCAAGCGGTGAACAGCCATAGCATCGTCCACGACGAATGTGCGCACGTGATAACCGGCCGGATAGGTGGGCGGCGTGATTGCACCAACCAGGTCGCGTCGAAGCCTCTGGACTCTGTCACTCATGCTAGTTGGCCCCGCCGTCGATGAAACGGCGAGATTCAACGTATGGCACGGCTCATCAGCTGTGCAACACAGGTGTTGCGCACAAGTACAGAGTCTGCTCAGGGTCAAAGAACGAACCCGCTCACGCGGGAGCGCGCTTCGCGCAGGGCCGTGGTGAGGGACGAGCCCCAATTGAGATGAGGTGACGGGCGGGGCGCTCCGTCTTGAGGATCGAGGGGTCAAGCACTCCAACCTCAAGACAGGAGACCCCGATGAGCGAGAGGCCCATCAGCCCGCTGCGTCAGCGCATGATCGAGGACATGACGGTGCGCAGGTTTGGGGAAGCCACCCAGCGCAACTACATCCGCGCCGTCAAGGACCTTTCGGAGTTTCTCGGCCGCTCGCCGGCCACAGCGACGGCGGAGGACCTGCGCCGGTTCCAGGTGCACCAGAGCGGAACGGGCGTCCAGCCGCCAACCATGAACAGCACGGTCGCGGCGCTGCGCTTCTTCTTGAGAGTGACGCTCAACCGGCCGGAGATGGCGCACCATCTCACCCTCGTGCGCCAGCCGCGCAAGCTCCCCTTCGTGCTGAGCCAGGAGGACGTGGTGCGGCTGCTGGAAGGCGCCAGCGGCCTCAAGTACCGGGCCGCCCTCGGGGTCGCCTACGGAGCCGGCCTGCGCGTATCGGAGGTCGCCAACCTGAAGGTCTCCGACATCGATTCCAAGCGCATGCTGATCCGGGTCGAGGAGGGCAAGGGCAGGAAGGACCGCAATGCCATGCTCTCGCCGCGGCTTCTGGAGCTGCTGCGGGACTGGTGGTGGGTGGGGCGGCCGAGCACGTGGCTGTTCCCGGGCCGTGATCCGCTGCTGCCGGTCACGGCCCGCCAGCTCTACCGGGCCGTGCGTGAGGCGGCCGAGGCCGCCGGGATCAAGACGCGGGTGACGCCGCACACCCTGCGCCACAGCTTTGCAACGCACCTCCTGGAACAGGGCGTGGACATTCGCGTGATCCAGGTGCTCTTGGGCCACGCCAAGCTCGATACGACCGCGCGCTACGCCCACGTGGCGAGCAAGGTTCTGCGCGAGGTCACGGGCCCCTTGGACCGACTCACCCCAATCGACCGCGGGAGGGTGGACCCGCCGCCGATGTAGCTCGCCGCCCGTGGCACGGCCAGCTTTGGAGGTCGCGGACATCTTCCGCGACCACGGGGCCGCCTGGCGCGCGGCCAACCGCGGCCATGTGAGCCTCGCCCAACTCAAGGTGATGAGCGCGATCGAGAGCTGCCGCACGGCGGCCCTCGGCGGGCACGTCGCGCGCTGTGAGGACTGCACCCATACCACCATCGCCTACAACAGCTGCCGCAACCGGCACTGCCCGAAGTGCCAGGGCGCCGCGGCGAGAGAGTGGATGGAGGAGCGGGAAGCCGAGCTGCTGCCCGTGCCCTACTTCCACATCGTCTTCACGTTACCGGCGGCGATCGGCGACATCGCCTACCAGAACAAGGCGGTGATCTACGCTCTCCTGTTCAAGGCCTCGGCCGAGACCATGCTCGCCATCGCCGCCGATCCGAAGCACCTGGGCGCCCGCATCGCCATCACCTCTGTGCTCCACACCTGGGGCTCGGCCATGACCCATCATCCGCACGTGCACATGATCGTGCCGGGTGGAGGTCTCTCGCCAGATGGCAAGCGCTGGATCGCCGCCAAGCCCAGCTTCTTCCTGCCCGTCCTGGTGCTCTCCAGGCTGTTCCGCCGCCTCATGCTGGAGAAGCTCACCGCCGCGCACAAGGTCGGCAAGCTGACCTTCTTCGGCGCGCATGCGCACCTGGCCGGCGACAAGGCCTTCGCCGCCTTCCTCGCTCCGCTCAAGAGGACGCGCTGGTTCGTCTACGCCAAGCGGCCCTTCGCCGGACCTGAGGCGGTGCTCGCCTACCTGGCGCGCTACACCCATCGCGTCGCCATCTCCAACAGCCGCCTGATCGCAGCCGACGCGGAGAGCGTCACCTTCAAGGTCAAAGACTACCGGATCGAGGGACCAGGCCGCTACACCACCATGACACTCGGCACGCATGAGTTTATCCGCCGCTTCCTGCTCCATGTTCTCCCGAAGGGCTTCCACCGCATCCGTCACTACGGCTTCCTCGCCGGCGGCACCCGCGACCAGAACATCGCGCACGCGCGCCAGCTTCTGGAAGTCGCCGCGAGCTCCGCCACCGATCCCGAGGACGAGGCTGCCGCCGATGACGGACCTCAATCCGTGCTCGCCACCCCGTGCCCCTGCTGCGGCGGCCGCATGATCGTCATCGAGACCTTCGAGGCGGGTTGCCCGCCGCGCAACGCGCCCACCATCAGGATCGACACGTCATGACGGCGCCCGCATCGAACCGCTGCCGAGCCTATCGGGATTGCCGCTGGTCATGGGCTGGCTGCGACGGTGCTTGTCCGATCGGATACGCTTCCCGTCGGATAGAGCCTTGGTTGCATGCAGATCAAAGGGTCCAACCCAGCCTCGCGCCGAAGCCTCGCTCCATCACCAATCCACCCGACCCTGCTTGCCGTCGTTCGTCTCGGCCCTGCCGCCACCCCACTACAGCGAAATCCCCATAGCACCCGCGGCGCCCTCTTCCCCCCACTACTCGCGCGTTCCTTCCCTGGAGGCTTTCGGACGCCGGCCCCGGTGCCTGCCCCGCCGTTGCGATGGGCCGGCATCCGAAACCCTTCACACGAACGGACATTTGCCGAGCTATCCCGCGGGCATATGACGACCGGACGACCACCGGTCTCACCTTGCCGGCCGATAGCGCCGCATCACCTGCTGCAGTTGGTCTAGCGGGATCGCATGGACCTCCCGTCCATCGCGTCCGGTCATGGTCTCGGCCATGCACAGTGCATTGAGAATCGCTTCTTCGGTCGCCTCGGCGGCGGCGCGGAACAGGCCGGTCATGGCGTCGGGTGCCAGCATACGGACATTGCTGATCCAGTCGTGTTGACGAACGTGGTTTGCGGTCGAGAACGCGAGAAAGATGTCGCCGCTGCCGTTGGCACCGAGCCCTCCGACCCAGGCCAAGCCCGTGGTCGCTCGCCGAGCCAGCCGTTGGCACTGGATCGGAAGTAGCGGCGCATCGGTCGCCAAGATCACGATGATCGAGCCGGCCTCGCGTGGCATCTGCTTGCGCAATGGCACGGCATCGAGGCCGATCTCGCGGCCGACTGGTACGCCATCGACCCGCAGCAGATCGCGCGCGCCGTAATTGGCTTGGACCAGCGCGCCGACCACGTAGCCCTCGCCGTGCTCGACCACGACCCGCGAGGCGGTGCCGGTGCCACCCTTGAACTCGTGGCAGATCATCCCTGTGCCGCCGCCGACATTGCCTTCGTGGATTGGCCCTCCAGTTGCCGAATCGAGCGCCGCAATGGCGTCCGCCTGGGTTAGAGAAAACCTCTGGATGTCGCTTAACCATCCGTCGTAGGTCTCGGCCACCACCGGCAGATGGAACGCCTGCGAGGCGCCGTCGCGCACCGCGAGCGCGCAGATCGCGTCGCGCACGATGCCGACCTGGTAGGTGTTGGTGATGCAGATCGGCGCACCGATATAGCCTTGTTCGGCGATCCACGGCAGCCCGGTCATCTCGCCGTTGCCGTTGAACGAGTGAAATCCGGCGAACACGTAGTCCGTCCAGATGTCTTGTCCTCGGGGCCAGATTGCCGTGACACCGGTGCGAACGATATGTGGCGCGTCGCGGACCACTGTCGTGTAGCCGACCCGCACCCCCCCGACGTCGGTGATGGCGTTGAAGGGACCGGGCGGGAGCGCGCCGGTGACGATACCGAGGTCGCGGAGACGGGCACGGGGCATTGGAGGTCCTGGACCGCTTGATCGACCATCAACGAGGTAGCGTTTTGCTAGCGCGTTTCCTTCATGTGTATCTTGATTGGGTTTTGCCCTCGTCCGCAATGGGTCTTGTGTCACGAGCATTCATTGGCCCACGCGGCGCGCTCCGTTAGGTCTGCTGATGATTGCGACGACCATGGGAGTCCGTTGCGGGTCAAAGGCGGTAAGGCTCTGGGGGAGCACAATTTTGCCGTTGTCCGCCAGGAACAGACGTGCGCGGTGCGCCGATAAGCCCAGCACTGGCGACCACACTATTGAGTACACGGCCTGGTGCCCGCCGATCTCGGCCTCCGGACCGCACGGGCGCTGCGCAGGGCGGCCTCGGCACCTCAACGAAGCGGGAGGAGGGCGCGCAGGCGCGCGTCGCGCAGGTAGAGGCCGCCCCAGACCATCAGGCCCAGATAGACGCCGAACAGGAGATGCGAGACGAGCGGGCTGCCGGCGCGCAGGTGGATGGCGATCGCCCCGCCGAGATAGCCCGTCAGCAGAACCGCGCCGAGGAGCGCGGTGCGCGGGATGGCGTAAAGCGCCGTGCAGGCGAGGAGGAGGACGCCCAGCGGGCGCGCGAGGTGAACTGCGATGCCCAGACGCTCCTGCGTCTCGACGACGACGTCGAGCGGGACGAGCTTCATGACGCCGTCCGCGACCAGGAAGAGGACCACCACGCCGCTCAGGACGCGGCCGGTCCACACCCACCAAGGCACCGCGGGAGCGGCATCTGCCGTTGTTTGCATGACATCCTCCTCCGGGTGGAACGGGGTCAGACCCCTCGCCTCCGCCCGCTCGATGAAACTCCAACGTCATTGCGAGGGGTCTGACCCCTGCGCCAGCCTCACTTCTTCTTCGCCGGCGCCTTCTTCTTCGGCAGCGGCGCGTTCAGCATCCAGCGGTGGCCGAACGGATCGGTGAGCATGGCGAAGCGCGCGTCCCAGAACATGTCCTGCGGCTCCTGCACGCTCTTGCAGCCCGCCTCGACGGCGCGGCCGAAGACGGCGTCCACCTCGGCGGGCTTGGCGAAGTGGATCGCCGTTGCCACCCCTGCGGGCTTGTCCTTCGAGGGCGCGAGCGGTGCACCCGCATCGCCGTGCTCGGGGAACTCGTCGGACAGCATGACGGTCCCGCCGTTGAAGCTGAGCTCGGCATGCATCACGCGCTTGCCGTCCTGCGCGGGCATGCGCGCAATCTCCTTGGCGGCGAACGCCTTCTGGTAGAAGGCGATGGCGTCGCCGGCGCCCTTCACGGTCAGATATGGATTGGTCGGCTGCATTTTCGGCTTGGTGGCCATGCGCGCTCTCCTCGATGGCTTGCTCGACCTCTGCTGGAGATCGACTCTATCGATGCCGGCACCGTAACGCCGGCAAAGCTCGGACGTCCCCTGACAAGCTCATGCCATCGTGCGCAGATGCGCCTCGAGGCGGTCGTAAACCTGGGCAGCGCCCCGATCCATGCCGGAGGCGAGATGGCCCTCGCAGTCCTCCCTGGACGCGTGCGCGACCGTGCACGTGAGGGTCGTCAGGCCGTCGTACTCGGCGAAGATGGCGGTGACGAGCGCCTCGTTGCAGGCGAAGCCCGCCGTGACGTAGCGTTCCGTGTACACGAGGCGTCCGGGCGGCGCGATCTCGCGGTAGACGCCCGTCATCGTGTGCTCCGCCCCGTCGGGGGCGCGCATGACGTAGCGCCAGGTGCCGCCGACCCTGAGGTCGATCTCGCACGCCGTCAGCGTCATGATGCTGCAGCCGTACCAGTTGCGCACGTGCTCGGGCCTGGTCCACGCCTCGAAGACGAGGCGGCGCGGCGCGGCAAAGACCCGCGTCAGGACGAACTCCCGGTCCGAGGTCCGGGTCAGCGTCAGTGCGTTATTTCTTGCGAGCACGTGCCTTCTCCCTGCTCTGCAGCCTGGTGAGATAGTCGTCGAGGCGATCGAGGCTCTGCTCCCAGAAGCCGCGGTAGCCTTCGAGCCAGTCGGTTGCCTCCTTCATCGGCCCGGCCTCGAGCCGGCAGGGCCGCCACTGCGCCTCGCGGCCGCGCCTGATCAGGCCGGCCCGCTCCAGGACCTTGAGATGCTTCGACACCGCCGGGCCGCTCATCTTGAACGGCCTGGCGAGCTCGCTCACCGTCGTCTCCCCCAGCGCCAGACGCGCGAGGATCGCGCGGCGGGTGGGATCGGCGAGGGCGGCGAACGTGACGCTGAGGCGATCCGACGACATTCTTGCGAACTCTTCGGTTAAGTAACCGATAAGCTAAATAAAGGACGACGGGCGGGCGTGTCAAGCGGTGGGAGCCGGCGGCCGGTTGCGCAATGCGCACCACAGCGACTGCCTTGCCCGGCGCCCGGCGGCCGGCGCCAAGGTCTGTGCATCGACGGCACCCTCGAGCACGACGCCGGCTGCCGTCGAGCCCCGCGCCGCCCGCCGGCAACCCGCTGTTGGCAGGCCGGCGGACCCCGGCGAGGACGATCGACCACACGACGAGCGCGCAGGAACGCCCTCGCCACGCCGGATCAAAGGCCCGACCTGCGCGTTCACATGTGTGGAACGACGTGTTCGCGGGGCAGCGCCCTCGAGGGTTGCACGTGACACGTGAGCTACGGGAGTACGTCGCATGCCTGAGAAGCGAACCATGGTGAGGGCGCGCAAAGCCGGGCGCGCAGGACGGGCGATCGCACCGCTGGCCGGCAATTACGGGCGCGGGACGGTCCACAAGGCCCGCAGCGTTGCAGCCGGCACGCGCGACCCGCTCATCTTCGTCGGCCTTTCCAAGACCGCGCGCATCGGTGCGGTTCGGCCGGCGGCGAAGCGCAGCAAGGCCAAGGCACGCCCGCGGCGCAGCACGGGGCACACCTCTGCGGCGGCTGCCGCCAAGCGCACGACGACGCGGCGCCGGCCGCGCCCGGCGCGGGCGAGCTCGCGCGCGCTGGCGAGCGGGCGCACGAGCGCGGCATCCCGGCGGGCGCCGTCGCGGCGCACCGCGCGCACGCCGTCGCGACGCACCGCCCGGCAGCGCTCCGAGGCGGCGCTGAAGGCGGCCCGCACCAAGGGGTTTGCCGGGCGATCGGCAGCAGCGCGCAAGGCCGCGCGCACCCGCGCGCGCAACAGGAGAGCGCGCGGCGGCTAGCCGGCGGCGGCCTGCAAACCTACGCCCGTTCGTCGCTGTGGCCGAGCGCGCGCCGCGGCGCGATGCGGTCGCGCACGAGTTGCCTCAGCTCCCTGCTGTCGGGGAAAGCGGCCCGTCTCCTTGCGGACCACACCGGGCCGCCGTCGATGCGGACCTCGAGCACGCCGCCGCTGGCAATCGGGAGTGAGGGCAACCGAGCCCACGTCCGCGGCGAACGTGGCGAGCGGCTCCTGCGCCATCCAGCCGGCGCGCAGGCCCCAGCCGCACAGCCGGCAGTAGGCGATCTCGACCGTCGGACTGGCGGGCATCGGTGGCTCCCTGCTGCCGCTGCGGATCCGCGGTCAGCATATACTCCAACCGAATGAGCCACGTGCACAAGCAGGGTGAAAGCCGGTGGCGCAGCGGCTGCGCCACCGAGAGGCAGTTGCGCCGGGACGGGCGGTCAGTGCGGGCGGTCGGTGCGGGCGCGCTCTCCGCCGGCACCGGGGGCCGCTCCGCGGCTCCGCTCGTACCACTGGCGCACCACCTCCGCGGCCGTGTCGCGCCCGCCGATGCCGAACGCCAGCCCCAGCGCGAGGGCGACCGCGCCGACGCTGGCCACGAGCAGCGTGTTGACGAGGTCGCGCGCGATGCCGACCTGGTTCAGCGCCGCCACGATCGCGAACGCCCACACGGCGATGCGCGTGAGGTTGGCGAGCAGGTCGGGGCTGCCCAGGTCGGCCTTGGCAGCGGAGCCGCGCACCAGGCCCGCGAGCCAGTTGGCGGCGAGACCGCCGATGACCAGGACCGCGATGGCGACGGCGAGATTGGGCAGCCACAAGAGGAGCTGCCTGAAGACATCGGAGACCGCCGGGAGGCCCAGAGCGTCGAAGCCTACCACCAGCGCGATCAGGCGGATGAACCACTTGGCGATGTCGGCGACGAAGCCCGCGGGGTCGGTCTCCACCCCGGTGTTGGCAACGAATCCGGCGAAGCCGGAGCGCTCGGCCATGTCGTTGAAGCGGATGCCCCGCAAGAGCGCCGCCGCGGCCCTGGCCATGAGCGTGGCGATGAACCAGCCGATGGCGATGATGACGAGGAAGCCGATGATCCGGGGAATGGCGGCGAGAAGCAGGGAGAACGCCTGGGCGAACGAGGTTGTTATCGCTTCGCCCCAGTCGCGCACGGGCACGGGTAGCATGGGAAGCCTCCTATCGAGCTCTGTCCCCCCCGTGTCGAATGGCCAAGTGAGACGGAAGTTCCTCCGGCGCCGTGCCGGCAAGGCTCGCGCTCAAAATTGGTTAAGTTTGTGCTTCGCGCGCCGGGCCACCC
>Ga0209382_10005449_pt1 | contig 16589 bp, 15 predicted proteins | sample SoiMetdeltSBSDD5_FD_187599 | JGI IMG/M metagenome (GOLD analysis project Ga0209382, IMG submission 187599) | Bulk soil microbial communities from a Populus tree surrounding site in Tennessee, USA - Soil MetaG P. deltoides SBSDD5 (SPAdes) (version 2) | ecosystem: Environmental > Terrestrial >...
TTGGCCCATAGGTTTTGCTAAGTGTTTGATTTTTCAGAATTTTCGATTTTGACCATAAAAATGAGACAACTTGCTACCCTTTCAAAATCAATAACTTGTGAATTTGACCCCCTGTGATCGCTTACAAAAAAACTGTGGCGTCAATATCATCTCACCTAGGACCAGACACGCTATGTGGCCAAGGAGGTGCGGCACACGTTGACGGTCGAACGGCCGAAGACGCGCAAGCGCATAGTAGCCCGACTCTCACGCAAAGAAGAGACACGCCTCATCACCCATGCATACGACATGAAGGGGACATGGGGTCTGTTAATCAAGACACTGTTCCAAACGGGGGAGGATGCATGTGAGGAACAGGCTAAGTTCTGTCGCAAAGTTCGAGTTTGGGGCCAAATCCAAAAATTGGTGGTCAGGAATGCAATGACTTACAGACTCCCAAACTCTCGAAAAAGCAACTTTGCGACAGAACCGTCCCCACTTGCCCGGGAAGGCGTCCACGACCGAACTGACGATGCTATAAGACCGCCGTATGGCGGCTAATGTTTGTGGCGCACCACGATTCCGTCCAGGGGAAACCCACCCATACTAGAGCCCAAGGGCAACCGTGATCAAGCAATACCTAAGCAGCGTTCTCATGACACCATCCTCCTTGGGCTACGTATACCACACGCAGGAGGAACATATCCAAGGCGAGGAGGAAGCTTTCCCTGCTACACATCCTCGCTCAGGGGTCTACGCCTATTACTCTTGTTGGATGAGATAGCCCCCTGCCTGCGCAACCTCTTCCAAGGCCTTCACGATATCGTCCGGGGAAATGCCCTTTGCTCTGAGATACATCATCACGCCTTCTGCATCGTCTCCCCAAAAGATCCCATCAATGAAATAATCACGACCAGCTTGAGAGACATGGATCGTGCGCATGGGGATGTCCTCCCATCGTCGCATGGGGTCAATATTTTTGACCATTTTTGGTTGAGATAGAATGTGTAAACATACGCTTATTTGAGTCTCTTGACAAGTAAATTTGTTCCCTTTACACTTATGGCTGCCTGTGTATTGTTTCTTTACAGGCGTCTCTCTTGAGAAGCCCTGATCTATAACGCCAGCGGGGTCAGGGCTTCGACATTGTTTCACCCCTTCCCTTGCCCCCTTGAATTTCCTCATACCCGACGGCATACTTTTCATGTGTCCTTTATCTCTCGGAAGCTTTGTTTACCTTCCCCGATGCAGCAGGGTTTCCTCCAGAGTAGGGCACATATTCTGCGACGTTCGGTACGGGACCCGGTATGCGCCCCATGCCGGGTCTTCGTGTTTCTCGCCCTGCCCTCCTTGCACGTCCTCAGAGTGACTGTATATTTTTCGATGTGCGTAGACTCTGTTGGAAGCCCTGTTATACCTTGCCGATGCGGCAGAGTTTCGTCAGAGGCGAGCATATCTGCACGCGATGCATCTAAGTCCCGATATACCGTAGCCCCCCAGGGGCTTGGTTTTTCATGCGCCGGAGCTGGAGGGAGTGTCGGCTGAATCTGGGAGGCTGCGATCATGACAGAAGCACGTCAGAGGCAGGGGCGCGTGGCACACGATCGAATGGTGCGCGGCAGAGGGCAGTTTCTGGACGACGTCCAACTGCCTGGTCTGTGTCATGCAGCGTTTGTCCGTAGCCCACATGCCCACGCCAGGATTACCCAGATTTACACCGACGACGCCCTGCGGATACCTGGCGCGCTGGCGGTCTTAACTCCTGCGGATCTCCTGCCGCACATTCATGCAGTGCGCCCCGGTGAGCCAGCGGTGAACGCCTATGCCCGGGGCTACAATCGCTATCCGTTGCCCCACGACACCGTCACCTTCAGTGGGGAGGCGGTCGTGGCCGTCGTGGCGGCCACGCGCTATCTCGCCGAAGATATGGCTGAGGCCGTGCAGATCGACTACGCGCCACTGCCTGCCGTGCTCGACGTGGAGCATAGCTTGGCCGCCGATGCGCCACGGATTCACCCTGAGTTGTCGGACAACATTCTCTTCTACCGGAGATTTGGCGAGGGGGAGGTGGATCGCGCTTTCGCGGCGGCAGAGCTCGTTTTCGACCAAACTTTTACGTTTCCCAGGCAGACGGCCATCCCGCTGGAAACCCGTGGGGTCATCGCAGCTTTCGAGCCGGGGGTAAATCGCTTTACCGTGTGGTCCTCTACCCAAGCTCCGCATCAGGCTCGCACCATTTTTGCCCACGTCCTGGGTGTCCCGGAAGGCGATGTGCGGGTCATTGCCCCCGACATCGGGGGGAGTTTTGGGATCAAAGGCAGTGGGTATCCGGAGGCGGTCATCCTGGCTTTTTTGGCCCAGCGTTTGCACCGGCCGATTAAATGGATCGAAGATCGCCGTGAACACCTACTGGCCTGTGCCCATGCCCACGAACAAACTGTGCATGTGACCGTGGCCGTCAACCGCGATGGGACCATTCCCGCCATACGCTCCAAGGTGCTCGTCGATCAAGGCGCGCATGCCTTGGGACCCATTGGGGCCGGCCTGGAGCCGATGACGACAGGACAATCAATCCTCGGTCCGTATCGCATTGCCCAGTACGACTGCGAGGCCTATGGCCTGCTCACGAATAAATGCCCCCAGGGCCCCTACCGAGGTGTCGGAACAGTCCAAGGGATCTTTATTATCGAACGCGTCATGGACATGATCGCCGAGCGCCTGGGGCTCGATCCCGTGGAAGTCCGACGCCGGAACCTCATCCAGTCCCATGAATTCCCGTATGCTACGGCAGCGGGTCGCCTCTATGATAGTGGCGATTACGTGGAGACCCTGGAGCGGGTATTGCGCTTGGCCGATTACGGCCGGCTGCGCCAACGCCAAGCCGAGGCGTGGGCGAACAAGCAATATCTCGGTATTGGTGTGGCCTGCTTTGTTGAGCACACGAGTACTGGTTCGGCGGATTACCGCAAACGCGGCGTGGCGGGTATGCCGGCGTTCGATGCCGCTACGGTGCGCATGGATGCCAGCGGTAATGTGGATATCTACGTGAGCGCCCAATCGGCCGGTCAGGACCACGCACGCGTCTTTGCCAAGCTCGCCGCCCAGGAACTCGGCATCTCTGACAGGGTCATTCGGGTAGTCGAAGGCGATACCGACCGGACACCATGCGGTGCGGGCTCGACAGTTAGCCGCTCGGCTGTCAGTACCGGTGGTGCCCTCCATCTGGCGCTGCAAGACGTCAAGGCCAAGATTTTTCACCTCGCCCGCTTGTTCTTAGACACCGATGCCGAGCTCGCCTTGGAAGCGGGGGAGGTGTTTGTGAAACACAACCCCTCACGCCGGGTGCCGCTGACGCAGGTGGCCGGAGCGGCCTACAACCGCTCGCAGGAGGTCATCCTGCCCGCGACGATCGCACCTGGGCTGGAGGTCACCCGCACGTATGATCCGCCGCATCAGGTCTTTGGCAATGGGGCGCATGTGGCGGTCGTGCGCGTCGATCCGGACACGGCCCAGGTAAAGGTCGAGCAATACTATGTGGTCGAGGATTGTGGCACGATTTTGGACCATGAGGTCGTCGAAGGCCAGGTGCGCGGGGCAGTCGCCCAAGGGATGGGCAATGCTCTCTTTGAGGAGCTGACCTACGACAATGCGGGTCAATTACGCACCGCCTCCTTGATGGACTATCTCATCCCCACCGCCTTGGATATCCCCGCTGTACAGATGGAGCACCTGGAAACCCCTTCCCCCTTTACCTTTAACGGGGTGAAAGGCGTTGGCGAAGCCGGCACGGTGGGGGCCTATGCGGCCGTGCCCAATGCGGTCGCGGATGCCCTGCGACCGTTGGGAATTGTATTGACGAGCTTGCCCGTCAGCCCCCAACGCGTGTGGGAGCTGATGCAAGCGGCGTCAAACCACTAACGATTCCAGAAGGTGTTGCATAGGGTTGATATTGCTTAGATAGACCGCCCACATTGCCATTCTCGCCGTGAGCGCTGCGGTGTCGTGGTGCTCGTGGTCCCCTCGCTTCCCCCTCGCTACTGCCTGTGATCGCCAGCCGTGCATCGCGCCAGCAGTATAGTGCGACTGGCACGTGTTTTGCTTCATGCAGTAGCAGAGTGACGACGCAGAGCAGTGCGAGGTCTTAGGGTCCTTCAAGCATGCTCGATCGTCTCCAGAGATGCAGGCTATGTGCAAACCTCGTGTGCCCCAGCGTATGGGCACGCAAAGGAGATGCTATGCGGTACCAGGTCACCACACCGCTGACGCCACGCGAAGCACTGGAGCAGGCGCTCACCGACTTTGGCCCAGGTGGGTTAGGATTACAACTCACGTCCCAGACCAATCTTTCCCTCGTCTTTCAGGGTGGGGGCGGGCACATTGCCGTGACCGCAGAGCCTGGGGCATCGACCACGTTGGATATAGAGACGCGCGAGTGGGATTACGGCGTCCAGCAGTTTATGGCGCGGGTGCAGCGGCGGCGCCCCTGGTGGCAGCGCTGGTGGCGGCGCAAGCAACCAGGCACGTCCAGACCGGCGTCGTTCACCGTCCTCGACAAATCGTAGGCCCCGCACGAGGGCAAGGGACGCTGCGGCTTCAATATGCGTATGGGCTCCCACAACATCCCAGGTCCTCGAGCCGGGCCGTGCACTCCCCTGCTTTCGTGCAGAAGCAGAATTGTGGGCAGATGGTGGTTACTATCTGTCGGGTTAGGAGCATACGAGGCTACCGTGCAACGCAAGATCATCGGTTTTCATCAGGATGCCGCGCAGGAGTGGGTCGCAGACTTGGCATGTGGGCACCAGCAGCATGTCCGCCACGCACCGCCTTGGTTCAATCATCCCTGGGTCGTGTCGCCTGAGGGACGCCGCAGCCGTCTCGGGACTCCTTAGACTGTAAGCACTGTGATCAAGGTGCCCACGAGAGTACACCGCTGAGGTAAGACGCTTCGCTCAATGTATCGCTGTTTGTCACGCATATACACTGGCGGATGCGCCGCGCATCTCCTGCCACTGTCAGCGCCAATCTCGTGCACAGAGCTGAGCCACATCGCCGCTCCCTTGGGCCCAGGGATATCAACGTCGACCAGCGATACACCCTCTATCGCTGTAAGCGTCTCCCTCTCGGGGTGGTACTGTGGGTTGCTCTCTGGTTGGCGGGGGGGTCTTCGTATTGTTGCACGGCTTGCCGGAGAATTGCATTGACTTGTTCGAGATGGTGGACGCGTTCACGGAGTTTGCGCTCTTGGCCCATCAGCATAGCATTGCGTCTTTGCAGTTCCTGAAAGCGTAGGCGCAGCGTGTCCTCCTCTTTACTCCGGCGTGTAGTATGGGAAGAGCTATGGCGGCGCTGCCCCTGAAACTCTTTGATCGCCGCGTTAAAGACCTGGCGGTCTTTGAGCAGATCGAACGCCTCAGAGAAGTGCAGTGCCTCCGGGCGTTGTGTACCGTGATGTCGGTCAGGATGGACGCAGGCGAACAAGGAACGCGCTATCCTGGTACAGTGTTCATACAGCTCATCATACGTTAGGCCCAGACCGAGAATCGCCGACGTCAGACCGATCATGGTGAGTGGATTCTTGGTCACACCTCCTCCTCAGGCACGGACTGTGCCTCACCCACAGCCAGCGTCTCGCCATACCGTTGCATTACGTCAACCCGCACTCCAGGGGTCCAAACAGTCTCACTGGCCATGGTCCAACCCCGCGATCCCTTTCCGATCTGCAAGGCTTGGAGTGCGTGAGCGCCCCAAGCGACTCTTGCGCAAGGCGCAGCAAGTGTCTGGCCGACGTGGCGCCCTTAAAAGCTCGGCTTGGTCGCAAAGGGCGTCAATTGGAGCTCGTGCGTCCAACAGGATTTGTCTTGGGTGTGGAGGTAATAGAACGCCTCAGCGATCTTCACGGGATTCATTACCACGTCCGGCTGCTGCTGGGCTCGCGGCAGGGCTCGGGTACCTGGAGAGTCGATGAGGCCGTCGATCACGACATTGGCCACGTGCACGCCATGCTCAGAATATTCCTCCGTCAGCACCTGCGCTAGCGTGCGCATCATCACGCGCGGGTAGTACAGCGACTGCCCGGTCAGGCGCTTGCGTCCGCGCAAGGACGCCGCGTTATTCGAAATGAGGAACGAGCCGGCGCCGCGCTTGCGCATGGCGGGCAACACCTCCTTGGCGACCAAGAACGGTCCACGGCTAGCAATGTGCTGCGCCGTGTCGAACATGTCGACGGGGATGTGTTCCAGCAATTCTTTCTCGGGCGGCAGGTCACGTCCCTCCAAGTAGCCTGCGTTGTAGACTAAGACATCTGGATCACCCACTGTCTCTCGAATCGTGGCGAATGCCTTTGATATGGAGGCGTGCGACACCAGGTCCAGCTCGACAATCATGCATTCCCCGCCTTGCGCGCGGATAGCCTGCTCCAGCGCCGCCGCATTGGCAGCCTGACGGGTCGTCAGCACGACGACGAAGCCCTCCTGGGCAAACTTTTGGGCGATGGCACCGCCGACGCCCCAGCGCACGCCGACGGGCAGATGGCTATCGTCGAGCACCTTCCCATGCGCCAGTCGGGTATTGCGGCCATCTGCCTGCCACTTGGAGGTCGCCCCCACCACGACGGCGACCTGTTTACGGATCGAGTTCATTGCGGATTCCTTGCCTCTTGATATCGACTGCTCACCATGGCCGCAAGGCAAGCTCGCTTGCATCGGCCATGCCATCCATGCCCTGAGCATTGGAAGTCGAGCACAGTTATTACCTATAGCAACGAACCAGCTTACAGAGGCTTCGTATGCCTATGAGTTTTATCCATGCCTTGCGGTACCTGCGAACTTCAGGGGTTGGGCGGTCCAAGTCATGCGGGCCCGCTCAGCTCGTGGTCGTGTTGACTCCACAACACTTACCATCCCGTAGAGATCAACGCAAACCATGATCATCTGAGACGTCTATACGCGTTGCAAGGCCATCAAGTATAAGGAAACACGGCTACATACACAACGGGGCGGAATCCAAAAGCAGGGTAGCGCTGGGTCACAAGTCGTCATCCTTATCTTGGCGCCTATGACCCTCGCCCTTCCCCGTCTCAGGGGGAGGGAAATGACTGACAGGCGCGGCTCCCGAAAACTGAATCACCCTGGCCCGAAAGAGCCACCCCTCTCGCAGCAGCCAGACATGATTGGTTCAGCCCACCGCCATTGCACCAGTGAGTAGCCTCACGCCCGCTTGGACAACGGCGCCGCACCGCCTGTCTCAGTGGGCGGCTGTCACGGGTTGATGCGCCCGGAGGAAGTCGCGCACCTGGTTGACCGTCTTGGTAAGCAGGTCCTTTGGCTCTCTCCAGGGATAGACCGTCACCTCGGCCTTCGGCGCTAGCGCTACGATATCCATGGAGACCGGGTACGGGTGCGCTGGGGTGTCGTCCGGCATCACCAGCATGGGCGTCTGGCAGGAACGGACGAAGGCGCGCGATACGCTGTACACGAAGTCGGGCTGGACGCGGTAGAGGTTGTGCAGATACGCTTCGACGGTCTCCATCGTCACGTCGGGCCGTCTGGCGCACAGCTCGGGTGCCCAGTTATCACGGCCGGAGTTGTACATGACGTCCGGGTTCTCCGGCCGGTGCCCAACCGGCTGGCAGAGCACGCCCGCGACGACACGGTCGGGCGCCCGCTCCATGAGCTTGAGGGCAAACGGACCACCGATGCAGTAGCCCATGAAGAAGAACTCCCGAATGCCGAGGTGATCCATCAGCCCCAGTTGGTCATCAGCGAAGGCGCCCCACGGGTCGTTGACCGGGATCGGCCCGCTGGACTCACCGCCGTTCGCGTTGCGCTGGTCCATCGTGATGCAGCGGAAGTCGTTCTTGAATTCCTCCATAGCGTTGAACACCGCGGTGGCCCAATTGCTGACGCGGGAGTTCAAGCCCCCACCAGGGGTGACCAGCAGCGGGAAGCCGGAGCCGGCCTCCTCGTAGCGGATGCGGACATCGCCCTTGTCATAAAACGGCATGGCAGTCTCTCCTTCCACAGCGTTGCGTCCCGCGTCCTCTCACGCATCTGCTAGAAGCGCGAGCACCTGGAGTCTTCGGAGCGCCACGGGAGCATCTTGGCACGGGTACGCATATGGCTGTGAGTCTTCCAGACACTCTTCCTGCAACACCCTCGCTAGAATGTTACAGAGGTGTGGCACGTAGGTTTCTATGATACTCTTTTCCCTTACACGATGTACAGAGGAATGCCGCTCATGGCGCGCTTCCCATGGTGACAGGCGTACTGGTCTGGGTCCGTCGGGAAGGGTATACCGCATCTCTTCCTCCCGTAGTGTCCCCGGCATTGCTCGTGCATGCTGTCCCCCTAGGGCTCCCTACACAGTATGTTGAACTCATGCCACACTTCCACGCTGGTGATCCTTTGCTCCACCACATGGTGCTGGTACGGTGCCTACCGATGCTGGCGAGAGACGAAGGACGATCCGTGGCGCCTGTTCGAGGAGTACGAGGTCGCGGGGTTCTTCCAGCTCTGGCACGCGCGGGATCCGCACGTGCTCGGCGAGGATGGCGCTTGGACCCACCCGTTCTATGACCCCCACTGGCGTCATGCGGGGGGATACGACTCGGCCCATGCCATGCGGTGGTCCGTGAACCAACAGGTGAGGCTCCCGATCATCTTCGAACACGAGGGGGTGCCGGGGCAGAACTGGTGGGGTCGCGGGAACGCGGACGCCATGGCGGAGACGGTCGTGCGCCGGCCCCTGGCAGGCGGGATCGACGGGGAGTTCGAGCGCCGGCCAGGGGCGCCGGCCTGGTAGGGCGCCTGGCGCCTCGGCTGATGTTCGACGGTGAGGTGATCGAGAACTACGACTTCCGCTAGGTCGAGCACCTCGACCGCCAGTTCACCGGATCAGTCGGCGTGGCGGATGACGACGACAACCAGCTCTGGCTATGCCGCGGCGACGGTGTTGACCACTGATTATGGGGTAAGATCGTCTGGAGGTAACAAAAAAACGAGAGTGGACCACCTGCGAACTAACACACCCCCTTAAGCAGCCATCGCTGCACCTGTAATCTCCTCCCACACCTGGCGTCTTTGCCGCATTGCTTGGCGGTACTCGGGAGCAGCAAACCAATGCCAGCGCGGTCACAAGTGTCGCGCAATCGGACCATACGCGGCAAGGAAGCGTTGCGCGGGCCCGGCAGACTTGAATCCCTGCATCCGTCGCTCCCGCTGGCGGGTGGGCTGGTGGGAATTCTCCGCACGGTTCTTCCAGTAGCGGTGCTGGCGGTGTTCCACACCTGGTAGTATCTCGCGCTCCGCGGCACCATAGCTTTTCAGCTTGTCCGTGCTGATAACTCGGGGCACGTAGGTCAACTCCTTGAGGAGCTTGCGGAAAAACTTCTCCGCGGCCTGCTTATTCCGGTGGCTTGCACTAGAATGTCGAGCACGTGGCCGTCTTGATCCACCACGCCAGAGATAGTGGCGTTCGCCATGGATCGTTAAGAAGACCTCGTCCAGATGCCATTTGTCGCCCGGCTTCGGGCGGCGACGCTTCCGCTGATTGGCGCATTGTTGGCCGAATTTGCGGCACCACTTGCGGACGGCCTTGTGGGAGACGATGACGCCGCGGACAAAGAGGAGTTCTTCCACAGCACGGTGGCTCAGAGGAAAGCGGAAGTACCGCCAGACGGTGTGGCTGATGATCTCTCCCGGAAACCGATGATGCTTATACAGATTGGCCGCGGCTGAGGACGTCATGACAGCTCCACCGAGATACAGCTCTAAGAGAACAGACCGCACGCCTCTCGGGAGGAGCTATGTGGGTAGGACGAGTATGTCACAGTGTGCGGAGTCTGTATAGGGGCATGGGGAAGTTGTCAACGCCTGCCCGGGCGCTGCTGCAGGGCGCCGCCGTGCTCATTCTGGATGAAAGTTTTGCCGCCTTAGATCCCGCGACCCTCCACCGCGTCCAACCGTGTGTCTTGGCGCACGCCCCGACCTTGCTGGTGATCGCTCACCCTTAGGACCGACGGGTGAAACCATGCACAATACAAGTTGCGAGGAAACGGGCTTGTGCAGACTGCGCCTTGTCGCTACCCACCTGGAATACGGTGCAACAGGGTTGGGTTTTCGGGAAGACAGGACACGACCGACCGTTCTCGGGAGAACAGCTATGCTTGAAGCAGATCTCGTGCGTCTGAGTTTGGGCCTTCTCTTCTTGATTGGCTTATGGGTTCTCGTGCGTCTGCGCACGAGAACAGCGGGCCATCTACTGATGCTCATCGGGTTCCTTCATATCCTCGGAGGAGCGTGGGTAGGGCGAGGGCCGCTGGGGCGTATTATTCGGGAAGGCTTCTTTGGAGAAGCGGATTCGGCTTTGGGCCATGTCGCTTCGCAGATGGATAAGGAATTAGTTTTCTGGTTTATGCTCTGGGGAATCGTGACATTCATCTTTGGACAGCTCGTTGTGTGGATGGAAAGGCAAGGCAAGCGCCCGCCTGCCCTGATCGGTTGGGAGCTGACGATCATGAGTTTCGTGACCATTGCGCTGTATCCGAAAGGTGGTTTCTGGTTTGTGCTGATCCCTGCGTTTCTCATGATCAAGGCTGCTGGCAAACGAGAGGGTGACATATCAGTTTAGTTGACCACCTTCACTCTCCTGCATGTATTCCACTTGTAAGTCCTACTGCGTGAGCGACACGACGCCTGAGGAGACCAGCGCTAGCTTCCAGTGCGCGGCCTGCGTGTTATCGAGTTGCAGGTAGCCGGCCATAGCATACAGGCGCTGCGTATCGGGTTGGTGGCCGGTGGTGCAGAAGCGATCTTGCAGATAGAACGGCGGGATCGCCTGGTAATACAACGTCGCCTTCACACTGGTGGGCTTGCCGGGGAGGCTCGCCAAGGGTATCCGGTAGGTCAGCCTGTCACCACCACCGACAAAATTCGGATCCAGCTCAGGCTGCCCATCGGCTGCGGGCAACACGGGCTGCATCTCCTCAATGAGTTCGGGGATAGGCATTTTGACACTCCCCAGCCCCTCACGTTCTGCCAGCTTGGAGTTAGGGTCCCAGCCTTTCGGCAGCAATCGGTTATCCTTCAGGCGCCGGGCAATGCTGAGAAAGCTCGTGGTCAGCTTGCCCTGAGGATCCTGGGTCAGTTCCTGATAGATTTGCACCTGATCCTGGCGCGTGATCTCCTGAAAATGTGGCTGATAATGCTGCTTCTGCTCCTCGGGCGTCATCACCCCACACGCAGGTTTCCAAAAATATTCGCCCCGCACGGGATGGCCCTGCGCGTCAATGAGGACGCCTTGCGAGTTCGTGCGCCCAGAGGTCCACAGGGGCAGGCCGTCCTTATCGAGCACGGCAAACTCGATGAACGCCCGCCGGAAGCCGACCCCTGAAGGGAATTTATGGCCGACCAGGTTTGTAATGGTGACGTCAGCCACCAACTCCGTGTCGGTCGTGCGGAGTTTATCCACCATCAGCATCGCCGTTGCATGCTCTGCCTGCTCCAGGATGGCCGGTACGCGGGTGGCGAGCGGTGCAATACCATTGCTTGCGGTCAGCATCGGGTCCTGCACGCGAATGCCGAGCACATCGGGAAATTGCTGCGCCATCAGGATGAGGAAGGCATTGAGCCCCACCAACGTATGCCGCGCAAAGCCCTGCCGTGTGGGCAGATCAATCTCCGCCCGGGTACGGCGATTCTCCGTCTCAGGAAAAGAGGTGGCCTGCTGGATACTGGCGATCACAAATGCCAGTTCGTCCTTGAGGCCGGGATACGTCTTGGGCATATGACACTCCTGGCAACTACGCGGCTCTGCCCCATCGTCGCGGAAGGCGCTGAACACCCATTCCACATACGTGCCCTGCTCCACCGCCATGCGCGGGTGGGTGTGGCCGGGCGAGGTCCAGGGTGCGCCCTTGGTATCGAGGACTGGGAGCACCACGGTATGACAACTCCCACAGATTTTCGAGGAGGTGATGCTGGCATCGTGTTTCGGCGTGATGCCGAGCGTCTGTTCCATAGGGACGACTTTGGGATCTGCGAAGGGGCCATACACCTCATCAGGCTTATTGAGGTGAAAATCCCCAGTAAACGTGTCGCCAAAAGGCTGCTGGGAATCGATCTGCACGTGGTGGCAGACCGTACACGACACCCCATCACGGGCCAGAGCCGCGTAGGGCGCATTGCGCTGTTGTTCGCTGGTGACCGCCTTGTAGGGGATGGCATGTAGCATGTCACGCGCGAAGAGTTGCCGGTCTTGCGGCGGTGTTGTGGTGAAATCGAGGAGTCCGGTGTTGCTACAGCGCTGGCTGTCCTTGCCGAGCTGATCCATGCAGAACTGCCGCTGGCCCATAACGCCGTGGCAATGCAGGCAGAGATCCTGAATGACCTTTTCCTGTGGTGCATGTACCATGCGTTCGGTTTCGAGCTGCGAGAAAAAGATGGGGTCACGACCTGCCAGGCCCATAGGCGAAGCGCGCCATTCTCCATACGGTGCCAGGTTGACCAGCAGGCCACCCGGCTTGGTTTGCACCGTCATGTCGAAGCGCAAGCCGGTCGCCCCGGCGGCGTGGCACCCCACACACTGGTCGGATGTGAGGAATTGGGCTGGTCCGTTGGCTCCGGCTACGACGTGATCATACGTCTCCGGTGGCATGTGCAGGGAGGTGTCGGCAAAGATGTTGACCATCGGTGGCAGCGCGGGGGCGCTAAAAGTCTCCAGGAAAGCGGTATCCGGGTAGTACGGTCGGGGCTGCCTCACCCGCGTAATGCCGTCGGGCCGCATAGGCACGGCCAGGTGGTGTAGCCGAGTGTGTGTGCGCGGTCTGGTGGTGTGGAGGATGGGGGACGACCCGGTCATCATAAAGGTGGGAAATTGTTCTGGATCGCCAAGCACATGGCTGGTGGCGCTATAGGTGAACTCGCTACGGGCCGAGGCGTGGCAGTTCACGCAGTAATTGCCGGCTTCCATCCACGGAAACGGAAAGTTTGGCGGCGGTGGCCAATCTATCTGGTCCTGTTGGTCCTTGGCGCTCGTTCCGAGATACCAGGTACCCCAGAACCACCCGTCCTTCGATCCCTTGGCATCCTTGATCATGAGAGCAATAGGGGCGTCTTTGACGATGGCGGCAATGGTGGTCTCTGGCAGGTTGCGCATATCAGGAAAATCTGCCGCGGTCTTATTGTCATCCCCGGCCAGCATGAATTTCAGGATCATAGAGCCATCAGCGATGGGACGCAGCGTCGTCAGGTCGCGTCCCGCCTGCAGCGCGGTGTCACGCTCCTGCATCCAGCGAAACACATCAGGGGAGTAGTAGATGGGCACCGTACCATGGAGCCCGTAATTCGATATGCTCCATTGATAGGGCTGGCTACGATCGCCGTCTGGGGCGACGAACTGGGTAATCCAGGGGCCAGTATCGCGCACGCGTGCGTCATGCGTCCACCCGAGGTGGATGTAGCATTGTGCCTGCAGGAACTTGTGAAGACGGGCCTCATACTGGTCAAGGGCAAAGGGCATCGTACTGGGCAGGGGCATGTCGCGGCAGTCTGCGGGAACAGTGTCAGGCCCTGCAGTCTGCGCCGCTGGGCCTGGCCGAGCCGCCTGCAGGAGTATAAGACCCAGCACCACACCACACATGACATACGCACGCACAAGACGATATCGCATGAGTACCCCTCTACTCGACCGACCCCCCTGAGAGGAGCCTGAAGTTTTACTGCGAGGGTCGCGAGCGGTTGAGGGCAATCTTTTTTGTGCTGCCCTCGCAGCTACCAACAATCTGGTGGCCTTTCACGTCTTCACGCGCCATGATCGTCAAGGAATAGCCCGTGAGTCCTTTCGCGTCAAGCTTCGCCTGAATCTCGGCCTTCAGCTCGTCGCACGATTTCCATCCTATACCCATGGAGGGGGCGGAGGGGGGGCGGGTGGCTTGTGGGGGGAGGCGGACGGGCGGTGTCTTCGGGCGCTGGCTCTCAAGCGACTCCAGGGGCACGAGGCGGACGTGGTCCTCGCCGGGGTCTGGTGCGACCGCACTGCCGGGGGTGGCTTCTGTATGCGCCGGCGGCGCAGGCTCTGGCGGTGGCAAGGGCGGAGCCACGAGTGGGGGCGCGCTCGGGGGCTCCGGCGGCGCCTGGAGACTCGGATGCGCACGCGCTGCAGAACTGTTGCGGCTGCCCTGTGGCCCCGCGCTGAAGGACGCGCCCCACAGGAGGGCCGCTGTGAGCCCGAGGCCTGCCACGGCGGCGAGGCCCAGCCGTCCCAGCGGGAATAGCCGCGAGCCCCTCGACGCGGCAATGACCTGCTGGACGAGGGTTGCCGTAATCGGCTGTTGTTGCGCCCAGAACCCGGCTAGTAGCACATTGGTGCAGAGGAGGTTCACGTCGCGCGGCACCCCGTGAGCGTGGCGCACAATAGCCTGGAGGGCCTCCTGGGTGAAGATCGGTCCCCCCGGTAGGGCCACCTTGGCCACGCGCTGGCGGATATATGTCAGGCTCTCTGCCTCCGTCAGGGGCAGGAGCGTGGTGCGGCTGTCGATGTGCTGCGCTACGTGGCGGAGTCCTCGGCGTCGCAGGTGCTGCAGCAGCGCCGGCTCGCCGACCAGCACAATCTGGAGGGAGGGCTCCCTGGAGGGGCTCAGATTCGCCAGCAACGGCAACTGCTCGAGGGTTTCGCGGGGTAAGTCCTGTGCCTCATCGATGATGAGCACCACATTCCGGCCCTGGTGAACCTCGTGCCAGAGGAGCTGCTCCAACTGGGCTAGCATGGCCCCGGTATCGTCCGTCGCCCCTGGCACAGCGAGATGGCAGACCATGAGGGCGAGTAATTCCAGGAAGGAGAGGCGAGCCTGCCAGCTCACAATCGTAGTGAGTTGCGGCGGAGCGACCCGGGCGAGATAGGAGCGGACCAACGTCGTTTTCCCGACCCCCCTGGCACCCGTGATGGCCACAAAACCCTGGCGCGCTGCAATCCCAGACGTCATGGCTTCCAAAGCCGCCCGATGACTTGTACTCAAAAAAAGCCAGGTGGGATCGGGAGTAATCGGGAACGGAGCGCTTTTAAGCCGGTAAAAATCGAGATACATAGCAGAACTCGCAAAGTTTAAAGTAGCAGAGCTTCCAGGGACAACAGCCATACCGTCGTTGCTGGAGCCCGAGGCACGGCCATAGTCTCGACCCCTCGACCATGGTGGGACAGCTCTCTGGCACCCGTCTGTGCCCCCTGTGTACTCTGGAAAGACCATGCGAGCCTGTCACGATACGGTGGGGTAGGGAAAGAGGCACGCACGTACATATCTGTGGCTGCATGCCGCGTGTACTAAGGTTTTCCCCCTTTTTTCCAGGGCTTGTCATGAGTGTAGAGGTGTTCTCATGCTTGGGAATGCAAGACTCCAATACCGTCGTACCAATTTCCCCTCGCCATGAGGCCGTAAGATAGACGAAGTGCGGCATAAGGTCAAGTAGAAAAACATCATTTGTGCTTGACGCAGGGTAAACCCTGTATTGATACGCCTCAGATCAAGGCGATAGTGACATCCATGTGCGCTCAATTTATGTTACTGGTTGCGAGTTTTACAAACGCTCCTAAGGCAGCATCAGAGGTGGCTGGAGCCGGGCCACTGCCAATCACAATCAGCTTGTAGTCAAGGTATGGCAGGCCCTACTCGCACCTACCTCATATGCCAGACGCGGCCATCCCGTGCCACGAGAGCCTCCGCGGCCTCAGGCCCCCACGTGCCAGCAGGGTAGAGCGACAGGTCCCGGGCCCCTTGCGCTTCCCAGTATGTTATCACAGGGTCGACAAGTGACCAGGCCTCATAGATCCAATCTGAGCGCGCAAAGAACGTCTGATTGCCTTGCATGGCATCGTGGAGCAACCACTCGTAGGCACTCGGAGGGTGGGTAATCCCAGAGGTCAGATCATAGCGAAAGTGCATAGTGACCGGACGCAGGCAGATGTCTAGTCCCGGTTGCTTGGCCAAAAAGGTCTGCACAATGCCCTCATTGGGCTGGAGGCAAAACGTCAAGATATTATTGTACCACTGTCAACCGTTGTCGACAGGAAACATCAGATGCGGCGTGGGCTTGAAATGGATGCTAATTTCCGTGCACTTGCGCGGCAACCGTTTGCCCGTGCGCACGTAAAACGGCACGCGCGCCCAGCGCCAATTATCCAGCGTTAATTTGAGCGCCGCAAAGGTAGGCGTGACAGAGTCCGGCGGTACGTTCTCCTCGTCACGGTAGGCTCGTACCTCATGGCTGTCGAGGTCCCCAGCTCCATACTACCCTAAGACGCAGTCGCGCTGCACGTCTACCGGGCGGATCGCCTGCAACACCTTCACGGTTTCGTTGCGTAGTGCGACCCCGTCATAAGACACTGGAGGTTCCATGGCGGCCATGCAGAACAGCTGCAGCAGGTGATTCTGCACCGTGTCACGCACTACTCCGGTGGTGTCGTAATACCCGGTGCGCGTGCCAATGCCTTCGTCCTCCGCCGCGGTGATTTGTACGTGATCGATGTAATGGTGGTTCCAGATAGGCTCAAAGCCCGGATTGGCAAAGCGGAAGACCAGCATGTTCTGGACCGTCTCTTTCCCCAGGTAGTGATCCACACGG
>Ga0209382_10005450_pt1 | contig 16588 bp, 12 predicted proteins | sample SoiMetdeltSBSDD5_FD_187599 | JGI IMG/M metagenome (GOLD analysis project Ga0209382, IMG submission 187599) | Bulk soil microbial communities from a Populus tree surrounding site in Tennessee, USA - Soil MetaG P. deltoides SBSDD5 (SPAdes) (version 2) | ecosystem: Environmental > Terrestrial >...
CGGTGACGTGCGCGGTGGCAACATCAAGCGTGTCGCGTCTGCTGTAGGCGAAGGCTCGATCGCGGTGGCGTTGGTCCATCAAGTGCTTCGTCAATAACCGACCTCAGCCGGTCACGCGCCGCTTGAATTCGTGTGCCACAGGTCGTACTTCGATGGCACCGTCAGCAGCCGCCGGACAACGCGCCGCCCACTCGAGCGCAATGTCCAGCGACGGAAGCTCCAGAATGATGAAGCCTCCGAGCTGCTCCTTCGTATCCGCGTAAGGTCCGTCCTGGACGCGCTCCCGCTCATGGTTTCGTCGCACCGTCCGCGCCGTGTCTGGCACTCCGAGTGGCTCACCCCCCACGTAGACGCCGGCTTCCACCAAATCCTTGTAATACGCGCGCCACGCGGCGAGGTAGGGGTCGTCCCCGTCCTTGTGGCGTATTTCCAGCGCCGCAGGCGATTCATGCACGAGCAAGGCGAACTGCATCATTGGACTCCTCGAGAAGGATTGGATCGAAGTACAACATACACGGGAATTTCACATGTCTTTCACGTGTTCCTCTTGGTTGTGCTCTACGCTGAATCTGTCGAGTAAGTGAGAAGAAGACGAGGCAGTAGATGAAGCGCTTCGCGTCTGCCCTGGGATCGTTGTCCGAAGCTCCGCCGCGTTTCGCCACGGTTTCCCGGGGGCCGTGCTCAACACAGGCCTGCGTTCTGTATGTCGAGGGGCCTCTTCGGATTCCCGTCGCCGCCGACTTGCGCGACGCCGTTCGTACGGCGCTGCGGCAAGGTATGCGGCGTCTCGTGCTGGACCTGGCATACGTGTCACGGATCGACGCCGCGGGCGTTGGTGAGCTGATCCGCGCCTACAACATGGCCGTCGCTGCCGACGGTGTGCTTTACATTCAGAACACGCCCGCGTGGGTGCGACGGATGCTCGAGCTGGTCGGACTGTTCGCGATCCTGACAAACGGCGGGCGCCTCCCGCAGCTAGGGCGCGAAGCGCGACGCTAACCCCTGACTGGCCAAGGCGCGGCATTCGTCGCGCGCCTCGAGCAGCACGGGAACGTCGGCGTCCGCGTCCGTCCAATCCGCCAAAAACTGGTCGTACGCGGCCAAGGCCGCCGCGACATTTCCTTCGCCGGCGCGCGCACGAGCCAGGCCCACCAATGCGACGGCGTGGAATGGCGAGAACGGATCTGAACCGCGGTGCGCGAGGAGGCGCATGAACTCCTCTGCCGCGTGCGTCCAGGCGCCAAGCTTCATGTGCGCGAGTCCGCGCAGATAGACGGGCACCAGGGCCGCGACAAATCCCAGCTCGTAAGGCGCGACGCTGCGCAGCTCTTCGATCGCGTGTCTTGGCCGTTCGCGACGGAGTTCCACGGCCGCTCGCACGATCGGGACGAAGATCTCGTTGATGAGCGTGTGGGCCGGTTTCGCCGACGCGAGTGCGCTCGCTATCGCCTCGGCATCGAACTCAGGGTCAATCAGTGCGAGGATCCAAGAAACGCGCAGGCACGGATCGTAGCTTCCCGTGCTGTCGAGCACACGCCGCGCAAGTTGTGCCGCGTAGTCATGGTTCCCGTACGCCAGTTCCATCGTGGTCGCCCACGCCAGGTGACTCATGCCAACGTCCGGCAGGTTTCGAAGCCGCGCCATGCGCGCAGCGTCTTCATAGAGTTGCCGCGCCTCCCGGACGCGCCCGAACCAGCCGATCGCCTGCGCGCGCGCGCCAACCATGTCGAATTCGCGCGGCTTGTCTCTTGCCCAATCGATGTGCGCTTGCGCCCGCGGCTCATCGCCATCGAGCAGCGCGATCTGATATAGCAGCCGGCGTGTCGGCAGCGTCTCGATCCGCAGCTGAACGGCGCGCTCCGCAATGCGCCGAGCCGCTTCGAACTGACCGGCGCCGCGATACGCGTGCGCGAGGTTCGAGTAGGGATACCCGTGCGACGGATTGCGGCGCATCGCCTCGTCACCTTCCTCGATCGCCCGCTCGAAACGGCCGAGAAAGTTATGAATCACCGTGAGGCTGTTCGCCGGTTGGAACTCGAGCGGGAACGAACGCTTCCATTCCTCGAGCGTGGCGGTGGCGCGCGATTGATCGCCCGTCACCTCGTAGTGGTACTGGTACTCAATCGACAGGCGGTCACGTTCGCCGGCGTCGTCGCGGCTCTTGTACGCGAGCCTCGCAAACTCCGTGGCACGTTCACCCTCGCCGAGGTTGCTGTAAATTCGCGACAAGCTCACATAGGTTGTCGGCGAGTGCGGGTTGAGTTCGGCCGCTCGCAAGAAGAACGGAACGGATTCAGCAGCGTAGCCGCGACGCAGCAAGACGTCTGCTTGCGACGCCAGGAGGCCCGCCTCGGCCGCCCGGTTTGCCATCTCGCGATACGTTGCACTCCACGCGGCCATGTCGCCCAGCGCATAGTAGGCGTTGCCAATCTTCTCCAGCGTTTGCAGATCCAGGTCGTGCCGCTCGGCATCGCCGACCTTTGGGAGGATTTCTCGGGCGTGTTCGAGCACGACGACGGCGTGTTGATGCGCGTAGCGACGGGTCGCGTTCTCCGCCGCGAGCATCAAGTATCGAATGCCGCGATTGTAGACGTGGCCGTGCTCGAAGTGGGACGCGATCTCGGCTGCCAATCCATGTTCGACAAATGGACAAAGCTGTTCGAGGCCTTCGGCGAGCCGCCGATGAAAGGTTGCGCGCAGGGTCGGATTCAATCGCCGGTACAGCACCTCACGATACAGCGCGTGCCTGAAGTGGTACTCCGCGGCCGACACACCGTTTGACAACTCTCGGAGGCCTGCGACTTTGACGAATTGATGACGATCAGCGAGCGCATCACAAAGCTGCTCCACGGCTGACACGTCTTCCTCGGACATGGTCGCGACGGCCCAACTCGTGAACGTTTGGCCGGCCACGCTGGCGCACTTCAGCACCTGCTGCTCGGCGTCGCTCAGATGTTGCAGCTGCATTTCGAGCAATTGCTTGAGCGTCTCCGGCACACCCGGATCGAAACGATCGAGTGTAACCAGCAGTTGCCATCTCCCGTCCACCCGCGCTAACACACCATGCTGCACGAGATGGTCCAGCATCGTCGTCATGAAGAGCGGGTTGCCGTCAGAGTGCCGATGAATGACCGAGGCGAACCCTCGCGGCACGTCGCCTGGCGCGAATTGCGCCGCGATGTAATCCGCGACGTCGCCCTCGCGAAGGCGCTCGAGCTCGATCTCGCGCGCGAGGTGATGGACGAGGAGATCCTGCTTGAGTGCCTTCAGCGGGCTGCGCGACAGAATCAAGTCCGCGGGGCGGAACGTTCCAAGGACGAGCAGCTTTGCCTGCTCACGCCGTCGCGCGAGCGCGGAAATGGCGTCAACCGTGGAGCGATCGACCCAGTGCAGGTCCTCCAGAATGAGGACGACCGGGACCTCACGGGCAATGGTCTCGAGCGCTTCGCAGAGTTCACGCACCATGCGTTCGCGCGTCGCGCCGAGGCTCTCCCGCTCGAGCGCCGATTGCTGTTCTGGTTTTACGAGTGAGGGAAATTGAATGAGCCAGGTGGGTGCGGTTGACGCGAGCGTATTCAGCACGAGCGCGCGCGACGGACCGCGCGCCAACTGGCCGAGCGCCTCCAGCAGGGGATAGTACGCCTCCTTACCGCCAAACCCTTCGACGCACTGACCGCGCGCCACCGCAACACCGTCGATCCCCTCACTTGCCTGGTGGAACACATCGACGAGGCTCGTCTTGCCGATCCCGGGTTCCCCGACAGCAAACACGATCTCGCGCCGGCCGCTGAACGCATTGGACAAGTACTGCTGGAGAGCCGCCAGCTCCGGCTGCCGTCCCACCAGTATCGGCGGTGCGGAGACAGGTTGACTCGCGTCCGGGGCAACGTCGTCCACGACAGGAGCAATGAATTGATACCCGCGCTTCGGAACCGTTCGGACGAACCGCGGCGCATCGGCATCGTCGCCAAGCGCACGGCGGATTTCGAGGATGTAGCGCCGCAGCACTTCCGGCTGCACGTAGGTGTCCGGCCAGATTGCAGCAAGCAACTGATCGTGCGTGACTAACCGTCCCGCGTTGTCGACCAGGTACTGCAACACCGCGAACGGCTTCGGCATCAACGGGACTTGTGTATCACCACGCCATAGGCACTGATTGGCAACATCCAGTCGGAACTGGTCGAACGATCTCATGGTGAGAACACTCGCAGACCCCCACTCTAGCACCCTCGGGCGGCCGAGCTTCGGCCCACACGGCTCGAGACTGTCGACACAGACGCCGCGCGCATGAGCGGACTTCGATAACTACTCAGACGATGAGGAATGGGATTCGGATCCGTTTGATGCATTCGTCCCCCTTCTCGTCACATAGGGGTTCGTTCGTCCAACGAAATTTGAACGTCAAGTTGAACGCGACTTTCACGACGGCGCGGCGGAAACGACGTAGTGTCGCTTGTGAGATGAAATGGGCCTTTGTACTCACACTCGGTTCCGGCACAAAACCATGCCGGCGGCAAATTGAGGGCTGGATCGAGGAAGTCGACACCGGACAAGAGTTGCGTTTTCGCAACACGGACGAGCTGTTGGTCTTTCTGTGCCAGCGTTTCATTTCGGCACAGGAGCGCGGCTGGCCGTACGCCGGCGAGGACGAGCCCGCCGCCAAGTAACTGTGAAGTAACACGCTCCAGGCTTCAGGAACCGCATTCCGCGGACGCCGTGTCTAAGGAGACGTGGTTCGGCGGATTCAGCGTGTCGATTTGACGCTCGCCGGTTCGTCGTAAGTGTAAGGGTCGAGTGTAAGCGTCGCGGTAAAGAGGCGGATATGTTGAAACGAATGGTTCTCATGCTCGTGGTGATGCTCGGCATCATCGGAGCGCTGGGGTTCGTCAAGTTCAGACAGATTCAAACCGCTATGGCGCAGGGAGCGGCGTTTCAGCCGCCTCCGGAAGCTGTCACAACGATAGTCGCCAGCGAGGAAGAGTGGCCGACGACGCTGAACGCCATCGGCACGATGGCGGCGGTCCATGGCGTGACCGTGAGCGCGGATCTTCCCGGCACCGTCGAGCGCATTGCCTTCGATTCCGGTCGATCCGTCCAGACAGGCGACGTGCTTGCCGAACTCGACACTCGGCAGGAGCGTGCGCAACTGGCGGCGGTCGAAGCGCAGCGCGAGCTGGCGCGACTCAATTACAACAGATTGAAGGGGCTGTTGAGCGAGCGCGTCATCTCGCAAGCGGAGTTCGATCGCGCCGCTGCCGAGCAAAAGCAGACGGATGCGCAGGTCGGCGAGATTCGCGCGACGATTGAGCGGAAGACGATTCGCGCACCCTTCGCGGGCGTGCTCGGCATCCGTCAGGCCAATCTAGGGCAGTACCTCGCCGCTGGCGATCCGATCGTGCCGCTGCAATCGCTCCATCCCATTTACGTCAACATCGCCGTTCCGCAGCAAGAGCTCGCGCAAGTCCGGGTCGGTCACCGCGTGCGCGTCACCGCCAGCGACGTGGCCGGCGTGGAGTTCGCCGGTCGTGTGACGGCGCTGGACTCGGTCGTGGATCAGACCACTCGCAACGTGCAGGTGCAGGCAACGCTCGACAACCCGGCGGGCCGGCTTCGTCCCGGCATGTTCGTGCAGACCGAGTTGGTGTTTGGAACGAGTCGCGCGGTCGTAGCGCTGCCAGCGTCGTCAATCAGCTACGCGCCCTTTGGCGACTCGGTCTTTGTCGTCACCGATCTGAAAAACGAGCGCGGGCAGTCATACCGTGGCGTGCGCCAGCAGTTCGTCAAGCTTGGCGCGGCGCGCGGCGATCAAATCTCCGTCTTGAGCGGGATTCAGCCTGGCGAAGAGATCGTCACGTCGGGTGTGTTCAAGCTGCGCAACGGTGCGGCGGTGCAAGTGAACAACAAGGTGCAACCGGCGAACAAGCGGGCGCCGAAGCCTGAAGACAGCTGAGCGCGGTCGATTCACGCGCGCATAAGCGACAGGCTGCCCGCGAAGCGGGCGGCGTCGCGCGTAGCGCGTGAGCGCGTGGGGGTGGGGTCCCCCACGCGCATTGAGAATGAGGACAGCTAAAGTGCGATTCACCGATCTCTTTGTCAAGCGGCCGGTCCTGGCAATTGTCGTCAACCTGGTCATCCTGATTGCCGGCCTGCAATCGATCAGGGCGCTCAGCGTCCGCCAGTATCCGCGCAGCGACATCGCGGTCATCCGTGTGTCCACCGCGTATGTCGGCGCGAACGCGGACCTCGTGCGCGGCTTCATCACAACACCACTCGAGCGGGTGATCGCCAGCGCAGACGGCATCGACTATATGGAGTCGTCGAGCGCGCAGGGCGTCAGCACGATCACCGTCCATCTGAAGCTCAATTACGACACCAACGACGCCCTCACGCAGATTCAGGCGAAGGTCGCCCAGGTACGCAACGACCTGCCGCCTGAAGCCGAAGCGCCGATTATCGAAGTCGAGAACGCCGATACGCAGTTCGCGGCTCTGTATCTCAGTTTCTCGTCGAAGGATCTCGACCAGAACCAGATCACGGACTACTTGATCCGCGTGGTGCAGCCCAGGCTGAGCGCGATCAGCGGCGTCCAGCGCGCGGACATCCTGGGCGATCGCACGTTCGCGATGCGGATCTGGCTCAAGCCGGATCGGATGGCGGCCCACGGCATCTCACCGTCGATGCTGCGTGACGCGTTGGCGCGAAATAACTACCTCTCGGCACTCGGCCGCACCAAGGGCTCGATGGTGTCCGTCAACCTGGTCGCCAACACCGACCTCAAGACCCCTGACGAATTCCGCCAACTCGTCGTCAAGGAAGAAAAGGGCGTGGTCGTCCGCCTTGGCGACGTGGCCGACGTGGTGCTCGGCGCTGAGAACTACGAGGAGGACGTCCGCTTCAACGGTCAGACGGCCGTCTTCATGGGCGTCTGGGTACTGCCAACCGCGAATTCGCTGGACGTGATCGGGCGTGTTCGTGGCGAGATTCCGCTGATACAGAGTCAGATGCCCGCCGGGATGCACGCGGGCATTCCCTACGATGCGACCGCGTACATCGAGGATGCGATCGGCGAAGTGCTCACGACGCTGAGCGAAACGCTGCTCATCGTCATCGTAGTGATCTTCCTCTTCCTTGGCTCGCTGCGATCCGTACTGATCCCGGTCGTCGCTATCCCGATTTCGCTGGTCGGCGCCGTGTTCCTGATGCTCGCCGCCGGCTTCACGATCAATCTGCTGACGCTGCTCGCCATCGTGCTCTCGGTCGGGCTCGTCGTCGACGATGCGATCGTGATGGTGGAGAACGTCGAGCGGCACATTCATGAAGGCAAGCCGCCGTTGCAGGCGGCGATCGATGGAGCGCGCGAGCTCGTCGGCCCGATCATCGCCATGACGATCACGCTCGCGGCGGTCTATGCGCCGCTGGGGATTCAGGGCGGTCTCACCGGTGCGTTGTTCCGCGAGTTTGCATTCACGCTGGCCGGCGCGGTGATCGTCTCGGGCGTGGTGGCACTGACGCTGTCGCCAATGATGGCGTCGAAGCTGCTGCGATCCGGGCAGAGTCAGCGAGGCTTCGCCGGCTTCATCAATCGCCGCTTCGACCGGCTGCGCGATGCGTACACGCGCACGCTGACGCACACGCTGCGCTACCGTCCGGTGGTGCTGACGCTGTGGGCGATCGTGGCGGTGTTGATGGTGCCGTTCTACATGTTCTCGCAACGTGAACTGGCGCCGAACGAGGATCAGGGCGTCGTGTTCTCGATCCTTCAGACCTCCGCGAATTCCACGCTCGACCAGACCAAATTGTTCGCGGAGCAAGTCGCCGACGTGTATCGGGCGCTGCCAGAGGCCGCCAGTATCTTCCAGCTGACGTTCCCGACCGGCGGCTTCGGCGGCTTCGTCACGAAGCCGTGGAGTGAGCGGACGAAAACGACCGAACAGCTGCTCATGGAAGTCGCAGGGCCGCTGTCGCAGATTCCCGGCATCCGGGCGATTCCATTGACACCACCACCGCTGCCGGGTGGCGGCGATTTCCCCGTGGACCTGGTGATTGCCTCGGCGGCCGAGCCCGCGCAGCTTCGTGATTTCTCCGCGCAACTGGTCGCAAAGGCGTTTGCGAGCGGGCTGTTCATCTTTGCCGATGCGGACATGAAGTTCGACCAGCCGCAAACGGAAGTGGTCTTCGATCGCGACAAGCTGCGGTCCCAAGGCGTGAGTCTCAGCCAGGCGGGTCTCGATCTGTCGACGCTCGTCGGCGGTGACTACGTGAATCGATTCAGCATTCAGGGCCGAAGCTACAAAGTGATTCCGCAGGTCAAACGGACTGAACGCTTGACGCCCGACCAGCTCACCCAGATGTACATCACGGGATCGGACAACGAGCTGGTCCCACTCTCGACCTTCGCCAGCCTTCAGACCACGGCCGAACCACGCGAGCTGAAGAAGTTCCAGCAGCTCAACGCCGTGCGTATTCAAGGCGTGATCCCACCGCCGGTACCTCTCGATCAGGCGCTCGGGTTCCTCGAGAACGAGGCCCGGGCGCTCCTGCCGCAAGGGTTCACGATCGACTACGCCGGCGAGTCACGACAGCTTCGCACCGAAGGCAGCAAATTCCTGGCGACGTTTCTACTCTCCGCGGTCCTGATTTATCTCGTCCTCGCGGCACAATTCGAGAGCTTCAGAGATCCGTTCATCATCCTGGCCGGTTCTGTGCCGCTCGCTGTCTCCGGCGCTCTCGTCTTCTCGTTCCTGGGGTTCACGACCTTGAACATCTACAGTCAGGTCGGCCTCATCACGCTCGTCGGCCTCGTCGCAAAAAACGGCATCCTGATCGTCCAGTTCGCGAACCACCTTCAGGAAACCGGCGCCGACAAGCTCGCGGCGGTGATCGAAGCCGCCGGGACACGCTTGAGGCCCATCCTGATGACCACGGCCGCCACTGTCGCCGGGCATTTCCCGCTGGTCATCGCCACCGGCCCGGGTGCAGGCGCGCGCAACAGCATCGGGATCATGCTCGTCACCGGCATGATTATCGGAACGGTGTTCACGTTGTTCATCGTGCCGTCCATCTACATGCTGGTGGCGCGGCGGCGGGAGCGAACTGTTGAAGTCGACGAGCCGAGTGAGGTGGACGGGACGGCGAGAGGACTCGCGCCCATCACGCAGCCGGCGCTCCGCGGGGGAACACACGCATGATCGCGCGCTCAGCATTCGTAGCGGCGGCAACCGCGCTCGTCACCGGCTGCGTCGTGGGCCCGAACTATCATCGGCCCGACATCCAGACGCCGCGTGCGTTTCGCGGTGCCGACGCTTCGGTGTCCGACGTGGCCTCACTCGCCGAGCAGAAGTGGTTCGAGGTCTTTCAGGATCCTCACCTTCAGGAGATGATCCGGACGGCACTGGTGCGGAACCACGATATTCGTGATGCCGTCGTGCGAGTCGAAGCGGCGCGGGCGGTGCTGGGCATCACGCGGGCGGATCAGTTTCCAACTGTTGACGCGACGGCGGGCGTCACGGTCGCGCGCACGTCCGCCAGCGGCACGGTTCCGCTGCCTGAGGGCGTCGACCAGACGCGAACGTTTGGTACGGTCGGTGTCGGTCTCCTCTCGTTCGAAGTCGATATCTGGGGAAGGCTGCGCCGTGCAACCGAGGCAGCGCGCGCGGATCTGCTGGCGAGCGATGAAAACCGCAAGGCCGTGGTCACGACGCTCGTGAGCGACGTGGCCAGCTCGTACTTCAGCCTGCTGGAATTGGATACGCAGCTCGAGATTGCAAAGCGGACGCTGGCCGTTCGCCAGGAGTCGCTGAAGTTGATCGTCAGCCGCGAACGCGGCGGCCTTGGAACGCTGCTCGACGTTCGGCAGGGGGAACAACTCGTCCACGGGGCGGCCCAGGTCATCCCCGACATCGAGCGGGCGATCGAACAAACCGAAAACCAGATCAGCCTGCTGCTTGGCGGGAGCCCCGGCACGGTCGTGCGGGGTCAGGCGATCACGGCCCAGCAACCACCGCCGGCGGTCCCGGCAGGCCTACCGTCCGCGCTCCTCGAACGGCGGCCGGACATTCGCGCCGCCGAACACAACCTGATTGCTGCCAACGCGCGCATCGGTGTGGCAAAGGCGGCGTATTTCCCGCGAATCAGTCTGACCGGTCTGCTTGGGTTTCAAAGCGATCAGCTGTCCAGCCTATTCACGGGTCCGACGCGCATGTGGCAGTTCGTGCCGCAAGTGACTCAACCTATCTTCACGGCAGGCCGCATTCAATCGACGGTCCGACTTGCAACCGCGCAGCAGGAGAGTGCCCTGATTCAATACGACCGGAGCATCCAAACGGCGTTTCGGGAAGTGTCGGACGCGCTCATCCAATATCAGAAGGAACGCGAGATCAGAGCGACACGGGAGCTGCTCGTCGCCACCTTGCGCGATCGTGCGCGAATGTCGTACGTCCGCTACGAGGGCGGGATCGACACGCTCCTCAACGCGCTCGACGCCGACCGCGATCTTTTCGAGGCTGAGTTGGGCCTCGCCCAGACACGCCGGAACGAGCTCCTGTCGCTCGTGCAACTGTATCGCGCGCTCGGTGGTGGTTGGCAGTCGTAGGAGATCGAGCGACGCCACTCTGCTTTTTCGATCTACACTTCCCACCGCTCAATCCTTCGTCAACCGGAGGAGGAGGTTTTTATGAGAATCGTTGCGTCCATCGCGGTGACCGTGGCACTCGGGTCGGCAGCGGTCCTGGCTCAGGCGACGAAACCCCCGAAACCCACACCAGGTCCGGAGCACAAGCGGATCGCGTACTTTGCGGGACAGTGGAACTACCAGGGCGAGGCGAAAGACTCGCCGCTCGGTCCCGGCGGAAAAATGACCGGGACGGAGAATTGTGAGTGGTTCGCGGGCGGCTTTCAGCTCGTGTGCCGCAGCAAGGGCACCGGTCCAAGGGGACCTGCTACGGGCATGTCGGTCCTCGGCTACGACCCGGGCAGGAAAGCGTACACCTACTACGCGCTGTCCAGCTTAGGCGACAACATCTTCGTGCGCGGTCAGGTCCAGGACAAGGTCTGGACGTGGACTGACGAAGCGACACTCGAGGGCAAGAAAGTCAAGATCGTCGCAACCGTCGTCGAGGAAACGCCAACGTCGAGCTCGTTCAAGCTCGAAGCGAGCGTCGAGGGTGGACCAATGGCCGTCATCGAGCAGGGGAAGTCCACCAAGGTGGGCAAAGGCACGTAGCCTCGGGGTCGAAGACTACCGCTCGTGGCGATCCGGCATGGGCGACGCGTGCTCGTTGCGCGCGATCGCCCAGGACGCGAGTGCGCCGGCAATCACTATCACGACTCCGAAGGCGCGGGCGTCTCCCAGTAGCCACACAGCCAACAGTCCACAGAAGACCGTTCCCAGCGCGGCACCGATCGCACTGTTGCCGCTCACCACTCCTCTGCTCACAGCTGCCTCCTCAGGTGCGCAGTGCCTGTGCAAGCCCAGCACCCACTCAAAACGCAGCAAAGTGGCCGGTTTTGGGGATCAACGGGCGCGCGGCCTGGGGGTTTTTCCCGAGTCGCTGCGAAATAACACGCGCTCCGGCGAGTCCGATGTGCCACCTTAACGAGCCGCAAGGATTTGGTTAGGATTTGAACGCCGAGAGGGGGACGGAATGGACGTTCGTCTGATCACGAGTCAAGGCGTCGAGGACCGGTCCCGCGACGAACTCGCCGCACTGCTCGCACGTGATACCGGATTGATCTGGGTCGACATCCCCAAGTGTGAAGAAGAAGATGCGCGCACGCTGCTGGACGTCTTCCGCTTTCATCCCCTGGCGGTCAGGGACTGCGTCGAGCGCAATCGCGTGCCGAAGGTGCACGGCTACGGCGATCACGTGCTGGTGGTGCTGCATGCTCCCGAGCGCGGGCAGCGCGGTCACGTCCACTACATTGAACTGGACCAGATGATCGGGCGGAATTATCTGGTGACCGTCCATGGTCCCATCAACCCGGCCGTCGATCCCGACGTGCCGCTGCGTGAGACGCGGGCCGTCTACGCGCGGATCGTGGCAGGACGGTTCCGGCCGCAGTCCGCCTTCGCTCTATCGCACGCCATCGTCTCTGCGCTGACCCGCCATCAGGAGGCCTACGTCGAGACCATGACTCGCGACGTGTGGCAACTCGAACAACGGGTTACCGGCGGGGACGTCGGGGATCCTGCAGTGTTCCTCAACGACTTGTTTCTTGCGCGGCACGGCCTGCTCTCTGTCCGAACCATGGCCGCCCTTGGCGGAGCGATCTACGGGCGGATGGCGGGCCTCACCCGGATCCCGCCCGGCGGGGAAATGCTCCTGGCCGATATCATCGATCAGTTCGAGCGGGTCCGCAGCGTGGCCGACAGCGAGAAAGAATACCTGCAGGGGGTTATCGAGTTCTATCAGACCGTTCTCACGATCAACGCCGCGCTGGTCGGCCAGGCGCAGAACACCGAAGTCAAACGGCTCACCGAGGCGAGCTACACGCAGAACGAAGAGATCAAGAAGATCTCCGCCTGGGCCGCGATCTTCTTCGCGCCGACCCTCATCGGCACGGTCTACGGCATGAATTTCGATCGCATGCCGGAACTGCACTGGAGGTTCGGCTACCCGTCCGCTCTGGTCCTGATGGTCCTGATGTCCGTTGGGCTGTACATCATATTCAAGCGGCGACAATGGCTGTAGCCGCGCTCTACTCTCCGCGCAGCGCGATAACGGGATCGACCTTCGTCGCGCGGCGCGCGGGAATGTAACTCGCGAGCAGCGCGACCAGCACGAGAAACATCGAAACGGCGCTGAACGTTGCCGGATCGAACGGGCTCACGTTGTAGAGCAGCCTTCTCGCCAGCGGCATGCCCGACGCCGCAAGCACCAGTCCGAGCACCACCCCGATCCCCGCCAGAAGGAGTCCCTGACCAACCACGAGCTTGAGAACGGATGCCCGGCTGGCGCCGAGCGCGATCCGCACACCAATCTCCTGCGTGCGCTGCGACACCGAATAGGACAACACACCGTAGACGCCGACCGAGGCCAACAGCAATCCGACCACGCCAATCGTCCCGAACACCCATCCGTAGAGTCCGTACTGCCAGAAGCTCACGCGCCGTACGTCCTCCAACGTTCGAATCCAGTAGACCGGGATGTTCGGGTCGGACGCGCGGATCGCTTCGCGGGCGGCGGCCGTGATCGAGGCGGGATCGCCAGCGACGCGAATCGTCAGCCCAGTGCTCAGCAGCTCCTGATACCCGTAGGGGACGAATGCCGCCGGGCTCGCCTGGCTCTCGCTCGGATCGACACCAAACAGGTGGAGATCGGGAGCGACGCCGATCACCGTGAACCAGTCGCGCGAATCATCGTCGTTCGCAAGGCGGAACCGGCGGTCGATCGGATCGGCGTTGGGCCAGAAGCGGTTGGCCATGGTTTGATTCACGATGGCCACGGGGGTGCGGGACCAGCCTTCCGCGTCGGTGAAGTCCCGTCCACGGATCACTTTGACGCCAAGGACCCGATTGAGATGCGGGGTAACGCCCGTGAATGAGATGCGCGACCCCTCGCCCCGCTCGATCGCGCGTCCCTCGATCTCGACGTCTCCCCCGCCGCCGCCACCGGAGATCGGAATCAGGTTCGACGCAAACGCGGCCTCGACGCCTGGCAGGGCTTCGATGCGGCGCATGATCTCCTCGACTCGTCTCAGCTTTGCGCCCTGCGGTTCGTACGCCTCACCCGTCATGTAAAACCGCATCGTCATCTGCCGGCTCGAATCGAAGCCGAGTTGAAAGCTGTCCAGATTGACGAACGTCCGCACGAAGAGGAACGCGCCCACGAGTGCGACCAGTGCGAGCGACACCTGCGCGACAACGAGGGAACTGCGCAACCACGATCGGCCCGCGCTATTGCCGCGCGTTCCTTCCTTGAGACCATCGTGCAGCTCTCCGCGGGACATCTGCAGCGCTGGAAACAAACCGAATACCAAGGCCGTGGAGATGGCAATGCCGACGGCGTAGGCGAGCGATCGCCAGTCGACCCGCCACTGGATGTAGTACGGCACTTGGTCCACAGGAATCATCGACGATATCAGTCGCGTACCGATTTCGGCGAGGACGATGCCGAGAGGAACGCTCGCGACGCCGAGTACCACGCTTTCGGTGAGCAAGTGCCGAATGATGCGTCCGCGGCCGGCACCAATTGCCGCGCGCACGGCAAGCTCGCGGCGGCGTCCCGCGGCGCGCGCGAGCAGCAGGTTGGCCACATTCGAGCACGCGATGAAGAGGACGAGCGTCACACCGGCCATCATCAGGCCGAGCACCAGCGGCACTTCGTCAGGAAGGAAGGCTTGGCGAAGCGTCCGTGTATGCGCGCTCCAGCCTTCGTTGGTCGCCGGATAGTCACGCGCCAGCCGCGCGGCAATCGCGTTCAGTTCCTCGAGCGCTCGACCAGCCGTCACGCCCGGCTTCATCCGCCCGAACGCGAACAAGTACCGGGCATCGCGGCGGTCCTTGGTCGTCGTCGGCTCGAGCGGTATCCACAGGCGCTGGTTCTCCGGAAAGGCGAAGTTCGGCGGCATGACGCCGATCACCTCGTGCGGCTTTCCGTTGACGAGGATGCTGCGGCCCACCACTTTGGGATCGGCCTGGTACCGGCGGTGCCAGAGAATGTCGCTCAAGATGACCACGCCGGCGGCATTCGGCCGATCGTCATCGGCGGTGAAGCCGCGGCCGAGCACCGGGGACACGCCGAGCAGTGGAAACAGATCCCAGGAGATCGCCGCTCCCAGGTGCCGCTCGGGCTCGCTGACGCCGTCCGCGACGGTGAGCGCTCGGCCCGCCGTGGCCGCGATCGACGTGAAGAGAGAGGTGGCTTCCTCCCAATCCCTCATGTTGAGAAACGAGAGGCCGGCTTCGTCGCCCGCGCGCTGATTCTGTTCGCCCAGGACCAGGATGCGATCAGGGTCCCTGTACGGGTAGGGCTTCAGCAATACGCCGTCGATGATGCTGAAAATGGTGGTATTGAGGCCGATACCGAATCCCAGACAGAGGATGGCCACCAGCGCGAATCCCTTGCTGCGCCAGAGGCTTCGAATCGCATAGCGGACGTCCTGTGGGAACATACGTCGTTAGACGAGGGCTGAGCAGGTAGCGATCAAAGAGGTTCCCCGGTCTCAGGTTTCCGGGGGTAAACTGTGCCTCCTACAGATGACAGGAGGATGGTATGAGGTACTTGTCGTTGGCCTTCGCTGCAGTGATCGGGCTGACCGTCGCCTCGCCGGGTGCTGCGCAGGATCCCATCAAATCTAACCCCGACGTGTACAAGCTGGTCTTTGAGAACGCGAGCGTCCGCGTTCTTCGTGTCGCGGTGAAGCCTGGCGGCAAGACCACCATGCACGAACATCCCGACACCGTTATCGTGGCCCTTTCGAACGCGAGGGTGAGATTCACCGGAGCCGACGGCAAGCCAGTAGAGGTCCCCCTTAAGGCGGACGAGGCGACGTGGGCCCCAGCCGAGAAGCACATGGGCGAAAACCTCGAGAAGACGCCGGCCGAGGTCCTGTTGGTCGAGTTGAAGGGTACGAAGCCGGGGACAGCGACCATTCCAACGAACCGCCCCGACATGACGATCACGCCGGTCTTCGACAACCCTCGAGTGATGGTCTACAAGGCCGTGACAGGCGCGAAGTTCCACGAGGCGCCGGGCAGCACGCACGACTTCGATCAGATCGTCATCGCGCTGCAAGACAACAAGGACGTTTCCGTCAACGTCGAAGGCAAGACCAAGACTGAGTGGAAGCGTGGTGATGCGCTCTTCATCGGGCGTGGCCAGAAGCACGAGTCGAAAAGCACCAGCGCGAAGCCGATGGACGTTATCGTGGTGGCTGTCAAGTAGCCTCAACCCGTAACGCTTGACACCGCCTGCGGGCGAACGGATCTTCATCAGCGAAACAAACGCGGCGCGAACTCCTTGAAGCAGCGGCGCCAGGTGAGCCACTCGTGCGCGGTGCCCGGCGACTCGTAGTAGACGTTCTTGATGCCGGCTTGCGTCAGCTGCTCGCTGAAGGCCTTCGTGCCCGGTCCTTCCGCCGATCCGATGCCTAGGAAGAGGAGCTTCATTTTCTTGTTGAACGCGGCGGCATCAGCGAACACGCCGCCGTTGGAGGTCTTCGGATCGAATCCGCCGCGGCCGCCGCTGCTTCCGCTGAAGCCACCGATATAAGCGAATTTGTCGAGATGCGCGAGCGCCGTGCCGAACGTTTGCGCGCCACCCATGGACAGGCCGGCCATCGCTCGGTTTTCGCGCCCCGGCGTCACCCGGAAGCTCCGCTCGACCATCGGGATCAGATCGGTCAGCATCATTTCTGTGAAAACCGAACTCGCCAACGACCCTCGCCCACCACGACCGGCACCGGCGGCGCGCCCTCCCGGCGTCGTGCCAGGGGGTGGCGGTGGCTCGGGGACGGCCTGGGTGATCGAGCCACGAGCGAAGTACAACGACGCACTCTCGCCCGGCTTCACCGCGTTCAGGTTGTCCATGACGATGATCATGGACTTGGCCTTTTTCTCCGCGATCAAGTTGTCCATGATCACGTCCAC
>Ga0209382_10005453_pt1 | contig 16582 bp, 6 predicted proteins | sample SoiMetdeltSBSDD5_FD_187599 | JGI IMG/M metagenome (GOLD analysis project Ga0209382, IMG submission 187599) | Bulk soil microbial communities from a Populus tree surrounding site in Tennessee, USA - Soil MetaG P. deltoides SBSDD5 (SPAdes) (version 2) | ecosystem: Environmental > Terrestrial >...
GGGCTGCACGAGGGCGGCGGCATGTTCCCCTGTGGTCAGCGCCGGCCGAGCGAGCACTCGATCATGCGGTGGATCGGCTTCGACTGGGACCAGATCGGCCGGGAGCACATGGTCGCCCGGATCACCGGGCTGCGCAACGGCGGTCAGATGAACGTGCGGCACACCCCGCTGGGCACGGTGCCCGCCGACGGCGTTCTGTGGGTCGAGACCGGGCATCCGCGCTACCACGAGCTGGCCGTGACCTGGCGGATCGGCGGGCCGACCGGCACCGTCCTGGACACGCATGGCAGCCGAAGCCTCGACCTCGACCCGCTCGACCTGCCCGCCGGCACGGTCGTCCACGTCGAGGTGCGCGACCCCGTCGGACCGACCGGGATCGACTGGGTGCGCAATCCCTCGACCGGCAACACCTCCACGAACTCCGGCTACAACGGCCCCCGGTTCGTGCAGACTCGCCAGTGGACGGTCGGCACCCCCGGTGTGGTGCCGTCACCGCCGTCGGCCGACATCACCACCTCGACGATGACCAGCCAGCTGGTCGGCGGTGACGAGGTCGTCTTCGTGGAGACCAACCACCCGACCGACCGCATCCTCAACGTGGCGTGGTCGCTCAACGGCTCGCCGCTGCCGAACCCGTTCAACAGCCGCCGCCTCGACCTCGGCGCGCTTTCACTGTCCGCCGGTACCCACCTTCTGGCCGCGACCGTGAGCGATCCGGCCAGCCCGGGCCTCTCCGACCGGGTCGAGTGGACTGTCGACAACGCCGCGCCGACCGCGCCCCGGACGCTCTCGGCACCGTTGACGACCCTTTCCGGCCCGCTGGAGCACCGGGTGTACTTCGACGGTTGGGACATGTTGCTCGCGCCTCAGGATGACCTCACCGGCTACCCCGGGGTGCGGTTCGTGGTTGGACAGTTCCGGCTGGACCAGGACGGCTGGTTCAACTACTTCGGCTTCCCGGAGCAGCCGATGCCGACGTCGCCGTTCCGGTTCCGCCACTCCGGCAGCGACGTGAAGGCGCTGACCTACGGCAACCTCGGCACCGGCGGGTTGTCCCGTGCGACGTTCGAGCAGACGCTGCCGGACAACCACCCGAGCGGCCGGTTCGTGCCCGGCTTCGGGACGCACGTGGTCGAGCATCGCGCGATCGACCCGGCCGGAAACGTCGGCCCGACCGCGAGTTACCGAGCCACCGTCCTGCCCGGCGCATCCCCGGCGTGCACGGTCACGCTGACGGGGACCCGAACGAGCGTGACCGTCAACCAAGGCGTGACCTGCCTGACGAACGCCCAGGTCAACGGCAATGTGACCGTCCGCACGGGAGCATCGCTCGTCGTCCGGAACAGCACGATCACCGGGACGCTGGTCTCGACCGGCGGGCGGGCGGTGCAGATCTTCGGCTCCACCGTCAGCGGCATGGTCACGATCGGCACGACCAGCCGGGACGTGACCGTCGCCGGCAGCCGGTTCAGCGCGGCCGTCGTCCTGACCAACAACACACAGGTCACCGCGAACGAGCGGTACACCCGGCTCGCCGGGCCGTACGGGCCGCTGCTGGTGGGCAACACCTTCAACGCCTCGCTTCGCTGCACGGGCAGCAGCGCGCCGGTCAAGAACTTCGGCGCGCCCAACACGGTGGTGGGTCTGAGGTTCGGTGAGTGCACGCAGGTCTAGGGATCTTCTTGTACGCCGAACCCGGACCGCTGCACTGATGTGGGTCCTGCGCACCCTGCTCACGGCGACGTGAGCAGGTCTCGGGCGATGCCGCCGGGTGCTCGACCACCGGACTGAGCATTGACGTATGCGCAACTGTTAGCAATACTTTCTAAGCCGTGAGAGCGCTCTCTCGGTGCAAAACGCCCGGCTCCCGTCAGAACGGAGACGGATCATGGTGGCACAATTCCGTCGTCGTCGCGGCGGCCTGACCACAGTCCTGATCGTTCTCGTCGGCCAGCTCGCGGCGGCGGCCGCGCTCGTCTCGGTGGCCTCCGCGCCTGCCCAGGCCGCCGGTCCGTTGATCTCGCAGGGCAAGCCGGTCACCGTCTCCTCCATCGAATGGGCGGGCACGCCCGCCGCCGCGGCCGTGGACGGAAACCTTGGCACCCGGTGGTCGAGCCAGTTCAGTGATCCACAGTGGATTTATGTCGACCTCGGGGCGACCGCCACCGTCGACCAGGTGACCCTCGTGTGGGAGGCCGCCTACGCCCGGTCGTTCCAGCTCCAGGTTTCGGCCGACGCGGTCGCCTGGACCACGATCTTCAGCACCACCACCGGCACCGGGGGCACCCAGACCCTGGCGGTGAGCGGGACCGGCCGCTACGTGCGAATGTTCGGCACCGTGCGGGCGCTCGGCTACGGATACTCACTCTGGGAGTTCGGAGTCTTCGGCACGATCGGGGCTCCGCCGCCCCCGCCGCCGACTACGCCGCCCCCGCCGCCACCGCCACCTCCGTCGGGGAGCCCGATCTCGGAGTTCCGGCCGGTCGCGGCGTCCTCATGGGAGGGTGGCAACGCCCCGGGCGCGGCCTTGGACGGCCGGACCACTACCCGCTGGTCGAGCCAGTTCAGCGATCCACAGTGGATCCAGGTCGACCTTGGTGGCACCGCCACGATCAACCAGGTGGTGCTCAACTGGGAGGCGGCGTTCGGTCGCGCGTACCGGATCGAGGTGTCGTCCAACGCGTCGACGTGGAGCACCATCTACTCGACGACCACCGGCCCGGGTGGGATCGAGCGGCTGACCGTCAGTGGCACCGGACGCTACGTGCGGTTGTTCGGGACCACGCGGGCCACCGGCTACGGGTACTCGCTGTGGGAGTTCGGAGTCTTCGGTACCGTCGACAACTCCGCGACCTCGCCGCCCATGCTCTCGGGGCCGACGCGCCCGCCGGCGGTGACCGGGCAGTTCGCGCTCAGCGTCCCGGCCGACGGCGCGATGGTGACGACCACGCGTCGCCCGCCGCTGTCGTGGGCCGCAGTCGCCGGCGCGGTGCGCTACCAGGTCTGGCTGAACATCAGCCGTGCCGACTACGACTTCACGCAGCCCGGCAACCTCATCGACCTATACACCAAGGTGGCGGAGCCGACCGGCACGAGCTACACGCCGACGTGGGACCTGCCGGATCGTTGGACCTACAAGTGGTTCGTCGTCGCGGTGAACGGATCCGGCGGCACCACGACGTCGGCCATCCGCCGGTTCAGCGTCTACCTGCCCACGCTGGAGACCATCGCCGACGGCATCGGCATCATCAACGGCAGCCGCGACCTCAACCGCAGCGGCACCATCGAGGGATACGAGGACTGGCGGCAGCCCGTGGAGACGCGGGTCAACGACCTGCTCGGCCGGATGACCACTGAGGAGAAGGCGTTGCAGATGTTCTACAACGCCCAGGTCTTCCCGCGGTCGGGTTGGCACTTCGGGCCGGCGCAGGGGCAGGATCTGCACAACTACCTCCTCGCCGCGGCCTCCACGCGGCTCGGCATCCCGTTCGTCTCGGCCGGCGACACGATCCACGGGTACCAGACCACCTATCCCACTCAGAGCGCACTCGCCGCGGCGCGCGACTACCAGCTGACCTACCGCCTCGGCGACATGCAGCGGCGCGAGCAGTTGGAGGTCGGCACGCGTGGAGTCCTCGGGCCGCTGGCCGAGGTCGGCACCAAGGTGCTCTACCCGCGCATCCAGGAGGGCAACGGCGAGAACGCCGACGTCGCGGCCGCCCAGGTGCGGGCCCTGGTCGCCGGGCTCCAAGGTGGACCGGAGTTGAACCCCGCCTCGGTGCTGGCGACCGTCAAGCACTGGCCCGGTGAGGGCGCGGGCGGCGAGGCGCTGATCGTCTATGACGCGGTCACCATCAAGTACCACATGATCCCATTCCGGGCCGCGATGGAGGCCGGGGCCGTGAACATCATGCCGGGCTACGCGGGCAGCTCACTGCTCGACCCGGGCGGCCCGGGCGCCGGCGACAGCGCGCCGATCCTCGCCTACCTGCGGCAGAACCTCGGGTTCACCGGCCTCATCACCACCGACTGGCTGCCTTCCGGCTCCTGGGTCCGCGCGGCCAACGCCGGCTCCGACGTGATGGGCGGCGCCGACCCCGGCGCGGCCGGCTTCTCCATCGCCACCTTCACAGCCAACGTGCCGACTGGCCGCATCGATGACGCGGTCCGGCGGGTCCTGCGGCTGAAGTTCCAGCTCGGCATCTTCGAAAACCCGTACGGCGACCCGGTCAACGGGCCGTACCGGTTCCACACCCCGGCCTACACGGCTCTCGCCAACCAGGCCGCCCGCAAGGCCATAACACTCTTGAAGAACACCCCTGGCGTCTTGCCGGTCCGCCTGAACCCCGGCGACAACATCGTGGTGGCCGGGCCGCGGGCGACTGACGGCGCCGCCTGCTGCGTGTGGACGAGTTTCTTCCATTCCGAGTACGGGTCACGCTCCATAGTGGACGCGATCCGCGCGCGAGCAGCGCAGGCCGGCGTGAACGTACACCTGAACACAGGCCCGAACCCGCGGCTCGCGATCGTGGCGGTGGGCGAAGCCTCCTACACCCATGGCACCAACTGGGTCAAGGAGCAGCCGTTCCTGCCGGCCGACCAGCTCGCGACCATCCGGAGCTTCCAACAGCAGGGCATCCCGGTGGTCGTTGTGCTGGTGTTGCCGCGCCCGTACGTCATCACCGAATGGGTCGGCCTCGCCAGCGCCATCGTGGTGACGTACCGGGGCGGCGAGGAGATGGGGCCAGCGCTGGCGAGCCTGCTCTTCGGCGACTACCAGCCGACGGGCAAACTGCCGTGGCAGCTGCCGCGCAACCTCAGTGACGTGCTGCGTCCGGGCGGCACCGACATCCTCGCCGACGCGGTCGAGCGCTGGGATCTGCCCTACGACCTGGGCGCCACCGATGCCGAGCGCGCCGACATCAGGGCCCGCATCAACGCCAACCAAACCGTGCCGACGACCTACGGCAACCCGCTCTATCCGTACGGGGCCGGCCTGTCCGGCTTCTGAGTCCAGGAGTCCGCCATGCGAGGTAGTCGCCGTATCCGAGGCACCGCGTTGGTCACGGCCGTCGCCATCGTGGTTGTGCTGGCCGCGTACACGGCCGTCACCGCGCGGTCGGCCAGCGCGGCCGGTCCGCTGCTGTCGCAGGGGCGGCCGGTGCTCGCCTCGTCCCAGGAGAATGCCGCCACGCCGGCCTCGGCCGCGGTCGACGGCAACCTCGGCACGCGTTGGTCGAGCCAGTTCAGCGATCCACAGTGGATCCGCGTCGACCTGGGCGCGACCGCCGCCGTCGACCAGGTGATCCTCGTATGGGAGGCGGCCTTCGCCCGGTCGTTCCAGATTCAGGTCTCGCCCGACGGCTCCGCCTGGACCACCATCTTCAGCACCACCACCGGTACGGGTGGCACCCAGACGCTCGCCGTCAGCGGGACGGGGCGGTACGTGCGGATGAACGGCACCGCCCGGGCCACACCCTACGGGTACTCGCTGTGGGAGTTCCAGGTGTTCGGCACGTTCAGCGGGGGAGGGTGCGGCAGCGCCAACGCGGCCCTGGGCCGGCCGGCGCTGGCCTCGTCGCAGGAGACCGCCGCCACCCCGGCCTCGGCCGCCGTCGACGGCAACTCCGGCACCCGCTGGTCCAGCCAGTTCAGCGATCCACAGTGGATCCGGGTGGACCTCGGTGGTTCGGTCACGGTGTGTTCCGTGACCCTGACGTGGGAGGCGGCGTTCGCCCGGTCGTTCCAGCTGCAGGTCTCGCCGGATGGTTCGGCCTGGACCACCGTGTTCAGCACCACGACGGGTACGGGCGGCACGCAGACGGTAGCGGTCAATGGCACCGGCCGCTACGTGCGGATGCTCGGCACGGTCCGGGCCACTCCCTACGGTTACTCGCTGTGGGAGTTCGCCGTACGCACGACGGGCCCGGCCCCCACGACCGGGCCGCCACCCACGACCGGGCCGCCACCCGGTGACTTCTGGGGTGACACGAGCACGATCCCGCCCGCGCAGAATGTGCTCACCGTGAAGATCCTCAACCGCACCAATGGCCAGTACCCGGACAGCCAGGTGTTCTGGAGCTTCAACGGCCAGGTGCGCTCGATCGCCCAGCAGCAGTACCTCGACATGCCGGCCAACTCGGCCGGCCGGATGAACTTCTTCCTCGGCGCGCCGAACAGCCAGTACACCGACTTCATCGAGTTCACAGTGAGCCCGACCGTCTTCAACGGCAACACCACCCGGGTCGACGGGTTCGGGCTCAAGCTGGCCCTGCGCCTGCACGCGCACGACGGCTTCGACGTCTCGGTGGGCGAGGACCAGGCGACGTTCGCCGAGCCCAGGGCGACCACGTTCCAGCGGTTCATCGACGTGATGCCGGCCGAGTTCAAGCACCTCGGCCAGATCCAGGCGCCGTTCCGGATCCCGTCCCCGGGCAACTCCGCGGCGTTCCGCCCCGGCGGTGCTTCGGCCGGTTACTTCACGAGCTACGCGTCCTCGGTCGGCGTATCGGCCTCGACCGCCGACATCTTCGGTTGCGCCGGATCGTTGGCCAGCCAGCCCGGGATGTGCTCGGCGCTCAACCGCCACGTCGCCCATCTGCCGCAGTCGCAGTGGTCGACGCCGAGCCTGTTCTACCAGGCCGCGCCGGCCAACTACTACTCCCGGTTCTGGCACGACCGCGCCATCAACCGGCTCGCGTACGGCTTCCCGTATGACGACTTCGCCAACCAGTCATCGTTCATCTCGCACGGCAACCCACAGTTCCTGCTGGTGGCGGTCGGCTGGTGAACCGACCCAGCCGATCGAGTTCCTCGAGGAACAGTCGGGTCAGCCGTTCGCGTCGGGCGTCCGCATCTCCTCCGACCATGCCCCGGCTGGGCATCTCGACCAGCATGAGCAGATACAGGTGCAGGCGATAAAGAGCGAGCCGGTGCCGGGCCGACGGGTCGAACACGACCGGCGCTCCGCTCGCCGCCGCATAGCCCTGGATGAACGGATGATCGGGCTCGTCTTCGATGCGGCGCATGATGACGGGCGACACGAAGTCCATCAGCTCGTCGCCGAAGAGGAAACGCTCGCCATCGACGAGCCCGGTAACGCTCGCCCGGCCGTCGCCGTCGGGCGCAACCAGGACGTTGCCGTCCCACAGGTCGAAGTGGAGCAGCGCCGGACGCCGTACGGATGTCAGAACGCCAGCGCCCCGGTCGAGCTCAGCCCGCACGCGAGACGGCGGGCAGGGAAGCTCGACGCGCCATGCCGCCGCGTCGTGGAGCAGGCTCTCCACAATGGCCGAGAACGCGTCGAGCCAGCTTGTCCCCTGTGGACGGTCTCCGGTGTAGCCGTACCGTTCGCCCGTGAGCCGATGGATGGCGGCGACGGCGGCACCCAGGTCGCGCCGTGCGGGCGCGTCGTCGAGTCCTGGATGCTGTTTTGCCAGCTCGGGCAGCGGTGTGCCGGGCAGCCACGTCGTGACCAGCCACTCGCCGGCAACGGGTCCGCCTTCGCCGTACCGCAGCACCCGGGGCACCGGCACCGGCTCCGCGCTCACCTCGAGCCGCTGGAGGTACTCGGCTTCGGCGCGGATCATGGCGGACTCGTAGCCGAGCAGCGGCACGTCCGGATGGGGCCCCACCTTGACCACGACCGCGCTGCCCGCGGCGAGGTTGGCCCGCCACACCGAGGCGAACCCGCCGCCGGCCAGCTCCGTGCAGGACGCGACGGGCACGCCGAGGGCCGAACGCACAAGCGCGGTGACGACCTCGGGATGCAAGGCCTGCTGGGTCGGGCTCGTCATCCGTCCAGTAGTAGGCCACGATGCCGTCGCCGGCAACCGGTGCGGCCCGTGCTGGAAAGCGACCCTGGATCGATATCAATGGTTGTGTCGACGGGCCGGGCGTGGTTCCCTGAGATCGGGAGGGCACCCCACGGCGGAAGGAAACCCCATGACCGCTGCAGGCACGCGTCCTCGTCGCGCCGCCCTTCTCACGCTGGTCCTGGTGGCGAGCACGGCCGGGGTTCTCCTCGTCGCCTCGCCTAGCCAGGCCGCGACCACGATCACCATCAACGGCACGGGTGCCGGCCGGACGTTCGACGGCATCGGCGCGATCAGCGGTGGCGGAGGCAACTCGCGGCTGCTGATCGACTATCCCGACGCGCAGCGCAGCCAGATCCTCGACTACCTGTTCCGGCCGAACTACGGTGCGGCTTTGCAGATCCTCAAGGTCGAGGTTGGTGGCGACACGAACTCGACCTCGGGCGCCGAGCCGAGCCACCGGCACACCGCGAGCGACCTGAACTGCGGTCGCGGGTACGAGTGGTGGCTGATGGAGCAGGCCAAGGCGCGCAATCCGAACATCAAGCTGGCGGCGCTCTCGTGGGGTGCGCCCGGCTGGATCGGCAACGGCAACTTCTGGTCGACCGATATGATCAACTATCTGATCGCGTGGCTCACGTGCGCCCGGGACAGCCACGGCCTCACGATCGACTATCTCGGTGGGTGGAACGAGCGCAGCTTCAACCGCCAGTGGTACATCAACCTCAACACGGCGCTGGACTCGGCCGGCTTCGGCAACGTGAGAATCGTGGCGGACGACACGAGCTTCGCGATCGCCGACACCCTGGTCAACGACGCGACGTTCCGGGCGGCGGTCGACGTGATCGGCTCCCATTACGTATGCGGCTATCGCAGTTCCCAGACCAACTGTCCAAGTTCGACAAACGCGCTCAACACAGGGAAGGTCCTGTGGGCGAGTGAGAATGGCTCGGACGACTACAACGCCGGTGCCGTGGCCCTCGCCCGTGGCATCAACCGCGGCTACATCGACGGCCGGATGACGGGGTACCTCAACTGGCCGGTGATCGCCGCGCTCTACCCGAACCTGCCGTTCCCGACGATGGGCATGGCGGTGGCGGCCCAACCGTGGTCGGGCGCGTACTCGGTCGGACGCAACGCCTGGGTGATGGCGCACACGACGCAGTTCACGGCCCCGGGCTGGCGCTACATCGACGGCGCGTCGGGCTACCTGGGTGGCAGCAGGTCCAACGGCAGCTACGTGACCATGCGCTCGCCGACAACGGGTGACTGGTCGACGATCATCGAGACGATGGACGCCACAGCGGCGCAGTCGTTCACCGCGACCGTCACGGGTGGACTGTCCACAGGAGTGGTTCGCGTGTGGCAGACGAGGGTGACGTCCACGTCGGCGAGCGAGACCTTCGTGCACCCGACCGACATCACGCCGTCGGGCGGCACGTTCACGTTGAACCTGCAACCGGGTTTCGTCTACACGCTGACCACGACGACGGGGCAGGGCAAGGGCACCGCGTCGGGTCCTTCGCCGTCGGCCCTGGCACTGCCCCTTGTGGACAATTACGAGGCGTACGCCCTTGGCCGGGAGGCTCGCTATGTGTCCGATCAGCAGGGCTCGTTCGAGACGGTCACCTGCGGAGGAGGACGGGCCGGCCGATGCCTGCGCCAGATGTCGCCGCGGGCACCGATCACGTGGAACCCGCTGACCGATCCGTACACATTGGTGGGTGACACCACGTGGAGCAACTACCGGGTGGCGACCGACGTGCTGATGGAGCAGACCGGCTTCGTGCAGCTGATCGGCCGCGCGACGTGGCAACGCTGGTTCTCGCCGGCGGGGCTCGACGCGTACTATCTGCGCCTGTCCAACACCGGCGCGTGGTCGTTGCTCCGTAACGACACCAACAACGTGCTGACGACGTTGCGCAGCGGCACGGTGGCCGCACCCGGTACAGGCACCTGGCACACGCTGGCGCTGACGTTCTCGGGCAGCACGATCACCGCGCAGATCGACGCGACGACCGTGGCGACGCTGACGGACACGGTGTGGAGCGTCGGGCAGGTCGGCTTCGGCACGAGCCAGACGCAGACGGCCCAGTTCGACAACCTGAGTGTCACCGCCGTGGCCGGTCCGCCACCACCGGTAAGCGGCGCGCTGGTCGGCGTCGGCTCGAACCGGTGCCTCGATGTGCCCAACCAGAGCCAGACCAACGGCGTGCAGCTCGTGATCTGGGACTGCAACGGCGGCGCCAACCAGCAGTGGACGCAGCTGTCCAACGGGGCGTTCCAGGTCTACGGCACCAAGTGCCTCGACGTGCGCGGCCAGGGTACGGCGCCGGGCACCATCGTCGACATCTGGGACTGCAACGGCGGCGCCAACCAGCGGTGGACCTTCAACGCCGACGGCACGATCGTGGGCGTCCAGTCGGGGCTGTGCCTCGACGTCACGGGCGCCGCGACCGGCAACGGCGCGCTGATCGAGATCTGGACCTGCAACGGAGGAAACAACCAGAGGTGGTTCCGTCGCTAGCCAAGCGCACGCCGCCGCCCTCCGCTCCGGCCGAGGGCGGCGGCGACGCCGGCCGAGCGCGGCGTGAGGGTTACGGCAGTTCGATCGAGTCGGTGCACCACGAGGTGTGGATGGTGTCGTAGCGCGGACTCTCACACAGGCGGAATTCGGTGATGTAGTCGCCGGGGTCTGTCGTATGAGCATAGTCGCCCAGCACGCATCCATTCATGTCCCACAGGGGCCTCCAGTCGGCGTGGCCTGTGATCTTGTAGTCGACCCTCGCCACGAGCAGCGCTCCGTTGCACTCGCCGTCGTGGACGACGATCGTGCGGTGCGTCGCCCGGACGATCCCTCGATTGGGACCGTGCGACAGGCTGGTGTCGAACGTGCTTGGGCTGCTCGCGCCCGCGGGACTCACCATGACCAGCAGTACCGCCAGGCCGGCCGCGAATGCGACCAACACTCGCTTCATCGCGCTTCTCCTATCGGGTAACGATTGTTGAGCAAAGTGGACGGATTCCCGACTTGCCACGGCTTGTCGCGGACCCACGGGGAGTGGCTCGTGCCCGGCATGTGGGTTGGCACCGCAGTGCAATAATCGGCCGTGCCACGAGGCCCCGAACCCCCCTTCGACGGTGGTCGAAAGGGGCATCGGCCTTGCTCTGCTACACCACCCTCGCCGCCGGGCCAAACGGCACGAGGTTCGGGATCTTGCTAGGCGCGATGACTGCCGACGCCTGGCACAGGGGGTTCGCGGCGTTCGCGACCGATGGCGCCGTGTGCCGGCCTCGCGGTCGGGCCTCGTCTGGGTAAGCTTGGGCGCGCCGGGGCGGTAGCTCAGCAGGTTAGAGCAGGGGACTCATAATCCCTCGGTCGCGGGTTCGAGTCCCGCCCGCCCCACAGACGAGTACCCCAACGCGGGGCAGCCGAGTACCCGCGTGGTCGGCCGAAGCACTGCGCGGGATCGGGTCGGCCGCTCGATGCGCAAGCCGCCGAGGCCGCTGCCGGGCAGTTGCGGCCGGTCGGTGCGTGGGGTTCTCGGAGGCACACGGTGCCGGTACATTTCCGGCGTGCTCGTTTGCATCCATCTTTGCGTGGTCCGATGATTGCCGCGCGGGATCGGCTCGCCAGCCTGCTCAACGAACTGACGCCTGTTGGATCGTTCAGTGCGCGCCGCACCGCGAAGCCAGATGACCTGCTGCTGGAGGTACGCGGGGTCGGGCCAGTCGTGGTGCCGGTCTCGGCGGGCCAGGCGGCGCAGCTGTGCGGCTTGGCGCGGCCGGCACGGTTTGGTCGCGGCGAGCAGACATTGCTCGACCCGGGCGTCCGGGACACGTTCCAGGTTCCAAAGTCGCGCACCAAGATTGACAAGCGGCGGTGGGGCCGGACGTTGGGGGCGGGTTCAGCACCGTCGCCCGGGCCGCGCTGGAGGCGGCTCAGGCCGCGGGCGAGCCACTCGCCGCGGCTGCGGCCTACCGCGCGCTCGGCCACGTTCAGGTCTGCACGGCGCAGTCGGCCGAAGCGCTGGAGAGCCTGGGCGCCGCACTGTCGTGTTCGAGGCGGGCCGGTTGGCGGCCCGGCGAGGCCATGATGCTTGCTTTGCTCGGCGTCGTACACGTCAATGTCGGCAACCTCACCGTAGCGACCAAGTACCTGAGTGCCGCCCTCGAGCTGCGCCACGATCTGGGCTCCGAGGCGGGCGAGGCGAACTGCCACGACAATCTCGCTGAGGCGTACGCGCAGATGGGACTGCTGAAGCTTGCCACCACGCACTATCGCATGGCGCTGGAGCGGTATCGCCGTGTCCGCACCGACAGCGGCGAGGCGCACGCGCTGACCGGGTTGGCCGGCGTGTGCCAGCGCCTCGGCAGGACCGGCGCCGCCGACCAGCACCTCGCCATCGCGGTAACCCTGTACCGCCGGGTCGGCAATCTGGCCGGGCTGGCGCTGGCGCTGGGTGCACGAGCCGAGCTGTACCGCGGCACCGGGCGGCTGGACGAGGCGGTCGCTTCTGCCCGCGAGGCGCTGGACATTGTCACCTGTACCGGCGACAGAGCCACCGAGGCGGCCACCATGCGCAGCCTCGCCGCGGCGGAACACAGCGCGGGCCGGCACCTGGCCGCGGGCCGGAGCTACCGCCTGGCGCTTGACCTCGCCTCCGCCGCGAAGGCCCCGTACGTCAGCACCTGTCGCAGGCGGCGAGTATCGCTACCAAGCACGGGTACCACCTGGTTACCCGCCGCCTCCCGGCTGTCGGCCCATCTCCTGCACGTCCGCGCCGAGCACCTCGGTGATCCGGCTGGGGGCGATCAGGACAATTCTCCGCCCGGGGCCTCGCCGATCGGGCCGGGTGCCATCTCTTCACCGCCTCCGAACAGCACGTCGTAGATCCAGCCGCCGATTCGGTCACTCCACTGGTCGGGGCGGGTGAACGCCTCGTAGATCTCCCCGTAGTCCGGGTCGGCGACCCGGGACACCGTGTGCAGGGCAGATTGCGCCCACTCGGGTGTTCTGCCCTTCTCGGCGACAAAGGTGTAGCCGTACGTGTAGGAGGCGCCGGCGCCGGGCGCACCGACGGTCACCCCGGGCAGGATCGAGATCGTCCCGCTGTACGTCTGGTCCTCATTGAGGCTCGCGCACACGGTGACGGCCGCGCCCCCGATGCCGCCTGCTCCGCCGCCGAAGCACACGCCGTATTGGCTGACATCCTCGATGTTCTGGGCGTTGGTGATCATGCCTTCCATCGACAGGCCGGTGTTCTCGAACGTGTTGCTGGCGAGGGTGACGATCTGGCCGTAGTTCTCCTTCGTTACCAGGTAACAACCCTCCACCGACCCGACCAGACTGAGCGCCGCCTGGCCGCACACGCCGACGCCGATGTCCTTCTTGCCACTCTTCAAGTCCCGGTACGCCTGCCTGATCTCCGCGAGGACGGACTCGTCGAGCTGAGGCTCCCCCTGCTGTACCCTGCCGGTGCCGCTGCTCTGCCTCGGCCTGGTGGTCTGCTTGACGCAGTTGAGGGTGGCGCAATAGCTGGGGGCGACTGCGGGCTTCGTGGTGTCGGAGGAGCCGCCACCACCGCCGAGGTCCGCGAGGTGGCCGTCCCACTCGACATAGCTGATCGGGTTGCCGCCGGCGAGGGCGTACCGGTTGTTGGTGAGCGGGTCCATGGACAGGCCGAGGTTGGCCAGGGCGCCGTGGAACAGATCCTGGTTGAGGAAACGCGAGGTGTCCGGGCCGAACCGCCGGGCCCCCATGTCGATGGTCTTGGATCCGGTGTCGAAGCGCTTGGCGCTGTAGCGGAATGGGTTGAACGGGGTGGTGGTGTCGGTGTCGCCCTTGGTGAGATCGGTGTCGGCTTCGCCGTAGGCGCGATATCCATAGCTGGCCTTCGTGTTGCCGCTGGGGTCCAGTAGCTGTGACGTCGAACCGTGGGTGTCGTAGCCGTAGGTGTAGGTCGTCGGCGCCTGCGCGACGCCACCGCTATACGGCGTGTTCGTCATGGCCAGCCGGCGGCCGGCCTGGTCATAGCTGTAGTCCTTGGCGACCAGAGTCCCGGTGGAGTTGGTCTGCACTTCCCGGGTCTGCTGCGAGGTCAGGCCGAGATAGCTGAACGTGGTGGTGCGCGGGTCGGTGGGGAACCCGGGATGTGTCTCGGTCTGGCTTACCACGCGGTCGAGCGCGTCGTGGGTGTACTCGCCGCTGTCGGTCTTCGTACCGGCGCTGAACGCGCGGTACGTGCTGAGCCGGTCGAGGTAGTCGTAGCTGTAGTCGGCCAGCAGCGTGCTCGCGGGCTGCTGGGGCGGCGCGCAGTCGGCGGACGTTCCGGAGCTGGTGGTGACGCAGGCGAGCCGGCCGACCTCGTCGTACCAGTAATTGGCCGTGGCGCCACCGGCGGTGACCTGTTGGAGCTGGTTGCCGGTGTAGGTGTAGGTCTTCGTGGTGGTGCTGTTGACCGCCTCGGTGAGTATGTTGCCGGCGCCGTCGAGGGTGTACGCCGTGGTCCTGCCGTGGCCGTCGTTGGTGCTGACGAGCCGGTCGCGAGGGTCGAAGGTGTAGGTGGCCGTGCACGTGCCGGGGTAGCAGGGTGAGCTGACGCCACCGCCGGCACGAAGACTGAACACGTCCTTGGTGCGGTTGCCGTTGACGAAGATCCCGGTCGGGTCGAGGTAGTCGACGGCGTGCGACTCGGTCAGCGTGCCGGCGCCATTGGTGGTACGCAGGGTCTTGAGCAGGCCGTTGGCGAAGTAGGCCCAGGTCGTGGTCTGCTTGGCGGTCCAGGTGCCGGCGCCGTTGTTCTGTTCGACGCGCCGCAGGGTCTGCCGGCCGGTCGGGTCGAAGTTGTTGGTGATGCGCTGATCGTCGGCGGCACCACTGCCGGTCCCGAGGTCGAGCTGCGTGGTGATCCAGTCGGCCTGGTCGTAGTCGGTGTGTTGCTTGCGGCCGGCCTGCGTGACGGTGCCGCCGGGCGCGGTCTCCTTACCGTTCTGTTCCACGTCGGTGATGTTGCCGTTGGCGTCGTAAGCGAAGGTGCTGAACGTCCAGGCGGTGTCGTTCTGCTTCTTGTGGTCGGCGCGTAGCAGCCGGTCCAGGTCGTCGTACGCGTTGCGCAGGTCGACGAAGGTCTCCGCCGGTGTGGTCAGACCGCTCGCGTCGCGGCTGCTCACCAGCTGGTTGTGGGCGTTGTAGATGTACGTGACGGGTTGCCCTTGCTGGTCGGTGCGCTCGCGCAGCAGCCCGTCGTCGAAGTACACCCACCGGATCTGCTTGGTGGCGTCGAGATTGCCGTTGCGGTTCTCCGGGATACGCAGCGTCTGCTGGCCACGCGCGTTGTAGTCGAAGTGGACCTTCGGGTTGGCCGGGTCGGTGCTGGCCGCGATCCACGCCGGGTCGAAGTACTCGACCGTGGTCCTCGCGGTGGCCGGCACGGTGGCGAGGCTGGCCTGGGTGACCGGCAGCGTGGCGACGGTCAGGTTGCCGTTGAAGTCGAACGCCCGGTGGACGTAGTACTGCGTCGGGTGCGTGCTGTCGACGGGTAGGTCGACCCTGGTCCGCCGGTTGAGGGCGTCGTAGGTGTACCTGGTGACGTACGCGGTGAACGTGGTCTTGTCCGCCGAGGCGTCGTACGCGCGAGGGCTGACCTGCCGCGTGGTGTTGCTGTTCTCGTCGTACTCGAGAAGGGTGACCGTGTTGCGTGGACTCGTGCCCGCCACGAACCCCTGGTCGATGCGGATCGGCCGGTTCAGCACGTCGTACTTCACGGTGGTGGGGTTGCCGTTGGCGTCGGTGAGGGCGGTGCGGTTGCCGTTGGCGTCGTAGCCGAGCGTCGTGTTGTGGTTCAGCGGGTCGGAGACGCTGGTCGCCCGGTGCGCGAGGTCGTAGGAGTAGACGGTGGTGAACGGTGTGGTGTGTGAGGCCGGGCAGGCGACCGATGCGAGCGCGGCCTTCGGCGCGGTCGAGGACACCAGGTTGCCGACGTTGTCGTAACAGGCATGCTCGGTCAGCGCCTCGACACTGCTGTCGGGTTGGACGTGGTAGCGCGTGGTCCGGACGACCCGGTCGATCGCGTCGTAGGTGTAGTTGATCGTCCGGGTGTTGTTCAGCGTGCCGTCCTTCACGCCGAGCGGCAGCGTCACGGTCGTCACGCGGCCCGCGACGTCGTATGTGTATCGGGTCCGCTCGCCGGCCGGGTCGGCGGTCGTGTCCGGCCCGGTCACGACCAGGGGCCGGTCCATTGCGTCGTACGTAGCGGAGGTCGTCGGGCCGGTGGCGGAGTCCTGCGCACCGAAATGCGGGTCGATCGCCTTGACCACGTTGTTGTTGGCGTCAAACAAGGTGTCGGTCCAGATCAGCTCGCCGCGCTGGCGGCTGGTCGACTTCGGCGTGGACTGCCGGCCCATCCGGTTGAACGAGTCGTAGTCGAACGTGGAGCGGTAATGCCTCGGGTCGCCGCCGGTGAAGCTCGCGTGGTTGGCGTCCTGCACCCACAGCAGCCGCCCGCCGGCGTCGAACTGCACCCGTACCGGATGCGTCGGCGCGGTCGGGTTGTCGGTCGCGTCGACCACGGTCGTGGGGAACCCGTTGGCGTCGTAGGTGGTGAACCGGGTGACGTTGCCCTTGAAGTCGGCGCTGGTGGCCACCGTGCCGTCGGCGTTGTAGGTGTAGCGGGCGGGCTTGGTCGGATACAGCGGCTCGGTGACCGTGGTCACGTTGCCGGCCGGGTCGTAGCCGAAGCTCCACCTGTCAGCGCTGGCGGCGGCCA
>Ga0209382_10005454_pt1 | contig 16580 bp, 16 predicted proteins | sample SoiMetdeltSBSDD5_FD_187599 | JGI IMG/M metagenome (GOLD analysis project Ga0209382, IMG submission 187599) | Bulk soil microbial communities from a Populus tree surrounding site in Tennessee, USA - Soil MetaG P. deltoides SBSDD5 (SPAdes) (version 2) | ecosystem: Environmental > Terrestrial >...
CGTCGCGACGCCGTGCCGATGCCACCCTTGAACCCGTGGCATATCATCCCGGTGCCGCCACCGACATTTCCCTCCGGCACCGGACCGCCTTTGGCGCCATCGAGTGCGCCGATCACGTGTTCCGGTCGCACGTGGAAGCCGTTGATGTCGCTGAGCCCGCCATCATAGGTCTCTGCCACAACCGGCAGTCCCCATGGCTGCATTCCGGGCTTGCCGACTTGCCACTGCAGAATCGCGTCCCGCACGACGCCCACGCTGTGCGTGTTCGTGATCGCGATCGGGCCCTCGAGCACGCCCGACTCCTGTAACCAGGTGGTGCCCGTCATCTCCCCGTTTCCGTTCAGCGTGAACCACGCGCCGAACACCGGATCGGGATTCGCCTTACCTCTCGGGTGGATGACTGTCACGCCGGTGCGGACCGGCCCCTTCCCGACAACGAGCTTGCCGCTGCCGGAGATGAGCGTCGTATGTCCGACCTCGACGCCCGCAACGTCGGTGATCGCATCGAGCGCGCCCGGTGTACCGCCGATCGGGAACCCAAGATCGCGCACCCTCGGCTTCGCGGGCGCAGACGCGACCTGGGCCTCCACCGCGGCCGTCGCTAGTACGACGGAAATCGAGCCCGCAAGAACGAGCGCCAGCGCACCGCGCCCCGCTAGCCGCCTGTGTCTTCGTAACATGTGCATGGGCGTGCTTCCTCGGTTGCCGTCAGACTTCGCGACCGCACCCACTCCGAGACCTCTCCCTAGGGAGCGGCTCGGATGGCGCTCCCCAACGTTTCGATCAACGTGTCGATCTGTCGCGGTTCGATGATGAGCGGGGGCGAGAGCGCGATGATGTCGCCGGTGACGCGGGTGAGAAGGCCACGCTTGAAGCAGTCGACGAAGACGTCGTACGCGCGACTCCCTGGCGCTCCCGCGCGCGGCTCGAGCTCGATGCCGCCGACGAGCCCGAGGTTCCTGATGTCGATGACGTTGGGCAAGCCACGCAGCGAATGCAGGGCGTCCGCCCAGTACGGCGCGAGCGACGCTGCACGCTCGAACAGTCCTTCACTCTGATAGAGCTCGAGGGTCGCGAGGCCCGCCGCGGCCGCCAAGGGATGCCCTGAGTAGGTGTAGCCATGGAAAAGCTCGATCCCCGACGGCGTCGAATTCACGACGGTGTCGTAGATGCCGCGGCGTACGAACACGGCACCCATCGGCACCGCGGCGTTAGTCAAGCCTTTCGCCACCGTCATCAGGTCTGGCAAGACGCCGAAGTAGTCCGCCGCGAAGGGAGTCCCGAGTCGCCCGAACCCGGTGATCACCTCATCGAAGATCAGCAGAATCCCGTGTCGGTCGCAGATCTCGCGCAGCCGCGTTAGGTATCCCTTCGGCGGAATGAGCACCCCTGTCGACCCCGCCATGGGTTCCACGATGACCGCGGCAATGGTCTCGGCTCCCCGTTCCCGCACGATACGTTCGAGGTCGTCGGCCAGCTCGACACCGTTCGCCGGCTCCCCGCGCGAGAAGGCGTTGCGCGCAAGGTCGTGGGTGTGCGGAAGGTGATCGACGAGAGGCAGGAGCTGCGCGGCATACGCCCGCCGATTCGTCTCGATGCCACCGACTGAGATCCCGCCGAACCCGACGCCGTGATACCCGCGCAGCCGCCCCACGAATCGCACGCGCTGCGGCTCACCGCGCGCCTGGAAGTACGCGAGCGCAATCTTGAGCGCCGAATCCACGGCTTCGGATCCGGAGTTCGCGAAGAACACGTGGTCGAGATCGCCCGGCAGCATGGTGACCACGCGCTCCGCGAGCGCGAAGCTGTACGGATGCCCCATCTGAAAGCCAGGCGCGAAGTCGAGCGTGGCTGCGGCCTCCTGGACGGCGCGAACGATCGGCTCCCGACAATGACCCGCGTTCACGCACCACAGCCCCGCCGTTCCGTCGAGCACCTGTCGGCCGTCGACGGAGGTGTAGTACATCCCGCTCGCGGATGCGAGCAGGCGCGGTGCGCGCTTGAACGCGCGGTTCGCCGTGAACGGCATCCACAGTTGCTCGAGCGACAGCTCCGACGAAAGAGCGCTTGCGAGCGTGGCAGTCTCAGTCATGAATCGTTGATCCTCACGTTGACCTGCACGTTGGCGCCACGCGGCCCATCATTACTCCGGGCCATCGCCGGCGCCGAGTACGGGATTCCCTTCCGCCTCGCGTTCTTCCGCAAGCTCTTCGTCGCGCTCCGCCGCGGCAATCGCATCCCGCTCGGCCTTGTAACGCTCCCACCATTCGCGCGTGATCTCGCCGGCCAATTCACGGTTGCCGAGTCCGAACGACAGCGCGAGTGCGAGCGCGACGGCACCGAAAAGGATCGCGAACGCGGTGACGACGATCTCGTTCGCAATGCCGAGCTGCTGCAGCGCCATGAAGATGGCGAGGACGATGACTCCCCAGCGTCCGACGCGTGCCAGCGTCGGCCCACCTTGAATCCCACCGGCCGACGCGAGGATCAATCCGCCGACGAACCGTCCGAGTACGATCCCCACGATGAGCAGCACGATCGCCGCCATCATGCTGGGGATGTAGCCGACCAGCTCAGAGAAGACGTCGGCCAGGGTTTCCATGCCGAGCGCGTTCGCGGCGATCATGATTACCACGAACATCACGAACCAGAAGATGAGGTTCGCGATCACGCGCGACGGGTTGAGGTGCGACCCCGATCGTTCGACCGCCTGCATGACGCCGCCGCGCTCGAGCAGATAGTTGAGTCGCAGTCGGCGGAGCAGCCGCTCGGTCCCCCGCTCGATGAGCTTCGCCAGGAGATACCCGGCGAAGAGAATGATCAGCGCCCCGAATAGCGCGGGCACGAATTCGGCGAACTGGGCGAAGCTGCTCTGCAGTCGCTCCAGGAAGGTCATGCGATGACTCCGGGTCGCTCGCGCACGGCGCGCGGGAGTACGGAAGGCGAGATCACGGGGACTGGCGTTAGTTACGGGTACCGCGCTTCACATCGAAGATGGCGCTTCGATGGCATTTCGGGCAGATGAGCCACTCGCGACGCCGGGCGTAGCCGAGTCCGAAGGACCCGCCGCCGATCGTGCGAGCCGAGAGGGGTACGCGACACCGCGGGCATTCGGGCGCCTGTCCGCCGGCCACCGCGGCGCGAATCGAGCGCTGCTCATCGTTCGTGAACTGTGCCGCATCACGAGTCATGCGGCGCCCACCTCGAGTACCACTTTCCCGAACTGCTCCCCCGACTGGAGCCGTGCAAACGCGTCGCGCCCCTCGCGCAGTGGATACACGGAGTCCACCGGTGGAACGAGCTTCCCGGCACGCAGTTCTGTGACGATCGACGCGAACTCCGCATCGCTTCCCATGGTGGACCCCATGATGGTCCACTGATTCCAGAAAAGGCGACGCACATCCGTCTGCACGTGAGGGCCCGACGTTCCCCCGCACGTAACGAGTCGGCCGCGCTTGCCGAGCGCGCCAAGGGAGGCGTTCCACGTGGCTTCGCCCACGCAATCGATGACGACGTCGACGCCACGCTTTCCGGTGCGGGACCGAATCTCCCGGCCGACATCGACCTCGCGGTGGTTCAGCGTCTCGTCCGCACCGAGCGACCGCGCACGCTCGAGCTTCGCGTTGCTTCCCGACGTGACCCACGCGCGCGCACCGAACAGCTTCGTGATCTGGAGCGCCGCGAGTGCAACCCCACCGCCGATGCCCTGGATGAGCACCTGATCATCCGGGCCCACCCGGGCACGCGAGACAACCATCCGCCACGCGGTGAGTGTGGCGAGCGGGAACGCCGCCGCGGTGGTAAGACTGATGTGGTCGGGAATCGCGAGCACGTTGGCCGATGGTACGACCACGAACTCCGCCATTACTCCTGCTCGGTGCTCCCCCAGGATCCGGTACTCGAGGCAAAGCGGGTTATCCCCGGTGCGGCAGTACGCACAGGTGCGATCGCTCACACCCGGGTTCACCACAACATGATCTCCGACGTGAACCGATGTCACCGCCGGGCCCACGGCGTCGACGATGCCCGCACAGTCCGACCCGAGAATCCATCCCGGCGCGATCGTCACACCGGGAACGCCGCGCACGACCCAGAGATCGAGATGATTCAATGCAGCCGCGCGCACCCGCACCCGCACCTCATCGGGCGCCACGAGCTCTGGAATGGGAAAGTCCTCTCGATACTTCAGCTGGTCCAACTCGCCGTGAGCGTCGATCGTTAGCGCTCGCACGCGTTTCCTCGGCGGTTATATTCCGCGACACAATGGGCGCGAGGCCCGCGCGTGCGCGCCGCGCGCCGCGATGCACTCGTAAACGCGTGCGGCCATCGCGCGCGGCTGACGAAACCGCTCCACTGGATTCGCGGAATGATATCGATCAAGGTCCCGCCTCTCGGAGAATCCATCGTCGAAGCGACGATCGCGCGCTGGCTCAAGAAGGAGGGGGACGCTGTCGCGGCGGGCGACACACTGGTCGAGTTGGAGACGGATAAAGTTACCGTCGAGGTGCCTGCACTCAAAGGCGGTGTGCTGGCGCGCCAGGTGAAGCACGAGGGCGACGTGGTCGCCGTCGACGACGTGCTTGGTGAGATCGACGAGACCGCGGCCGCCGCTGCAGCTTCGGCTCCGGCTCAAGCGTCAAGTGCCGCAACCCAGGAGCGCGGAGCCACACCGGTTGCTGTGGGATCGGCTGAACAACGGTCCGCCGTCAGCGCACCCCGCAGCGCCGATCGAGACGGCGGAGAGCCACGAGCGTCGCCGGCGGCGCGTCGCGTCGCCGCAGAAGAGGGCGTCGATCTCGCAGCCGTTACGGGTACCGGGCGCGGCGGCGTGGTGAGCAAACCGGATGTCATCGAGCAGAAGGCAGGAGCGCAGCGACCAGCGAGTGCCGCGCCGCCACCTCCAGCGACGCCGTCGACGAGCACTACGCCCCCACGACCCGCTCCGGCGGCGCAGCCTTCCGCCCCCGCCGGCGCGCGTGAGACGCGCGAGAAGATGTCGACGCGGCGTAAGCGGATTGCCGAGCACTTGCTCGAGGCGCAGCACGCGACGGCGCATCTCACGACGTTCAACGAAATCGACATGTCCGCCGTGAGCTCGCTTCGCGAACGGCACAAGGAGCGCATTGAGAAGCAGCGTGGCGTGAAGCTGAGCTTCATGCCGTTCTTCGTGAAGGCGGCGTGTCAGGCGCTGCAGGCATATCCGGTCGTGAACGCCCAGATCGACGGCGACTCGATCGTATACAAGCATTACGTGAACATGGGGATCGCCGTCGCCTCGGACGCCGGGCTCGTGGTGCCAAACATCAAGGACGCCGATCGCAAGGGCATGATCGAGGTGTCCAACGACATCGCGTCGCTCGCAAAGCGCGCGCGGGATGGGAAGCTCGCGATGGATGATCTGACGGGCGGCACGTTCACGATCACGAACGGCGGCGTGTTCGGATCGCTCGTCTCCACACCGATCATCAATTATCCACAGGTCGCGATCCTCGGTCTGCACAAGATCCAGGACCGACCCGTCGCGATCGATGGCCGCGTCGAGATTCGCCCGATGATGTACGTTGCGCTCTCGTACGATCACCGCATCATCGACGGGCAGCAGGCGGTCCTGTTCCTCGTGCGCATCAAGGAGCTCATGGAAGATCCTGCGACGATGTTGATCGACTGACATCCGATCGGCCCACGATCACGAACGGGGCGCGGCGCTCTCTCGAGAGAGCGCCGCGCCCCGATCGCTTTCACCACGGTCTTTGGGGATTCTGCTCGCGTCTTGTTTCGAAACTGTCAGTTTCGCGTAAATGGCAAACCCTTTTCGAACTCTAAGCATCCAATAGCCAAGAATTCGAAAGACAGGCGCGCGTCGCAGCAGCGACTGTCTGGGCGGCCTCGACCGGCTCGACGCACACGCTAGCCGAGCGCCGACACTTTTCGACAGGACGCCCGTAGTGAGCGGTGACAGGAGCAACAAGATGGGCAACTCATCAACGTCGTTCGCGTTTACCCCGATTCCGCCCGCGCGCGGAGCCTTCAGGCCGCCGATCATGGCGGCACTGTCGGGGATGTGGCGAGGCCAGCTCATGGCGGCAGACGAGGATGTAAGCGTTCCGTTCACGCTGATCCGCGATGCGTCGATCGACGCCTCCGTCGTTGGTCGTTTCCTCTTCTTCATGACGAAGGACGTTCCGCCGACCGGCGTGAAGCTGCTCGAAGCGAGTCAGAGCACTTTCGTCGCGCTGATCGGGCCGTACTTCGATCCACGCGAGGATGCCGATGTCGTGACGGTCTTCGAGGGTCGGCGCGACGACACTAAGATCTCCGGGAAGTTCAACACGAAGCTGGTTCGCGGTTATCGTCAGGTGCGCGCGGGACGGTTCGTCGCCATCCGCGCGGAGGCCGGGTCGACGGTCTGAGCGCTGTCTCCAGCGCTCGGGTCCGGTCCGCGCGGATTCATAATCGAGGCGGGGTTCGCGCGTGAGGCCAACGCATTCGCCTCGGCCGTGATACTGATGTTGGCTCCCTGAGGGGGGAGCGGCGGGTATGGTCGCCTTCGGTGGCCGTACCCGCTACTTTTTTTTCATTCCCCCCGGTTCCTGAGAGTGCATGGCAACAACGAGTGATACGGCCGACGTCGTCGTCATCGGCGGCGGCCCCGGCGGTTATGTCGCCGCGATCCGCGCGGCTCAGCTCGGCCTGAAGACCGTCTGCGTCGAGATGGACAAGACGCTTGGCGGGACATGCGTCAACGTCGGCTGCATTCCGTCGAAGGCTCTGCTCCAATCCTCCGAGCATTACGAGTTCGCCCGGCTGCACGCGCGGGAACACGGATTTGGGTTCGACAACCTGTCGCTCGACCTCGAGACCATGATGCGACGGAAACTCGACGTCGTCAGCGCGAATACGCGTGGCGTCGAGTTCCTCTTCAAGAAAAACAAGGTCACCTGGGCGAAGGGGCGCGGTACGCTGCGGCCCGGGAACGTCGTCGACGTCGTGGCGAACGACGGCGAGAACGCGACCTACCAGGCGAAGAACGTCATCATCGCGACCGGCTCGGTCCCAATCGAGCTTCCGTTCCTTCGCTTCGACGAGCGACGGGTCCTTTCGAACATCGGCGCCTTGTCGATCCCGGAGATCCCGAAACACCTCGTCGTCATCGGCGGTGGCGTGATCGGCCTAGAGCTCGGCTCGGTATGGCGACGGCTCGGCGCGAAGGTCACGGTGGTCGAGCTCATGCCGACCATCCTGCCCGGCATGGACGGCGATGTCGTGAAGGAAGCCGACAAGACCTTCCGCAAGCAGGGGCTCGACATTCGCGCTGGCACGAAGGTCACGGGAGCCACAGCGGAAGACTCCCGCGTCCTCGTGCAAACCGAGAAGGACGGCGCGACGGAAACCCTCGATGCTGACTACGTGTTGGTCTCGGTCGGCCGGCGACCCGCGCTCACCGGCGTCGACGCGGCAGCGCTGGGACTCGCGGTCGGGAAGCGCGGCGAGGTCGTCGTCGATCACGCGATGCGCACGAACTTGCCGAACGTGTACGCGATTGGCGATGTCGTCGGCGGCAAGCTCCTCGCTCACAAGGCCGAAGAAGAAGGCGTGATCGCGGCCGAGGTCATCGCGGGCAAGCCTTCGGAGATGCACTACCGCTCGATGCCGTCCATTGTTTACACGTGGCCTGAGATCGCCAGCGTTGGACTCGCCGAGCACGAGGTGAAGGAGGCCGGCCGCGAGTACAAGGTGGGGAAGTTTCCGTTCTCCGCCAACGGACGCGCTCGCACCCTGGGCGAAAGCAGCGGCTTCGTGAAATTCATCGCCGACGCGCATACTGACGAATTGCTCGGCGCCCATCTCATCGGGCCTAACGTTTCCGAGCTGTGCGCCGAAGTCGTGCTGGCGTTCGAGTATCGCGGTTCGTCGGAGGACATCGGGATTACGGTGCACTCGCATCCGACATTGTCCGAAGCCGTGAAGGAAGCCGCGCTCGGAGTCCTCGGGCGCGCCATTCACCTGTAGCCGGATGCCGCGGTTTCGGACCGTCCTGCTCGATTGTGATTCGACCCTCTCGGCCATCGAAGGCATCGACGAGCTCGCCGCGCACTGTCGCGAAGCGGTCGCCGAGTTGACCGATGCTGCCATGCGGGGACGCATCGCGCTCGAGCACGTGTACGGCCGGCGGCTCGAGCTGGTGCGACCTACCCGCTCGGCGATCGAGGCACTCGGGGCGCTGTACGTGGACCGTCTCGTCCCTGACGCGCGCGAAACCATTGCCGCGTTGCGGGCCGCCGGAGTAGACGTTCGAATCATCTCGGGCGGGCTGTTGCCGGCCGTTCGCGTGGTTGCGGAGGCCGTGCGAGTTCCCGCACACCACGTCATGGCTGTCGACATCCGTTTCGATCCGGATGGAGACTACGCCGGGTTCGATGAAGGCTCTCCGCTCACCGCGACGGGCGGAAAGCGTGTCGCCGTCGAACGATGGGACGTGCGGCGCCCGGCGATGATGGTCGGCGACGGAAGCACCGACCTCGAGACTCGGCCCGTGGTGGATCTCTTTGTCGCCTTTGCCGGTGTCGTGGAGCGACCGTCGGTCGTCAACGCGGCGGACGTGGTGATCCGCGCAAATTCGCTGGCCCCACTGCTTCCCCTCGTCCTCGACGTCGATGAGCTTCCGACAACGTCTCATCGCTCGGTGTATCACCGTGGCGCCGCGTTGGCGGCGGCCGTCACGTCACTCTAACCGCGATCGTTCGCATCACATGACGGCACAGTCACACGCCGACCTCACGACCCGCCGTGGCGCGGGTGCGCAGAGCGAATTCGGCCGCTTCTTCCTGCCCGGGCCCACTGAGGTTCGGCCGCGCATTCTCGACTCCATGATTCACGCGATGATCGGTCATCGCGGCAAGTCGATGGAAGAGTTGATCGCGCGAATCGAGCCCGGTCTGCAGTACGTGTTCCGCACGACGCGACCCGTATACATCGCGACCGCATCCGCCACGGGCATGATGGAGGCGGCAGTCCGCAACGGTGCGCGGGCTCGCGTTCTATCACTCGTCAACGGCGCGTTCAGTGAGCGGTTCTTTCAGATCGCGCGCGCGTGCGGTCTCGAGGCCGATGCGCTCACGGTGCCTCTCGGGCAGGCGCACACGCCTGAGATGCTGGCGAGCGCGCTCGCCGGGGGCCGGTATGATGCCGTCACGGTCGTCCACTCGGAGACCTCGACCGGAGCGCTGAACCCCATCGCCGACCTCGCGCGTGTCGCGCACGATGCGGGCGACGTGGTGCTTCTCGTCGACAGCGTCACGGGCATCGCAGGAGCTCCTGTCGAAACCGATGACTGGCAACTCGACTTCGTGCTGACCGGCTCCCAGAAGGCGCTCGCACTGCCGCCAGGCCTCGCCTTCGGCGTCGCGCGCGACAACGTGCTCGAGCGCGCCAAGACGAAGCCCGGCCGAGGCATCTATTTCGACCTCGTCGAGTTCGACAAGGGGATTCGTAAGAACCAGACGCCTAACACTCCGGCGGTTTCTCTGTTCTACGCGCTCGCCACGCAACTGGACGACATCCGCCAGGAGACGATCGAAGGCCGATGGGAGCGCCACGCCGCCATGGCTCGGCGAACCTGGACGTGGGTGGACGAGATGCGCGACGCGGGGGTCGGCGTTTCCGTCTTGTCGCCGGAGGGATTCCGGTCGCCCACCGTCACGTGTATCGCCTTGCCGTCGTCGCATACCGGGAGCGCCGTGAATGCCGCCATGAAGGCACGCGGCTTTACCATCTCGGCCGGGTACGGCTCGCTCAAGGACGCGTCGATTCGAATCGGCCACATGGGCGATCACACGGTCGAGGAGCTCGATGTGCTGCTCGATGTGCTGCGCGAGGTGCTCACCGCATGACGGCAACCTATCGCGTGCTGGTCGCGGATCAGATCGCGCTCGATGGTCTGGCCCCCCTCCGCGACGACCCGCGCTTCGAGCTCGTCGTGCGACCCGGACTCAAGGGCACCGCCCTGGCTGAGGCAATCGCCGACGCCGACGCCGTTCTGGTGCGCAGTGCGACCCAGATCACGCGCGATTCACTTACGCGCGCGAATGGACTGAAGGTCATCGGCCGCGCCGGTGTCGGCGTCGATACGATCGATGTCGATGCGGCCACCGAGCGCGGGATCGCGGTGCTCACGGCCCCGGCCGGCAACACGATCTCGGCCGCCGAGCTGACGTTGGCGCTGACGCTCGCGTTGCTGCGTCGCGTCCCAGCTGCGGACCGCTCGATGAAGGCCGGCCAGTGGGATCGCAAGAGCTTCAGCGGGACCGAGCTGTATGGCAAGACGCTCGGCCTCGTCGGCGCCGGTCGGATCGGCGGGGAGGTGGCGAAGCGGGCGCGCGCCTTCGGCATGCACGTCGTAGCGTACGATCCCTTCCTGATCGCCGAACGCGCGCAGTCGTTAGGTATCGAGCGGGTCGAGCTGGACGAGGTGCTCCGCCGCGCCGATGTCGTCTCGCTCCACGTCCCGCTCACGGAAGCGACCGCCGGACTCCTCGGCGACCGTGAGCTGGCGCTCCTGAAGCCGACCGCGGTGATCGTGAATGCCGCGCGCGGCGGTGTCGTGCGGGAAGACTCACTCGCCCGCGCGATCCAGGAGAAACGCATCGCCGGCGCCGCGCTGGACGTCTACGAGCAGGAGCCGCTGCCGGCCGATCACCCACTGCGCTCCCTCGACAACGTCGTCCTGACGCCGCACCTCGGCGCGTCGACCGCCGAGGCGCAACAGAACGTCGCGCTCGAGATCGCCGAGGCCGTTCGCGCCGCGCTCCTCGAGGGCGATCTCGCGCGGGCCGTGAACGCGCCGGGACTCGGTGGCGACGAAATGCGTCGTCTTCGGCCGCTGCTCGACCTCGCCGAACGCCTCGGGATGCTCGTCGCCGCGCTCGCCGAAGGCGGTATTGCCCGCTTGGAGGTACGCTATGCCGGCGGCGCCACCAACGGGCTACGGCTCCTGACGGCGACGGTACTTGCCGGCGCATTGTCACGGGTCGTCGGCGCGAGCGCCGTGAATACCGTCAACGCGCTTCATCTCGCCGGGGCGCACGGCATTCGCGTCGATCAGATTCAGCTGGATCCGCGCGGGTCGTTCGCCGAACAGCTCGAGATTCGCGCTACAACCGATGCCGGCGAAACGCGTGTCGCCGGAGCGCTCCTGGGCGATTCACACGCGCGAATCGTGGTCATTGATGACTTCCGGGTCGACATGGTTCCGCGGGGTACGCTCCTGGTGCTCCGAAACCACGATGTGCCGGGCGTGATTGGTCGCGTCGGCACGGTGCTCGGCGATGCCGGCATCAATATTGGCGGGTACCACCAGTCCCGCCTCGACGTTGGCGGCGACGCCCTCGCGGTCGTGAGCATCGACGGTCGCGTGGATGCCTCTGTGATCGAAACGCTGCGCGCGCTGCCCGAGATTCGAAGCGTTAGGCAGGTGAATCTCGAACGGACGTGAGTTGGCTCCTTCGTCGCCCGCGGGTTCGAACGTGAGCGCGCGGCGCGGCGCGGGGACTCTGGCCATTCGCCCGACGGTGGATACCGACCGCGGCGTGATGAACGCCTTCATCGCGCATGATGTCGCGGGTACCCCGTACGCCGAAGTGCCGACCTATTTCCTCGCGCTGGCGCTCGAGGGGCGATCCACCGAATCGCGAGGCATCGTGGCGGAGCGGGCCGGCGAAGTGGTCGGCCTGGCCCTCTTTGGCGAAGTAGCCGGCGCGGTTGGCACGGGACGCATCCACTTCGTGAGCGTGTCAGCCAGCAGTCGGCTGAACTCGGTCGGATTACAGTTGTGCGAGGCAGTGGTGAGCGACCTTACGCAGGCGGGGGCCCGCGTCATCATCGCCGAGCTGCCGGACGACCCAATTCTCGTCAGCGGGAGGGCGCTGCTCGCCCGGTGCGGGTTTGCTGAAGTGGGACGCGTCCCCGATTACTACCGGGACGGCGTCGCGCTCGTAATTCTCGCGCGATCGACGACTGGCAGGCAGGACTGAGTGTGGCTCAACGCGAAAGGGCGCCGGGGAGTCGTGCTCCCGGCGCCGAGATTCGCGTGGCGACTCCGTTCACCGACGACACAACCACTGCTGGCGCTGCTCCGGAGTAAGGAGCGCAAGGATCGCTTCCTGGAGCTTTCGCTCGGCTTCCATGACGCGCTGATGGGGCTCGGCGGCCTTGGCAAGGATCTTCGCCACCTCCTCCCGCGACTGGCCCGCTTCGCGCGCCTTCCTGGCTTCCTCCACGATCGACCGGATCAGCTCGAGATCGGATTTCACGGCGGCCATGAACCGCTCCTGCAGCGCGCGAATCTGTGTGGCCTGCTCCTCCGTCAGCTTGACGGTGGCCGGGCCGCACGCGCGTGGCTTGTGCGATTCGATCCACGCCCGCTGCTCGGGTGTGTAGACCGCCCAAATGTCCGCCCTGAGTTTCGCGAACGCGGCTTCGAGCCGCTCCTGAATTGGAATCGCGCGCGCGAGGATGGCGCGAATCTCTTCCCGCGTCTTGCCTGCGGCCTTCGCTTCGCGGGCTTCGCGCTCGATGGCCCGAAGCGCCGCGATGTCGGCGGCCGTCGCCTTCATGAACGCCTCGTGGAGCGCGGCTATGGCCGCCTTCTGCTCAGCGGTGAGCTGCAGTTCCCGCGGCAGGAAGGCCGCACCAATCCCAGCCGCGTCAATGGAGGCTGCCGGGCTTACTGCATAGTCGGGAACCACATCGACGACTTCGTCGCTTGCCCGAGTCGCCGGGTCGATGGGGGCCGACCGATCGCACGCCGTGAACGCCAGCAAAGCTCCGAGTGACACCAGAACGCGACACCGCATGGCCACGACTCCTTCGCCAGAGGAAAACCACTGCGCGCCGAGCCCACACCAATTAGCGAGGCGCCGAATCGTGCGGGCCCGGCGAAGCTAGGTCAATCGGGAGACGGCCGGAACCGTGGGGTCGTTAAGGCAGGCTCGGGGTCAGAACGGCCGGCGCCCCGTGGTGTCGCGCCTCGTCGTGTCGCGCCGTGTAGTATCCCGCCGCGCGGTCGTGTCACGGCGGAGGCTCGTATCCCGACGCGCGGTCGTATCGGTGCGGCGGGCGGAGTCCTGGCGGATGACCGGAGGCAGCCCGGGCGTCGTATCTCGCTTGGGCGGCGCCGGCGCGGCTGTGGTGTCCGGTCGCGCAAAGCTCAGCTTGAGTGCGGTGAAGACACTCTCGAGATCGTTGCCGGTCACGTTGTTCTGCCTGCGATAGCAGTCGAGCGCACGCCGGGTTTTCGGCCCAACCACGCCGTCGGCGGTGCCGGCGTCGCACCCGGCGGCCGAAAGCGCACGCTGAAGTTCCATGGCCTGCTCCGACGAAAGCCCATAGTTGCGGCGATCTGGACTGAACCGGCGTGAAACGTCCACTTCGCCGCGGGCCTCGCGTTGAGTTCGGCTTACCGTGTCGCGTTGAGTGCGGGTCGTATCACGGCGTCGTGTCGTGTCGGCCTGCGCCGACCCAATCGCGGGCAATACGACGAGCGAAAGGAGAGCGAGCGTTGTGCGAGACATCGTGACCTCCTGCCGAATCACACGGACGACTGTGCTACTCCCGTCGACGACTCCCAGCGTCGACGGCCATTTCGGGGGCTCAGCAAGCTGTGAGCCCGATCACGACCGCCGAGCAAACCACTCGATACGTCGAAACGGAAAGAGGCCGGTCCGAATCGGACCGGCCTCTTTTTGCATCACATCGGTCAGCCTGCGCGACTATCGAATGCGAAGGCTCGTTCCGATGGCCGCACCGAGGGCTACGAGGCCCGCCGCCGCCGCGAGCGCGACGACCGGTGATACCTGGATCGACTTTTTCCACCACGGCAGCGCCATCTGTGGCAACTCGGTCGGGAGCGCCGCCATGATCTGGGCCTTCACGTGCGCGGGCGTCACCATCCGACGCCGGCGCTCACTTTCTTCCTCGATCCGACGCCACAGGTCGACCTGCCGCGCGGTGTCTGCATTCATTCCCACCGGTTCCGGGCCTTCCCCGTCGAGCCAGCGGTTGATCATCTCGGACGTCGCCGTCCCACCGAGCGGAACCTCCCGATCGACGAGCGGCTGCTGTTGCTCCGAGGCTCGGCGAGGCCGCTCACGGCCAGCGTCGCCGCTGCCGTCGCGTGTGTTCAAGTTGTCTAGCATTATGCGTATTTCTCCTCAAGAAGAGCCTGGAGCGCCTCACGAGCGCGGTGAACGCGCATCTTCAGTGCCCCAACGGTTGTCCCCAACAAATCGGCCATCTCCTCATACGAGCGCCCTTCGACGTGCTTCATCACGAACGCTTCCCGCAACGACGGCGCGAGCGTGAGTAAAGCCTTGTCGAGATCCGAGCGGAGCTCGGTCCGGTCCAACTCCTCATCAGGAGTCGAATAGCCGGAGGGCTGGTCGTCCTCGTCGTAGCTCAGATGGGTGCGCCGAATGTTCTTCAGCCAATCCTTGCACCCGTTCGCTACGATCCGGAACACCCAGGCGTCGAAGCGTCCGCGCACCTCAGCGAGGTGTTGGTACGCCTTAATGAAAGACATCTGAAGAATGTCTTCCGCAACATCCGGGCTGCCGGTCATGCCCAACGCGTGACGATACAGTGGGTCGCTGTACCGCGTGATCAGGACGGAGAACGCATCTCGGTTGCCCTGGAGGACTCGCGAGATGATGTCTTGATCTGCTTCCAGTTGGTCGGTCGGAGAGGCCGGCACCGTGGTCTTCACGGCGCTAGTGTAACCCGATTCACGCGCTGTCGTAAGTGCGGGAGCAGCGCGCCTCGCCGCCGGCCTGGCAGTTGTGTTGTTGGTCACACAGGTCTGACGAGCGAGCGACGAGCGCGTAACAACGGGGCGCTTCGACGGTCATAGTCCGCTGTAATTCGGCTGTTGGATGCGCGAGGCTATCGCAGGCGCGCGTAATACAGCAGCTCGTGCACGCGGTCCGCCTTGTAGCGGCGCCCTTCCCGATCGCTGTCGGCGCGGTAGCGCTTGTATCCCCGGGTAAAGCGCCTCACGCGGCCGTCGATCGATGCATCGCGCAGGATGGCGCGGAACTCCGCGTCTGGAATGACCCCCTCGCTGTTGTAGCTGACGAGAACGTGTCGAGCACCAGTCGCCGCGAGCAACTCGTGCAATGCAACGGGAGCGCGCCGCCTCGAGCACCAGGCGCTTCGCTGGTGTGCGTCGCCAATGAGGCCGGTCTTTCCACGGACGGCCACCGGCGCCTCGAACCATCCTCGCGCGATCACCTCCGGAACGTGGTAGTAGCCGGAGTACTGGCGCGTGTTGTATGGCGGGTCGACGTACAGCAGGTCGATTGGCCCGAGGTCACGCGCGACCTGCACGGCGTCGGCGCGGTGGGCGACACACCGCATGCGCGAGCGCACCGGCGGCAGCGGCTGCACCGCGAACGGGCGTAGCGCGTTAGGCTGCCAGTGCTTGATGTACGCCGCGTATACACCCGCGGTGTTCGCCACGCGGTCCGCCCCCTCGATGACCGCCGCGAGCAGCACGTAGAACGTGTCCTCGGTTATCAGGCCGTCGGTCCGCCACGCGTGAAGCGTCGTCCGGGCAGCATCGATCCGGCGCGCGTTCGCATCGGTGAAATACATGCGGCCCCCGACCGGCGCGAAGTGCCGCGTTATGAAACCATCGAGCGGCTCGAGTCCCCGCGACAGGTACTCCGCGATCGCGTCAACGCGGCTCACACGACCGTTGAGCGTGTGGCGCACGTCGGCGACCACGTCAGCGAGGCGGTCAAACCGATCCACCGTCGACGCGACCACGTAGGCGCGCTGCATCACGTAGGAATACGTCATGAGGTCGCTGGAGCTGACGCGCCAGCCGTCGGCCTTCAGCGCCCGACCAACCGACGCCGTCCCGGCGAACGCATCGTGCGCCTTTCCCGGCTGGATTCCGAGACGCTGGATCGTCGACCGGAGGAACGGGAGCAGCTTCGTCTTGTTGCCTATGTAGCGCATCGCAGCAGACGTGGATCGATCAGGTTTGTGCAGAGCCCGTCGCGTGGCGAAAAGCATCCCACCCAAAGCGGCGAACGAGGCTCCCATGCTCGTCGAGACGGGGAGGAGGCAGGCGTACGGAGCCCGGCACCAGGGGCGGGACGCCTGTGAGCTGAGAGGCACCCACCCCATCGAGGGCCTCGCGAACCGTGTGCACCACGCCTGACGGGACGCCCGCGGCGGCGAGGGCCTCGAGCCAGTCGGACGCCGGCCGCTCGCGGACGCGGGTGCTGATGGCGTCAACGACGTGGTGGCGGTGCTGAAGTCGGCCCGCGTTCGTGGCGAGCGTCTCGTCGCTGCCTAACGAATCGAGCTCCAGCGCGCGGACGCAGTTCCGCCACTGCACATCGTTCCCCACCGCAATGACGATCGGCCGATCGGCCGCGAGGAAGAGTTGGTAAGGCACGAGGTTGGCGTGCGCGTTACCCCATCGGCGCGCGTCCCGGCCGGTCACGAGGGTGTTCTGAGCGACATTCACGAGGGCCGCGACCGCCGTGTGGAACAGCGACACGAACACGCGACGCGCG
>Ga0209382_10005458_pt1 | contig 16575 bp, 2 predicted proteins | sample SoiMetdeltSBSDD5_FD_187599 | JGI IMG/M metagenome (GOLD analysis project Ga0209382, IMG submission 187599) | Bulk soil microbial communities from a Populus tree surrounding site in Tennessee, USA - Soil MetaG P. deltoides SBSDD5 (SPAdes) (version 2) | ecosystem: Environmental > Terrestrial >...
GTTCGGTCAGCGAGAGGGAGTGACCATGTTTATGACGCTCATGGGTGGATTCGATGTCCTGATGAGCCGGTATAGCGGGCAGGAAGATGTGGCGCTTGGGACTGACATCGCGAATCGGAATCGAGCGGAGACTGAAGGCTTGATCGGTTTCTTCGTCAATCAGTTGGTCATGAGAGTGCGGGTGAGGGGTTCAGAGAGCTTCCGAGAATTGATGAAGCAAGTAAGGGAGGTGTGCCTTGGAGCATATGCGCATCAGGACGTGCCGTTCGAGAAGCTGGTGGAAGAATTGCAGCCGGAGCGAGACCTCGGCCGATCGCCACTCTTCCAGGTGAAACTGATCTTGCAGAACGCGCCGAGAGAAGTGCTGGAGCTGGAAGGCGCGACGCTGATCAGCAGCAGTGGCGAGTTACAGAGGGAGATCGAACTCCAAACGTCGAAGTTCGATCTGACGGTATCAATCACTGATCTAAGCATACAGGAGGGTCATGGCCTGGTTGGAGCCGTGGAATACAGCCGGGACTTGTTTGAGGAGGAGACGATCGAGCGGTTGATGAGCCATTACTCGAATCTGCTGAGAGGGCTCGTGGGGCACGAGGGACCGGTCTCTGAGCTGAGTATGCTGAGCGAGGCTGAGAGAGAGCAGATCGTGGTGGAATGGAATGAGACTGGAAGGTCTTATTCTCAAAGCCGGTGCATTAACGAGCTATTCGCAGAGCAAGCGAGGCGGAGACCGGATGAGGTGGCGGTTGAGTGTGAGCAGGAACAGATAAGCTACCTGGAGCTCAATGAGAGGGCGAATCAGCTAGCGCGCTATTTGCGGGAGTTGGGTGTCGGGCCAGAGGTCATAGTAGGAATCTGTCTGGAACGGTCGATCGATATGGTTGTCGGGTTGCTAGGGATACTAAAGGCAGGCGGCGCCTACCTGCCGATGGACCCGACCTATCCGGACGGGCGGTTGAACATGATGGTCGAGGACGCGAAGATCCGGCTCCTATTAACGCAAGAGCGCATGGCAGAGCGATGTTCAGATCGATCAGTGAATCTGATCTGTCTGGACAAAGAATGGAGAGGCATTTCAACACGGAGTCCTGAAGATTTCCCGGCGGCGGCAGGGCCTGATAACGCCGCCTATGTGATATACACGTCCGGGTCTACGGGCAGACCCAAAGGTGTGATCGTCACTCATCGCAGCCTGCACAATTTATTCAATGCTGTGGATGACAACCTGCATTTCGGCGAAGACGATGTCTGGACGATGTTCCATTCATATTCATTTGATTTCTCGGTTTGGGAAATATGGGGAGCGTTGATCTTCGGCGGGAGGTTGGTGGTTGTACCTCACCTCGTAGCCCGGACGCCTGAGGAGTTTTGCGAACTGGTCCATCGGGAAGGAGTAACGATCCTGAGCCAAACTCCTTCCGCATTTATGCACTTCATAAAGGCCAATGAAATGGCAAGAGCGGGTAAAGATTCAAGCTTGAGAGCCGTGATTTTCGGAGGCGAGGCGCTGGAGTTTCAAAGCCTGAAAGGATGGATGGATCGCCACGGGGATGAGTCGCCGCAGATGATCAACATGTACGGGATCACGGAGACAACTGTCCATACGACTTACAGGAGAGTGAAGAGCGAGGATCTGAAAGGAACAGCTGGGAGCATGATAGGCAAGCCGCTGGCGAATGTCCGCATGTATGTGCTTGACGAGTGGATGCAGCCGGCGCCGGTCGGAGTGAGAGGGGAGCTCTACATTTCGGGAGGTGGAGTGGCGAGGGGTTATTTGGGAAGGCCGGAGCTGACGGCGGAGAGATTCATCCCGAGCAAATACAGCCGAGAAAGAGGAGAGAGGTTATACCGAACGGGAGATGTGGGCAGATATTTAGCAGACGGGAACATTGAATTCATCGGACGAGCGGATGAGCAGGTCAAGATTCGAGGATACCGGATCGAGTTGGGAGAGATCGAAGCGGCGCTCAATGAGCACAGCATGGTGAGGCAGAGCATAGTCGTAGCGACAGAGGATGAGAGAGGCGCCAAGCGACTCCTGGGGTATGTGGTGGGAGAAAAAGAAGTGACGCCTGCGGAACTGAAGAGGCATCTTCGAGAGAGACTGCCAGAGTACATGGTCCCGGGGGCGATCCTGGCGCTGGAGGAGATGCCCCTCACGGCGAATGGGAAAATCGACCGGAAGAGACTGCCGGTGGCCCCACTGCTGCTAACGCAGAAGGATGCTGACAGGCAGTTAGAACAGGAGTATGTCGGGGCGCGGACACCGGCGGAGGAGATTCTGGTCGGGCTCTTCGAGGAGGTGTTGGAGCTCGATCGAGTAGGAGTACTCGACAACTTTTTCGAGATCGGAGGCCATTCGTTATTAGCCACGCAGGTGATCTCACGTGTGAGGAATACGTTCGGAGTAGGGATCGGAGTCAGGAGCATCTTCGAGGAGCCAACGATAGAAGGCCTGGCGCGAAGAGTAGATGAGGCCATGAGCGCCGGAGTGAGGGACGAGGCGCCGCCACTGGTCAGAATCTCCAGAGAGGGCCAAAGTGGGGTAAGGCTGCCGCTGTCGTTTGCGCAACAAAGGTTGTGGTTCATGGACCAGTTGGAGCCTGATAACGCCATATACAACATTCCAGGAGTAGTGAGGTTGGACGGAAGATTGGACCTTGAGGCATTCGAGCGCGTGATCAATGAGATTGTCAGAAGACACGAAGTGCTCAGGACGAGGATCGAAGTAGAGGATGGCGAACCGGCCCAGGTGATCGACGAATGGAAACCGCGGAGATTGGATTTCGCAGACCTCACGAGTCTGACTCAGGAAGAGAGAGATGAAGAGGTTAGCCGGAGAGCTAGAGGGGAGGCGGGAACGCGATTCGATCTGAGGCGAGGACCGCTGCTGAGAGTGAAAGTGTTGAAGCTCGGAGAGGAGGAGCATGTAATGCTCTTCACCATACACCACATTGTCTGCGACGCATGGTCGATGGATGTGCTAGTGCGAGAGGTGGCTGAGCATTATGAGGCGATAAGTGAGGGGAATATCTCGCGACTGCCGGAGTTGAAGATCCAATACGCCGACTATGCATATTGGCAGAGATGTTACCTGCGGGATGAGGCGCTTGAAAAGCACTTGCAGTATTGGAAGAAACAACTAGGCGGTAGGCTGCCGGTTGTAGATTTAGCTGGCGATCACCCCCGTCCGTTGGTTCCCAGTTATCGTGGGACATCAAAATTAATCTTACTGCCGGCAGATTTGTGCGATTCCCTGAAGGCGCTAAGCAAGCATGAGGGGGTAACTCTGTTCATGGCTCTACTTGCGGCGTTCAAGACGCTACTCTACAAGTATACGGGGGAAGAAGACATCATTGTAGCTACGGCAGCGGTGAACAGGAGTCGGGCAGAGATAGAACCTCTCATCGGATTTTTTGTAAATATGCTGCCGATGAGGACGGATCTGAGCGGCAATCCCAGATTCAGGGAGTTACTGTGGCGGGTGAGGGAGGTGGCGTTGGGCGCCTATACTCATCAGGAGATGCCATTTGAAAAGCTGGTCGAAGAGCTACAGCCGGAACGAGATCTGAGACAAATGCCGCTATTCAATATCGCATTTGGAATGCAAAAGGCGCCTATAGAAAAGTTGCTACTGAGCCGGCTTAAGATTCGTCCGATGGCCGGAGGGCATGACGCGGCAAGGATCGATTTGTCGCTGTGGATAACCGAAAGCGCCGAAGCGATGTGGGCCAGGTGGAACTACAGCACGGACCTCTTCGAGGAAGAGGCGATCGTCCGTATGCATGGACATTTTGAGACTTTGCTCTCCAATATTATTGCCCGGCCAGACGCTCCGTTGGACAAATTAGAGATGCTCAGCGAATCTGAAAAAACACAACAAACTATCAGACGCACGAATCGCAAGGAATACAATTACAGTAGATTCAAGAGTGTGAAGCCCAGGGCGGTTGCCCTATCGGAAGACTGAATCACTTCGTGAATGGGGAGAATAAGCCATGGCTCAATTAAATGACCCAGACCGGCAGTTAGACGCGTTCAGAAAGGCAAAGCGAAAGGTTGTGAGGCTCTCGGGGAAAGAACTGGTGACAACCAGTTATCTGAATCAAGGTCAACAGCTTCCTCTTGTCATGCGGCCTCATGCGGACAACCTCGATTTACCGGAGTGGGCCGGGAATAATCGTGCCGAAATAGAGAAGGCATTAGAGAAACACGGAGCGATATTATTTCGTGGATTCAATTTGAAATCAGTGGCGGAATTCGAGCGATTCGTCAAAGAAGTGTCGGGTGATGTCTTAGAATATAACGAACGGTCATCGCCGCGCTCTCAGATTAGCGGCCGGATCTATACCTCGACGGATTATCCTCCTGATAAACAGATCTTCCTTCACAACGAGCAGTCATACAATCTGGTCTTCCCAATGAAGATTTTTTTCTATTGTGCGCAGGCGCCGGAGGGAGGAGGAGCGACTCCGATTGCGGATACGCGGAGGGTGTTCGAGCGAATAGAGAATGAAATCAGAGAGAGATTCATCGAGAGAAAGTATGCGTATGTGCGTAACTTCGGGGATGGATTCGGTCTGAGCTGGCAAGAGGCGTTTCAGACCACGCGTAGATCCGAGGTCCAGGAATACTGTCGCTCCAATCAGATTGAGTATGAGTGGAAGGCCGGAAATCGGTTAAGAACAAAGCAGGTGAGAGAGGTGGCGATCAGACATCCGAATACTGGGGAGTGGGTGTGGTTCAATCATCTAACGTTTTTCCACTTCAGCACGCTCGATCGGAAGATACAAGAGGAGGTGCTGAAAGCGTTTGCAGAAGAGGATCTGCCAAACAATACCTACTATGGGGATGGCCGCGGCATAGAAGCCGAGGTGATGGAACATTTGAGAGATGCGTACCGGCAAGAGATGGTGAGGTTTGACTGGGAAGAAGGAGACGTCCTGATGCTTGACAATATTCTGGCAGCGCACGGAAGGGAAGCTTACACGGGAGAGAGAAAGGTGGCGGTGGGGATGGCAGAGGCATGGGGCTGGGCAAGAACATGACCGAGTATAGAGGAGGACATCGATGGGTGGGGTAAATCGCCGAGAGTCTCATTTCAGCGAATTCAAGTCTAACAGTCGAAAAGTTGTGAGGCTTTCGCAGGAAGGTCTGGTCAAGATGGAATGCCTGGATTCCGGGAAACGATTTCCGCTTGTCGTAGAGCCTCAGGCAGCCGACCTCAATCTGGTGGGATGGGCCGGGAATAACCGTGATTTGATTGAGGGTAAATTGTTGGAGTGGGGAGCGGTGCTTTTTCGCGGCTTCAATGTCGATGGCATTTCCCAATTTGAACAGTTTGCCTGCGCCATCTCCGGCGAGTTATTGGATTATCGTGAGCGAGCCGCCCCTCGCAGGGAAGTTGCCTCACGCGTTTACACCTCAACGGAATTTCCCGCCGATCAATCTATTCCATTGCACCATGAGATGTCTTACTCTCACAACTGGCCGACAAAGATCTGGTTTTATTGTGCGCAGCCGGCGCGGCAAGGCGGAAGCACTCCGATTGCCGATGATCGAGAGGTATTCAACCTGATTGATCGAAAGGTCAAAAAGCGTTTCACGGAAAAGGGAGTGATGTATGTCCGAAATTATGGCGAAGGATTGGATCTGTCGTGGCAGGAAGCGTTTCAAACCGACGAGAAGTCGGTGGTAGAAGAATACTGCCGTCAGGCCCACACTCAATTCGAATGGAAAACAGGTGATCGCTTGAGAACGCGACAGATCAGGCAGGCGACGGCTATCCATCCGAAGACAGGTGAAGTGGTATGGTTCAACCATGCGCATATGTTTCACATTTCGAATCTCTCGACAGAAGTACGCAATGCTCTGCTGTCTGAATTTAAGGACGACGAAATTCCTCGCAATGCCTTCTACGGCGACGGCTCGTCGATTGAGCCATCCATTCTGGATGAAATCCGTGACGTGTATGAGAGGTCTGCAGTGATCTTTCCATGGCATGAGGGCGATATATTATTGCTGGACAATTTCCTGGCCTCGCATGGGCGCAAGCCATTCGTAGGTCCGCGCAAGATTCTGGTTGCAATGGCTGAACTCTACACTAATAAAGCCATTATCTAAATCAGCCTAAGAACGATCGGCATAGTTAATAGATAGCGAGCGGTGATTTCGTGATCTAACGGCTGTACAGAAGATTTTAGCCCGCCTGGGTGATTTGTACCCTAAACCAATAAACATAAAATTAGCTTACTCAAGTAATAAACCTGAAATAACCTTTTTAATTTGCACAGGCTTCAGTTATTCGAGGCGTCATTTCGACTTCGATCCCCCAGAATGATGAAGGAGCCAGTTGATTTCTTTGTATAAGAAAGGGCAATGGGATGCAAGGACGTGAGCAAGTAATTGAAGGATTTCGGCTGTCACCACAGCAGAGGCATGTCTGGCGACTGCAGCAGGTTAGTCAGGTATACAACGCCCAGTGCGCAATTCTGATAGAAGGAGGCCTCAAATCAGAAGCCCTCGAAGCGGCGCTGAAGAAGGTAATGAGGAAACACGAGATTCTGCGAACGACTCTTGACTGGTTTCCAGGTCTGGATACGCCGATTCAATTGATTCTTGAGCATCCGCCTCTGCCGCTCCGGATAGTGGACTTAAGCGATAAAAAGCACGAGGAGCTCGAATTCGCTGTTGACGACCTCTTCAGAGAGGAAGCTCGTCCCTTTGAACTCAAGCGCGGTTTACTGGCGCGCTTTTGTCTTTGTCGATTATCAGCGTCTAGGCAGGTCTTGTTGATTAGCCTGCACTCGTTATGCGGAGATAGCTGGACGCTTAGGAATATATTCAAAGAGATCAGCCATTTCTATGCGGCAGGGCTAGAGGGGCAAGAATTGTCGGATGAGCCGACGCAGTACCTGCAGTTCTCCGAATGGCAGAATGAGTTGCTCGAAGAGGAGGGCGAGGAAAGTGAAGGCGCGTATCAAGAAGTAACTCGCCCCGTTCCTGAGATTGTGCTTCCACTCGAATCCGATTCTGCCGGGAACTCGGAATCTTCACATCACATATTTTCTCCTGACTCCACGACATCGATCCTTGATTCGTCGATTACCGAGCGGATTGAGGCGATCGGCAAGACCCACAACTCTTCTTTATCCGGCTTTCTTCTGGCCTGTTGGCAGATCTTGCTTTGGCGGCTTAGTGGTGAGGAAGAGATCACCACTGAGTGCCTGTTCGACGGAAGGCAGTTCGAGGATCTTCACGATGCCCTCGGCCTTTTTGCAGGATACGCGCCGGCGAGAGGAACCTTTAGACAGGGTCTGCGGTTCGATGAGGTGGTGGAGTGGGCGATGAGTTCTCTACAGCATGCCTATGATGCGCAGGAATTCTTGCTGCGCGAGATGGCAAGCAGAAAGGCGGCGGAGCGAACCAATGCCATCGGCTTCGAATACGAGGAATGGCCGGGACCGGAGCGCGCCGGGTCAGTGAAGCTCTCATATTGGAAGCAGTATTGCTGCATCGACCGATTCAAGCTGAAGCTCGGTGGGTATCGGAAAGCGGATGGCCTGGCGATCGAGATTCATTACGACCCCGCGATATTCTCTCCAGAGAGCGTCGAGCTAATCCGGGAGCGATACCTGACCTTGATCGAGAGCGCGGTTTCCAGCGAGCGGGCGTTGATCGGTGATTTAGAGATTGTCGGGCGGAAAGAGCGTGAGAGGCTGTTAGTTGAATGGAATAAGACTGAGAAACGAGACTCTGAAAGCAGATATATCCATGAGTTGATTGCGGAGCAGGCTCGTGAAAGGGCGGAATCGATCGCGGTAATCTACAAGGAAGAACGGCTCAGTTACCGAGAGCTTGAGAGCCGGGCCGATCAGCTGGCGAATTACCTGAGGTCGTTGGGTGTAGGGCCAGACTGCGTGGTTGGTCTATATCTTGAGCGGTCGACGGAAATGATGATCGGACTGCTGGGGATATGGAAGGCAGGTGGAGCCTATCTGCCGCTGGAGGTGGGACAGCCAGTCGAGCGATTGGGGGTCATGCTGGAGGATGCGGGCGCGAGGGTAGTAGTGACGAAGCAGGACATGGCGGGGAGACTGCCCGCCATCCAGCTTGAGGTGGTAATGCTGGACGGCGATTGGGAGCAGATCGCCGGATGGAGCCGAATGGCGCCGGAAGCGAAAGTGAGTCCGGAGAACCTGGCCTATGTGATCTATACATCGGGATCGACCGGGAAGCCGAAAGGAGTAATGGTCAAGCATGGGTCAGTGTCAAACCTGTTGGAGGGACTGAAGGGAGCAATCTATGAGGTAGAGGGAGAAGAGCTGGCAGTCAGCATGAATGCGCCATTGGCATTCGACGCCTCAGTCAAGCAACTGATTCAGTTGGGTAGTGGGCACAGGTTATGCATCGTGCCGGAAGAGGAGCGTGTGGATGGAGTAGCGCTGCTTGAATACCTGGAAAGTAACGGAGTAGAGGCGCTGGACTGCACGCCATCACAGCTGAGAGTGTTGATAGACGCAGGATTTGGGAAAGGAGAGAGAGGGCCGAGGATAGTATTGGTGGGAGGAGAGGCGATCGACAGGCGAAGTTGGGAAGAGATGTCATCGAGCAAGAGAGTGAAGTATTACAACGTCTACGGACCGACTGAGTGCACGGTGGATGCGACGGCGTGTGAAGTGAGAGAAGGGAATGAGCCGACGATAGGCGGACCGATCAGCAACACCAGGATCTACATCCTGGATTGGGAAGGCCGAGTGGCGCCGACCGGAGTGGTGGGGGAGATCTACATTGGAGGAGCAGGGGTGGCGCGAGGGTATATACGCGAGGCCGGAATAACGGCGGAAAAATTCGTGCCAGACCCGTTTGGAAGGCGAGAAGGGGAAGTGTTGTACCGGACCGGAGATCTTGGACGGTACCTGGCAGATGGAAGGATAGTGTCTGAGGGGAGAAGAGATGAGCAGGTGAAGCTCAGGGGCTATCGGATTGAGCTGGGAGAGATAGCGGAGGTGTTGAGGAGTCACACGGGAGTGAGGGAGGCTGTAGTCACCGTCAGAGAGGATGAGCCCGGGCAAAAACGGTTGGTGGGCTATGTGGTGGGGAGGAAAGCGGGAACGGATGGAAAGCGGCGACGGATGTTGCCAAATGGAATGGCAGTGGTAGAGCAGAATAGGAACGAGACTGAATATCTATATGAAGAGATCTTCGAGAAGAAGAGCTACTTCAAGCACGGGATCAGACTCCCTGAGGGAGGATGTGTGTTTGATGTAGGCGCCAACATCGGCCTCTTCACACTATTTGTCAGCCAGAATCGCAAAGACTTGCGCGTATACGCATTCGAGCCGATCAAGCCGATCTACGAGACCCTGAGAATAAATGCGCGCTTATACGGAGGGATTGGAGTAAAGCTCTACCAGATAGGATTGGGAGAAGAGGAGAAGAAGGAATGGTACACCTACTATCGGGGATACTCGATGATGTCAGGAGAAAGCCGGTATGCGACTGCGGCGGAAGATATAGAGGTGATCAAGAGGTATTTGCGCAATGAGCATGGGTCAGAGGCGCCGGACGAATTCCTTAATGAAGCAGATGATATCTTGAGGCGCAGATTTGAGGAAGAGAAGTACGAATGCGAGGTCAGGAGGCTGACCGATGTCATGAGAGAGGAGAGGATCGAGAGGATAGATCTGCTGAAGGTGGACGTGCAGAGAGCGGAGATGGGTGTGTTGAGAGGGTTGAAGGACGAGGATTGGGAGAAGATTGACCAGATCGTGATGGAGGTCCATGACCAGAAAGGTGGAGAGAGCGAGGGGAGAGTAGAAGAGATAAAGGGGTTGTTAAAGGAGAACGGGTACCAAGTAACAATCGAACAAGATGAACTGCTTGGAGGAACGGATCGCTATAACCTATACGCGAGGAAAGAAGGAAGAGATGATCAGGTGGAAGAACTGGAGTGGGCGGAACTGAGTGTGAATACGCCATGGGAGGAAATAACAGGAGAAGAACTGAGGAAATATGTAAAAGAGAAACTGCCGGAATATATGGCGCCCGCTGCAATAGTAGTCATGGAAGAGCTACCACTAACGCGGAATGGGAAAGTGGATCGAGAAGCTTTACCAAGCCCGGAAGAAGTGAAGGAAGAGGCGGAGGTAGAAGAGACTCATCACAGGAGCGTATACGAAGAACTGATCGGCGGTATCTGGAAGGACGTGCTTAAAGTAGGGCGAGTGAAACGTGGAGACAATTTTTTCGAGATCGGGGGGCATTCATTATTAGCGACACAGGTTATCTCGCGAGTCAGAGACGTCTTCGGAATAGAGATCGGAGTAAGAAGCCTCTTTGAGAAGCCGACGGTGGAAGAGTTGGCGGGAAGGGTTGAGGAGGCAGTGAGAGGTGGAGAGAAGGATGCGGCGCCGCCGCTGGTAAAAGTATCAAGAGAGGGCCAGGGAGGTGTGAGGCTGCCGCTCTCATTCGCGCAGCAACGGTTGTGGTTTTTAGATCAGCTCGAGCCGAACAGTCCATTCTACAACTGCCTGGGGGCGGTGAGACTGGAAGGGAGATTGAACCTTGAGGCGCTGGAGCGAAGTGTCAATGAGATCGTCAGAAGGCATGAGGCGCTAAGGACAAGGATTGAAGTAGAAGAAGGCGAGCCGGTACAGGTGATCGATGAATGGGAGCCGAGAAGGTTGGAGCGCACAGAACTGACGAGCTTGACCAGGGAAGAAAGAGAAGAAGAGGTCAGGAGAATAGCGAGAGAGGAGGCGGGGACGGGGTTCGATCTAAGGCGAGGTCCGCTGATGAGGGTGAAGATACTCGAGCTTGAAGAGGAGCAGCACGTGCTGCTCTACACGATGCACCACATCGTTAGCGATGGATGGTCGATGGGAATCCTTGTCAGAGAAGTCGGGGCGCTCTACCAGGCATATAGCGCTGGAAAGACATCGCCGCTGGAGGAGTTGCCGATTCAGTATGCGGATTTTGCGGTCTGGCAGCGCGAGTGGTTGCAAGGAGAGGTGTTAGCGCGGCAGATGGAGTACTGGAGAGGCCAGCTGAAAAACCTGTCGGTATTGGAGTTGCCGACTGACCATCCGCGGCCGGCAGTCCAAAGCTTTCGCGGGGCGCGACACCGATTCCTGGTCGATAGTGAGCTAAGTCAGCAGCTACAAGGTCTGAGCCGAGGCGAAGGTGTGACTCTGTTTATGACATTGATTGCGGCCTTCCAGACGCTGTTGGGACGCTACTCCTTACAACAAGACATAGCGGTTGGGACAGTGATCGCTAACCGCAACCATTTAGAGACGGAGAGTTTGATCGGATTCTTCGTCAACCAACTCGTGTTACGAACCGATCTTACAGGGAAGCAGAGCTTCCTCGGATTACTGAAAAGAGTGCGCCAGACGGTGCTCGAGTCCTATGCGCATCAAGACCTGCCGTTCGAGCAGTTGGTGGAAGAACTAGCGCCTAAGCGCGACCTGAGTCGTGCGCCCATCTGCCAAGTCGTATTTGCGCTACAGAACACGCCTCAAAAGAGGTTAGAACTGCCGGGGCTGAGTTTGGATATTCTAGAGGGCGAGGCTGAGATCACGAAATACGATCTGACAGTGATGATGGAGGAGACATCTGAGGGCCTGATCGGGGTTTGGGAGTATTGCCGAGATTTGTTTGAGGAGGAGACGATCCGGCGGATGGTTAGCCATTTCCAGGTATTGCTTCGGAGCGTGGTCTGCGGCCCTGACAACCGGTTCTATGAGCTGGAGGCGCTAACGAAAGCTGAACGAGAGCAGATTCTTGTGGAGTGGAATCAGACTCGGCGAGACTACCCGCAGGAGCAGTGCGTGCATGAGTTGTTTGAGGCGCAAGCAAATCGGACGCCTGAGGCGGTGGCGGTAATCTACGAAGAGCAGAAACTGAGCTATGGCGAGCTGAATCGGAGGGCCAATCTGCTGGCGCGCTACTTGCGCGGGCTAGGGGTAGGACCGGAGGTGTTGGTGTCGCTGTGTCTGGAGCGAAGCCTTGACATGGTGGTAGGAGTATTAGGGGTCCTCAAGGCGGGGGGAGCTTATGTGCCTCTGGACCCCGGTTACCCAGTCGAGCGGTTGGCCTATATGCTGGAGGATTCCCAAGCGCCCGTGCTGTTGACAGAGGGGCGAATTGCGGATCGCTTGCCGTCGGGCTGGACCCAGGTCTTATTAATCGATGAGTGGGAACAGTACGAAGCTGAGTATGTAGGAGAGCTTGAACCGCTGAGCAAGGCTGAGAATTTGGCATACGTGATCTACACTTCCGGTTCAACCGGAAGACCTAAAGGGGTCTGCATAACACATCGCGGGCTCAAGAATTACCTCAGCTGGGCGCAGGATGCCTATCGGATGAGCGCGCCTCAGGTCGCCCCACTCCATTCCAGTTTGAGCTTTGACTTGACGGTGACCAGCTTCTATCTGCCGCTGCTGACAGGAGGTCAGGTGAACTTGCTCAAGGAGAACGGATTATTGTCCCCCTTGAATGGAGCGCTTGGTCAAGCCCACGACTACGGCTTGGTGAAACTGACGCCCGGCCACTTGCAGTTGCTGAATCAGGAAGAATGGAATGAAGAAGGAAGAGTAGGCGCATTAGTCATCGGCGGAGAGGCTTTGCGCTATGAGGACGTTTCACGGTGGCGTCAGGAGTCGCCCGTGACGAGGCTGATCAATGAATACGGGCCGACGGAGACGGTCGTGGGTAGTTGTGTGTATGAAGTCAGTGAAGAAGATCCAGAGGAGGGGGCGGTTCCGATCGGCAAGCCGATTGGCAACACTCAAGTTTATGTATTGGATAGAGAAAGTCAGTTAACGCCGATCGGTGTAAACGGAGAACTCCACATCGGGGGTGATGGATTAGGGCGAGGATATCTGAATCGACCTGATTTAACAGCGGACCGGTTCGTGCCCGATCTATTCGGGACAGAATCAGGAACGCGGCTCTACCGGTCGGGGGACTTAGTGAAATGGGAGGGTGATGGGAACCTCAAGTATCTGGGACGGATCGATGAACAGGTGAAGTTGCGGGGCTTTCGAATCGAATTGGGAGAGATCGAGGCCGTGCTCTGCGAGCACCCTGGAGTGAGGCAAACCGCGGTTGTGGTGCGCGAGGATGAGCCGGGGCTGAAGAACCTGGTGGCTTATGTCGTCTCGGGAAATTGGTACACTCCGCCGCCGGGAGCCTACGTATTGCCCAACGGGATGGCTGTCGCGCAACAGAATAAGAATGAGACGGAATTTCTCTACGAGGAGATCTTTGAGCGGCAACAGTATCTGCGGTATGGAATTGAGATGAATGAGGAGAGTTGTATCTTCGACGTGGGAGCGAACATCGGCCTCTTCACGATGTTCGCCGCGGAGCGTTGCCCTGGCGCGAAGATCTACGCGTTTGAGCCGATTGAAGAAATATACGGGTGCCTGAAGCAGAACGCAGCGCGTTACGATGGGAGAGTGAAAGTCTTCCACCATGGTCTTTCTGATCATGAGAAGGAAGCGAAGTTCACTTATTACCCACGCTACTCGATGATGTCGCGGCAGGAAGGGCACTCCAGTGAGGAAGAAGATAAAGAACTGGTCAAGCGGTATCTGAAGAATGAGCAACAGCTGGGTGTAGCCGGAAGTGATGAGCTACTAGCGCACGCAGATGAGTTATTGGAGGGACGTTTTGAAGGGCAAGCGCGAGCTTGCCGGTTGCGACGACTGTCGGATGTGATTAAGGAGCAGGGAGTGCGGCGGATCGACCTGCTGAAGATCGATGTGGAGCGCGCAGAGGAGGAGGTTCTGGGAGGAATCGAGGACGAGGATTGGGAGAAGATTGATCAAATCGTCATGGAGGCGCACGACGAGGATGCGGCAGGGAGACAAGGACGCGTGCGAGCGATAGTGGAGAAACTGGAAAAACGGGGATATGTGGTTGGGATGGATGAAGATGAACATTTGCGAGGGACTGGTCTGTATAACTTATATGCGCGTCATACAAGGGCGGTCTCGGCGCAGAAGTCTGAGCCGTCAATGTCGAGGCGAGAGGTGGGTGTCGTCAAGACATCACTGACGACAGAGGAGTTACGTGAGTACTTACAGCGGCGGTTGCCCGAATATATGGTGCCTAGCGTGTTTGTGGCGCTGGAGGAACTGCCGTTGACGCCCAACGGAAAGGTGGATCGCAAAGCGCTGCCCAGGCCGGGACAACAGGATCGACGAGAGGATGCGACGGGCTATGTTGTCCATCGGACGCCAATCGAGGAGATGCTGGTTGGGATTTTCGGGGATGTGCTGCAGCTCGATCGAGTAGGGATTCACGATAACTTCTTCGAGATCGGAGGCCATTCATTATTGGCCACGCAGGTAGTTTCGCGAGTAAGAAATGCGTTCAGAGCAGAGATCGAAGTCAGGAGCGTCTTCGAGGAGCCGACGGTGGAAGGATTGGGGCGATGGATCGAGAATGCGATCAAGGCCGGAGGGAAGGATGAAGCTCCACCGTTGGTCAGGGCGCCGCGAGAAGGCCAAAGAGATGTGAGGCTGCCGCTATCGTTCGCGCAGCAGAGGCTGTGGTTTTTGGATCAACTCGCGCCGAACACTCCGTTCTACAACATTCCCGGCGCCGTGATGTTAGAGGGAAGTCTGGACCTTGATGCGTTGGAGCGAAGTGTCAATGAGATCGTCAGACGACACGAAATTTTGAGGACGAGGATCGAAGTGGAGGCAAGCGAGCCGGCGCAGGTGATCGAGGAATGGAAGCATCGGAAATTAGATGTCGCAGACCTGACGAGCCTTCCCCGGGAAGAGAGGGAGGAAGCGGTCAGATCGATAGTAAGAGAAGAGGCGGGGACTGGGTTCGATCTGAGCCGTGGACCGCTGCTGAGAGTGCAGATACTCAAGCTTGAAGTAGAGCGACACGTATTGTTGTACACAATGCATCACATCGTGAGCGATGGATGGTCGATGGGTGTGCTGGTGAAAGAGTTGTGCGCTCTCTATGAGGCGATGAGTAAAGGTCAGGGCTCGCCGCCGCCGGAATTAGATATCCAGTACGCGGATTTCGCGGTCTGGCAGAGAGAGTGGCTGAAGGGAGAGGCGCTTGAACGAGAGCTTGAGTATTGGCGGAAGCAGTTGGCGGGAATGGAAGACCTGAGGCTGCCGACTGATCATATGCGACCGGCATCGCCGACCTATCGGGGAGCAAGGCAACCTTTCGTGGTCGAGAGAGAGTTGGCGGAGAAGCTGAAAGAACTCGGTCGGCGAGAGGGAGCGACCCTGTTTATGCTGTTGCTTGGGGGCTTCGATATCCTGATGAGCCGGTACAGCGGGCAGCAAGATGTGGTAGTCGGGACCGACATCGCGAACCGGAATAGGGCGGAGATCGAAGGGTTGATCGGGTTCTTCGTCAATCAGTTGGTCATGAGAGTGGAGGTGAGAGCTGCGGAGAGCTTCAGGGAGTTGCTGAAGAGGGTGAGGGAGGTGTGCCTGGGAGCCTATGCGCATCAGGACGTGCCGTTCGAGAAGCTGGTGGAAGAATTGCAGCCGGAGCGAGACCTGAGCCGGTCACCGTTGTTCCAGACGAAACTGATCTTGCAGAACACGCCGGAAGCAGGGCTGGTACTGGAAGGGATGAAGATGAGCAGCGTCGACGGTGGCGAAGTGCAGACAGCGAGGCTTGATCTGACGATAGCCATTACCGATGCGAGTGGTGATCTGGTGGGATCAGTGACCTACAGCCGAGATTTGTTTGAGGCGGGGACGATCGATCGGCTGATGAGTCATTACACGAATGTACTGAGGGGTATCGTAGGCGAATCCCATCTAGAGATGGATGAGAGGCCGATCTCTGAGCTGAGTTTGCTGAGCGAGGCTGAGAGAGAGCAGATCGTGGTGGAATGGAATCAGACCGCAAAGGCCTATCCCCAAGACCGGCACGTCCACGAACTGATCGCCGAGCAGGCGGAGCGGATCCCTGAACGGATCGCATTGTTTGATGAGTGGCAATGGATGAGCTACGGAGAGCTGAACCGGCGGGCGAACCAACTGGGGCGCTACCTGCAAAGGCTCGGAGTGGGGCCGGAAGTAGTGGTCGGGTTGTGTGTGCGTCGGTCGGTGGAGATGGTGGTGGCATTGATGGGAGCGCTCAAGGCGGGAGGGGCCTATCTGCCGCTGGATCCGGAGTCCCCGCTGGAGAGACTGTCATTTATGCTGGAGGACGCGGGAGTGGGGGTGGTGGTGACTGATCGGGTGTTGGAGGAGCGTCTGCCGTCATTTTGGGGACAGACGGTGTTGATGGACGTGGAGTGGGAGAGGGTCATTGAGGAGAGCGAGAACGAGCCGGAGAGCGAGGTCGTAGCTGAGAACCAGGCCTATGTGATCTACACGTCGGGGTCAACCGGAAGGCCGAAAGGGGTGATGATAAATCACGGCGGGCTGGCCAATTATCTGAAGTGGGCGACGGAGGCATATGGGATAAATGAAGGGGAAGGTGCGGCGGTTCAATCATCAATCGGGTTCGATCTGACGGTGACGAGTTTGTATGGGCCGTTGGTCACCGGGAAGAGCGTGAATTTGCTATCGG
>Ga0209382_10005459_pt1 | contig 16573 bp, 16 predicted proteins | sample SoiMetdeltSBSDD5_FD_187599 | JGI IMG/M metagenome (GOLD analysis project Ga0209382, IMG submission 187599) | Bulk soil microbial communities from a Populus tree surrounding site in Tennessee, USA - Soil MetaG P. deltoides SBSDD5 (SPAdes) (version 2) | ecosystem: Environmental > Terrestrial >...
GCCGGACCTTCGGGATCCACCGTTCGCTGCTGGACACGATCTACAACATGAACCTCGCCCACCTCTCGCCCGACGTGGAGACGGTGTTCGAGACGCTCGACGACGCCGACGTGCGCACGGCGGGGACCACGTTCCTGATCTACCGCGGCCGCCACCGCCACGAGATCGCGCGCGACACACCGATCGCCGGCCTCGTCAACCGGACCTTGTTCCGCCACGGCGTGTGGGGGCCGCGCGAGCTCTTCTACGCGGACTTGTTCGCGTCGCGCCGCACCGGCTGCCGCAGCCAGCTCGGACTGCCCGGCGTGCGCGACCAGCACACCGGCTGCGTGGGCTCCTACTTGGTCGAGCACGACCTCTTCGACTTCCTCCTGTTCTCGCTGCCCGACAACGACACCCACTCGCACCGGACCGGGCCCGCCGGCCAGGTCGAGTCGATCGCCACCGCCGACCGCGAGCTCCAGCGCCTGGCCGACGCCGCCGGCGGGATCGACGCCTTCCTCTCGGACCACGCGATCATCGTCATGGGCGACCACTCGCAGGTGCAGATCGAGGACCGGATCTCGCTCGCCGAGGCGTTCGCCGCATGGAAGGTGCGCCGCCCGGTCGGGGCCGAGAACGGCGCCGAGATCGCGGTCTGCCCGGCGCAGCGTTCGGCCGGGCTCTACGTCATCGACCCGGAGCGCCGCGACGAGCTGCTCCCCGAGCTGATCGGCACGGCGCTGGAGACCCCCGGCGTCGACCTCGTGCTCAGCCGCGACGACGGCGAGGCGGTAGTGGCCTCCGAGCGGGGCGAGGTGCGCTTCGCGCCGGGCGGCCCGCTACAGGATGTTCGCGGCGGCCAGTGGTCGGTCACGGGCGACTTCGACGTGCTCGCGCTGCAGAGCGCGCACGGCGGCGTGTGGAGCGACGAGTACCCGGACGCGCTGGCGCGGGCGTGGTCGGCGGTGATGTGCCCGACGTCCGGCGACCTGCTGCTCTCCGCCGGCTCCGGCTATGAGTTCACCGACTGGGGCGGAGCCGACCACGTCGGCGGCGGGTCGCACGGCTCGCTGCACCGGTCCGACTCGCTCGGCGTGCTGCTCTGGTGCGGTACCGGGCCCGACCGGCGAGAAGCGCGACCGCAGTGGACGCTCCGCGACGTTGCGCCGATGGTGCGCCAACACTTCGGGCTCTAACCCGAAGCCAGCACTTCGGCACTAAGCTGGCCGGGTGCCTGAGCACAAGGCCAGTACCGCCGAGCTCCGGCTTCCGCTCTCCACGCGCGTCCGCGTCGGCCTCCGGCACGGTCCCAACTGGCTGCAGTTCATCCGCTTCGGCATCGTCGGTGCCAGCGGCTACGTGATCAACTTGGCGGTGTACGCGCTGTGCGTGCATCCACTCGGGATCGACTACCGCTTCTCGGCGGCGCTGGCGTTCCTCGCGGCGGTGACGAACAACTTCTGGTGGAACCGCCACTGGACCTTCAAGGCCACCGCCGGGAGGGCCGGCTTCCAGGCGGCGCGCTTCCTCGTCGTCTCGCTGGCGGCCTTCGGTCTTGGCCTGCTCCTGCTCCAGTTCCTCGTCGAGGTCGCCGCCCTGCCCAAGGTGCCGGCCCAGGCGATCGCCGTGCTGCTCGCGATGCCCGCGAACTACCTGGGCAACCGCCTCTGGACCTTCCGGTGATCGCCCGCGCGCTGCTGGTGGCCCTGTGCCTCGGCGCGCTCCTGGCGCCCTCAGCGGCGGCGCAGACACCCGGTTCCACCCCCACTTCGACGCCGACCGACCCCAACGCGCTCAGCGTCCCGGCGACCATGGATCGCCCGCCGGTCAACCATGTGCTGACCGCCGACAAGGCGATCGCGATCGCCAATCGCCAGCCCAAGGTCATCGACACGAAGCGCCACCACAAGGGCACGTACGCGCGCGCATTCCTGAAGGGGAAGGACCGCTGGCAGATCTCCTACTACGACCCGCGCCAGGACAACAAGGAGGTCGCCCAGGTCATCATCAACGACAGCAGCGGCCAGGTGACGGAGGCGTGGACCGGCTTCCAGGTCGCGTGGACGATGGCGCGGGGCTACGCGGGCGCGTTCGGGCGCAAGATCAACGCGGTCTGGCTCTGGGTGCCCGTGTGCCTTCTGTTCTTTGCGCCCTTCTTCGACCGGCGCCGGCCGTTCCGGATGCTGCACCTCGACCTGTTGGTTCTGCTGGGGTTCTCGGTCTCGCTGGCCTTCTTCGAGAACGCGAACATCGGGATTTCCGTCCCGCTCACCTATCCCCTGCTGGCCTACGTGCTCGTGCGCATGCTGTGGGTGGGGTTCAGGCGCAAGGTGGGTGCGGACCCGCTCGCGCGCGAGCCCATCCGCCTGCTCGTGCCGGCGAGCTGGCTCGCCGTTGCCGTCGTCTTCCTCATCGGCTTTCGCGTGGGCCTGAACGTCACCAACTCCAACGTGATCGACGTCGGCTACTCGGGCGTGATCGGCGCCGACCACCTCGTCCACGGCAAGGACGTCTACAACGCGTTCCCGACCGACAACCAGCACGGGGACACGTACGGGCCCGTCAACTACTACGCCTACGTGCCGGGCACGCTGATCTGGCCGTGGAGCGGCAAGTGGGACGACCTGCCCGCCGCCCACTTCACCGCCGTGTGGTTCGACCTCGGGACGATGCTGCTGCTCTGGCTGCTCGGACGGCGGATCCGCGGCCCCACGCTCGGCATCGCGCTGGCCTACGGATGGGCGGCGTTCCCGTTCACGCTGTTCACGCTCGAGTCCAACGCCAACGACTCGCTCGTGGCCATGCTCGTGGTGCTGTCGCTGCTCGTCGTGCGCTGGCCGGCCGCACGCGGCGCCACCGGTGCGCTCGCCGGCTTGACCAAATTCGCGCCGCTCGGCCTGGCGCCGCTGCTGGCCACGTACGACGCGGCGCGCGAGCGGGTGACGCTGCGACCGCGCGTGGTGCTTCCGTTCCTCGCCGCATTCGCGGCGACCGCCGTGGTCGTGCTGCTGCCGATCTTCTTCAGCAAGGGCGGGCTGCACACGTTCTACGACCGCACGCTCGGCTACCAGGGCGACCGCGGCTCACCGTTCTCGATCTGGGGCCTGTACGGCGGCCTGGGCTTCCCGCAGGCGGCCGTGAAGATCGGCGGCCTGGTCCTGGCGCTGCTCGTCGCCTTCGTGCCCCGACGGCGCGACGTGATCAGCGTCGCGGCCCTCGGCGCGGCAGTCATCGTCGCGCTCGAGGCCGGCATCACGCACTGGTTCTACCTGTACATCGTGTGGTTCTTTCCGCTCGTGCTCGTCGCGCTGCTGGGCCGCTACGGCGAACCGGGGGCGGCCCCGCCCGAGGCGGTGGCCGTGCCGGCGCAGGAGGAGCGCACGCCCGTCCCGGCATGAGACGCAGCCGGACGACGCGCCCGGCATCCAATCGGGCGAGCCTGGACGGCGAGCGGATGCCGTGGGCGCGGTTGCTGGCCGGGGCGGCCGCGTTCGCGGTCGTAGGCGTGCTGGCGACGACGGTCGGGCCGACCAGCAACGCGGCCATCACCGACCTCCCGATCTACCGGGACATCGCGAATGTGGTCGGCCAGGGCCACTGGCCTTACGAGCACGGTGGGACCGAGTACCCGCCGGTCGCGCTCGTCCCGATGTGGCTTGCCGCGCAGACGAGCGACTTCGACCTGGCCTTCGGCCTCCTCATGTTGGTCGCGGGCCTCGTCCTGTTCTGCACCACGGTGCGGCTGTGCGAGGCGGGCGAAGGCTCGGGCCCCGTCTGCGCCGGAGCGCTGATCCTCAGCCCCCTCGCGGTCGGGGCGCTGTACCGGACCCACTTCGACCTCTGGCCGGCGGCGATGACGATGGGTGCGCTGCTCGCGCTTGCGCGTGACCGGCCGCGATTGGGGCTTGGCCTGCTCGGGCTCGGCACGGCGACGAAGCTGTTCCCCGCCCTGCTCGTCCCGATGACGCTCGTGTGGCTTGTGGGGCGCGGCGAGCGCCGCGCCGCGTGGCAGGGCGCAGCGGTGTTCGCCGTGGTCATTGCGCTCATCGCGCTGCCGTTCGCCCCGCACGGCCTCGCGCGCGTGGTGACCTTCCACGTCGATCGCCCGGTCCAGATCGAGTCGACACCGGCGACGGTCTTGCTGGCGGTCGGCGACAGCACGGTGACCGGGGTGCCCGCGCACCCCAGCGCGTACAAGTCCCAGGGCCTCGTCGGCGGCCCCGCCGACGCTGTCGGAGCGGTCTTCGCCGTCCTCGCCCTGGCGGCGGTCGTCGCCGTGGCCTTCGCCGCCCGGCGGCGCACCGACGCCCGCTGGCTCGTCCTGTGCGCGTTCGCGACCCTGGTGGCGTTCGTGGCCCTGGGCAAGGTGCTCTCGCCCCAGTTCGTGATCTGGCTCGTTCCCTTCGCCGCGCTGGCCTGGGCGTGGCGCGAGTGGACCGCCGCCGCCGCAGTGACCGCGGCGATCGTCCTGACCCAGCTCGAGTTCCCGGCCCGCTACTGGGACCTGGTGTACGGCAACAGCAGCGCTGCGGTGCTCACCGGCGCGCGCAACGTGCTCCTGCTCGTGGCGCTCACGTCACTCCTGGCGCGGATCGTCGCACCGGCGCGATGGCGTCGGCCTGCGGCGGCTGCGACGCGCTGATCAGGACGCCCATGAGCCACGGGTCCTCGGGCGAGGTCTCGAACCGCACCGGCATCATCGTTGCCAGGGATTCGATCGCCTGCTCGCGCTTGACGCCGATGACGCCACCGCGCGGCCCGGTCATCCCGACGTCGGTGATGTAGGCGGTGCCGCCCGGAAGGACGCGGTCGTCCGCGGTGGGCACGTGGGTGTGCGTGCCGACGACGGCGGTGACGCGCCCGTCGAGGTGCCAGCCCATCGCGACCTTCTCGCTGGTGACCTCGGCGTGCATGTCGACGAGCAGGTAGTCGGCGTCCTCGCGCAGGATGTGCAGCGCGGCGTCGGCCTCGGCGAACGCGTTGCGCCCAGCCCGCAGGTGGACGTTCCCGGACAGGTTGAGCACGCCCAGGCGCACGCCGTCGCGCTCGACGACGCACATGCCGTGTCCGGGCTGCGAGCGGAGGAAGTTCGCGGGCCGCACGATGTTCGGGGTGTCGTCGAGGTAGGGGTAAACCTCGCGGTGGCGATACGTGTGGTTGCCCAGGGTGAGCACGTCGACGCCGAGCGCGAAGAGCTCGTCCGCGGTCCGCGGCGTGATGCCCAGGCCCCCGGCCGCGTTCTCGCCGTTGACCACGACGAAGTCTGGTGCGAGCTCCTCGCGCAACTGGGGAAGCAGGGCAGCGAGTGTCCGGCGCCCGATTCCTCCGACGACGTCACCGACGAAGAGCAGTCTCATCCGTTGCGCATACTGTCGAAGTGGAGAGGATGGCTGCGTGAGCCAGGACGCTCCCCCCAACGAACCCCCGCGCGCGCCGGACCCGGTCGTCGTTCCGCGCTGGATCCAGCTGGTCACGCTGCCGCTCGCCCTGCTCGGCGTGTGGGCGCTCGCGCGGGCGTCGGGGCCGGTGCTGCTGGTGTTCGCCGTCGCCGCGGTGGTCGCGCTGGTGCTCAACCCGGTGGTCGAGGCGCTCGAGAAGCCCCTGCGGCGCATTCGCCTCCCGCGCGGCCTTGCAGTGCTGCTGGTCTACCTCGCCCTCGTGGCCATCGTGTTCGGCGTCGGACTGGTGGCGGTCAACGCGATCGCCGACCAGGTCGCGACCTTCCAGCGCAACCTCCCCCATCTGGTCGACCAGGCCAACAAGTCGCTGGCGGACCTGCAGAAGACGCTGAACGACAACGGCATCAAGGTCGAGATCACGCGCCAGGGCAAGACGGCGCTGCAGACGCTCCAGGACAACCTGACGCAGAGCACCGGCGACATCGTCTCCTCCGCGCGCGACATCCTCGGCACGGTGGTCGAGGGCGCGTTCGGCTTCGTGCTCACGGTCGTGATCTCGATCTACATGCTGCTCTATGCGCCACGGATCGGGAGATTCGTGCGCAAGGTGTTGCCGAAGGGCGACGGGACGCCCGAGGACGACTTCCCGCGCCGCGCCCAGAAGGCGGTGTTCAACTACGTGCGTGGGCAAGTCGCGTTTTCGCTGATCATGGGCTTCAGCGCCGGCATCGTCCTGTGGTTCCTCGGCGTCGTGGGGATCTTCCCCGACGGGCAACGCTACGCCCTGTTCTTCGGCGTCTTCTACGGCCTCATGGAGGCGGTCCCGTACATCGGACCCATCCTGGGCGGCGCGCCACCGGCGCTGATCGCGCTGTTCCAGGATCCGTTGAGCGGGCTCTGGGTCGTGCTGGCTCTCGTGGCGCTCCAGCAGCTCGAGGGCCACGTGGTGGCGCCACAGGTGTTCGGGCGGACGCTGCGCATCAACCCGCTCATCGTGCTCGCCGCCCTGCTGATCGGTGGGCAGCTGTACGGGATCATCGGGGCCTTCGTGGCCTTGCCACTGGCGGCGCTGGCGCGCGAGACCCTGCTCTACCTGCGCCGCCACCTCGTGCTCGAGCCGTGGGGCACGCCGAGCGCGGCCGAGGTCGTCGGGGCCGGCTCCGGGGTGGACTCGCCGACGATCGAGTCCAAATCGGAGCAGGAGCGCGAGCGCGACGAAGTAGGCGCCGGCTCAACACGGCGCGACTAATCTCCGCTTCTTGGCCGGAACAACCGTTGTCACCAAGCCGACGCTCAGCGTGCAGCGCGTCACCAAGCGCTACGGCGAGCGCCTGGCCCTGCGCGAGGTCTCGTTCGAGGCCACGCCGGGCGAGCGCGTGGCGATCATCGGCCCCAACGGCGCCGGCAAGACGACGCTGCTCTCAATCCTCGCCGGCATCCAGCCCGCAACCTCGGGCAACGTGTCGCGCCTCCCGCGCGACATCGGCTGGGTGCCGCAGCACGCGGCGGTGTACTCCAAGCTCTCGGTGGCCGAGAACCTGCGCCTGTTCGCGCGGTTGGAGAAGGTGCCCGACCCGAACGCGGCCGTGGAGCGCATGCTCGACCAGACGGGCCTGCGCGACCGCGCCGACGACGAGCTGGGCAAGCTCTCGGGCGGCAACCGCCAGCGCGTGAACATCGCCGTCGGCCTGCTCTCCGACCCGCCCGCCCTGCTGCTCGACGAGCCATCGGCGTCGCTGGATCCGCGCCAGCGCGAGCGGCTGTGGGAGTTCATCGCCGGACTGGCGGGCGGCGGCACGACGGTGCTGTTCTCGACCCACAACGTCGGCGAGGCCGACCGCTACGCCGACCGACTCATCGTGCTGGCCGATGGCGAGCTGCTCTTCCACGGCACCCCGCGCGAGCTCGAGCAGGCCGTCGGGGGCGACACGTACGACTTCGAGGGAGCCTTCGTGCGCTTCCTGCACGAGCGCGGGCACTAGCGCCCCTCACGCCGCATGCGCTGGCTGATGCTCAAGGACCTGCAGATCCTGCGTCGGTCGCCGCTGCTCGTGACCCTGCTCGTGCTCTACCCCGTGTTGATCGCACTGCTGATCGGCTACGCGCTCTCGCGCGGGCCGAGCAAGCCGAAGGTCGCGTTCCTCAACGAGGTGCCGAAGGGGCAGGGCTCGTTCAACCTCGGCGCGACGAAGATCAACGGCCGCCAGTACGCGGGCAAGTTCTTCAGCGCCATCGACCCGATCGTGGTGCACAGCCGCGCCGAGGCGTTGCAGAAGGTCCGGTCGGGCCAGGCCCTCGCGGCGCTGATCATCCCCGCCGACATCGTCCAGAAGCTCTCGACCGGCGGCCTCGAGCGGCCGACGCTCGACGTCATCTACAACGCGGAGAACCCGCTCAAGCGCCAGTTCGTCGAGTCGACGATCCAGTTCCAGCTGGCCAAGGCCAACCAGGCCCTGTCGGGCGAGTTCCGGAAGGTCGCGGCGCAGTACATCGGCCTGCTCCTCAAGGGCGGGAAGTTCGACGCTTTCGGGACGAACTTCAACGTCCTCGGGCTCCAGAGCGCGAACGCGATCCTCAAGGGGGTGCGCGGCTCGTTGCCGCGCGGCTCTCCCCAGGGCCCGGCGCTCGACCAGGTCATCCGCTTCGCCACGCTCGCGATCAGCAACCTCGATCTCTCCAACCAGGTCCTCACGTCGGTGTCCGCGCCCCTGGCCGTGCGGACGACCACGATCGGGGCCGGCGGCAAGCAGCCGCTCGACACCTTCGCGGTCGCTGTGGCGGTGACGATCTCGATGATGTTCGTCTGCGTGCTGCTCGCGGCCGGCATGTTGGCGCTCGAACGCGAGGAGAACGCGTTCACGCGGCTCGCGCGCGGTCTGGTCTCGCGGCTCGGCTTGGTGACGGAGAAGATCTCGCTGGCGGCGCTGTGCGCGACGCTCGTCGCGCTGGCCATGCTCATCGGGATCGGCATCTTCGTGGCGGTGGACTGGGGGCGGTTCCCGCTGTGGGTCGTCGCGGCGCTGTTCGGCGCCGCCGGCTTCGGGGCCCTGGGCGTGGCCATCGGCGGCTGGGCGCGCGAGGTGCGGGCGGCGTCGCTGTTCGCGTTCCTGCTCTCGCTGCCGGTGGCGGTGCTGGCGCTGGTGCCCAGCGGCGCCACCAACCAGACGCTGTACGACATCATCCGCGTGATCTCGGCGATCTTCCCGTTCCGCCCGGCCCTGGACGCGATGTCCGCGGCGCTGTCGGGCGGCGGGATCGGGCTGCCGCTGCTGCACCTGGTGATCCTCGTGGCTGCGTTTGGTGCATTGGCCCGGCTGAGCCTGCGTCGGTTCGCCTAGCCCATTCTCGCTGGTGCTCGCTAGGTCCTCGGGGTTCGGCGTGCCTAGCACGCCTTCACCCCTGCGTCCCGAGCGAGGACCAGCGAGCTATGGCCTAGGTCTATCCTGGCCGGGCCATGGCGTTTCCCCAGACCCGCCTGCGCCGCCTACGACGCACCGGCGCGCTCCGCGACCTGGTACGCGAGACCGAGCTTGCGCCGCATCACCTGGTCCAGCCGCTGTTCGTCGCGCTCACGCAGGACGCTCCGCGCGAGCCGATCGCGGCCATGCCCGGCGTCGACCGGCTGTCGATCAGCGCCGCTGCCGAGGAGGCGCGCGCGCTGCAGGAGCGCGGCATCCCCGGCGTGCTGCTGTTCGGCCTTCCCGCCGACAAGGACGAGGAGGGAAGCGGCGCCTGGGACGACGAAGGGGTGGTCCAGCTCGCCACCCGCGCGATCAAGGACGCGTGTCCCGACCTGCTCGTCATCGCGGACGTGTGCCTGTGCGAGTACACGTCGCACGGCCACTGCGGCCTCTTGCGGGAGGGTGCGAACGGCCTCGTCGTGGACAACGACGCGACGCTTGAGCTGCTCTCGCGCACTGCCGTGTCGCAGGCCATCGCCGGGGCCGACATGGTGGCGCCGAGCGACATGATGGACGGCCGCGTCGGCCACATGCGGTCCGAGCTCGACGACCACGGGCTCACGGACACGGCGATCGTCGCCTACAGCGCGAAGATGGCCAGCGCGTTCTACGGGCCGTTCCGCGAGGCGGCCGACTCGGCCCCCGCGTTCGGCGACCGGCGCTCCTACCAGATGGACGGCGCCAACCCCGACGAGGCGGTGCGCGAAGCGCTGCTCGACCGCGACGAGGGCGCCGACGTCGTCATGGTCAAGCCGGCACTGCCCTACCTCGACATCGTGCGCAGGGTCAAGGACGCGACCCGGATGCCGGTGGCGGCCTACAACGTCTCGGGCGAGTACGCGATGCTCAAGGCCGCCGCCGCGGCCGGATACCTCGATGAGCGCGCCGCCGCGCTAGAGGCGCTCACGGCGATCCGCCGGGCCGGCGCCGACATCGTGATCACCTACCACGCCAAGGACGCGGCCGGGTGGCTTCGGTAGCCGGTGGGCCCAAGCTGCGGTCGCGCAAGGGCGGCGCGGCCGTCCCGCTCGACGCCACCGACAAGCGGCTGCTGAACCTGATGCAGGGACGCTTTCCGCTCGCCCCGCGCCCCTACCGGCGCGTGGCGTTCGAGGCGGGCATCGACGAGGCCGACGCGCTCGCGCGCGTGCAGCGCCTGCTCGACGACCGCATCATCCGCCAGGTCACCCCGATCTTCGACACGCGCGCGCTCGGCTACAAGTCGATGCTGGTCGCGGCGAAGGTCGACCCCGAGCACCCGTGGCGGGCTGCGAAGGTGATCAACGCGCACCCCGGCGTCTCGCACAACTACCTCCGCAACCACGAATTCAACATCTGGTTCACGATCGCGGTGGAGCCGGATTCGCTGCTCGGCCTCGACCGGACGCTGGAGGCGCTCGGGCGCGAGGCCGGGGCAAGCTCGATCCGCCAGCTCCCGACGCTGAAGCTGTTCAAGATCCGCATGGACCTGGAGATGGAGGGCTCGACCGCCGACCTGGCCAGCGCGGCCCAGGCCGTCGAGCCGGCCGAGACCGAGGCCCAGCCCTACGACGAGCGCGACGTCGCGATCATCCGCGCCCTCCAGGGCGATCTCCCCGTCGTGCCCGAGCCCTACGCGCCCGCTGCGCAGGAACTGGGCCTGGAGCAGGACGCGCTGCTCGCGCACCTGGAGGCGATGGTGGAGCGCCGGCTCCTGCGTCGCGTCGCCGCGATCCTCTTTCACCGACGCGCCGGGTTCTCCGCCAACGGGATGGGCGTCTGGAAGGTCCCGGACGAGCGCGTGCTCGAGACCGGGGCGCGCATGGCCGCCTTCCGCGGCATCTCCCACTGCTACCAGCGGCCGACCTACGCCGACTGGCCATACTCGCTCTTCACCATGGCGCACGGACGCAGCAAGGAGGAGTGCGACGCGATCCTCGACGCGATCGCGAACGAGACCGGCATCGAGGACCGCGCGACGCTGTACTCCTCGACCGAGTTCAAGAAGGTTCGACTCCTCTACTTCACCGACGACTACGAGAAGTGGGAACGGGCGCGTGCGTAGGGGCATCCGGGGCTGATGCCCGTCTCGCTCACCGACGCGAGGTCGTCGCAGCTGTACCGGCGCGCCCTCGAGTATCTGCCGGGCGGGGTGAACTCCCCCGTTCGGGCGATGCGCTCGATCGGGCGCGATCCGCTCTTCATCGACCGCGGCCAGGGGTCGGAGATCGTCGATGTCGACGGCAACCGCTACGTCGACTGGGTGATGTCGTGGGGGCCGCTCATCCACGGCCACGCGCATCCGCAGATTATCTCCGCGGTCCTGTCCGCGGCCGAGCGCGGCACCACCTTCGGCGCCCCGACCAGGGCCGAGATCGCGCTGGCCGAGGAGGTCACGACGCGGGTGCCCTCGGTCGAGATGCTGCGCATGACCTCGTCCGGGACCGAGGCCACGATGAGCGCCCTGCGCCTGGCGCGCGCGGTCACCGGCCGCGACAAGGTGCTCAAGTTCGCCGGCGGCTACCACGGCCACGTCGACGGGCTGCTGGCCGAGGCCGGCTCGGGACTGGCCACGCAGGCCATCCCCGCCTCCCCCGGCGTGCCCAAGGCGGCCACCCGGGCCACGGTCATCGTGCCGTGGAATGACCCCGACGCGCTGCGCGCGGCCACGCGCGAGCACGAGCTGGCGGCGATCATCGCCGAGCCCTTCCCGGCCAACATGGGCGTCGTCGCGTCGAGCGACGGCTTCCTCGAGCTGTTGCGCGAGCGCGCCGACGCAAACGGCGCCCTGCTGATCTTCGACGAGGTGATCACGGGCTTCCGGGTCGCGTCGGGCGGCGCCCAGGAGCTCTGTGCCGTCCTTCCCGACCTGACCATCCTGGGGAAGATCCTCGGAGGGGGCCTGCCGGCGGCTGCCTTCGGCGGCTCGGACGACCTCATGGAGCGGATCGCTCCCGCCGGGGACGTCTACCAGGCGGGCACCCTCTCGGGAAACCCACTCGCCATGGCCGCAGGGCGCACGTCGCTCACGCTGCTCGATCACATCGCCTACCCGAGGCTGGCCGCGACCACGGACGCCCTGGCCCGCGGCCTGCTCGCCGCCGCCGACGGCGGGCCGGTCCAAATCGCGTCGGTGCCGGGCCTGGTCACCGTGTTCTTCGCCGAGCGGCCGGTCCGGAACTTCGCCGACGCCACCGCGTGCGATCTCGACGCCTACGCCGCCTGGTGCCGGGGCCTGCTGGCGCGCGGGGTCTACGCGCCGCCCTCGCAGTTCGAGGCCTGGTTCGTGTCGCTCGCCCACGACGAGCGCGACGTGGAATGGACGATCGAGGCGGCGGCGGCCGCGTTCGCCGAGGTCTGGTGAGCCTCGGCCCGCTGGCCACCGCTGTCCGTGACGGGGGCGGTCTGCTCGCCGACGTCGTCGCCGAGCCGCCCTACCCCAGCGCGGAGTGGGGCACGCGCGTGGCGGACGAGTACGCCCTCATCGTCGAGGCCATCCGCGAGGGCTACGAGCTCCACTACGGCAACCCGCGCGTGGTGGCGCCCGACGACCCCGATTTGGCGCTGCTGGCGGGTGACCGGCTCTACGCGCTCGGGCTGGCCCGGCTGGCCGAGCTGGGCGACCTCGAGGCGGTCGTCGTCCTGGCTGATCTGATCGCCGACAGTGCCCGCGCCCATGCCGAGCGGAGCCCCGATCGAGCTCGTGCCGCGTGGCACGAGGCGACCGCAAACCTGACAGAACCCAACCGGTAATCTGCCGCGTACTCGGGTTGAGCCCGCGTTTAGATCGCGCGGGCGCACCCCCTAACCGCATGCCGGACAAGCGCGAGAACATCCAGCCGAACACCACCGAAGAGCGGGGTATCCAGGGCGCCTACGAGGGCGAGACGGTGACCCGCCGGCGCTTCATGGTGGGCACCACGCACCTCGCCGGCGCGGGCGCCGTGATGGCGTTCACGCTGCCGGCACTCGCGTTCGCGCTCGGCCCCGTGTTCGAGCGGCAGAAGGCGACGTGGGAGGACGTCGGTCCCGTCACCGCGTTCAACCCCGACCAGTACGTGCCGGTCAACTTCACCCAGACGCCGGGCATCGGCGACGTGGGACGCACGACCGCGTACGTCCGCCGTTTCAACCCCGCCATCGACGGCGGGCAGGAGCCGCGCGACCAGTACGAGGCCTACATCGCGATTTCGACCCGGTGCGCCCACCTCGGGTGCCCCGTCCGCTACGTGGCCGCGGCCGAGCGCTTCATCTGCCCCTGCCACGGCGGCGTCTACGACAAGCTCGGCAAGGTCAACGGCGGCCCGCCCGTGCGGCCGCTCGACCGCTTCTACACGCGCGTGCGCGCCGGCCGCGTGCAGATCGGGCCGCGGTTCTCGGTCAACTCGGAGCTCAACCGCTTCTCGCCCCGCGATCCCGGCGAGCCGCTGGACGGCATCGGCCAGTACCTGTACCCGGCCCGCTTCACCACGGCGAAGCCCTGATGCCGCGGATCAGGCTCCCGTCCAAGCTCCCGTCACCGCCGCCCGGCGCGGTGCCGAAGGCGCTGCGTCCGTCTCCGTCGCGCCCGCAGGAGGGCAACGGCCGCAAGTCGCTCCGGGATCGCGCCATCGAGGACGGCGCCGAGGCGGGGACGACCGTCGTCGACTGGGTCGACGAGCGCACGTCGCTGTCGGGCGCCGTGCGCTGGACGCTGTTCCGCAAGGTGCCCAGGGGGACGAACTGGTTCTACACCCTGGGCTCGGCCACCCTGTTCGCCTTCCTCAACCAAGCCGTGACCGGCGTCTTCCTGGCCATGTACTACGACCCCTCGCCCACGCGGGCGTACGAGTCGATCCGCTTCATCACCAACGAGGCGTTCCTCGGCGAGTTCGTGCGCGGGATGCACAAGTGGGGCTCGTCGGTGATGGTGATCCTGATCTTCCTGCACATGGCCCGGGTGTTCTTCTTCGGGGCCTACAAGTACCCGCGCGAGCTGAACTGGGTCATCGGCGTCGTCCTGCTGATCCTCACGATGACGATGGCGTTCACCGGCTATCTGCTCCCGTTCGACCAGCGTTCCTACTGGGCGACGATCGTCGGCGTGAACATCAACGGCACCGGGGCGTTCATCGGGCCCTACCTGAGCGACTTCCTGCGCGCCGGGCCCGACTTCGGCGCCACGACGCTGTCGCGCTTCTACGCGATCCACATGCTGCTGATACCGGGCGCCATAGCGGCGCTCATCGGGGCGCACCTGTACCTGGTCGCCAAGCTCGGGACCACCGCGCCGCCGTGGCTCAAGGTCGAGTCGGAGCCGGAGTTGCGCGAGCGAGAGGTCTGACGTGAACGCCCGCGAGAAGGAGCTCTACCTCCGCGACTACTCGGTGATGAAGTCGCAGGGGAAGCCGTTCTTCCCCTACGCCGTCGCCAAGGACTCGATCATGGCGCTGATCGTCATGATCGTGATCATCGGGCTGTCGGTGATCCTCGGCGCCGAGCTCGGCCCCAAGGCGGACCCGTCGACCACGACCTACGTCCCCCGGCCCGAGTGGTACTTCTTCTTCCTCTTCGAGGTCCTGCGGGTCATCAAGCCGCCCGAGCTCGTCCCCCTCGCGACGGTCGGCGTGCCGACGATCTGCATGATCCTGCTGTTCACGCTGCCGTTCTTCGACCGCTCGCCCGAACGGCGGCCGGAGCGGCGCCCGATCGCGACCACGGCCGGGATCCTCACGATCGCGGCGATCGCGTTCCTCACCTACCAGGGCGCCGTCGCGGGCTCGCCCACGGAGATCGCCATGAAGGCGCCCAGCGACCTGCACGGCCGAACCCTGGCGGAGTTCAACGCCGGCAAGCTCGTCGCGGCGCAGTCGGGCTGCCTGGCGTGCCACAAGATCGGCGAGAACGGCAACGACGGCCCGGGTCCGCCGCTGACCAACGTCGGCGGCCGCGTGCCGAAGCAGGCGATCGCCCGCACGCTCATCAACCCGACGGCGCCGATGCCGTCGTTCAAGGACCTCCCGCCGCAAAAGTTCAACGCGCTCGTCACCTTCCTGAGTCAGCTGCAGTGAGCGACGCCGCGGCCGGCGGCGTGCTGGAGGAGCAGCAGGTCCGGGCGATGTTCGATCGCATCGCCGGCGTGTACGACCGGATGAACCGCGTCATGACCGCGGGCCTGGACGCGCGGTGGCGCTCGCGCGCCGCCGACCTGGCCGCACTCGGACCGGGCGGGCGCGCGCTCGACGTCGCCTGCGGCACCGGTGACCTCGCGCTGGAGCTTCGGTCGCGCGTGGGCGAGCGCGGCGAGGTGGTGGGCTGCGACTTCTCCGAGCGCATGCTCGAACTCGCCCGCGAGAAGGCGCCGACGATCCGCTTCGACCAGGCAAATGCCCTCGAGCTGCCCTACGCGGACGACGAATTCGACGCCGCCACGGTCGGCTTCGGCGCGCGGAACTTCTCCGACCTCGAGCGCGGGCTGGCCGAGATGGCGCGGGTGGTGCGGCCGGGCGGGCGGGTGGTCGTGCTCGAGATCACGACGCCGCAGCGCCCGCCGCTGTCGTGGTTTCACCGCGTGTGGTTCGACCGGGTCGTGCCCCTGCTCGGGCGGATGACCGGGCAGGCCGACGCCTACAGTTACCTGCCGAGCTCGGTGCGACGTTTCCCCGATCCACAAGGGCTGGCGGCTACGCTCGCATCCGTGGGCCTCGGGAGGATCCGTTGGGTGTTGACTGCCGGTGGCATCATCGCCATCCACGTCGGGGAGCGTCCGTAGTGGCCACCGCGCCGACGGTCGACGCCGTGGTGCGTGCAGCGGGCCCGCACGTCGGGCCGCTCATGAGCCGCATCGAGGAGCGGCTCGCGGCGGTCACGGCCGGCCACGGCGAGCTGCTGGCCGAGCACGCCGGCTCGACGATCGCGGCCGGCGGGAAGCGCCTGCGACCGCTGCTGGTGCTCGTGGCGGCCGGTCCCGAGGCGACCGGTGACGGGGTGGTCCGGGCCGCGGTCGCGGTCGAGCTGGTGCACTCGGCCACGCTGGTGCACGACGACGTGCTCGACGCCGCCGACCTGCGCCGCGGACGCCCGACCGTCGTGGCCGCCGCGGGGCGCGACATCGCCACCGCCACCGGCGACCTGCTCTTCTCGCGCGCGTTCGCGGAGCTGGCGAACAACGGCCGGATCGACGAGGTGCGCGTGCTGTCGGCCGCGGGGTCGGCGCTCGCCTCGGGCGAGTTGTTGCAGCGCGCCGATGCCTGGGACGCGTCCGTCTCGGTGGAGCGCTACCTCGAGCGCTGCGAGCTGAAGACCGCGCGCCTGTTCCAGGCCGCGTGTGAGCTTGGGGCGCTCGAGTCCGGCGGCGAGGATGGCCGGGCCGCCGTGCTCGGTGCGTTCGGGCGGCGGGTGGGGCTGGCGTTCCAGCTGCTCGACGATGTGCTCGACGTCTCCGGGCCGGCGGACCGGACCGGCAAGCACCGCGGCGCCGACCTGCTCGACGGCACCGTGACGCTGCCGTTGATCCTCGCGCGCGAGCGCGACCCCGAGCTGGCGGCGCTGGACGTGCGCGCGGTGCACTCGCCTGCGGACGCCGAGGCGGTCTGCGCGCAGATCGAGGCGACCGGGGCGCTGGAGGAGGCCAAGCGCCGCGCCCTGGCCATCGTCGCCGACGCCAAGGCGGAGCTGCCCGACCTCCCGGGCCCCCAGCAGGAAGCTCTGGAGCTCGTCGCCGACGGCGTGGTTGAGCGGTATTCCTGACTTGACTAGGCCATAGCAGGGACG
>Ga0209382_10005461_pt1 | contig 16570 bp, 10 predicted proteins | sample SoiMetdeltSBSDD5_FD_187599 | JGI IMG/M metagenome (GOLD analysis project Ga0209382, IMG submission 187599) | Bulk soil microbial communities from a Populus tree surrounding site in Tennessee, USA - Soil MetaG P. deltoides SBSDD5 (SPAdes) (version 2) | ecosystem: Environmental > Terrestrial >...
AAAAGGGCGGTCGGCATTCGGTAGCCGGTAGTTTGCATCGCAAGACTCTACCGATTACTGATTTCCGGCGCCTATCTACTCATACCTGAGAGCAATCATCGGATCCACCTTCGTCGCCCGCCGCGCTGGGATGTAACACGCCACCAGCGCCACGAGTGTCAGCAACAACGTCACGCCCGCAAGAGTACGCAAGTCGCTGGCGCTCACGCCAAAGAGCAAGCCAGCCATCAAACGCGTCAGGGCGAACGACACTCCCAACCCGACGGCGACGCCCGCAGCCGCCAGCCGCATCCCGTCCGCCAGCACCATCCGCATTACGTCCTTACGGCCCGCGCCGAGCGCCATCCGAACGCCGATCTCCTGCCTGCGCTGCGCGACTGAGTAGGAGAGCACGCCATAGATGCCCAGACTGGCCAGCGCGAGCGCGAGCGCCGCGAAGGCCGCCAGCAACGTCATTCCGATCCGGCGCTGCGCGACCTCTTCCGCCAGGATTTCGTTCATCGTCCTGACGTTCGAAACTGGCTGATTGCGATCGACCGACCAGACGGCCTGGCGCGCCGCCGCCGCGACGCTCATCGGATCGCCCGTAGTGCGCACGGCCAGGTCACGAGGCATGTTCCAGAGCATGCGCGGCAGTTGCTGATACGGGAAGAACATTTCGGCCTTGGCAGGCGCTTCCAAACCCATCTCCTTAACGTCGCCGACGACGCCGACGACCGTGACCCAGGGATTTTGTGAATCGAATGGGCCTAGCTTGAATCGTTTGCCGAGCGCGCCTTCGCCCGGCCAGAACTGGCGGGCCATCGTCTCGTTGATGACGGCGACCGGCTGCGCTTGGGCGTCATCGCGCTCATCTAAAAAGCGTCCTTGCCGGAGCTTGACGCCCATTGTCTCCATGTAGCCCGCGCTGACCTGCCGGCTTTGCGCGTCCTGTCCCGGCCCCTGCCCGCGCCCTTCAATGGAGAAGCCATTGGTTCCTCCCTTCCAGGTCAACGGCATGGCGGTCGTATAGCCGGCTGAAACGACGCCGGGCAGCGCGCGCACGCGCTCCACGACCTGCCGATAAAAAGCGTCGCGCTTAGGCAGTTCGCCATATTTATTGCGCGGGAGCATCGTCCTGAGAGTCAGCACGTTTTCGGGGTTGACTCCGACGTCCAGCGCGCGCAACCGCAGAAAGGCCTGGATCAGCAGCCCCGCGCCGACCAGCAAGACCAATGCCAGCGCTATCTCGATGACGACCAGCGCGCTTCGCAGCCGACGATGCCCTGCGCCGGTCCCCGTGCGCCCGCCGCCCTGCTTCAGCGCTTCGTTCAAATCTATTTTCGCGGCCTGGAGCGCGGGGGCCAGTCCGAAGACGATACCTGTGAGAAAAGAAAGCAGCAGTGTGAAGCCGAAGATTCTGGCGTCAATTCTCACGCCGGCGTTCAGCGCCATGTTGTCGGGAATGATCTGTTTGAGGAATGAGAAGCACGACCACGCGAAGAGCAACCCCGCAAGGCCGCCAGCGACGGCCAGCGACACGCTCTCGGTCAACAACTGTCTCACGATGCGCCCGCGTCCCGCGCCCAGCGCCGTACGCACGGCGACCTCTCTGAAGCGCGCCGCGCCGCGCGCCAGCAGCAGGTTCGCAATGTTCGCGCACGCGATTAGCAACACAAAGCCGACCGCCACCAACAGCGTGATCAACGCCGGGCGCACGTCTCCCGCCAGTTGTTCGCGCAGCGAAATGACGACAGAGCCGAGTTCGAAACCGCTCCAACTTACCGGATTGTCGCGGTTGATGCGCTGCGTAATCGCCGCGACGTCGGCGCGCGCCTCCTGAAGCGCCACCTCCGGTTTCAGCCGCGCCACCACCGTCAGATAATGGCTGCCGCGATTGGCCAGTTCTTGCGGGCTGAAAGCCGCCGGAACCCAGAGGCCCACCTCTTTCGACAGAAACTGAAAGCCCGAGGGCATTACGCCGATGACCATATACTTCTGCCCGTCGAGCAGAATCTCTTTCCCTATCAGCGCCGGATCTCCGCCGAACCTCCGCTGCCAGAGGCCGTAGCTGATCACCGCCACGTTATTCCGCCCCGGCTGATCTTCTTCTCCGTTGAAGACGCGTCCCAGATCCGGCTTGACGCCGAGCAGCGGAAAGAAGTTTGCCGTCACGGCCTGCGCCTCGACCTTCTCCGGCTCGCCCTCATCCGTCAGGTTGAAACCTCGCCAGGTGATCGCGGCCATGTCCTCGAAGACCCGGTTCCGTGCCTTCCAGTCGGCGTAATTCGCCGGCGCCGGCGTGTTGCGCGGGAAACCGATTTTGGCCGCGTCCTCCCACACCACAACCAGCCGATCCGGGTCGTGAAACGGCAGCGGCCTGAGCAACACCGCATCCACCAGGCTGAAAATAGCCGTGTTCGCGCCTATTCCCAGCGCCAACGACAGCGTCGCAATCGCCGCGAAGCCAGGTTTGCCGAGCAATTGACGAAATCCGAATCGGAGGTCCTGCCAAAATGTTTCCATACTTTTCTCCACAGAAAATAGACAGGATTTACAAGATTTACAGGATTGATTTTCTTCCTCCACATCTTGTTAATCTTGTAAATCCTGTCTATTTTTTTTTGTTTCTGAACGTCGCAACGCGACATGCTGAACTCACCAGAAAATCGGTTTGTAGTCACGCCTTTGAGGCGGAAGCGTCAGACACAGATCCATTCCTTGACGCCAAACGATTCCGCCTAAAGGCGGGACTACGAACTGCGCTATTCATTCTTTCAAGGCGTCACAACGCGACATGAAGGCTCCTGTCAAATTGAAATGATGGAAGTTAGTGACAGAAATCGCGGAATGGTCGCAGAAAAATTTCGCCGGCTTGCGCCTTCAAGGATCGTTTCGTAAGCTATTGGCAGTTCACTCCCCGCGATTGAAATACCCATGTTGACACCAGGAGGAATTATGCCAGCGCGCACGGCTAACGCTGTTTGGGAAGGAAGCTTGCAACAAGGTAAGGGGAAGATGAGACTCGGGAGCGGGGCGTTTGAAGGCCAGTACTCGTTCTCATCGCGCTTTGAAGATGGGGTGGGAACCAACCCTGAAGAATTGATCGGGGCGGCCCATGCCGGCTGCTTTTCAATGGCCCTTGCCGCTGGTCTGGGCCGCGCCGGTTACACGCCGAAGCGCGTGGCGACTGAAGCCAAAGTCCACCTGACCAAAACCGACGCGGGTTTCAAGATCAACAAAATCGAACTGCACACCGACGCCGAAGTCCCGAACATTGACGAAAAAACCTTTCAGGAGCAGGCCGAGACGGCGAAGAAGAATTGCCCAGTCTCTCAGGCGTTGGCGGGCGTCGAAATTCAATTGCAGGCCAGGCTGATCAATTAGCCTTCGAGGCGGCGGGATTCCAAAGCCTGTATCTTGGCGAGCCTGCGGCGATGGCGTTCCTCTCCCGAAAACGTCGCGCGCACAAACGCGATGACTAACTCGCGCGCCAGTTCAGGACCGATCACCCGCGCGCCGAGCGCCAGTACATTCATATCATCGTGCTCCACTCCCTGGCGCGCCGAATAGGTGTCGTGACACAAACCCGCGCGGACGCCCGGCAATTTGTTGGCCGCCACCGACGCGCCTACGCCGCTGCCGCAAATAAGGATGCCGCGGTCGGCCCGCCCCTCCCGGATGGCCAGTCCGACCGCCTCGGCGTAATCGGGATAATCGACGGGGTCGGTGTTGTAAGAGCCGACGTCCACTACTTCAAGGTCTCCCTCTTCGAGTAGGAGACCCGCGATCTTCTTCTTTAGTTCATAGCCCGCGTGATCGGAACCGACAACTATTCGCATTGAACGACCTCCTGGCCACTGATCATAAATCCGAATCCCGACTTCATCCAGGCGCCGCGGCGCATCAGAGTGGCTTGATAAATAAATAGCTGAAGCGTGCTTATAAATCAGAGCGGCGGCGTCGCCATTTCTGTGGTTGACTACACTCAACTTTAATTAGCACTGGCTGTAAATGGAAGGAGCCGGGGCGAGCCCCGGCTCCAGTCAAGCGTCGTAAATTTGTTTCGCGGAGGAAAAGAAGTCGACCAGTCAGTCTTTACGAACCCACGCGGATCGATCTGGCCGTCCAGGAACCGGCTGACTCTTCGGCTTCGCAGATCACCTTATCGCTGGGTTTCAGATCAGCGAGTGAGATGGCTTTGCCCTCTTTGATAACTTTGGTGGATTTGCCAACCAGAAGGCGAACTTCACCGCCGGTCTCATCCTTAACGACCAATTCGTTCTTGGCCGGATTAACCGACGTGACCTCGCCGCTAACCGTCTTCCCAGCCTTTTGAGCCGATGAGCCTTCCGATGAGCCCGATTGCCCATTAGCGGCCCCCGCCAGCCCGAGAGAGGTCAAGAAAAGAACCAGGGAAAAAGCAAAAATGAACTTCTTCATATACGTAAACTCCTTGTTTTTGTCTGCTCTGAGTTTTAGGCAAAAAACTACTATTAGTTTTTCTGCCCTAGATCAGGGGGAAAAACGTGAGTTGCTCCGCAGTTTCTTCTGTCCACGAGTTGGGGGTGAGATCCGCGCTCTGTAATCTATGCCTCGGTTAATCCAGCGCGGCGATGCGATTTACGACGCCGAGTCATACCATGCGACGTAATGACCGGGGTTATCATAGACAGACTCTCGTGGTCTGATCGGTACGGTACCGAACATAGACAGGCGTCATGGTCGAGGAAAATCATTTGAGGAAAATCACTATAATCGCGCTTTTGGCGTTCGGCCTGGTCGCCGGCATGGTTGCAGGCATGGCCTATGTCTTCGGCGACCTGCGGATCACTCGATTCATTCAACGGTTCGACGGCCGCTATTTTCAATCGTTGATGGTCGCGGTCTCGTGGCCGGGTTACTTCGGACGCCAATGGGTCGTGGCCCTCTGCGTCGCCGCGCTGTTGCTCCGATTTCGGCTCAAGGTCGAAGCCGCTTGCCTGCTGATAAGCCTGGGATCGATCTGGCTGTTGACCAACGCGATCAAAATCATCGTCGGACGGCCGCGCCCGTCGCCGGACATGATCCACGTCTATTACTACTCCACCACCTGCAGCTTTCCCTCGGGCCACGTCACATCCTACATGGCGCTTTACGGTTTTCTGTTCTACCTCGTCTACACGCTGATGCGCTCTTCTCCGCTTCGCTCTGCGCTGCTCATTGTCCTCGGCGCGGCGCCAGGTCTGGTCGGCCTTTCGCGCGTCTACCTCGGCGCGCACTGGGCGAGCGACGTGTTCGGGGGCTATTGCTTGGGATTCATCTGGCTGGCGTTGACGATCTATTTTTATCGAAGGTTAAGAGTGGGACAGACTTTAGTCAGTCCGCCCTGATATGTGCGACAGACAGACTAAAGTCTGTCCCACTTTCGGGCGCGGTTGCGGCCATAAACCTCGGTCATCTCGGCGAGGCGGCGCCGGACTTCTGGCGTCAATTGATCGGCAGTGTAGCGCCAGCTCCAGTTGCCGCTTTCGCGGGCCGGCACGTTCATCCGGGCCTCGCTGCCCAAGCCCAACACGTCCTGCAGAGGAATGATCGCGGTGTCGGCGACCGAGCTGAGCGCCAGCCGGATGAAATCCCAGTTGATCTCACGACCGTCCGTGCCAAGATACTTCAAGGCCAGGTCGCGCTCACCCGTCACTTCGTCGTGGCTGCGCGTGCTCAAGCCGGCGCCTTCGCCGGTGAACCAGCCGACGGTGGTGTCGTTGTCGTGCGTGCCGGTGTAGACGACGCTGTTCTTGACGTAGCTGTACGGCTTGTACGCGTCGGCCTGCGGGTCCGTCCCGAAGGCGAATTGCAGGACCTGCATTCCGGGAAGTTCGAACAGGTCGCGCAGAGCTATCACCTCGTGAGTGATGTAGCCGAGGTCTTCGGCGATGATCGGCAGATCACCCCCGTCAAACGCCCTTTTGACCTGCTCGAAAAAGTCGGCGCCCGGCCCTTCCTCCCACCTGCCGTTGACCGCCGTCGTTTCGCCCGCCGGGACGGCCCAATATTTTTCAAAGCCGCGGAAATGATCGAGCCGGAGGACGTCCACCGTGGAGAGCGCCTGGCGGAGTCGCTCTATCCACCAGCGATAGCCGCTTTCTTTCATCACGTCCCAGCGGTAAATCGGATTCCCCCACAATTGGCCCGTCTGGCTGAAATAATCCGGCGGGACGCCCGCGACCAGCGCCGGAGAGCCTTCGTCATCGAGGTGGAAGAGATGGCGGTTGGCCCAGACGTCGGCGCTGTCGTGCGCTACGAAGATCGGGGCGTCGCCGATGATCTTGACCCCACGTTCGTTGGCGTAGTTGGCGAGGTTGAGCCACTGCTTGAAAAAGAGGAATTGGTAGAACTTCTGCGCGCTGACTTCGACCGCATGGTTCTCGCGGAAAAAATGCATGGCCTTGTCTTCGCGGTCGCGCAGGTAGGAATCCCATTTCGTCCACTCCCGGCCGTCGTGCGCGTCCTTGACCGCGCGGTAGGTCGCGTAATCTTCCAACCACCAACCCGCCTGCCCTATGAACGCCAGGTATTCGTCTTTCGCCTGATCCGAAGCGTTCCCGATGAAGTTGGCGTGAGCCTTCTTAAGCATCGCGCCTTTGAATTCGATCACCCGTCCATAATCAATAGGATATGGCGGAGACGGCGGAAATTCAGTCGCGTTGTCGAGGTCGCTCTGACCCAACAACCCGTCGGCGACCAACGCCTCCAGACTGATAAGCAACGGGTTTCCCGCGAAGGCCGACAGACACGAGTAAGGCGAATCGCCGTACCCAGTTGGGCCGAGCGGCAATATCTGCCACAAACCCTGCCCGGTCTCTTCCAGAAAATCTACGAACTCATAAGCCGCAGCGCCCAGGTCGCCAATACCAAAGCGGCCGGGCAATGAGGTCGGATGCAGCAAAATCCCGCTCGCCCTTGGAATACTCATCTTTACTTCTCAAATCCTCCTGATCTTTTGCGGAAAACCCCCGATAGGACATATGGGGCTTATAGGACTCGCCATTTTAGTCCATAAGTCCTATTCATGATGCTCCCAAGTGCGATTTTCATTCAAGTTCACGGCGCCGGGCGCCACCTGGGGTGATGCCCTTCGGCGAGAGTCTTCAGATTCCCGCGGGCGTCGGCGACCACGATTCTGGCGCCGTCGTCGTAAACGAGGAGGTTGTTGTCGTTCGACCATTCGCCCGGAAGATCGATTATCATCTCGGATGAGAGTTGGCGTTGCGCGCCTCCCCAGGCGTCTACCAGAACCAGCCGGCCATAGCACAAGCCCGACTCGGAGCATGACTGCATCGGGTTGAAAATGATGTAGCGGCTGTCGGGAGACCACGTCGCCCCGATCACTCTTCGCCCCCCTTCGGCCTCGACCGACTCTTCAAACCCGCCCAGTTCGTAAAGATTCGTGATTTTAACGCGCGCCCCGGTTTCCGCGTCGGCGACGAACAGCTCCTCGCCGGTTCCCACCACGTCTTTGAACAACACCTGCCGTCCGTCGGGGGAGACCGACACCTCGCCAATGGCGCGGACTATCGGCGGGCGAGGTTCGATCATCGAGTTGTATTCATCGATGGTCAACTCGCGCGCATCCCTCTCCCCGATCGTCACGGCGAACAACCGCGACGACGCGGCGCCGTCGAGCGTCCGAACGATGATTGTTTTGCCGTCGCGCCCCATCTCCAGATTGACGATGGCGGCGCCCTGAGCGGCGCTCAACTCTCCCGCGCTCGCCAGGTTGCCGTTCTGAAGAATGACTTCGATGAGCCGCCCACCCGTTGAAAAATAGAGCCGCTCGCCGTCCGCGTCCCAGACGAAATCTTCAATCGCCTCGCCTTCGGGGGCGGCGGTCACTAGATGTTGATTCGTCCCGTCGCTTTGAATCACCCACAAATCGCCTTCGCGCAGATAGGCGATATAGGGGTTCGGTTTCGGCGTCGGGCCGGCCCGCGGCGAGGCTGACGGAGCGGCGCTTCGCGCGGCGTGCGGCCACGACGAGCACGCCCAAACCGAGAGCGCCAGCAAGCAAGCTGAGAGAGTTTTACAAGCGGCCAGATTCATCTACACGTTGAATTTGAGTGGGGGGTGAGAGAGGAGTGTTTTCCAAGACCGAATATTCGCCGAGCGCCGTTGAAAGATCAAGCATGATTTTTCCCAGAGTCGCCTGGGAGCGCCGCCCGTCCATGCCTGCGGGCTTCCGGTAAGGGCTGATTGACTGACCAAAGCCCGCAGGCCCAAAGCCCGCAGGCATGGACGGGCGGCGCTCCCAGGGATTTCCGCAGGAGTTAGATGATTGTGATTCGGCGAAAGCATCGTGTAAACTTTGGCCTGTGTCGAGACTGGCCGGCGTCCTCACGGCCAGTAAGGAAATTCAGTAACCAAAGTGAGTAACTCTATGAATATGATTTTGAAACTGAGCGTGAGCGCGCTGACCGTCGGCTTGGCGATTACGGCGGCGGGCTGCGCGAAATCGGGAGCCTCCACTCCTGCGGTCGGCGCGACCACGGCTGGCGCGTCCGGCGCGCAATCGGCCCCGCAATCTCCCACGGCGATCACTTACCCACCTCAAAACGCCGAAGACAAGATTCCTCGCGTCAAGGTGGATGAGGCCAAGAAGATGATCGCGGAAGGTAAGGCGATCATCATCGACGTTAGAGGCGACGACGCTTATAAGATGTCGCACATCAAAGGCGCGCTCGACATCCCGCTGACCAAGCTGGACACTGGCGAGATCAAAGACTTGCCGAAAGATAAGCTCATCATCGCCTACTGTAGCTGACCGGCCGAACACTCGAGCGCCCGTGCGGCGCTCTTACTGCAGCAGAAAGGGTTCAAAGACGCGAGCGCGTTACTCGGCGGCCTTAACGCCTGGGAAGCCTCCGGCGGCCAGATGGAGAAAGCCACTCCGCCCCCTGACCCTACAAAGCAAAAATAACCTTGCCGGCCTCAACCGCATTTGAGCGGTTAGAAAGAAATTTCGCATATGCCATATGAAATATTGCATATGGCATATGCGAAATGTTCACTTACATTCCAGGCGCAGCGCACCTATACGACGCAAGCGTAAATAGCAATGATGAAGATCATGGACGTCGTCGGGGCGCGTCCGAATCTTATTCGGATTTGTAAAGTTATTCTTTCCGCTCGCGCTCCCAGGCTCGCCTGATCGTTAGGCTGGCGACGACGACCGCCAGCTCTGCCGGCTCGACCGGCTTGGCGACGTGCATGTGAAAACCGGCCTGGAGCGCGCGCAGCCGGTCTTCGCCCCGCCCGTAGGCCGTCAGCGCGATGGCCGGAATCTGATCCGCCTCGGCGCCTTGCTCGGCCTCCAGCGCTCGCACTTTCTTCAGCACAGCGTAGCCATCCTCGCCCGGCATGGCAATGTCTAGAATCAGCGCGTCGGGCCGCCTACCGCCCGGCGGGTCAGAGAGCAGCGCCAGCGCCTCCGCGCCTGAAGACACTCCTGTCACTTGCGCCCCATATTCACCGAGCGCCTGAGTCAAAATCACGCGCGCCTCTTCCTGATCATCCACCACAAGCAGGCTCACGCCTTCGAGCGAAAAAGCCTCGTCCAGTGTGATGGCGGCTTCCGTGCGGGCTTCGCGAAGCGTCGCCGCGGGCAGCCGCGGCGCCATGAATTCCGGATGGCGGCGCGGCAGTGTGACTGTGAATGTCGCCCCGCGCCACAAGCCCTCGCTCGCCGCCGTGATTGTCCCGCCATGCAATTCGACCAGATATTTAACGAGCGACAGCCCCAGTCCCAGTCCGCCGTAACGCCGCGCGCCTGATGTGTCGGCCTGACGGAAGCGGTCGAAAACGAACGGCAGGAATTCCGGATCGACGCCCTTGCCCGTATCGCTGACCGTGATGCGGACGTTATCGGCGGCGCCCTCCATCCACAACTCGACGCGTCCGCCTTCGGGGGTGAACTTGACGGCGTTTGAGAGCAGGTTCCACACGACCTGCTGCAACCGCGTCGAGTCGCCAAGCACTTGTTCCGGCAAGGGGCCGAAATTGGCGACGAGTGTGACGCCCTTCGCCTCAGCCGCCGAGCGCACCGTGTCGAGCGCGGCTTCGAGCACAGGAACGAGGTCTACCGGTCCCGGCTCGATCCGCAGCTTACCCGTGATGATGCGCGCCGAATCGAGCAGGTCTTCGATGATTTGGAGCTGCGCCTTCGCGCTGCGCTCAAGGACGGCCGCGACGTTGTTGATTGCTTCCCTGTCCGCCGGGCCGGAGCGCAGCATCCGCGTGTAGCCGAGGATGGCGTTTAAAGGCGAGCGCAGTTCATGCGAGACCATCGCCAGGAATTCGTCCTTCGAGCGGTTGGCGGCTTCGGCGGCCGCGCGCGCGACTTGTTCGCGCGCCAATTGCTCGCGCTCCGCCTCAGCCTGCTTGCGCTCTGTGATGTCGCGCTGAATGAATGTATAAAGCTTCCGGCCTCCGATTTCTACTTTCGAGATCGCAGCCTCGATCGGAAACTCCGCGCCATCCGCGCGCAGCGCGATGAGCGATCTCATCGCCCGGCTAGCGCCGCCGGTTTCGCCGAAGCGGCGGACGAGTTCGGTGTGCGCGCCGCGAAAACGTTCAGGGATGAAGCGGTTGAACGGCCGCCCCAAGGTTTCGGCAGCCGGGGAGCCGAACATCCGCTCCGCCGCCTCGTTGAAAAGGACGACGCGTTGTTCTTCATCAACGGTGATAATCGCGTCCATCGCCGAGGAGACAATGCCATTGAGCCGCTCCTTGCTTTCGAGCAACGACCGCTCGGCCTGCTTCTGATCATCAATGTCGGTGTTGGAGCCGAACCACTTGACGACCTTGCCGCCCGAATCCCTGAGCGCAACGGCTCGCGTCTTGAACCAGCGGTACACTCCGTCATTGCGGCGGATGCGGTACTCGACATCGAAAGGCTCGCCGGTCGCCACAGTCCGATTCCAAGACGCGAACAAAGGCTCACGGTCGTCGGGGTGAATTTGCCGGAGCCAGTCGAAGCCGAGTTGCTCGGCTTCGGGGACGCCTGTGTAAGCGACAAACTGCGGGCTGATGTAATCACAAGTTCCGTCGGCGCGACATGTCCAGACGAGCTGTGGCAGTGATTCGGCCAGTTTGCGGAAGCGGCTCTCGCTTTCGCGCAACGCGTCCTCGATCCGTATCAAGTCGTCAATGTCCACGAGCGAGCCGGCCCAACGAACGATCCGGCCCTCCGCATCGCGGCCCGGCAGCGCGCGGGCGAGGAACCAGCGGTAGCTTCCGTCCGCAGCGCGCATGCGATGCCGGCTCTCGTATGGCCTGCCTGAACGCACGGCGGCAAACCATCGTGCGGTCACAGCCTCCGCATCGTCAGGATGGATGGCTCTTGCAAAACCAATACCGGCGGTTTCCTCTGCAGTCATACCCGTGTAGGCGCACCACTGGTCGCTGGCAAAGGTGTTGGAGCCATCCGCGTCGGATTCGAACGTAAGATTTGGCACCGCCGAGACCATCGTACGGAAACGCAATTCATTCTCGCGCACCCTCTCCTCGGCGCGTATCAGGTCGTCAATGTCCGTGAGCGAGCCGGCCCAGCGAACGATCCGGCCCTCCGCATCGCGGCCCGGCTGCGCGCGGTTGAGGAACCAGCGGTAGCTTCCGTCCGCCGCCCGTATGCGGCACTTGCTCTCGAAGGACATGCCCAATCGCACGGCGGCTTTCCATTGAGCCAGAATGTCCTCGGCCTCGTCTGGATGATAGGCTCGGATAAAGCCCGTCCCGGCGCTCTCCTCCGCCGACATCCCCGTGTATGTTCGCCACTGGTCGCTTGTAAAGATGTTGGCGCCATCCGCATCGGTTTCGTACGAAAGGTTTGGAAACGCCGAGATCATTGTGCGAAAACGCAATTCGCTTTCGCGCAGCGCCTCCTCGGCCAGTTTACGGTCGGTGATCTCCTCGGCAAAGATAACTATACCTCCGATGGCTCCGTCGGCCGCGTGCCAGGGGCGCGTCTCCCACCGCACCCACTGGACCTTGCCATCGGCCCGCACAAAGCGATCTTCGTCCGCCCGCAAGACTTCGCCCTCGAGCGAGCGGCGGTGCACCGCCTTCCAACGTTCCGGAATTTCGGGGAAAAGGGCGTAATGAGATTGGCCTCTAATGTCTCTGTCCCCGACATGGTAGTCCGTCATCCAGCGTCGACTGGCGGCAAGGTAGCGCATCTCTCGGTCGAACATGGCCAGGGACGCCGGCGCATGTTCGATGAATATTTGCAGCTTTTCCTGGCTCTCGAGCAGCTTCTCTTCAACCTGCTTGCGCTCCGTAATGTCCGCCAGTACGCCGATCATCCGTATCGGCGCGCCATCGCGCGCCAGTTCGAAATTTGCGGCTAAATCCAACCAGCGCAGCGCGCCGTCCTTCCGGCGTATACGGTAACCGACGTGGAATGGGCGACCAGTTTTCATCCCGTCAGCGAGCGCCTGCCCGAACGTGGCGACGTCGTCTGGGTGTATATATTTCTCCGCTAAATGCGCCTTGCTGAGAGCGCCGTCGGCGCGGGTGTGGCCGAAGATTTCGTACATCCGCTCGTTTTCCCAGACTGCGCGGTCGGCCTGCACGTCCCACTCGAAGATCCCCAACCCGGATACCCACGACGCCAGTAACAACCGATCTTCTCTTTCGAGTAGCTTCTCTTCGGCCCACTTGCGCGCTGAAATGTCCTCGACGATGGAAATGAAGTAGTCCGGCGAACCGTCCGCCTTGAACATAGTGGAAACGGTCAGGTTGGCCCACACTACGGAGCCGTCCTTGCGAAAGTAGCGTTTCTCCCTCAAGTAGGTATCAATCTCTCCCGCCAACAGCCGCCGCATCGCTCCCAAGTCCTGCTCCAGATCGTCCGGATGGGTGATGTCGGCGAAATTCTTTGTCATCAGTTCCTCTCGGGAGTAACCGACGAATTCGCACAACCGCTGATTGACCTCCAGCCAGTGGCCGTCCGGGGCGAGGCGGGCAATACCGACTGCGGCGTTCTCGAAGATGGCTCTGAACCGCGCCTCGCTATCGCGCAGCGCCTCGACGCTCTTCTGACTCTTGCGCAAGCCCTGCAGCTCGTCGCAAAGACGCCGGCCGAGTTCCCAGCATACAGCTTCATCCGTGTCACGAAGAAGCGGTTCGACGAGCGCCTCGTGCTCGCGCAGCATCGCCATCATATCCGGATCGAACGCCAGTTCCGGGTGAACCTCCGTCCAGAAATGCGCGGTACGAACGAAGGCCAGGAAGAGCATCAACTGTTCGTAGCGCGGCGAGCCGAGCAACCGGAGCAGCTCCCGCAACCACGGCGCGGCATGGACGGGGTCAAGAAACACCACGGCGCACGCGACGCGAAAACGGCGGCCCAGATCGGAGTCGAAGTCGGGCCAATCGCCGAGCGGCGCGGGCGTCCCTTCTAGCGCGCGCAGGTAACCTGGCAATTCCTCTTTGTCCGGCATCAACTCCTTGAGCAGCGCCAGCGCCCGCTCGACGGAGATCGGCGGCGCGCTGGCGTCCCCGGCCACACGACCAGATCCGATCAGGAACGCGCAGTGGCGCGCCACACAGTAGCGCACTTCGCAAAAGCGCGAGAGCCATGTGAAGAGCCGCTCCTTGAAATGCGCGGGCATTGGATTGTCGAGGTAGGCGAACTCAGCCTGCCTAAATAAGTTTCGCGCAATCGGCGGTTCGTGTTGCGCAAGCTTGAAAAAAGACGGGCAGATACCGAAGCGCGCCTCGATCTCATCCCAGAGTTGATTGATCGACTCTTGCGGATCGTCTTGCCAGGCGGTTAAAAGACTTTTCCCTGGTTTCCCAGCCATATTTCCTCAAAGTATTCGAATCTGTCGGCCAATGGCGACGGGCTTGCCATCTTTTGTCGCTGAGACTACATCTCAAGCAAATGTCAGACCGCGAGCCGGCCATCTTCTCACGCTGCGATACGAGGATTCCGGGAATGTTTGGTTCGAAGCCGTTCATGTTCAAACGATCGACATCCGAGCGCGGACTAAACGAAGGCGCGCTTTCGGCGCCGGCGACCGAGTCGGTTGCCGTCGTCTGGCGCGCCTTTCGCCTCTTTTCGTCTATATTGCTCACGCCATTTCTGTGCGATATTGATTAATCAAGAAGGTTGGCTACGGGTTGTGCGAGGCCAGAGGTGGATATGAAAGAACGACAACTCACTGTGTTGATCGCGAACGACGCGCCGGAAGACCGCGCCGCTTTGCATGACGCCCTCTCGCGCGATCCGGCGGCGCGCTATGTGGTAATCGAAGCGGATAGCGGCGCTCAAGCGATCGAGTTATGCCGCGCGGAGATGCCGGACTGCCTGATTCTCAAAGGCGACTTACCAGACTTGAATATATTGGACGCGCTCAAGAATCTTGCCGCCGAAGAGGGATCGCCGGCTTGCGCTGTTGTCGTACTGGTCGATGCAGACAACACGCAACTTGCGGCTGAGGCGATGAAGAGCGTCGCGGATGATTGCCTAGAAACGGGCCGCGCCAAGGGGGCGGAACTGCGACGCGCCGTGAGCCAAGCCGTCGAAAAGGCCCAACGGCGGCGGAACGTGACGCGTGAGCGTGAGCTGATCGAGAAGAATCGCGCGCTTGAAGCCGACCTCGCCGCCTTGCGGCGTAAGGACGCCGGGCGCAAGCAGGCCGCCGAGGCACGGCGGGGCGAAGAAGCGTGGCAAGTCGCCCGAACCGGCGCCGGTTCTCAGCGCGCGGTCGTCTCAAATCAAGAAAATGCTTTTCACGGTCAAGCCGAAGAGCAGTTGCGGTTGCTCAAACCGGCGGTTGAGCAGAGCAATGAATCGGTCATCATTATGACGGCGCAACTCGACCCGCCAGGCCCGCAGATTGTTTACGTCAGCCCGGACTTCACGAAGATGACCGGCTACGCGCCCGAGGAAGTAATCGGCAAAACGCCTCATATCTTGCAAGGGCCTAAAACCGACGGCTCCATGCTCGTCCAGCTATGCGAGGATTGCGCGGAGGGAAAGGTCTTCCACGGCGAAACGGTCAATTACCGCAAGGATCGTACGGAAATTCATCTCGAATGGACCGCCGGGCCGGTGCGCAACGAGCGCGGCGAAGTGACGCATTTTGCATCCGCGCAGCAGGATGTGACCGAGCGCCGGCGAGTCGAAGAGGTGTTGCGCAGGAGCGAGAAAGAGTTTCGCTCGCTGTTCGATCTGTCGGCCATCGGCATGGCGCTAGTCTCGCCCGAAGGCAGATACCTTCGTGTCAATCGCAAACTCTGTCAGATGTTGGGTTATTCCGAGCAGGAATTGCTACAACTCACTCTCCACGAGGTGACTCACCCCGACGACCGCGAGTTCAGCGCCGCAAGGTTAAACGCTTCCTTCGCCGACGGGTCTAAAGAATACAGCATTGATAAGCGTTACGTGCGGAAAGACGGGGCGATCATCTGGGTGCATATCAACTGGACGGTCATCCCCGAGGCCGAGGGGCATCCGCGGCACTCAGTCGCCAACATTCAAGACGTCACGGAGCGCAAGCGCGCGGAAGAAGCGCTGCGGGCGAAAGAGGCGCAACTGCGAGCCATCCTGGACCATTCCGCAGCGGTCATCTTCGTCAAAGACCTCGAGGGCCGCTACCTCAGGGTCAATCGGCAGTATGAAGTTTTGCGCGGCGTAACTGAGGTCGAGGTGAAGGGCAAAACCGATTATGATTTGTACCCCAAAGAGATCGCCGATGCCATTAGCGCCAACGATCAGGAAGTAATTGCGGCCGATACGCCGCTTCAGTTTGAAGAGCGGGTCGCTCTCACCGACGGGACGCGCGACTTCATTGCGGTCAAATTTCCGCTCCGGGACGAGTGTGGACGGCCGTACGCCGTTTGCGGCATCGCCACCGACATCACTGAGCGCAAACGAATCGAGAAGGCGCTGGAGACGAGCGAGGCGCAGCTGCGCGCCATCTTCGATCACTCCTTCGCCCTGATCTTCGTCAAGGACCTCGAGGGCCGTTACCTGCGAGTCAACCGCAGGTACGCGGAACTGTTCGGCTTAACGGACGTGGAGCTGGAGGGCAAAACCGATTACGACTGTCACCCGAAGGAAATCGCGGACGCCTTCATCGCCAATGATCGGGAAGTAATCGTAGCCAACATGCCCCTTCTGTTCGAAGAGAAAGCTCTTGTCGCGGGCGAGGCGCGTTACTCTGTCGTGAGTAAGTTTCCGCTACGCGACGAGCGGGGGCGGCCATACGCCATTTGCGGCATCGCCACCGAGATCACCGAGCGCAAACGCGCAGAGACGACGCTGCGCGAGAGCCAGGCGCTCAACCAGGCCGTACTCGACTCGCTTGCGGCCAACATCGCCGTGCTCGACAGGGACGGAAACATCATCGCCGTCAACGAAGACTGGAGACGTTTCGCGCGAGAAAACGACGGCGTGGCCCTTGCCGACAGTGTGGGCATCAATTACCTGGACGTCTGCCGCCGCGCTCAGGCGCAGGGTGATGGCCAGATAGAGGCGACGCTCGCGGGCATTCAGGCGGTGCTGGACGGCGTGCGCTCCAATTTCACAGTTGAATATCCCTGCCAC
>Ga0209382_10005465_pt1 | contig 16566 bp, 17 predicted proteins | sample SoiMetdeltSBSDD5_FD_187599 | JGI IMG/M metagenome (GOLD analysis project Ga0209382, IMG submission 187599) | Bulk soil microbial communities from a Populus tree surrounding site in Tennessee, USA - Soil MetaG P. deltoides SBSDD5 (SPAdes) (version 2) | ecosystem: Environmental > Terrestrial >...
TCCGGAGGGCAGTTACCGCCTTGCCGCTGGCGATCCCGGCCCGTCGATGCTCGGCTGGCTGCTCGGCCAGCATCGCTTTACCGACTATAAATCGAAGAATGACGACCAGCGCGGGCCGCGTGTCCTGCTGACCAAGGAGGCCGCGGACATCGACCGAACCGTTCGCCTTGCCGAGGCGACCGTCCTGGTCCGCGACCTGGTTGATACGCCCGCGGCCGATATGGGTCCGGCCGATTTGGAAGCGGCGGCGCGCGACGTCGCCAAGGCGCATGGCGCAAAGGTCGAGGTGACCTCGGGCGATGCGCTGAGCCAAGGCTATCCCATGATCGCCGGCGTCGGCCAGGGTGCCGCCCGTGATCGCGCACCGCGGCTAATCGAGCTCCATTGGGGCAAGGAGGGGCATCCGAAGGTCGCGATCGTCGGCAAGGGCGTCTGCTTCGACAGCGGCGGCCTCGACATCAAACCGGCCAGCGGCATGCGGCTGATGAAGAAGGACATGGGCGGTGCCGCCCACGCCCTGGCCCTGGCGAAGCTGGTCATGGCTGAGCGGCTGCCCGTTCGCCTCCATGTGCTGGTCCCCGCGGTCGAGAACAGCGTGTCCGCCGCCTCCTACCGGCCCGGCGACGTCCTCTCCAGCCGCAAGGGGCTGAAGGTGGAGATTGACAATACCGACGCGGAAGGCCGCCTGGTCCTGGGCGATGCGCTGGCGAAAGCCGGGGAGGCGGAGCCGGAACTGGTCGTCGACTTCGCCACCTTGACCGGCGCGGCTCGGATCGCCCTCGGCCCCGACCTTCCGGCCATGTTCGCCAATGACGATGCACTGGCCGCCGATCTTGAAGCCGCTGCGAAGGAGGTTGCCGACCCTGTTTGGCGCATGCCGCTGTGGGACGGCTATGACGAGATGCTGAAATCGGACATCGCCGACCTGGCTAACGCCGCAGACTCGCCGATGGCGGGATCGGTCACCGCAGCGCTGTTCCTTCGCCGCTTCGTTCCGGAGGGAACGCCTTGGGCCCATTTTGACACGTTCGCGTGGCGCCCGGCGGCGAAGCCGGGCCGGCCGAAGGGCGGCGACGCGATGGGCCTCAGGGCGGTATTTTCCATGCTGCGCCGGCGCTACGCAGCGTAACGCGTCCGCCTCGACCCGCCAAAGCGGCGGATATTTCGCTGCTTTGGTCGATCGTTACGCAACCATTCCGCCTCTCCTCGGTTACTCCTAGGCTACGCGACGCTAGGAGAAATCGAACTTATGGCCGATGCTTCGCTATCGGGCTGGATGCGGGCGCTGATCGAATATGTCCGCTCGGGCGAGCCGGATCTGACCAACCGGCAAATGGCCCTGTTGATGCTTGTCTATCTGACACCCGGCCCTCACACGGTGCGCGGATTAGCTCGGACGCTCGGCGTGTCCAAGCCCGTGGTGACACGCGCCTTGAATACATTGGGCGCGCTCGGCTATCTGCGCCGCGAGCGGGATCAGGACGACCGCCGCAATGTGTTTGTCGTCCGCACCAATGACGGGGCAGATTTTCTTGAAGGGTTCAAAAACTACCTCCGCGCAGGCGAAGAAGACCAGCGCCGCGCAGTCGAGGAGCACAGCAGGGCGCCGGCCTTCGCGCATCGTTGACGGCTTTGCACTGGCCGGCGTCTCCAACCTTCCCGATCCTGCCACCCATGCCTATCGCAAGGACTTGGCCGACGCCGCATTGGCGGGGCAAGTGATCGGGTCCCACTATGCCGAGCCGCTGGTGCGGCACCTGGTTGCCGCGGCTCCCCTCCTGGCCGAGTCAGCGGATGATGCCGAGCAAATCGCCCAGCTGTGTGCAGGCGATGAAATCCGGATGCTCGACAACAGCCGCGGCTGGGCCTGGGGCTACGGCCCGGACGGGCGCGTCGGCTATGTTCGGGCGGACGCCGTCGGTATCTGACTTACATCTCGCCGCGGGCGCGGCGGATCGCATACCAGCGTTGAACATTGGCGTTATGCTCGGCCAGCGTGTCCGCAAAGACATGCCCGCCTGTCCCATCCGCAACGAAGTAAAGGGCCCTGGTCGGCGCGGGATCGAGCACCGCGGCGATGCTTTCACGTCCCGGATTGGCGATCGGCCCCTCGGGCAGCCCCGGCTCACGATAGGTATTGTAGCCCGTAATGGCATTGAGCTCAGACCGCCTGATCCTGCGGCCGAGCGGCTTGCCCTTGGTGATCGGGTAGATGACCGTCGGATCGGCATCGAGTTTCATCCCGATGCGCAGGCGGTTGCAATAGACTCCCGCCACCATCCGCCGTTCTGAGGGTTTGCCGGTTTCCTTTTCGACAATCGAGGCCAGGATGACCGCCTCTTCCTTGCTGTTGACCGGGCAATTCCACTTACGCTTGGCCCAAAGCGCGTCGAGCGCCTGGGTCATCGCATCGGTCATCCGTTTCAGCACAGCAGCGCGGGTTTCGCCCTTTTGCCAATCATAGCTGTTGGGAAGCACCGACCCTTCCTCCGCTAGCGGCGCAGCCCCGGTCAGTCCGGTGGTCGCAGCCAGCTTCTCCTGAACCAGGATCGACGGCATGCCCTCCGGGATGGTGATCAGCCGGACCACCGGTCGGCCATGCTGGAGGATGTCGAGCACCTTCGCGCCGCTCGCGCCGGCGGGAATTTCGAACTCACCCGCCTGTACTGGGTCGGAAGAGCCGAAAACCTTGGCCATTGCCCGGTACGTCGTGGCCGTTCCCGGGATGACGCCCTGCTCCTCCAACCGGAGGGCCACCGATGTGAGGGTCGAGCCCTCTTCGACCGTTACGCGATGTGGTCCGGGCCCCGGGCCTGACGCCAGCCAAAGTCGCCAAAAAGCAGCCGTGCCGCTCACCAGGCCGAGTATGACGACGACCAGGAGCAGCCGCTTGAGCATGGTTGGTTCTTAGTTGACCGCCTTCAGGACCAGCGACGCATTGGTGCCGCCGAAGCCGAAGCTGTTGTTCAGCACTGCGCGCACCTCGCGCTTCTTCGCCCGGTGCGGAACCAAATCGACACCAGCGGTGCCCTCGCTCGGATTGTCGAGGTTCAGGGTCGGCGGAACGATCTGGTCGCGGATGGCGAGGATGCAGAAGATGGTCTCGACGGCGCCCGCGCCTCCCAGCAGGTGGCCGATCGCCGACTTGGTCGAGCTCATCGAAATATTGGCGATCTCGTTGCCGAACAAGCGGCGGACCGCGCCCAGCTCCAGCTCGTCGCCCATCGGCGTCGAGGTGCCATGGGCGTTGATATAGTCGATGTCGCCCGGGGTCATGCCGGCCTTCTTCAAGGCCATTTCCATCGATCGGAACGCCCCCGAGCCTTCGGGGTGCGGCGCGGTGACGTGGTAGGCGTCACCCGACAGGCCATAGCCGACTACTTCGGCATAGATTTTGGCGCCGCGGGCCTTGGCGTGCTCATATTCCTCGAGCACGACCACGCCGGCGCCCTCGCCCATCACGAAGCCGTCGCGATCCTTGTCGTACGGGCGTGACGCCTTCTCCGGCTGATCGTTGAAGGCGGTCGACAGCGCGCGTGCCTGGGCAAATCCGGCGATCCCGATCGGGCAAATGGTCGCTTCGGCGCCGCCGGCCAGCATGATGTCGGCATCACCGTCCTTGATCATCCGTGCCGCGTCGCCAATTGAATGGGCGCCGGTCGAGCAAGCGGTAACCACCGCATGGTTGGGGCCCATCAGGCCGTATTTGATCGACACCTGGCCGGAGATGAGGTTGATCAGGCGGCCGTGGACGAAGTGTGGGCTGACCCGGCCCGGCCCCTTTTCGGCCAGCACCAGGCTCTCGCTCTCGATCCCGGGAAGTCCGCCAATGCCCGATCCGATCGAGCAGCCGGCGCGAAACTTGGTTGCTTCATCCATATCGGTGAGGCCGGCGTCCTCAATCGCCTGGCCGGCCGCGTCGAGGCCGTAAATGATGAAAGGATCGACCTGCCGCTGAATCTTGTGGTCGACGCGCTTGGCGGGATCGAAGCCATAGGGATGATCGGCAGGCTTTACCTCACAGGCAATGCGGCATTTCTGGTCGGATGCGTCGAACCGGGTGATCGTCCCAGCGCCCGACTTGGCGGCGAGGATATTTGCCCAGGTGGTCTCGACGTCTCCCCCCAAAGGGGTCACCAGCCCAAGACCCGTCACCACAATACGGCGCATGCAAAACTTCCCTTCAACTCAGCCCAAACGCAAACGGCTTCCCGAAGTTCGCGGGAAGCCGTTCGTGCCGCCTCATCGGCGGGCGGCAGCCGATCGGTTCCCGATCAGCCCTTGTTGCTATCGATATAGTCGATCGCGTCCTTAACGGTGGCGATCTTCTCGGCCGCATCGTCCGGGATCTCGACGCCGAATTCTTCCTCGAACGCCATCACCAATTCGACGATGTCGAGGCTGTCGGCGCCCAGATCGTCGATGAAGCTCGCTTCCTCGGTGACCTTGTCGGCTTCGACGCCAAGATGTTCGACGACGATCTTCTTCACCCGATCGGCGGTCTCGCTCATGTGGACTTTCCTCCGTTTGATTTTGCGCTGCCCTAGCGGCGAGTGCGGCGAACGGCAAGTGAGATTGCCATTCGCCTTCGGCGTTGCAATGAGCGGGCGGTGGACGGCAAACGACCATTGACCGCAGGCGAGATCGAGCTCGCCCGATCCATGTTCGCTGATGCGATCGATTATAGCCGCGTCCGAATGGTCCGCCGCAAGTGGTGGCTGTTTCAGCCGAAGGGCATTGTCATGGCGCCTACCGGCAATATCCATTTCCACCCCGAAAGCCCGCTATGGTCTGACGATTTCTCGAAGGAGCGCCTCTCGCTCCAGGGGTTGTTCATCCATGAAATGACCCATGTCTGGCAGGCGCAGACCCGGGGCCGCTTCTACTTGCCGCTGATGCGGCATCCGTTCTGTCGCTACGCCTATCAGCTGGTCGAAGGCCGCCCGTTCGGCCGCTACGGGCTGGAACAGCAGGCGGAAATCGTTCGGCATCGCTTCCTTGCCGATCGCGGCAAAGCGGTAGCCTCCAGTTTACCGGATCGCAGTTTTCTGCCGTTCAACGGTTCTGTTACAGAATCGCAACAGTGTTAACGGGAAACGCAACACCCCCCTTTTCGCAGGCGCGAAGTAGCATAGTCTGCAGTTCGCCGAAATTTCCAACAGGGGGAAATTAAGATGCATCTTCGAACTCATGCCGCGCGTAGCCTCATGATCGGTGCCGCCGTCGTTGCGCTAGCGCAGCCCGCAAGGGCGCAGACCGCCGATGTTGCGCAACCGCAGACGGCCGAAGCGGCCGACGAAGCCGGCAAGGAAATCGTCGTGACCGGCACGCGCCGGCTCGACCGCAGCGTGACCGATTCGGCGTCGCCGGTCGATGTCGTCTCCTCACAGGATCTTCAGGCGGCGGCGACCTCCAACATGCTGGATACGCTGAAGAACATCGTGCCCTCCTTCTTCGTCGGGCAGAACACGATCTCCGACGCGTCAACATTCGTGCGCCCTCCTTCGCTGCGCGGTTTGCCGCCTGACGAAGTCCTGGTGATGCTTAACGGCAAGCGCTTCAACCGTTCGGCGCTGGTCCAGGTCTTTAGCGGCGGCGAAAGCGGCCTGGCATTTGGCTCGCACGGCTCAGACATCTCGTCGATCCCGGCGATTTCGATCAAGAACCTTCAGATCCTCCGCGAAGGCGCAACGGCGCAATACGGCTCCGACGCGATCGCCGGCGTGCTCAACTACGGGCTGCGCGACGACGCCGGTTATGAGCTGATCGGGCGCTACGGCCAGTTCTACGAGGGCGACGGAGAGAGCTACCAGATCGCCGGGAACGTCGGATTCAGGTTTGCCGACCGCGCCTTCATCAACCTTTCAGGCGAATATTTTGACGACGACGAGACTAGCCGGGGCGAAACGCGCCCGGTTGCCGTTGCTTTTGCTGCGGAAAATCCAACACTCGCGGACCAGCTTCCGCACTTTCCGAGGCCGGCCCAGATCTGGGGCAATTCGCCGACCCATGGCTATAAGTTCATGCTCAATTCGGGCGTCGATGTTACCGACAACGTGCAAATCTACCTGTTCGGCAACCTCGCGCACAACAAGGCAGACCAGAGCTTCAACTTCCGCTCGTCGCTGGTTGGAACACGGCCATTCACCGCATTCGATGGCACCAACAATATCATCGTCAATATGGGCGGTCGGTCGTTCTTCCAGCATCCTTATTATCAAACGCAATGCCCGACGGGTAACGCAACCTGCCCGGCAGGCGGCTATGTGCTCGACGGCAACACATTCTTCCTAAGCTCGATTTACCCGGCCGGCTTCACGCCGCGCTTCGTCGGCGTCACCGACCAGGCCTTTGGCGCCGTCGGAGTTAAGGGGTCGACGGAATCGGGCTTCCGATACGATCTGTCGACGTCGCTCGCCCGGAACAGGCTGGATCTGTCAATGTACAACTCGATCAGCCCTTCATACGGCGGCGAGTCCCAGACCAGCTTCGAGTTCGGAAAGCAGATTCAGAAGGAATTCAACGTCAACCTCGACGTCGCCTATGAACTGCAAGCGGGCTTAGCCAGCCCGATCACCCTCTCGGCCGGCGCAGAATTCCGGAAAGAAACGTACAAGACAACCCCGGGCGATGTGCAGTCGTATAGCGCCGGCCCCTATGCATCTCCCCACCCGCTCTTTGTCCAGATCGGGCCGGGCGTCTATGCGCCAACGGGTACGTTTACCGCAGTAGAAGACCCGGCGGCGAGCGGTTATGGCGGCACCAGCCCGACCTATGCGGGAAGCCACAGCGAGAAGAGTTACGGTGTCTACGCAGGCGCCGAAGCCGACATCACCGATCAGCTGACCATGGGTGCCGCGGCGCGGTATGAACATTACGAAAGCTTCGGCGGCACGACCGTGTTCAAGGTCAATGCGAAGTATGACTTCAACGACGCCTTCGCAGTCCGCGGCACCGTGGGCACGGGCTTCCATGCTCCTTCGCCTGGTCAGAACAATGCGCAGGTCCTGACCACAAATTTCCTCTTCGGCACGTCGGTGCAGGTCGGTACTTTCCCTGTGACCAGCGCGGTTGCGCAGTACTTCGGGGCGCAGTCGCTCAAGCCCGCCAAGGCGACCAACTATGGCCTTGGTGCGGTGATCACTCCGGCCAGCAATCTTACGCTCACGTTGGACGCTTACAGCATCAAGGTCCGCGACCGCATCTTCATCTCGCAGCCCTTCTTCGTGACGCCCGCAGACATCGTGGCCCTGCCTGAGCTTGCGTCGGTCGGCGTCGGTGGCACCGTCCAGTATTTCACCAATAGCTTCGATACCAGGACCCGGGGCCTCGACTTTGTCGGCACCTATCGAACCGGCCTGGGCGGCGGTGATCTCGATCTGACTCTCGCCTACAATTACAACAAGACGAAGGTCACGAAATTCGATCCGGGAACGATCAGCGCCGCGCAAATCATCGACGCTGAACGCCTGGCGCCCAGCCACCGGGCAAACCTTCAGGCGAACTGGAAGTTTGGCGACTTCGCGATCAATGCGACCGAGCATTATTATGGCAGCTGGCGTTCGCAGTTGGATTACCCGGGGCAGAAATTCGGGTCGAAGTTCACCACCGACCTTGAAGCAAGCTATACCTTCTTGGACCACGTCACGCTGTCGGTGGGCGCAAACAACTTGTTCGATCAATATCCGGACAGGATCGCTGCATCACCGCAGAATCCGATCTTTGATCTCACTGACAGCCTAGCCGACGGCCAGGTCTATCCCCGCAACGGCGGCCCCTTCGGCCTCAACGGCGGGTTCTGGTACACCCGGATCAGGGTCAAATATTGAGCCTTGTACCCCTCGGAGTTTATTGGGGCGGGGAGGTCATCCTTCCCGCCCCGATTTTATTTGCGACTGGTCCGAACGAGGGCCACCATCCCGAGTAATGACCGGACTCACCCATCGCTTAGCAACCGCCGACGACCTGCCGGCCCTACGTGCGCTTATGACCCGCGCCATCGACCGGCTACAGGGGGAGTTCCTCAGTCCCGAGCAGGTGCGCGCAAGCCACAAGGTGATGGGGCTTGATACGCAGCTGGTCATCGATGGCACCTATTTCGTGGTCGAGCTGGACGGGCGGATCGTCGGCAGCGGCGGCTGGAGCTGGCGCGCCACCCTTTACGGCGGGGACGACAGCATCGTCACGCGCGCCCCCGTAGCTCTCGATCCCGCGATCGATGCGGCCAAGGTCCGTGCGATGTATACCGATCCCGATTTCGCCCGGCGCGGGATTGGGAGCATGGTGCTTGGGCTGTGTGAGGCAGCTGCTCGCGATGCAGGCTTTGCGCGGGTCGAAATGATGGCCACCATGGCCGGAGAGCCGCTCTATCGCGCCTGCGGCTATCTTCCGGTCGAGCCCGTCCTTTCGGAACCGATCGGCGGTGTCCAGGTCCCTCTGCTGCGCATGGAAAAGACACTTTAGGGGCCGGCGGAACCCGCCCAATGTCTTGCTGTCGGGGCGGAGCAGAGCACGTCCGTCAGAAGTTCGGCAATTGACAAAGGGCAGCGGACTTGATGGTTCGCCATTCATGACTCGCCGATCAGTCGTTGGCGGCATGTCGGCCGTGGCGCTTGCCCCGGCTGTTTTGCGTGCCGCGAAGCCCGGAAGTGCAGCCCATGTCGTCGTCGTGGGTGCGGGCGTGTTCGGCGCCTGGACCGCAGAGCATCTTCGCCGTGCGGGTCACCGAGTGACCTTGGTCGACATGGTGGGGCCGGCCAACAGCCGCGCCAGTTCCGGAGGCGAGAGTCGGATGACCCGCGGCGCTTACGGCAAGGATGAAATCTACACCCGCATGGCCTTTGCCAGCCTGTCGGATTGGCAGGCGCTCAGCGCGACATCGGGCCTGCCGATCTTCATCCCCCACGGCGTGCTCTTCTTCAGCAGCAATCCCGACGCCTATTTCAGCGATGCCGTGGCGGTCCACAAACGGATCGGCCAACCGCTTGAGCAATTGGACGGGGCTGAGCTTCAGCGCCGCTTCCCGATGTTCGATTTTAGCGGGGTCAAGATTGGCCTCTTCGAGCCTGCGTTCGGGGCACTGATGGCGCGACGTGCGGTGCAGACACTTGTTCGAAACTTTGTCGCTTCCGGCGGCCAATATCGCCACGAGCAGGCTCATACGCCGCAACAGGCAAGCGGGCCGATAATGGCGCTACCGTTGTCGAACGGCACCATCGAAGCCGATGCTTTTGTCTTCGCGCTCGGCCCCTGGCTGCCGAAACTGTTTCCGGACCTGCTCGGCCATCGCATTTTCGCCACTCGTCAGGAAATCTTCTATTTCGCACCACCCAAGGGCGATCGCCGCTTCCTCCCCGAAGCCATGCCCGGCTGGGCGGACGTCAACGAGGGCGACATGTTCTATGGCTTCCCCGATTTGGAGGCCCGGGGCGTCAAATTCGCGCACGACAGGCATGGCGTATCCGTCGATCCCGACACCCAGTCGCGCGAGCCGACCCGCGCTGCTTTGGAAGAGGTCATCGCCTTCCGCGACCGCCGTTTCCCGCTGCTCAGGGGAGCGTCGGTGATCGGGGCGGAAGTCTGCCAGTATGAGAACAGCTCCAACGGCGATTTCCTGATCGACCGCCACCCGGCCTTACCCAATGTCGTGCTGGTTGGCGGCGGATCGGGGCACGGCTTCAAGCATGGCCCGGAGGTCGGCCGGTTGGCGGCAGAATTGGTGTCAGGCGCAGGAACTCAGGCCGAGCCGCGCTTCAGCCTCGCGACAAAGGGTGAAACCCAACGGCGCGAGGTGCATTGAGCCGGTAGTGGATGGAGGACCAAATGCTGGAAATCATCGCTTCACCCGAGAATGCCATTGCGCTCAAGATCAGTGGCGCCATCAAGGGGCAGGAGCTCGATGCCATCATGGACCGTCTCGACGCGATCATGGCTAGCCATGACAAGGTCCATGTTTTCGTCGAGACGCAGGGTATCAGCAGCCTCGAACTTTCGAGCCTGCCCCACTATTTCAGCCGGGCGATGCCATTGTTTGGCAAGCTTCGCAGCTTTGGCCGGGTTGCGGTGGTCGCTGACCAAGCCTGGGTCCGCGTCGGCACGCGGATCGAAAGCGCAATGCTGCCTTTCATCAGCTATCGAACCTACGAACCCGACGAACGCGAGGAAGCGCTCGAATGGGTCTTCACGGGCGATGAAGCAAAAGTAAGCTAGCCTGCCTTGGCGACCGCGACGAGGGCCGGACGCAGCAGCCGGTCTTTGAGCATGTAGCCCGACTGCATTTCCTCAACGATCGTGCCCGGCTCAGCCTTGTCGGTGGCGATTTCGATCATCGCCTGATGCTTGTGCGGATCGAGTGGCTGGCCGAGCGCTTCAACCCGCACGATACCCTGGCGCGAGAAGACCGCATCCAGTTCGCGCAAGGTTGCCTCGATGCCGTCGACGAAGCTTTTGACCTTCTCGTCAGCCAGTGCCGCCTCCGGCACGTGGCTCAGCGCGCGATCGAGATGGTCGCGCACCGCCAGCATGTCGCGCGCGAAGCCGGTCACGGCATAGGCCGACGCCTGCTGCTTCTCCGCCTCCAGGCGGCGGCGAACGTTCTGCGTCTCGGCATGGGCATAAAGCACCTTGCCATTGGCTTCTTCGAGCAGCCGCTCGAGCTCGGCCACGCGGTCATGCTCGGCAAGTTCGGGCGATCCCGCCGCGGTCTCGTCGCGAATTTCTTCGGCTTCCTGGTGAAGGTTTTTCTTGTCCATCATCTCATGAATCTCGTGAGGGCTTGCGCCGTGAAGTCCACCATGGGGACGACTCGCGCATAGTTCAATCTCGTCGGCCCGATAACACCGACAACGCCGACTACCTGACCTTCGCTCCCGCGATAAGGCGCGGCGATGACGCTGGAGCCGGACAGGGCGAACATCCGGTTCTCACTACCGATGAAGATCCGGCAGCCCTGCCCTTCGCGCGCGCCTTCAAGCAGGCGGACGATGTCCTGCCGATCCTCGAGCTCGTCGAGCAGCCGCCGGATGCGCTCCAGGTCGTCCACAGCGCTGTCGTCGATCAGGTTCGCCTGGCCGCGAACGATCAGCACAGGGCGCTGGGCATGGTCCTCGCTCCAGTCGGCAAGGCCGCGCGCGACCAGTGCGGCGGCGGCAGCGTCAATGGCTTCGCGGCGCTCGACATTCTCCGCCCGAAGCCGGGCCTCGGCCTCAGAGAGCGTCATCCCGGTCAGTCGTGCGCTGACGAAATTTCCAACTTCGGTCAGCGCCAGCGCGCTGGTGCCAGCCGGGATTGCCATGACGCGATTCTCCACGCTGCCGTCGGCGCCGACGAGTACCGCCAACGCCCGGTCGGGTGCCAACGGAACGAAGCTCAGCTGCCTCAGGCGTATTTCGGTCTTTGGGGCCAGCACCACGCCCGCACAAGCTGACAGCCCGGACAGGGTCGCCGTCGCCGCGGCAAGGGCCTCCTCGACCGGGCGGTCCTTCAGCTGCGCCTCGATCGCCGCCCGGTCCCGCGCCGGTGGCAGCGCATTGTGCATGATCCCGTCGACGAACAGCCGGAGCCCGGTTTCGGTCGGGATCCGCCCGGCCGAGGTGTGGGGATGCGTGAGAAGGCCCAGCTCCTCCAGTTCCTGCATCACGCCGCGGATCGATGCCGGAGACAGGCTGACCGCGCCGGCGATGGCCTTCGAGCCGACGGGCTGGCCGCGGTCGAGATAGGATTCGACCACCAGCCGGAAAATGTCGCGCATGCGCGCAGTCAGGTCGCCGATCGGCTCGTTCATGCCGGCGGATTTAGGGCGAAGCCATTTGAAAGCCAACGATTGCCGGTCTAGGGCGGCCCAAACTTGGTTTTCAGGAGACTTGCATGCGTCCCAGCGGCCGCGCCCCCGACCAGATGCGCGAAGTTCGCTTCGAACCCGCCTTCACCCGCCATGCCGAGGGCAGCTGCTTGGTCAGCTTCGGCGATACACGAGTGCTGGTGACCGCCTCGGTCGAGGATAAGGTGCCGCCGTTCCTGCGCGGCAAGGGCCAGGGCTGGGTCACCGCCGAATACGGCATGCTGCCCCGCGCCACTCACACGCGCGGAAATCGCGAGGCGGCCAAGGGCAAGCAGTCAGGTCGGACGCAGGAAATCCAGCGGCTGATCGGCCGTAGCCTGCGGGCGGTCGTCGACTTGCCCAAACTCGGCGAGCGTCAGGTGATCGTCGATTGCGATGTGATCCAGGCCGACGGCGGCACTCGTACAGCGTCCATTTCGGGCGCTTGGGTCGCGCTGCGGATTGCCGTCGACAAGCTGCTCGCCTCAGGCGCACTGACGGAGGATCCTATCCGGACTCAGGTGGCGGCTGTCAGCTGCGGCATCCACGAGGCGACGCCCGTTCTCGACCTCGACTATATCGAGGACAGTTCCGCGCATTCGGACGGTAACTTCGTCCTGACGGGCGACGGCGCGATCGTCGAGGCTCAGTTGACGGCCGAAGGCGCAACCTTCGACGAGGAAGGGCTGCTGCGGCTCCTACGCCTGGCCCGGGTTGGCTGCGACGAGATCTTCAAGGCTCAATTGAAGGCGGTGGGCAAATGAAGGCGATCGGTCCCAAGCTGGTTATCGCGACCCACAACGCCGGTAAGCTCCGCGAAATCCAGGAGTTGCTGGCGCCGCACGGAATCGAGTGCGTCGGCGCGGGCGAGCTTGGCCTCCCCGAACCCGAAGAGATTGGCAACACCTTCGTCGACAATGCCGACCTGAAGGCGCGAGAAGCGGCCGATCTTTCTGGGTTGCCCGCCCTTGCCGATGACAGCGGCATTGCGGTCGACGCGCTGCACGGCCTTCCTGGCATCTTCTCCGCTCGCTGGGCCGAGGATGGGGACGGCAACCGCGACTTCAATCGCGCAATGGAGCGCGTCTGGCGCGAGGTCGAGGCGGTTGGCGACGAGGCCGGCCATGATGCCCATTTCACCTGCGCCTTGTCAGTGGCGTGGCCGGACAACGGCCAGATCGAGAGTTTTGAAGGCAAGGTGTTCGGCACGCTTGTCTGGCCGCCTCGCGGCGACAAGGGGTTCGGCTATGATCCGATGTTCGTCCCCACCGGCTACGACCGCACCTTTGGCGAGTTTGAGCCGGACGAGAAGCATGCCATCAGCCACAGGGCCGAGGCGTTCCGAAAGTTAGTTGCCGCCCTCGGCTAGTTCGGTACGGGCCGGAAGCGCGGCCAGCGGGTCGTGCGTGGCTGACAGGTAGAAGCCATCCTTGTTGCCGGTCGGTGCATAACGGCACACGAAATAATCCGTCGTGGCACTCGAGGCGAGCGCGCAGCCAACTTCGGTCGTCGTCGGCCAGACAATCTGCGTGTAATGCGCCACCGCGTGCCAATCGCCGTTGACGCTGTTGTCGGGAAAGGCGCCAGCGCGGAATAGCCGCGCCTCGTCGACCATCACCTGGACCATCACGTCATAGGCGAAGACCCCGCGCGTCCCACGCCACAGATTCTCGCCCGATTTCCTGCGCCGTCCCGGCGTCTGGTCATGTCCGTAAATGCCCGTCGCGGCCATGGATTGGGCGTGCTGTAGCGCGCCGGCAGCCAGATCCTCGCTCCATGCCACCGGGGCTACCCCGAATTGGTGGCGGGCCTGATTGTGGAGCCGCAGCACCGACTGGCGCAGGATCGCGTCACTCCGATCGGCCGGGGCCGGCCAATTGGGATTGGGCAGCGTCGCCGCGGCCGCGGGCGCAGCAAACATCAGGCAAAGGGCCAGCAAGCGCTTCATCACCCGGCATTTTGCGCCGTCGGTGGTTAACAAGCCTCTGGATTGGCTTGGTAAATATCAGCGAAGGTATGTTCCAACGAAATTGCCGGCCGGCAGGTAACGGCAGACCAGAAAATCGTTGGAGCGGTTGGAGGCCGTGGCGCAGCCGACCCGCTGCGACGAAGGCCAGATAATCTGCGTATAATGCCCAACGTGCCACACGCTGCCGGTCGTACTGACGTCGGGAAAGCGGCCCGGACGGAAATAGCGCCCCTCCTCCACCAGCAGCCGGATCATGTCGGCGTAGCTGTAGGCACCCAGCGTGCCCATGAAGAGGTTTTCGCCTTGCCGCGGAACGCGGCCGGCCTGCCGGTCATGTTCGAACCGGTTGGCCCTGGCGAGCCGCGCGGCATAGACTGCTGCATCGCGAGAGAGCCCTTCGTCCCAGACCAGTGGGGCGACACCATAGCGCTGCCTCGCCTCATTATGCCCGGCGAGCATGGCTGCGCGAAGCAATGCCGGATTGCGCGGCTGAGGGCGCGGATCCGTCCACGGCAGGGTACCACGCTGCGGAATCGCCATGCCCGCGGCTGGAATCAATAGGATAAGGGCAGTAAGGAGCGCGGCTCTCATGGCCAGCCTTGCTATCCAGCCTGAAATGAACGCGGAACGAACGGCGCTCGCGCTCTACGTCCACTGGCCATTTTGCGTCAGCAAATGCCCCTATTGCGACTTCAACAGCCATGTCCGCGCGTCAATCGACCAGCAGGAATGGCAAGAAGCGCTGCTCAAGGACCTGGCCCATGAGGCGGCGCTGCTGCCAGACCATCGGCTGACATCGATCTTCTTCGGCGGTGGAACGCCCTCCCTGATGGCGCCGTCGGCGGTCGAGGCGATTATTACCGCGGCGCGCCATTATTGGCCCGTCGCGGACAACCTTGAAATCACGCTCGAAGCCAATCCCAACAGCGCCGAGGCCGCCCGCTTTGCGGACCTGGCGCGCGCCGGGGTCAACCGCATCAGCCTCGGCCTCCAGAGTTTCGATGACCAGGCGCTTGCCTTCCTGGGCCGCGCCCATTCGGCGGACGAGGGCCTGCGCGCGCTGAACGCGGCCCAATCGGCGGTCGCGCGGGTCAGTTTCGACCTGATCTATGCGCTGCCGGGCGACACGGAGCAGGGCTGGATGGAATCGCTCGACAAAGCCCTAGGCCTCGGGACGGAGCATCTGTCGCTCTACCAATTGACCATCGAGCCGGGCACGCGCTTCGCGACGATGGTCGCCAAGCATGAGTTCGAACCCCTCGATACCGACGCTTCAGCGGCCCTGTTCGAGCTGACGCAGGCGCGGACGACCGCTGCTGGCCTGCCGGCCTATGAGATTTCTAACCATGCGCGCCACGGGGCGGAGAGCCGGCACAACCTCGCCTATTGGCGCTATCAGGATTATGCCGGCGTCGGCCCGGGTGCCCATGGGCGACGGCTTGGCATGCGTACCGTCCGCCACCGCAAGCCCGAGAACTTCATCGCCGCCGTCGCGCGCAATGGCCATGGCCTGTCCGAAGAGGAACGGCTGACGCCGGATGAGGCCGCGCATGAGGCGCTGGTCATGGGCTTGAGGCTGGCAGAAGGCATTGGCCCCGCCGGACTATGTGAACGGCTAGGCGTTGAACGGATCGTCGACGATGCGGCCGTTGAGCGGCTGGTCGGTCACGGCTTGCTGGAGCGCGAAGGCGCGATACTCCGCACAACCGCGGCAGGCCGCCTCCTGCTCGATTCGATTCTGGCCGAAATCGCCGCCTAGAAGACCTTCCCGGCCGGCGAGATCGACGTGGCCCCGCCCTGCGTGACCTCGCGCACTTCCAGTAGCCGCTCGGCAATGCCGTCGCGGTCGAAGCGGAAGCTGCCGTCGACGCCAGCAAAGCCGTCCTTGTCGATCAGCGTCCGAGAGGGGAACGCGCTGCCGATCGGCCAGCTGCGCCCGCTCCTCACCGCCAGCAGCACCGAGTCATAGCCGAGGCTGGCCAGCCGGTACGGGGTTTTGCCGTAGCGGGCGCGATATCGGGCCACCAGCCTGTCGAACTGGGCATCCGGGGCGGCCGCGAACCAGGCGCCGCGCAACGATCGCAACTGGCCGATGGTCCTATCCGTACCCCAAAGCTCGGTTCCCAGCCGGCGCGGGCCGACCTTGAGCACCGGAGCTGCGAGTGCGGCCATGTTGCTGGCATCCCCGATCAGCACGGCATCGAACGCTCCCTTGGCGTTGAGGCGGCGCGCCGCGGCCGAGAGCGAGGCCTGGCTTCGATCATAGCTTTCCATGGAAACCAGCCGTCCGCCCGACTTGCGGACCGCGCCGAGGAAGGCCTGGCCGGCACGTTGACCGTAGAGACCCGACGGGACCAGCGCTCCGAAGCTGTTCATGCCGCGGGAGCGCGCGTAGCTGACCACGCGGCCAATCGACTGGTCGGGCGTGAATCCCATGATGTAGACGCCGTTCCCGGCCACGCTGTCATCGTTGGAATAGGCGATGACCGGCACGCCGGCCTGGCGGGCGACCGGCGCCGCGGCGCGAACATCTTCGGCCAGCAACGGCCCGAGGATCAGGCGATTGCCGTCCGCGATCGCCCGTTGTGCCGCCGCTGCCGCACCGCCGGCAGCCGCGCTGTCATAGACGCTGATGCGGATTACCTTTTCGCCAGTGTCGAGCAAGGCGAGCTTGGCCGCGTTGGAAATCGATGTGCCGACCGGGCCGTCCGGGCCGGTCAGCGGAACAATGACGGCCACGCCGTTGTAATTCTGTCCTGCCGGCGCCGGCAGCGGCTCG
>Ga0209382_10005466_pt1 | contig 16565 bp, 16 predicted proteins | sample SoiMetdeltSBSDD5_FD_187599 | JGI IMG/M metagenome (GOLD analysis project Ga0209382, IMG submission 187599) | Bulk soil microbial communities from a Populus tree surrounding site in Tennessee, USA - Soil MetaG P. deltoides SBSDD5 (SPAdes) (version 2) | ecosystem: Environmental > Terrestrial >...
GAGAACGTAATGACCAGCGCGCCGACGATGTGGTCGTTGTTCGCAGCGGTTCCGGAGGCATCGAGAAGCACGCGGGTCAGCATGAGCGCCACGCCAATGGCGACGCTCAACACCAAGGTCCAAGGCAGCGTGACGCCGCCCTGCAGCATCTCGCGCAGCACGTGACTGGGTCCCGCTTCAAAATCGTCGGAACGGTCGCTGCTGCCTCCCGTCATCGTGCCGCCGTGAACAAACAGGTACCACAGCGGTCTTCCTTGCCGGTGCCGCTCCCGCAGAAACTGCAGAGTAGCCAGGATTTCGTCGAGGGAGTAAGGAATCTGCAGCACCATGGCGGCCGCAGCGAGCAAACACAGGCTGCACCAAGTCCCGATCACGATCGGCTGAATAATGATGAAGTAGATGCTGACGACACCGAGCGGCACGATCAGCAGGCCGAACAGTAGAGTGAGCCACGGCATCGTGCGCCAGCGCCGTCGATCGCCGATCACGCCGACGAGGATTTCGAGCACGTAGGTCGCCGCGCCGAGCCCTGAATCGGATACCGGCCATGCCTCGGAGACGCTGGACGTGACGATTCGCTCGGTCCCATCGCCGAAGAACGGATCCCATGCCGACTCGATGTGACCCAACTGAAACGCGGCGAGATAGCGGGAAACGAACAGCCCCACGAAGGCAAGAATCACGATCGGCAGGCGATTGGTCCATGCCGAGGGGTTGTAATTCCAACCTGGCGGGACATCAGGTCCGGTCACTCTGGCCAGCGGGTTGATTCCTGGCGCTGTCGGCACACCGATGGCAAGAGCGATCACCAGCGCACCGATCAAGGTATCGTTGGCATAGGCTGCAGCGCTCGTCGTCCAGAAAATCAACGGTGCCATCAGCAACCAGCCGCCAAGAATTGCCGTGATCCAGCGTGCCCAGCCGCCGTCGCGTGACAAAGAGAACAGGCCGAAGGTTGCGATCAGCAGTCCGGTGACGACGTCGCTCGCCGTCATCCACGTATCGGAGAGCTCGAGGCCACGCTGATTCGGTGCGACCAATTCGCCGGCAACCATCCAACCGTCTGCAAGACCGAAAATGAAAGGGCTCGTAGCAAGCCACAGTCCCAGCGCGGCGTTCGTAAAGTGGCACCACAAAGTCTGCTGGTGCTCATGACGCTCCAATGCGCGAGCTTCCTGGATCGGCTTGGCGCCAGGGCCCGCCGCGGCGTGAGCGTGTTCCACCCAGGGCGGCGGCTGGATCTTGTTGAGCTCGTACCACTGCGCCGGACTGTGTTTCAGCGATTCGATCATCTTCGGCAATGTCTGACGCAACGTGTGAGCTGGCTTCCAGTCGAGCAACGCTTGGGCGTGGGAGATGTCGAGCTCGTAGTGATCGTCCGCCAGGTCCACCATGAAGGGTTTGATGAAGGGCTCGACACCGCGATCGATCGCGTCGGGAATGACATCCTCAGCCTTGTTCTGCAGCCAGGCACCGGCTGCTGCAACGGTTTTCGGAATGGACGTTGTTTCCCAGGTTTCGCCGTGGATCAAGCGCCCCAACAGATTCTGCAGCGCCTCGTAGCTCTCAGTAACCGGCTCACCAATCAGAATGGTCGATTCGCGCGGCAATTGCGCACGCCGCTCGACGACCCGGCGAAACGCCTCAGTCAGATCGGTCAGAGACAGGAACGACTGGCCGTGGGCAGCGTCACCTGGAAACACGTGACTCAACATCTGCCGCTCGTAGATCCGCTGGATCTGCGAGGCAAGCGATGCCACCTGGCAATGATCGGTATAGACACCGGCCATTCGCAGGATCACGACTGGCATTGCGCCGCTCGCGCTTCGAACGATAGTCTCCGCGGCCGCCTTGGATTGCGGATACGCCCACTTCGGCCCGATCGGCCAATCCTCGCCAATTGGCACACCCGGCTGGCTGGGCGCATGGACCAGCATCGTACTCGCGTAGACGAATTGCTCGATTTTGAAGGACTGCAGCGCACGGATCAGTTTCTGAGTGCCGTGAACATTGACCTCGTCGTACCTGGGATCGGAATCGCCGGAGAAGTCAAAGAAAGCAGCCAGATGAATCACCGAGGCGATGTGATCGCCGTAGCGCTCGCGCAGCTGCGCAAAGGCGTTTGCAAGTGCCTGCTCAGAGGTGATGTCGGCCGTAATGCAAGCAGAATGCTTGTGGCACTCGCGCGCAAGACCAACCACGGTGAATCCGTCGGCAAGCGCCCCACTGAGAGCGGACCCGAGTGTTCCTTCCGATCCTGTAATCAGGACAATCGGCTTGCCTGCAACCATGCGGCGTCTCCTTCATCGCTGTACTCGCATCCGAAGCCTCCGCCGAGGTCGAGTAGTTCCTCCACGGCGACATCCTGCGGTGGCAGATTCCATATCGATGCTCTCGATGTGAAGTGTCAATATTCTTCGCTTGTCCGACATATCGGCACCCCCTACGCTCCCTATCGACCACCGGTGAATATTGCCGAAGTGCTGCTGATGCGTACACGTAATGCAAACTGAGGAACTAGTCATAGGCGTACTCGCCGCGCATCGGGTTGCAGAGGACTGAAAGACTCTATGGCCGCTCCGCTTTCACAGGACTCCCCGATCAAGCCAACGGCGTCCGCTCTATTCGCTTACGGGTTCAGGCCTTTTTTCCTGGTGGCTGGCGGCTACGCGCTACTTGCTCTCACCGCATGGCTGTGGATCTACATGACGGGTGGACAACCGCTGCCCAACCAGCCCGCGCAGCTTTGGCATGGGCACGAGATGCTGTACGGATTTATTGGTGCAGCGATCGCTGGATTCCTGCTCACCGCGGTCCCGAGCTGGACGGGTGCTCGCGGTTTTGCGGGAACCCCGCTCATTCTGCTGGCCGCGGTCTGGCTCGCCGGCCGACTGGCATTCGCCGCAGCCGCCGTGTTGCCCCTGGCACTCGTTGCGGTCTGCGAGCTTGCCTTCCTCCCTGCGCTCGGTTGCCTGCTCGCCCCGCCGCTGCTTCGAGCGCGCAACCGCAACTCGCCCTTGCTCCTCGTACTCGCCGGCATTTGGCTGACGGACGTCGTCTTCCTGTATGCGCTGATGCGCGACGATGTGCTGCTCGCGCGCACAACGTTGCTTGTAGCGATCGATATTGTCCTGCTGCTGGTCACCGTGATCGGTGGTCGCATCGTTCCTGCGTTTACCGCGAACGCGCTGCGCGCCCGCGGACGGGCAACGGACCTTCGCAGCAGCCGATGGACCGACGGCATCGTCATCGGTGCGATGATTGCCGTCGTCTTAGTAGATATCATCGCTCCGTGGCACCGCGTTGCCGGCGGAGTCGCAGCCGTGGCCGCGATCGCGCATGCAGGGAGATTGATCGGATGGCGGAGCTGGCGAACGCTGGAGGAGCCGTTGGTGTGGAGCCTGCATTTGGCCTATGCGTGGCTGGCGGTGGGACTGGCGATGAAGGCGCTGCATCTCGCCGGCAATGTCGCATGGGCCGCGCACTGGCTGCATGCGCTGACGATAGGTGTTGCGGCAGCAATGATCCTTGCCGTCATGACGCGCGCATCGCTCGGGCACACGGGCCGGCCACTCCTCGCATCGCGACTCATCGGCGGCGCATACATTCTCTTGTCGCTCGCAGCAGTGATGCGCGCGTTTGCACCACCGCTGGCACCCGGGGTTTATCAGTGGAGCGTCATGATCGCGGGAACGCTGTGGATCTGCGCGTTCGGCATTTTCATCGGGGTGTACACGCCCATTCTGTTGCGGCCTCGCATCGATGGCCGTCAGGGATAGCGGAGAAGGGAGCAGTGATGACGACGCGGCGTTGGTTGGACTGGGTCAATGTCATTCTCGGTCTGTGGCTGATCGCTTCGCCACGATTCCACATTTTGGGTGCAGGTGATAGCCCTGCCGCTTGGAGTGTGTGGAGCTTGGGGGCTGGGGTCGTAATGCTCGCGGGTTTCTCCATGTACAGGCCCGCAGCCTGGGCGGACGCAGTTGGCGTCATGTTCGGCATGTGGTTGATTGCTTCACCGTGGATGCTGGGATTCACGAATCTGTCGGCCGCAGCCATGAACGCCGTCATCGTCGGAGTGCTCGTCGTTGGTTACGCGTTCTGGGCAATGCGCATCGATACGACCCGAGCAGTACATTCTCATGATCGCCGGCCGGCTTGATGAATCCACGCTTCGTGCGCCTTCGTAGTCGGGCTACACGACCGGAGCGCTCGGATCGAGCAAGCGCACGACTTGCAGCGTATCGGCCGTCGTCTCGGCGCCGGCAGACGCTGATAACGCAACTGCCTGTTCTCCAGGCCGGGCGAGCCCGTGAATATAGAGCCAGTCTCGCGCACGAGCGGTGCGCGCTTGCACGTCAGCCTCCGAGGGTACCCACAGGGGCGACACACCCGCGACGAGCGTAAGGCTTCCGCACACGCTCGACGAATCCGTGAGCGCCACGATCGGCGCTCGAGGCCGGAACCGGGCAATGGCGGTGACTTGCCGCAGATCTCGCACCTGAACAATGATCGCCCGCGCAGTGAGCCGCTCGGCGAGCTGGCACGCCGCGAATGGCAGCGCTTCGTCAGCCGAGACGGCAGCGCCAGCCGCAAGCCGGGCCTGCGCGATCGTCGCCGCGTATTCGGCCTGAGTCGCTAGAATCACGCGACGCAGAATCTGCACGGCGGCGACGGGGTTGCGTCCGATGGCGCTCTCCGCGGAAAGCATTACGGCGTCGGTCCCATCCAGCACGGCATTGGCAATGTCGGTCACCTCGGCGCGCGTCGGCTGCGTGTGTTCGACCATCGATTCGAGCATCTGTGTTGCGGTGACAACCGGCCGCCCTTTCGCATTGGCCGCCGCAATGATGCGTTTCTGTACGAGCGGGATCTGCGCAAGATCGGTCTCGACGCCGAGGTCCCCGCGCGCAACCATGATGGCGTCGGCGGCTTCAACAATCGAATCGAGTGCGGCGAGCGCCCGGCGCTTTTCAATCTTGGCCATGAGCAGCGGCATGCAGGTGTCCACCAGACAGGCGCGTACGCGAGTCAGGTCGTCGGCGCCTTGAACGAATGAGACACCGATCCAGTCGACTGCCTGGGATACCGCAAAGGCAAGACAGATCCGATCGCGCTCGGTCGGGACAAGGCCGGGCAACTGCAACTCGGGTACGTTGACACCGGAGCCGGAGCGTACGGTGCCACCCGCGAGCACCTCGCATTCGACCTGGTCGGCGGCCTCAGCCTTGACCACTAGACGGATCGCGCCATCCGCCAGATACACGGACTGCCCGGCACGCAGGGCCGCAAGCAGCGCGTGCTGCCTGAGCGGCAGAGCATTCGGTGTGCTTGCCTCTTTGGCCAGATACACCCGGGCGCCGTCAGGCAAGTCGCGCGAGTCGCCAGGGATCTGTCCCAGACGAAATTTCGGCCCGGGCAAATCCGCCAGAATCCCCACTGGCCGCCCAAGCTGACGGCTGGTCTCCCGCACGCACCGAATACGCCGCGCATGCTCGTCAGGAACGCCGTGCGACAGATTGATGCGCGCGAGATCCATGCCCGCGCCGATCAGCCCCTCCAGTACTCCAGGCGCGTCGGTTGCCGGGCCGAGCGTGCAGACGATCTTGGTGTGTTGCCACGAATCAGGTGTCATGTCGTGACGCTTCAGCTGCCTCCGTAAACCGGGAGGGCCGCCCCGTGAATGACCTTGGCGTCGTCGCTGCACAGAAACAGGATCACGCGCGCAATCTCCTCAGGCTTTGGCCACTTCGCAAAGGCCGCGTTGGGCATCGCGTGCCGGTTGGCTTGCGTATCGATGACGCTCGGAAGAATCGAGTTCACCCGCACGCCAGTCCCCTTGAGATCTACAGCCATCGAATCGAGCAAGGCCACCGCCGCAGCCTTGGAAGCGGCGTATGCCGCTGCTCCGCCAGGGTGTTCAAATGCCGCCTTCGCGGCAACGTTCACGATCACGCCGTGGCCTTGTCGAAGCATCGGCCGTACCGCCGCACGTGACAACGCGTAGACGGAGCGCAGATTCAGTGCCAGCATTCGATCGAGGATGGGCGTGTCCAGCTCCCATAGCTTCACGCCGCCGGCGTAACCGCCCACCGTATTGACCAAGACGTCCAGCACGCCGTGTTGCGCGAGCACTCTTTCCATCAGCGAGCTCACTGCAGCTTCATCAGTGACATCGATACGGTGTCCTTCTATGAGTGAGCCGCCGGAGTGCACTGCATTCCGCAAGGCATCGAATTCTTCCTGCGTCCGATAGATCACAACTACCTGCGCGCCCTCTTGGTGAAACGCGATACTTACCGCGCGCCCCAGTGCACCGGTCCCACCTGCCACCAACGCCACCTTCCCAGAGAATCTCGCACTCATTTCGTTTACGTTGCTCCGCGTCCGATCCGGCGTCCTGAAAAATCACAGATGTGCACGAGGCTCAAGCGCTCACTAGCTGCGGCAGCAGACGATCGGTTTCCCTTGACCACGGCATAACACTCGCAAGACAGATGCTCGAGCATTGTCCGATCCAGCACCGTGATGTGCCCGTGGTGATATCGGATCGCGCCAAGCTTCTGCAGCTTCCCGGCGGCGTCCGTGAGGCCTTCGCGCCGCACGCCGAGCATATTGGCGATGAGTTCCTGGGTCATCTTCAGCTGGTTGGAAGACAGCCGATCCAGAGACAACAGCAGCCACCGACACAATTGCTGATCCACTGAATGATGTCGGTTGCAGACCGCGGTCTGCGCCATCTGTGTGATGAGTGATTGTGTGTAACGCGGCAACACGTGGAACAACCTCCCCTTGCGGTCGAATTCCTGCTTGAGTCGCTTTGCCGTCAACCGATAAGCGAAGCCGGCGCTCTGTACGATCGCTCGACTCGGAGTCGTTTCCCCGCCCATGAACAAAGCCAGGCCGATGGCTCCTTCGTTTCCGACCACTGCAATCTCCGCCGAGGCCCCGCTTTCCAGCACGTAGAGGAGCGAAGCGATCGCGTCGGTGGGGAAATAGATGTGGCGCAGCCTCTCGCCCGATTCGTACACGACCATGCCGAGCGACATCGACACCAGCTGCAGATGTGGGATCAGCCGTTCGCGCTCATCCGGCGGAAGCTCGGCCAGAACTCGATTCTTCTGTTCACGAGGCTCGTTGCGCACCCGAAGGATCTCGACGCCAGACGACGCGCGCGCATAACGTTGGCGCTCTCGCTTGTGTTCCCTATCGGACACAAGCGTGAATGTGAGTATGGGCTCGTGTACGCGCGTACGCGGCAGACCCGATGACCGATCTCGGGATGCGACTGCGGGAATGGAGTGCTTCGCCGACAACGGGTCGATCGTGCTGCGGCGCGGTTCCATCGTGGCGCGCTTGTAGTCGATTTGATGGGCGGCCCTCAAAGCTGGCGCGGTCAATCAGAATTTTCGGCAAGCCGCCTTAACTCCGAAGTGGCAACCAGTCATCGGGTCGTCGAGCGCATCGAACTCAACTTGTCCGATTCCGGCCCAGCCGGCTCAAGCAGAGTTGCACGCTAGACCCATGAGCCGAAAATCGGTTCGCTATCGCACAGACTAATACCATCAAATGATTGCAGCATTCGTCTCTTGCTCCGGCGTTGCACAGATCACGTCGAGGAGAACGAAATGGACCGCCGCCACAGCCGTCTGCCGCTGCTGATCTGTTTGCTTGGCGCTGTCACAACCGCTGCCGCACCCGTTGGGTCGTCGGAGGCCGTCAACACGACGGTCATCACGTTGGACCAGGCGCCGCAAGCCTACGCAGATTTCGACAAAGGTGCCGCCAGGAAATTTGTCATCGATCCCCACGGCAGCTTGAAGAAGAAGGCGTGAGGCAGATGAATCCTGCAGGCCCCAGAGCCTGAATTCCGGAGAACATCATGAAATTCGACTATCGAGCCCTATTGGTTGGAATCTCGGCGCTGGCTGCGACGCTTGCTTCCGCCACAGCAATCGCCGACCCCGATCTCGATCAGAAAGCGAGCGACTCGGCGAACTGGGCGATGCAGTCCGGTGACTACGCCAATCACCGCTACAGCGATCTGAAGGAGATCAACGCCGGCAACGTCGGCCAGCTTCAGGTTGCGTGGACGTTGTCCACGGGCGTGCTGCGCGGTCACGAGGGCTCACCTCTCGTCTTCGGCGACACGATGTACGTGCATACGCCGTTCCCGAACAACGTGTACGCCGTGAATCTGAAGGACCATACATTCAAATGGAAGTACGAGCCGAAACAGAACGCGAATGTCATTCCGGTCATGTGTTGCGATACCGTCAGTCGTGGCCTCGCGTACGGCGACGGCAAGATCTTCCTGCAGCAGGCCGACACTACTCTGGTCGCGCTCGATGCGGGGACGGGGAAGGTGGTCTGGACCGCGAAAAACGGCGATCCGAAGATCGGTGAGACCAATACGAATTCACCGCACGTCTTCAAGGACAAGGTGATCACCGGCATCTCCGGCGGTGAGTACGGTGTGCGCGGACGCCTGATCGCGTACGACATCAAAACCGGCAGGAAAGTCTGGACGGGTTGGAGCATCGGCCCGGACAGCGATCTGCTGTTCGACCCGGCGAAGACCATGACGTGGACCAACGGCAAGATGGCTCCGGTCGGCAAGGACTCTTCGCTCAAGACGTGGACAGGCGAGCAATGGAAGCTCGGCGGCGGGCCGACCTGGGGCTGGTACTCGTACGATCCGCAGCTGAATCTCGTCTACTACGGCAGCGGCAACCCCGGTACGTGGAATTCGGCGCAGCGTCCCGGCGACAACAAATGGTCAATGACCATCTTCGCGCGTGATCTGGATACGGGCATGGCGAAGTGGGTCTTTCAGATGACGCCGCACGATGAGTGGGACTTCGACGGCGTCAACGAAATGCCGCTCATCGACGTCACCATCAAGGGCAAGAAGATCCCGGCGCTCGTACACTTCGACCGCAACGGCTTCGCCTATACGCTGAACCGGGTGACCGGTGAGCTGCTCGTGGCCGAGAAGTACGACCCGTCGGTAAACTGGGCGACGAAGGTCGACATGAAGAGCGGCCGCCCGCTCGTCGATGCGAAATTCTCACCCGGGGCGACTGGCGTCGACGTCAACGTGAAGGATATCTGTCCCGCGGCGCTCGGCACCAAGGACCAGCAACCCGCAAGCTACGATCGCAAGTCGGGCTACTTCATGGTCCCGACGAACCATGTCTGCATGAGCTATGAACCGTTCCAGGTCGAGTACACAGCCGGTCAGCCGTACGTCGGCGCCACAGTGAACATGTACCCGACGCCCGGCAGCCATGGCGGCATGGGTAACTTCATCGCGTGGGATCCGGCGGCGGGGAAAATCGTCTGGTCGAAATCTGAGCGCTTCTCGGTGTGGTCGGGTGCGCTGACGACCGCTGGGGATGTGGTGTTCTACGGAACGCTCGAAGGGTACCTCAAGGCGGTGAGCCCGAAGGACGGCAAGGAACTGTGGAAGTTCAAGACCCCGTCCGGAATCATCGGCAACGTGTTTACCTACCGGTATGGCGGCAAGCAGTACGTCGGTGTGTACTCCGGTATCGGCGGGTGGGCAGGCCTCGGGATGGCCGCGGGACTCACCGAACCTACTGACGGTCTCGGTGCGGTCGGTGGCTACAAGGATCTTGCCAGGTACACGACGTTGGGCGGCTCGTTGTTCGTATTCGCACTGCCGGGCGGCGCCGCCGCGACAGCGGCGCGTTGATCGTCGATCAACGACACAACCCGCAGCGTGTGAACCTCCAGCATGCATTCACGCTGAAAGAAGTTCAGGTGGTGGTAGTGGTTGCTCATCGTGTGTGCACCGGATGCACACCGACGAGCTGAGCCACCGTAAAGAACAGGTAGAGACTCGAGTGCTCGTCCTCGCGGCGGGTGAAGGCAGTCGACTGCACTCCGGGACCACCAGGTTATCGGTGCGATCACCTCCGCAATCTCCTCCGCGCCATGAGGCTCAGTACTTGAGTGCTCATTCTGCCGTCTGCGCCGATGGAAGGTGCACGAGCCGTTTGCCCGACAACGCGGGCCCGGTTGTTGCAGCGGACCGTGCGAGACGTGCGAAGGCAGAGTGGTTGTGGATCGATTCGAAGTTCTCCGCCTCGACCGCATAGGAGCGTACGCGCGGCTCTCGATTCAGCTCGAGTGCGACATCGCGCACCAGGTCTTCGACGAATTTTGGGTTGTCGTACGCGCGTTCGGTCACGTACTTCTCGTCCGAACGCTTCAGCAGGCCGTACACCTCGCAGGAAGCACTGCGTTCGGCGATGGCGATCAATTCCTCAATCGCCATCTCGCCGGACAGCTCGGCCTCGATGCTGATCATCGAGCGTTGATTGTGGGCACCGTAGGCCGAGATCTCCTTCGAACAAGGGCAGAGACTCGTCGCCGGTACAGTGACGTGCATCCGGAACGAGTACCGCCCACCCTCCGAAATACTGCCTTGCCAGCAGACTTCATAGTCGAGCTGGCTTGTGGCGCCGGAGATAGGTGCAGTTTTCCGAACGAAGTACGGAAACTGCATGTCGACCGTCCCGCTGCGCGCTTCCAGTCTTTCGAGCATCTCGATCAGCAGCTGTTTGAATCTTTGCTGGTCCATCGCCCCGGTCTGCGCCTCAAGCAACTCGATGAAGCGCGACATGTGTGTGCCCTTCGTGACGGCGGGCAGGTCAACCGCCATCGAGAAGGTGGCGATGGTCGGCAGCAACCTGTGACCCGCCCGAATGGTGACCGGAAATCGCACGGCCCTGATGCCGACAGCGTCGATGCGTAACCCGCGATAGTCTGTTCGCGACTGAATGTCGGGCAGGGACGCGATTGCCGGAGCATTCATGCGGGTCATCGGAACTTGGCCGCAAACTGCTTCGCGACACCGCCAGCGAGCACATCCGCGATCACGTAGGAGTGCGTCGACGAGGCGGCGCGGCGTCGGAAACGGGGAGAATGTGAGTTCATAGCTGCCTCCTGTGCATGCGAAGAGTCCGACGCACATGAGTTGTGATCAGAGCCAGGCTGAGGATAAGCGTCGAGCGTGGATCAGACAAACGAAGAATAGTGACTGAGGCCATCGACAATATCGATATTGCGCGACATCCGTCGGACGCGCTGCTTCGTGTCGATAGCGATGCGATGAAAATTGTTCCGCGTTCGCTATCCATCGGAGTAACCGATGTGCGGCGTCGATTTTTATCGCTTGTAAAAACCAGGGTTGGCACTAGGCTCAGACACACGCGCTGATTCAACGCACCCCGCTGGAATCAGCAAACCTGCAACGCTCAAGGCGAGTGCAGTAGCCTATTGAAGGAGACGGAGATGGTCACACTTGAAGATGCGAGAAAAGTCATCGCGGCCGCCGAACGCAAGGCGAATGAGCTCGGGCAGCCGATGAACATTGCTGTGGCCGATGCCGGCGGCAATCTGGTCGCTCACGTGCGCATGGATGAGGCGTGGATGGGCAGCATCGACATCTCGATCAAGAAGGCGTTCACTTCGCGCGCCTTCGACATCTCCACCAAGGACCTCGCGAAGTTCTCGCAGTCGGGCGGCCAGTTCTTCGGGATCCATGCATCCAACGAGGGACGCGTGATGATCTTTGCGGGGGGCGTGCCGCTCAAGCGGGCTGGGAAAATTGTGGGCGCCCTTGGCGTCAGTGGAGGTTCGGGTGAGCAGGATCACGCCGTGGCGGAAGCCGGCGCGGCAGCTTTCACCTGAGTCTGAGCAACAGCGAGGAGCGCATCATGGCAAGCAATCGCGGTATCGCCTACGTCGGACCGGGCGTGGTGGAGGTTCAAAGCATCGACTTTCCGAAGCTGGTGGGTCCTGGCGGTAGACGATGCGATCACGGCGTGATCCTGAAGATTGTGACTACCAATATCTGCGGCAGCGATCAGCACATGGTGCGGGGTCGGACCACGGCGCCCGCAGGTCTGATCCTGGGTCACGAGATCACCGGCGAGGTAATCGAAGCCGGGCGGGATGCGGAATTCATCAAAGTTGGAGACCTCGTTTCCGTTCCGTTCAACGTCGCCTGCGGTCGCTGTCGAAACTGTAAGGAGCGGGCCACGGGAGTGTGTCTGAATGTGAATCCTGCACGAGCTGGTGGCGCCTACGGATATGTGGACATGGGAGGCTGGATCGGTGGTCAGGCCGAGTACGTGATGATCCCCTACGCCGATTTCAACTTGCTCAAGTTTCCAGACAAGGCTCAGGCGATGGAGAAGATCCAGGACCTGACCTGCCTGTCGGATATTTTGCCCACCGGGTTTCACGGCTGCGTGTCGGCCGGCGTCACGACTGGCTCGACGGTGCTCATCTCTGGCGCCGGGCCTGTGGGCTTGGCCGCCGCAGCGTCCGCGTTTCTGCTGGGTGCCGCGGTCGTCATCGTCGCGGACTTCAACAAGGAACGCCTCGCGCAGGCGCGCTCGTTCGGATGCGAAACGATTGATCTCGCGCAAGGGGGTACGATCGCGCAGCGCATCGAGCAGATTCTGCGAGTGCCCGAAGTCGATTGCGCCGTCGACTGCGTGGGCTTCGAAGCGAAGGGGCAAGGCGGCGAGGATGAACCCGCCACGGTGCTCAACCAATTGATGGAGGCGACGCGCGCGGCCGGTGCGATCGGAATCCCGGGCCTCTACGTTACGGAAGACCCAGGCGCAGGCGATCGGGCCGCCAAGCGCGGGAATCTCAGTATCCGGCTCGGTCTCGGATGGGCGAAGTCGCACACGTTGTGCACTGGGCAGACGCCGGTGATGAAGTACAACCGTGGCTTGATGATGGCGATTCTCCATGACCGCATCCGGATTGCCAGCGCCGTCAATACAACTGTGATCAGCCTGGACCAGGCACCCCAGGGTTATGCGGACTTTGACAAGGGAGCCGCCCGTAAATTTGTCATTGATCCTCACGGCAGTCTGAAGCAGGCCGCGTGAGGGTGTAGATCAAGACGATTCCACAGGCTATGAGTTGCGGGCGAAGGCTCGCTTGCGAGGACACAGGAGAGCGCCATGCTGAACAGCATCAAGAAACTTAGCGGATGCCGAATCCTTGCAACCGATGGCGAGGTCGGTGCGGTCGCGGAGGCCGCCTACTTCGACGACGAACAGTGGGTCGTGCGCTACCTCGTGGTCGACACAAGGGCGTGGCTGCGTGGCCGAAGCGTGCTGATCTCACCGTACGCAGTGACATTCATCGACTGGGAAGCACGAACGATTGCCGTGAATCTCACCCGCGCGCAGGTGGAGCACAGCCCCGACATTGACACCCACCAGCCTGTTTCCCGCCAGCAGGAAGCGGAGTACCACCGGTACTACGGCTACCCCCAATACTGGCCGTACGCCGCATATTGGGCGTGGGGTGCGATCCCGATCGCCGTGCCCCCGGATCCGCAAATCTGCGAGGAGGCGGAAGGACACAGGCGAACCGCTGTGGATCGCACCGACGCCGACACTCATCTAAGGAGCAGCGAAGCGGTACTGGGCTATCACGTTCGGGCCTCGGATGGATTGATCGGTCACGTCTCGGACTTTCTGTTCGAGGAGGAGACGTGGGCCATTCGCCATCTCGTTGTCGATACGCGCAACTGGTTGCCGGGCAAGCATGTTCTCGTTGCTCCGCAGTGGATTCGCGCCGTGAGCTGGGGCGAACGAACGCTCAGCGTCGCTTTGACGCGCCGACAGATCGAGCAGAGTTCCGAGTACGATCCAAAGTATCTGCTATCGCGAGATTACGAACACGCACTGCATCAGCGCCATTCGCGTCCCCATCACTGGGAGTGAGTCGGGTTCGATGGGCGCAGCACGCGGAGCTTCTGATGATGTCGTTCACGCAGGGTCCACTGCGCTGATCCAATCTGATGCCAGCGGGAGAGTACGACCATGCAGACGAGTGTGGCGGTGCAGTCTTCTACTCTCTCGAGCCACGACGATCGGACGCTGAGCCTGGTCTTCTGTGCGTACACGATCGCAGCAGCCTTTTGGCTCCTGTTTGCCACCGCGGTGGGCGTACTCATGGCCTACAAGTTCGGTGCGCCGGACTTCGGGCCCGGGGCCTGGTTAACGTTCGGGCGCCTGCGTCCAATCCACACCAACAGCACATTTTACGGCTGGGCCAGCGTGGCACTGGTGGGGCTGGCCTACTACGTCGCCGCGCGCAGCTCTCGCGCGCGCTTGTACAGCGCAAAGCTGGCTTGGATTGGACTCGCGCTGTTCAACCTGGCTGCGGTAGCCGGCACGATCGCCCTCGATCTGGGCTTCAACGACGGTAATCTGGAGTATCGCGAGTGGCCATGGCCGATCCGGCTCGTCTTTCTGGCCGCGCTCCTCGTCACCGCTTGGAACCTGATCGGCACCGTCGCAAGACGCAGCACCGAAGACATCTATTTGTCCAACTGGTTCACGATCGGCGGCGTGCTGTGGACGTGCGTCATTGCAATCGTCGCGATCCTGCCGTGGTATCAGTACGGCCTCGGCCAGGTATCGGTATCCGGCTTCTACATGCACAACGCGGTGGGAATGTGGTTTACGCCGTTGGCGCTCGGCGTCTTTTACTACGCGTTGCCCAAGTTACTCAGCCGACCCATCTATTCCTACGCGCTCGGCGTCTTCGCGTTCTGGACCAACCTAGTGTTTTACCCAATCATCGGGGCGCATCATTTTCTGTTCAGCCCGCTGCCGTGGTTTCTTCAGACCACCGCCATCGTGTTCAGCGTGGCAATGCTGGTACCGGTCTGGGGTGGCAGCGCCAATTTCCTGCTGACGATGCGCGGACGGATGCACGGGATGTCGCGTTCCTATCCGCTGATGTTCATCTTCGTTGGCGTCGTCGGCTATCTCGTCGGCTCCACTCAAGGCACTTTCGAGGCATTCCGGTCGCTGCAGGAAGTGTGGCACTTCACTAACTTCACCGTCGGGCATTCGCATCTGACGATGTACGGCTTCGTGACGTTCGCGATCTGGGGCGGCATCTATGCACTGTTACCCCTGGCAACAGGCAAAGCGCCAAGCCAGCTCGGACTGACGCTGCACTTCTGGACGGCGCTGGTGGGAAGTTTTATTTACATCACCTCGTTGTCCGTCGGCGGCACGATTCAGGGGCTGGACTGGATTCGCGGCCTGCCGTTCATTCAGTCGGTGGCGGACATGCAGTCGTATTGGCTCTGGCGCGGCGTCGGCGGCTCGCTGATGCTGCTAAGCCACGTCGTATTTGCCTGGAACGTTTGGCGCATGAGCTATGGCGTGAAGCCCAACGCTTCCCTGGATGACTCCAGCGCCACCGCAGAGGCCGAGGCGTGAACAAGTTGGTTCTCATCGCGGGCGGCTCGACGCTGGTTTACGTGGCCCTGGCGGTATTGATGGGCGTGCTGCCCGGCTTCGAGCTCTCGAACATTCCGCCCGGTCCCGGGGTCAAGCCGCTGACGGTGTTGGAGGCGCAAGGCCGCGACGTCTATGTGGCCAGCGGTTGTAGTTACTGTCATACGCAGCAGGTACGTCCGCTGCAGCAGGATAAGGTGTTTGGTCGTCCATCAGCGCCGGGAGATTTCACGTATCAGACGCCGGAGCTGCTCGGCTCTCAGCGTACGGGACCGGATCTGACGAACATCGGCGCACGCCAACCAAGTGTCGTGTGGCAGTACATCCACCTGTACAACCCTCGTGCGGTAGTACCCCAGTCGATCATGCCGGCGTTTGAATGGATGTTCCAGATAGTCGACCACGCACCACCCGGAGTAGCGCCGGTCGCGTTGCCGACAGCGTATGCTCCGGCGCGCGGTGTGGTCGTGCCGACGCGTGATGCGCAAGCGCTGATTGCGTACTTGCTGGCACTGAAGCAAGCACCCTTTCCAGGCGAGTCAGGAAGATCAACTGCGCCCATCAATGGCGCCGCCGGTGCTCCCACATCCGCATCAGCGCCCGTTGCAAGCAGTGACGAGACGGCCCAGGGCGGTGCGCTTTTTACCGCGACATGCGCCGCCTGCCATCAAGCTACCGGCGAGGGTCTGCCGGGAGCGTTCCCCGCGCTCAAGGGCAATTCGACCATCAACGATGCCGACCCGACTCGGCATATCCAGGTCGTTCTGAACGGACTGCAGGGCGCAAACGTGGGCGGCATTGTCTACCCAAGCCCAATGCCGGCGTTTGGCACCACGCTCAGTGATGCCGAGGTCGCGAGCATCATCAACTACGAGCGCAGTTCATGGGGCAACCAGGGCACGCCCGTAACGCGCGAACAGGTGGCTGCAGAGCGCGCCAAGGGCAATTGAGGAAACTCATCATGCATCATCATTTGAGCGGCCCGTTCTGGGGGAACGTGATCATCATCGCCTTGGCGGGCGCGATTACAGTGGCCTGCTTCGCAGCAATGTTCCGGATGCTGTTTCATCCGGGCGAGACCGATAAGCGCCATCCCAAGTACGACATTTTGCGTGACGATCACTGAAATGAGGTGTCACCGTGGAAAATCCGCGCGTTCGTGTCTATCTGGACGACAATCCGCAGCCAATCATCGACCAGAAACTGCCCACCGACGTTTCACTCGATACACGCACGCTCGAGGATGGG
>Ga0209382_10005471_pt1 | contig 16539 bp, 17 predicted proteins | sample SoiMetdeltSBSDD5_FD_187599 | JGI IMG/M metagenome (GOLD analysis project Ga0209382, IMG submission 187599) | Bulk soil microbial communities from a Populus tree surrounding site in Tennessee, USA - Soil MetaG P. deltoides SBSDD5 (SPAdes) (version 2) | ecosystem: Environmental > Terrestrial >...
CGAGCGCGACGCGTCTGTCAGCCCTCTGACGCCGGCCGGCGCGGAGCGGCGGCGCGGCAGGATCCTCGGCCTGCGGGGGCGGCTGCTGGTCGCTGCGGCCGCTGCGCTGTGCCTGCTCGTCGCGCTGTCCGGGATGAGCCTGGTGCTGGCTCGCGACGCGCTGCCCGGCGACGCGCTGTACGGCGTGAAGCGCAGCGCCGAGTCCGCGGAGCTCGGACTGACCTTCGGCGACGAGCCGCGGGGTTTCAAGCACCTGCAGTTCGCCACCGCCCGGGTGGACGAGCTCGAGGCGCTGGCCGCGCGCGCCGCCGGCGGGTCGCCCGGTGACGCCGGCCCGTACCTGACCGCGTTGCAGGCGTTCGACACCGACGCCTCGGCGGGCTCCCGGCTGCTCATCGAGGCCGCCGCCGGCGGCACCGGCGGCCAGCTGGCCACCCTGCGGGGGTGGGCCGAGCAGCAGCGCCAGCGGCTCGGCGGGACCCAGCTGCCGCAGCGGGCCGCGGCCAGGGCCGCCGGCTCGAAGGCGCTGCTGGACCGGATCATCGAGCGGGCCTCCGTCCTGCAGGCGCGGCTGCGCTGCCAGGAGGTCATCTCCGGTGCCCGCGACGACGTCGGACCGCTGCCGGCCGCCGGCCCGTGCGCGCCAGCCAACCGGGGTGGGCCCGGCCCCGCGCCGGGCGGCACCGGCCAGCGGGCGCCCAGCCAGCAGCCGTCGCAGTCCGGGCTGGTCATCGAGGACCCGGCCGGTGGCCGGCCGACCGCGCCGCTCGGCCCCCTCGACCCCGGCGTCACCGGCCTTCCGGGCGTACCGCCGGGCGGCCAGAGCGGTGGCGCGGTGCCGTCCACGACCGGGACGACCTTCACCGTGCCGCTGCCGTTGCCCCCGCCAGAGCTCTCGATCCCGCCGCTGCCCCTGCTGCCCGGCCTCAAGATCGGCTGAGCACCGGGCCGACGGCTACGCCTGATCTGGGCAACGGACTCCGGTGGCTCGACACTAGGCTGGACGGCGTGCCTTTTGGGCGGTGGCGGGAGACCAGGGCCGAGCGTGAGGCGCGGGCCACGCTAGCCGGTGAGGCGTCGGCCGAGGCGGCGCTGGCATCGGTGGCAGCGCCAGAGCTCGAGGCGGCGTTCGCGGTGCCGGCGGACCTCACGGCGGCCGCGTTCTTCGACGTCGACAACACCATGATGATGGGCGCGTCGATGTTCCACTTCGCCCGCGGGCTGGCGGCGCGCAAGTTCTTCACCACGTCCGACCTGGCCGGGTTCGTCTGGCAGCAGCTCAAGTTCCGGGTCGGCGGGCGGGAGGACCCCGGCAACATCCAGGCCAGCCGCGAACAGGCACTGTCCTTCGTCGCCGGCCGCGGTGTCGCCGAGCTGGCCAGCCTGGGCGAGCAGATCTACGACGAGCTGATGGCCGACAAGATCTGGTCGGGGACCAGGGCGCTGGCCCAGCTGCATCTCGACGCCGGGCAGCGGGTGTGGCTGGTGACCGCCACGCCGGTGGAGCTGGCCACCATCATCGCGCACCGGCTGGGGCTCACCGGAGCGCTCGGCACGGTCGCGGAGAGCGAGGGCGGCATCTACACCGGGCGGCTCGTCGGCGACATCCTGCACGGCCCGGCCAAGGCGCACGCGGTCCGGGCGCTGGCCGCCAAGGAGGGGCTGGACCTGCGCCGCTGCACCGCATACTCGGACTCGGCCAACGACGTCCCGATGCTCTCTGTGGTCGGCACCGCGGTCGCCGTCAACCCCGACACCGAGCTGCGTGACGTGGCCAGGGCCCGCGGCTGGGAGATCCGCGACTTCCGGGTGGGGCGCAAGGCGGCCAAGATCGGCGTCCCGTCGGTGCTGGGTGCCGGTGCGGTGGCCGGCGCGGTGGCCGCGGGCATGGCGTACCGCCGCCGCGACCGCACCTGAGCGGCCGCCAGCGCCGCGGCCGCCGGCCGCACCGCGCGGTAGAGCCGGCGCAGCACGGTGTGCACCGCCCACACGGCGGCGCAGGTCACGGCGACGGCGAACGGCACCTGGTCCCAGGTCGGCCCAGTCCCCACGGCGCCGGCAGCCTCGTCCGGTGCGCCCAGCGCCGGCACCGCCCGCGACGCCTGTGCCGCCTGTGCCGCCTGGCTGAGCGCGATGGCGACCGAGACGGCGAGGTGCGTCGCCAGCTCGATCCCCAGCCCCGTCGCGGTGGGCCCCGTCGCGGTCGGCCCCGGCCGAACAGCCGTCGGGGCCGGACGGCCCGGCCGCGGCCGCCGCGCCCAGCCGGCGCGGCCGGCGAACGCCGTGAGCTCGGCCAAAGCCACGCCGTAGCAGGCGATGCCGACCGCCGCGAGCAGGCCGGCCAGCGCGACATCACCGGGGCCGGCCACGCCGGCGCCGCCCGGCTGCACCAGCCCGGCAACGGCAGCCGGCGCGTTCGGCAGCGCCAGCACGAACACCGCGACGCCGGCCCACCACCCCGCGCCGCCGGCCCGGTCCCGCCGGGCGAACAGCACCGCGGCCAGCACCGCGGGCGCCGCCGCCAGCGCCAGCGACCACGCCAACCCCGCAACACCCGCCGGCGAAGCCCCGCCCCGGTCCCCGAGCCCGCCCAGCTGAGCCACCAGCACCAGCACGTCGAGGTATCCCACGTAACCCGGACGCCCGACCAGCCACCCGAGTTGCCCACCTGTGGATAAGTCGTGAGTGGCAAATGGGGCTATAGCACCGTTTGCCACTCACAGCCAAACTCGGCCGCGCAGGGACAGCAGCCGGTAGAGGGTGTGCTGGATGGTCTCGCGGACCTGGTCGGAGAGGTTGAACACCAGCATCGGGTCGTCGGCCGCCGCCGCGCCGTACTGCGCGGTGGGGATCGGCTCGCCGAACTCGATGTACCACTTGGACGGCAGCGGGATCATGCCGAGCGGGCCGAGCCAGGGGAAGAACGGCGTGACGGGGAAGTAAGGCGCGCCGATCAGCCGGGCCAGCGGCCGGATGTCGCCGATCTTGGGGTAGATCTCCTCCGCGCCGACGATGGCGCACGGGATGATCGGCACGCCGGCCCGCAGCGCGGCGGAGACGAACCCACCGCGGCCGAAGCGTTGCAGCTTGTACCGGTCCTTGAACGGCTTGCCGACGCCCTTGAACCCCTCCGGCCACACGCCGACCAGCTCGCCGGCGCGCAGCAGCCGCTCGACGTCGGGGTTGCACGCCAGCGTCTGCCCCGACTTGCGGGCCAGCGCGCCGATGAACGGCAGCTTGAACACCAGGTCGGCGCCGAGCATCCGCAGATGCCGCCCGGCCGGGTGGTTGTCGTGCACGGCCAGCGCGGTCATCAGCGAATCCACCGGCAGGGTGCCGGAGTGGTTGGCCACCACCAGCGCGGCGCCGCGGCTCGGCACGTGGTGCAGGCCGATCGTCTCGACCCGGAACCAATGACGGAACAGCGGCCGCAGCGGCGGCAGCAGCACGGTCTCGGTCAGCTCGCGGTCGAAGCCGAACTCGTCCACCTGGTAGTCGCCGGTGAGCCGGCGGCTCAGAAAGTCGAGTGCCCCGCCGAGCCGGCGTTCCCACCCGGCCGGCTCAGGGCGTTCACCTGTGATCACCTCCGGCCGGGTGTGCTGGCGGCCGTTGCCTTGCCGGCCGTCGGTGCGTGGATCGTAGGGATGCAGCGGTATCACTCGTGCTTCTGGCATCGTCCCCATCCAGCAGCGTCAGTGCAGCCGGGCAAGGCCGGCCAGCAGCTCGCGCTGCACGGCCACCACCCGCTGCGGGTCGATCAGCGGCCGCAGCCCGCGACCGCCGACGAAGTCGTCGAACGCCTGCACCGTCGTCCAGCGCGGCGTGAACCCGAACTCGGTGCGCAGCCTCGTGGTGTCCACCACCCGGCCGAAGTTGAGAAAGCGCAGCTGTTCGGCGGAGAAGTCCACCAGCCCGGCGCGGCGGAAGATCCGGCTGAGCGTGCCGACCGCGGGCGCCGGCACCGGCAGCGGCAGCCGCCCCGCCCGGCGGATCGCCTGGGAGAGCAGCAGGACCCCGTCGCCGCCGACGTTGAACACGCCGGGGCGCCCGCCAGCGGCCGCGCGCTGCAGCACGGCGAGCGCGTCCTCCTCGTGCAGCAGCTGCACGCGCGCGTCGTAGCCCAGCACGGTCGGCGCGACTGGCAGCGAGAAGTACCTGGTCATCACGGTGTCGATGCGCGGACCGATGAAGTTGGTGAAGCGCAGCATGGTGACCGCGACATCCGGGCGGCGCCGGGCGAACCCGCGCACGTAGCCCTCGATCTCGACGGCGTCCTTGGCGTAGCCGCCGGAGCGCAGCGACTTGGGCCCCATGTCCTCGGTGAACATCGCCGGGTCGCGTGCGCTCGCCCCGTACACCGCGGTGGTGGACTTGACCACCAGCCGCCGCACCGACTCCGCCCGCTGGCACGCGGCGAGCAGCTGCATGGTGCCGATGACGTTCATCTCCATCATCGACACCCGGCCGCCGGAGCCGGCCGGGTTGGGCGACAGCGAGGCGTGCACCACGGTGTCGACGTTCGCGGCCGCGATCACCTTGGCGATGAGCGGGTTACGGATGTCCGCGCGGACGAACTCGGCGCGTCCCATCCGCCGCTGCAGGTCGCGCCGCGGGGGAACGGTGTCGACGCCGAGTACGCGTTCGATGCCGTCGTCCGCGGCCAGCCTGGCGGCGAGGTGGCCGCCGAGGAAGCGGCTGGCCCCGGTGACGAGAACGATCTTCGGCGGCATCGGTTGACCCCCGGCACGCTCGGTAAATCGACACGCCATGCTAGGCGCGGCGGCGGCGGCGAAGCCACCTGATGCAGCGGTGACTTCGTGCTCAGTTCACCGGCGGCCGGCCGCGGTGGGCGCGGCGCCCACCCGGAAGGCGCGCTACTTCTTGAGCTTGCGGCGCTGCACGCGGGTCTTACGCAGCAGCTTGCGGTGCTTCTTCTTGGACATGCGCTTGCGGCGTTTCTTGATCACGGAACCCATGCTGTGTCCTTCGGCGTTATCCGCTGGTTAGCGGTCGAGCTGACGGCGCGCGGCCGGCACCGCCGCGGCACAGAGGTATGAGGCTACCGCGTCCGGTCAGCCGGCCGAGAAGAAGGCGCCCTCCAGGTAACTGTGGACGGCCTTCTCCGGAACCCGGAACGACCGGCCGACCCGCACCGCGGGCAGCTCACCGGAGTGCACCAGCCGGTACACGGTCATCTTGGAGACGCGCATGATCGCGGCGACCTCGGCCACCGTGAGGAACTTCACCTGGCCGAGCGCCGGCGGTTCGGGCTCCCGCGTGGCAGGCATGTGGCACCGCCGTCCTTTAGCACCCGTCGTGCCGTCGGGCTTCCCCACCCGGCGGAACCGACACGCACGTGCTCCAACGAGAGTAGCGGGACTGTTGGGGCGGAAGCGACACCCGATGTCAGCTCTGGTGCTCCAGCCCGAGCTGCCGGGAGCGGTCGTGCGCGGCCTCGATGGCCGCGAGCAGGGCGGCGCGCACGCCGTGGTTCTCCAGCTCCCGGATGGCCATGATGGTGGTGCCGCCCGGCGAGGTGACAGCTTCGCGCAGGGTCACCGGGTGCTCGCCGGAGTCGCGCAGCATCCTGGCCGCCCCCACCGCGGACTGGATGATCAGGTCGGTGGACACCGCCCGCGGCAGCCCGAGCAGGATGCCGGCGTCGATCATGGCCTCGACCAGGAAGAAGAAGTACGCCGGCCCGGAGCCGGAGAGCGCGGTGACGGCGTCCTGCTGCGATTCGGGAACCCGCACCACCCGCCCGACGCTGCCCAGCAGGTCCGCCACCAGCGCCAGGTGGCTGGCGTCGGCATGCTTGCCCGCCGAGATGGCGCTCATCGCCTCGCCGACCAGCATCGGCGTGTTCGGCATCACCCGCACCACCGGCGTGCCGTCCGGCAGCCGCCGCTGGTACAGCGTGGTCGGCAGCCCGGCGCACAGCGACACCACCAGCGTGCCCGGCCGGATCACCGGCGCCAGCTCGTCCAGCAGCGGCTCGATATCCTGCGGCTTGACGGCCACCACCAGCACGTCCGCCTCGCGGGCCGCCGCCGCGGTGTCCACCGCCCGCACCCCGTACCGCTTCGTCAGCTCGGCGGCCCGCTCGCTGTACCGCTCGGTGAACAGCAGCTCGTCGGCGGAGCGCCCGGCGCTCAGCAGCCCGGACAGCAGCGCCTCGCCGATCTTGCCAGCACCCAGTACCGCGATCACGCGGATCAGCTTACGGCTGTGGATAAGTCGTGAGTGGCGTTTGGTGCTGGGACACCAAACGCCACTCACAGGGCGCGCAGCGCCCTCACCGGGTGGAGACCAGCGAGCGCAGGAAGAACGTGGTGTTGGCGGGGCGCTCGGCCAGCCGCCGCATGAGGTAGCCGTACCACTCGGTGCCGTAGGGCACGTACACCCGCACGGTCTCGCCGAGCCCGGCCAGCCGGCGCTGCTCGTCCGGGCGGATGCCGTACAGCATCTGGTACTCGTAGGTGCCCAGCTTGCGGTCGTACCAGTTGGCCCGCTCGCCGACGATGTCGATCAGGCGCGGGTCGTGGGTGGCGAACATCGGGTAGCCGCGGCCGCGCAGCAGCGCGTTGGCGCAGCGCACGTAGTTCAGGTTCACCTCGTGCGCCTCGGGGTAGGCCACCTCGGGCGGCTCGGCGTACGCGCCCTTGCACAGCCGGATCCGCGATCCCTCGCCGGCCAGCTCGCGGCAGTCGGCCAGCGTGCGCCGCAGGTAGGACTGCAGGACGGCGCCGGTCGCTGGCCAGCTGGCGCGCAGCTCGCGCAGCACCCGCAGCGTCGAGTCCGTGGTGGTGTGGTCCTCCATGTCCAGCGTCACGGTGGTGCCGACGCTCTGCGCCGCCTCGCAGATCCGCGCCGCGTTGGCCAGCGCGAGCCGCTCGTCCAGCGCCTGGCCAACGGCTGAGAGCTTGACGCTCACCTCGGCCCGCGCGGCAAGGCCCTCCCGGTGCAGCCGCTCCAGCAGCTCCAGATACGCCAGCACCACCGCGCCGGCGTGCTCGCGCTGCGTGGTGTCCTCGCCGAGGTGGTCCAGGGTCACCCACAGCCCGGCGTCCACCAGCTCGCGGGTGACCCGCACGGCGTCGTCGGTGGTCTCGCCGGCGACGTAGCGCCGAACCACGTCGCGGCTCACCGGGGCCGATGTGAGCAGCCGCTTGACGGTGCCATTCCCGGCGGCAGCCAGAATCAGCGAGCGCAGCGGGTTCATCCGCGTGACTTTAGCGGCGAGAGCGCGGCCGCCGGTGCTACGGCGTACCGTCGGCGAGGTGACCGAGATCGAGGTGACCGGTGATGCCGTCGTCGAGGTGGACGTCGGCGACGAGGTGGTCATCCGGCTGCCGGAGAATGCCACCACCGGGTATGTCTGGTCGGTGCCCGCTGTCGGGGACGGGCTCGAGGTGGTCGAGGACACCATGGTGCCACCGGATGTCGCGGTGCCCGGCGCAGGTGGCGAGCGGGTCGTGCGGCTGCGGGCGACCGGACCGACGTGTGCCGATGTGGTGCTGCGCCTCGGCCGTGAGTGGGAGGCCGAGCCGATCGAGCAGCGGCACGTCACGGTGACGGTCGCTGGGTAGTTGCCCGCGCAGCGTCAAGGACGCCCGGGGGTATGACCGGCGGTCCGGGCGTCCTTGACTGGTCTGCGGTTGGTCAGGCGGTCACCACAGGTAGATCTCGTAGATCATGCCGTCGGTCTCCTCGCGGAGGTTGACCGGCCGGTTGGTCTGCCTGGCCTGCGACGCCAGCGTGGTCAGCGCCTGGAACGCGCCGTCGCGGCCGTTGTAGATCTTGCGCCAGCCCACGCCGACGACGTGGGCCCAGGCGTTACGGGGCTCATCGATGGTCCACAGCGCATCGATCTGGACGTTGCTGCGCCAGTTTGCGGTGACCGCCTCGGCCACCCCGCCCAGTGCGGCCGGTGGGGTCAGCGTCGGACCGGTCAACTCGGTGGACTGTGCGACCAGGGCCGTGAGCTGCTCGTCGCTGATCTCGGTCGGCGACGATGAGCCGGGCACGTCGAGCGCGACACTCTTGCTGGTGTCCGGCGGTGTGAGAGTTGGGCTTCCCATGTGAGCGTTGGCCATGATGCTTCCCCTACCAGGCGTAGATCTGCTTGACGCTGTTGCTGTCCTCGAACATCCCGACCGGCCGGCCGAGAGCCTTTGCCGCCGCCAACTCGGAAAGCATTCCGTGGGAGGTGACCGGCACGCCGCTGTCCAGCCGGACCCAGCCGCGCTGCGCGCCGTAGGCGTAGACGTTGCCGTCGGTCTCGTTGCTCCACAGCCCGAGGATCTGCTGGTTGGGCAGCCACGCTCGGATGCTGACGCCGTACACGGCGCAGGTCTGGAAGGTCTCGATGCCGCACTGGCCGTAACCGATGCGGAAGTACCCACCGTCGCCCCAGCCGGTGCCCCAGCTGTTGCGGCCGATCCAGCAACCGGCGGCGTCGTCGTAGCCGATGAGTACCACGCAGTGGCCGCCGGCCAGTGATCCGGAGACGTGCCGGTAGACACCGGTCTGGTAGCTGAAGAAGTCCTGATAGACGTTGAAGCAGGCGGTGACAGAGCCGTATGTCGAGATCGACTCCTTCATTTTCGCGGCATTGCCGGAAATATTCTCGAATGCTGTCACCTTGGCTAGGCGGTTCGGCCAGTCGGCGTTGAGGTTCGAGCAGTTCTGGTCACCTGCGGTGTAGGGATAGTAATCCTCGAATGTGATGCCCTTGTCGCGAGCATTGGTGAGCGCACGGTCCGGCCACCAGCCGGTGCTGCAGGTGCGGCCTTCGGCCCTGGCGTGGCAGTAGAAGAGCTGCGCCTCGGACAGATCTATCGGCGTGACGGTCCGCCGGGTGAACCGGAAGACGTTCTCCATGACGGCGGCCGCGCCGAAGGCGACACACGAGCCGCAGCCGCCCTGGTTCTTGACCGACGTGTCGAAGTTGACGCCGCCTACGTTGCGCAGGTCGAAGGAGGTCGGGGCGCCGAAGGCCTCGGCACTGGCCGCGGCGGACGCGGCAGCCTCGTCGTGGGCCGGCAGCTCGGGCCGAGGTGGTACGCCGAGGCGGACGACTCGCTCGCCCTCGTCCATGGCGGTCATGGATGTGTGCCCGCTCGTCCAGGGGCTGCCGGCGTCGGAGAGCGTGGTGCGCAGATCGTCGAGGTCGAGCGGCTGCCTTTGGTGGTTGGTTTCTGACACAGCAGATCCCCACTGTACTTTCGGTGAAGCGACGAACCTTTGCCACCGCAGCGATCACGAATTCACATGATTTTCGGTATGGTGGCAGGGGAGACGGTCGAACGGGCCGTCACGCCAGCGGCGAAATAGGCCAGGCTTCGATGCCCGGCGGGGTTGCCGTTGGAATGCCCACTGTCATGTATACACCTTCTGGATCGCTTTGCCAAACTTCCGCAACAATCGAGAGCGAAATACTGAATTTGTCTGTGCTGGCAGTGCCGGCACTGCCGTCGCTGCCGGCACTGCCGTCGCTGCCGGCACGGGCGTGGCCACACGCCGAAAAGCGCGCCGAGGTGCTGGGGGTGGCTCGGCGCGCTTCGGCCGTGCGGGTCAGGCGGCGATCACCATAGGTAGATCTCGTAGATCATGCCGTCGGTCTCCTCGCGGAGGTTGACCGGCCGGTTGGTCTGCCTGGCCTGCGACGCCAGCGTGGTCAGCGCCTGGAACGCGCCGTCGCGGCCGTTGTAGATCTTGCGCCAGCCCAGACCGACGACCCGCACCCAGGTGTTGCGGGTCTCGTCGATCGACCACAGCGCGTCGATCTTGACATTGTTCCGCCAGGCGGCCGTGATGGCCTCGGCGGCAGCTGCCCCCTCGACCAGCGCCGGCGGCATGGCCGTCGGGCCGGCGAGGGGGGTGGACTCGGCGACCAGCGCGGCGATCTGCTCGTCGCTGACCGCGGTCGGCGCGGTGGTGCCGGGCACGTCGAGGTCGGTCGTGGTGCCGGCCTCTGGCGGCGCCAGTGTCGGCGCCTTTCTGTTTCGTGGTGTGGCCATGGCGTTTCCCCTACCAGGCGTAGATCTGCTTGACGCTGTTGCTGTCCTCGAACATGCCGACCGGCCGGCTCAGCGCCTTGGCCGCCGCCAGCTCGGAGAGCATCGCGTTGGACGTCACAGGCGAGCCGCTGTCCAGCTTCAGCCAGCCGCGCTGCGCGCCGTAGGCGTACACGTTGGCGTCGGACTCGTTGCTCCACAGCCCGAGGATCTGCTGGTCGGGCAGCCAGGCGCGGACCGAGACGCCGTAGACGGCGCAGGTCTGGAACGACTCGATGCCGCACTCGCCATACGCGATCCGGAAGTAGCCGCCGTCGCCCCAGGCCGCGCTCCAGCTGTTGCGGCCGAGCCAGCAGCCGGCGGCGTCGTCATAACCGACCAGCACGACGCAGTGCCCGCCGGCGAGGGCGCCGGTGAGGTGCCGGTAGACACCCGAGCGGTAGCTGAAGAAATCCTGGTAGACGTTGAAGCAGGCGGTGACGGAGCCGTATGCGGAGATCGACTCCTTCATCTTGGCGGCATTGCCCGAGATGGTCTCGAACGCGGTGACCTTGGCCAGCCGGTTCGGCCAGTCGGCATTGAGGTTGGCGCAGTTCTGGTCGCCGGCGGTGTACGGGTAGTACTCCTCGAAGGTGACGCCCTTGTCCCTGGCGTTGGTCAGCGCCCGGTCCGGCCACCAGCCGGTGCTGCAGGTGCGGCCATCGGCCCTGGCGTGGCAGTAGAACAGGTGCGCCTCGGAGAGATCCAGCGGCGTCAGCGTCCGCCGGGTGAAGCGGAAGACGGTCTCCATGGTCGCGCACGCCCCGAACGCGACGCACGATCCGCAGCCGCCCTGGTCCTTGACGGCGGTGTCGTAGTTGACGCCGCCGACATTGCGCAGGTCGAAAGCGGTGGGGGCGCCGAAGGCCTCGGCGCTGGCGGCGAGCGCGGCGGCGCGCTCGTCGTGGGCGGGCAGCTCCGGCTTGGCCGGCACCCCGAGGCGGGTGACCCGGTCGCCTTCCTCGAGCTCGGTCATGGACGTGTAGCCGCTCTCCCACGGCCGCCCGGCCTCGTCGAGGGCGGTGCGCAGCGCGTCCAGGTTCAACGGTGGTCGTGGTTCGGTTTCCGGCATGGCAGATCCCCGATGTTCGAATGCGGGTGCAGGGGTGTTGGGTGCTGTCAGGGAACGGGTTCCTCGCGGTTACCACCGGAGTCCGGTGGAGCGCGTTCCTGGGTCCCGCCCCGAGCCGCCGTCGTAGCGGCGATAGCCATCTGCACCCCCGTGCTGCGGCCCCTCCGTACACCGGTTCTTCCAGGCCGGAAAATGCCGCATCGCCTGGTCTACGCCCGTTCAGACCACTTGCCTAGACCCTGATAGGGGCATAGGGGTTGGTTCGTTCGGGTGCCACCGGCGTCCGGCGGCGTCAGCCGCTCGGTCGGTTTCGGTCGGTTACCGAACGGCAGCATCGGTTTCCGGGCCGGCCGTGACGGAGGCCGCTCGTCGCCGCGCTGTGACCGGCCGCCGTTCTCGGTACCACCAGACGGTGGCTGGGATTTGACCACGGTTGGACCGGTCGTATACCAATGATCTATGGCAGTGGCGCTCCCACCATCCGAGAGCCCGATCCGGTCGAAGGTACCGCGGGTGCGGGACGAGCTGGTGGCCATGCTCGCCACGATGGCGCCCGGGCAGCCGCTGCCGGCCGAGCGCGAGCTGGCCAGGGGCCTCGGGGTGGCCAGGATGACGCTGCGCAAGGCGCTGGACTCGCTGGTGGCGGAGTCGCTGCTGCTGCGCCGGCAGGGCTCCGGCACGTTCGTGGCCCCGCCGAAGGTGGCCCAGCGGCTGACCGCGACATCGTTCTCAGAGGACATGCGCGCGCGCGGCATGCGGCCGGGGTCGCGGACCCTGGCCGCGGTGACCAGGCCGGCCGGCATGGCCGTCGGCGCCTGCCTCGCCATCGCGCCCACGGCGACGATTCTGCAGGTCAGAAGGCTGCGCCTGGCCGACGACAGCCCGATGGCGCTGGAGGAGCTGCACGTGCCGTGCGATGTGGTGCCCGGGCTGACCGGGGCCGACCTGGTCGACCACTCGTTCTACGAGTTGCTGGGGCGGCGCTACGGCCTGACGCTGGCCGGCGGCACCCAGACCGTGGAGCCGACGCTGACCACCGGGCCGGACGCCGCCGAACTGGGCGTGGCTGCCGGCTCGCCCGCGTTCCTGTTCGAGCGCACCACCAGGGTGTCCACCGGCCGCGTCGTGGAGTTCGTCCGCTCCGTCTATCGCGGCGACCGGTACCGGATCGTGGTCGACATCTTCCCCCCGGCGGCAGCCCGGTAACGGCTCGTGCCGAAGCCTTGACGCGGTGCGCACGCGATCGAATACTGGGCGACTGTCTAGACAAATGGTCTATCACGGCGTTCAGTCCGTGGACCATTCAGTAGAGGAGGGCGCCCCCCGATGTCCGCGCACCGTCTCAGCATTCGACTGGCCGGCCTCGCCGTGGCCGCGGCGACCGCGCTCGCGGTGACCGGCTGCGGTGACGACAGCAGCAGCAACAGCAACGCCGCGCAGAGCGGCAGCGGCAAGACCCTGACGGTGTGGATCATGGAGGGCACCAACCCGGACGCCACGCCGTTCTTCGACCAGGTGAAGGCCGAGTTCAAGCGGGAGACCGGCGCCGACGTGAACGTGCAGTTCGTGCCGTGGTCGGCGGCGCACGACAAGTTCGTCAGCGCGGTCGGCGGCGGCGAGACGCCGGACGTCGCGGAGTTCGGCACCACGTGGACGCCGGAGTTCGGCGAGGCGGGCATCCTGGCCGAGCTCACCGAGCGGGTGAAGGGCTCCGGGGTGTCCGACGACCTGGTCGACAGCCTGGTGGCGGCCGGCGAGGTGGACGGCAAGCTCTACGGCATGCCCTGGTACGCCGGGGTGCGCTCGGTGATCTACCGAACCGATGTCTTCGAGGAGCTCGGCCTGCAGCCGCCGACCAGCTGGGACGAGTGGCTGACGGTGGCGACCAAGATCAAGGAAGCGAAGCCCGACCTCGTCGCCATGCCGGTTGCCGGCAACAACGAGTACGGCGTGTACCCGTTCATCTGGGGCGCCGGCGGCAAGATCGCGGTGCAGGAGGGCGGCAAGTGGCGCTCCACCCTGGACTCCGAGCAGGCCCGCCGTGGCATCGAGTTCTACACCAGCCTGGCCACCAAGCACGGGCTCTCCTCGCCGGCGGCGGAGACCTGGAAGGAGACCGACCTCAAGGACAACTTCGTGCAGGGCAAGCTGGCCATGATGATCTCCGGTAGCTGGACGCCCAAGGCCATCCTGGAGGCCGCGCCCCAGCTGCAGGGCAAGATCGGCGCGTTCCCCATCCCCGGCGAGAAGAGCGGCATCAGCCCGTCGTTCGTCGGCGGCTCGCACCTCGCGGTGTTCGAGAAGAGCCAGCAGGGCGACCTGGCCTGGCAGTTCGTGCAGATGATGACGTCCGGCAGGTTCGCCAGCGAGTGGGCCACCCAGTCCAGCTACTTCCCCGGCCTGAAGTCGCTGCTGGCCAAGTCGATCTCGGCGCCGGACCCGCTGATCGCGCCGTTCGCCAGGCAGATGAAGGACGGCGGCGAGACGGTGCCGGTCACCCCCGTCTACGGCAAGGTGCAGGCCAAGAAGACCGTGCCGTCGATGCTGCAGGCGATCCTGTCCGGCAGCAAGACAGTCGAGCAGGCGACGGCGGACGCCGCCGCGGAGATGACCGCGGAGATGCAAGGCTAGGAGGAGTGGCTGGACGGCCCGGCCGTGGCCGCTACCGGCGCCGGCGGCGGGTGGTGGCGGCCCGGCCGTGGCTGCTGCTGGCGCCGGCGCTGGCGGTGCTCGCCGGGCTGCTGCTCTACCCGCTGGTGCGGGTCGCCGTCATCTCGGTGCAGGACTTCAGCGGGCTGCGGGCGGTGTACCGGGGCACGGCCGAGTTCATCGGGTTGGCGAACTACCGCGAGGTGCTCGGCGACCGCCGGCTCTGGTACACCGTGCTGCCGAACACGGTCGTGGTCGCGATGGTCTGCGTGGTGCTCACCGTGGTCATCGGCACGCTGGCCGCCGTGCTGCTGGAGAGCCTGCGGCCGGGGCTGCGGGCGGCGACCACGATCGCCGTCCTCTCGGCCTGGGCGGTGCCCGCGGTCACCGGCACCTACATCTGGATCTGGATCTTCGATCCGGTCCAGGGGGTGGTGTCGCACGCCGCGCAGTGGCTCGGGCTGGTCCCGGCCGGCGGGGAGAATTGGTTCACCGACCGGGTCACGTTCTTCGCCATCGTGGTGATCAACGTGGTGCACCACGGCTTCCCGTTCGTCGCCCTCACCGTGCTCGCCGGCCTGCTGACCATTCCCGACGAGCTGGTCGAGGCCGCGAAGCTGGACGGCGCCGGCGCGTGGCGGCGATTCTGGAGCATCACGGTGCCGACCCTGCGGCCGGTGTTCGCGGTGGTCACCATCCTGTCCACCATCTGGGACTTCAAGGTGTTCACTCAGGTCTACCTGATGCCGGGCGGCGACGGGCAGAACCGCGAGGTGCTCAACCTCGGCACCTGGTCCTATGTGGAGTCGTTCGGGCAGACCGAGTACGGCACCGGTTCGGCGATCGCGGTGGTGCTCACCGCGACGCTGCTCGTGATCACCGCGGTGTACCTGCGGACGATGTTCCGGGAGGGCGAGCTGTGACCGGCGTAGCCGCCGCGGTGCGTGGGCGTCCCAGCGTTCGTAGGGCGAGAGCTGGGACGCCCAGGCGGCGGGGGCTGGGGGGATGGGGTGCGGGGGGACGGCGTGACGGCGCGGCTCGGCGCGCTCCGCTGGGGGTGGGGCGCGGGGTCGCGCTGGTCGCGCTGTGGGTATTCACCCTGTTCCCGGTCGCGTGGATGCTGATGACCGCGCTGAACCCGGCGGCGGGCGGCGGGAACGCCAGGCCCACCGGGATCACGCTGGCGAACTTCCGGTTCGTGCTCGGCGAGGGCCACTTCGGGCGGTACCTGCTGAACTCGACGCTGGTCGCGGCCGGCACGGTGCTGGCGAGCGGGCTGCTGGCGCTGTTCGCCGCGGTGGCGGTGTCCCGGTTCCGGTTCCGGTTCCGCACCTCGGTGTTGGTGCTGGTGCTCGTCGTGCAGATGGTGCCGCTGGAGGCGCTGGTGATCCCGCTGTTCATCCAGGCCCGCACCCTGCAACTGCTGAACTCGCTGCTCGGGCTCGTCGTGGTGTACGTGGCGTTCGCGCTGCCGTTCGCGATCTGGACGCTGCGCGGCTTCGTCGCGGCCATCCCGGTGGACATCGAGGAGGCCGCCTACGTCGACGGCGCGTCCTGGTCGCGGATGTTCTTCACGATCCTGCTGCCGCTCGTCGCGCCCGGGCTCGTCGCCACCAGCGTGTTCTCCTTCATCACGGCGTGGAACGAGTTCGTGTTCGCGCTGACGTTTCTCGGCGACGACGACAAGTACACCGTCGCCATCGGGCTGCGCACGTTCTTCGGGCTGAACACCACGAACTGGGGGGCGGTGATGGCCGGCTCGACGCTGATCACCATCCCGGTCATGGTGTTCTTCGTGCTGGTGCAGCGCCGGCTGACCGCCGGGCTGGTGGCCGGGGCGAGCAAGGGATGAGCCGGCAGGACCAGGCGTTGCGGCGGCTGGCGGCCGGGGTGCTGCTGCCCGGGTTCATCGGCACGGCGCCGCCGCCGTGGCTGGTGGCCGCGATCGAGGACGGCCTGGCCGGGGTCGTGTACTTCGCCCCGAACATAGCCCCGAACATCGCCCCGAGCACCGACTCGGCCGGGCAGCTGGCCGGGCTATCTGGGCGACTGCACGGGCTGCGCGACGGCGTGCTGATCGCGGTGGACGAGGAGGGCGGCGACGTCACCCGGCTGCGGGCCGCGACCGGCTCGCAGGTGCCGGGCAACGCGGCGCTCGGCGTGGTGGACGACATCGCCCTGACCGGCGCGGTGGCCAGCGCGATCGGCGGGGAGCTGCGGCGGGCCGGCATCGACATCGACCTCGCGCCATGCGTCGACGTCAACTGCGACCCGGCCAACCCGGTGATCGGGGTGCGGTCCTTCGGCGCCGGCCCGGCACTGGTCGCCAGGCACGGCGCCGCCGCGGTCAGCGGGTTGCAGGCCGCCGGCGTCGCGGCGTGCGCAAAGCACTTTCCCGGGCACGGCGACACCCGGCTCGACTCACACCTCGCGCTGCCCGCGGTGCACGCCGACGCCGCCACGCTGTGGGCCCGCGAGCTGGTGCCGTTCGGCGCGGCGGTGGCCGCGGGGGTGCGCTGCGTGCTCACCGCGCACGTGCTGGTGCCGGCGCTGGACCCGGCGCTGCCGGCGACGCTCAGCCCGGCGCTGCTGCGGCTGCTGCGCACCGATCTCGGCTTCGACGGCGTGGTGCTCACCGACGCCATGGACATGATCGCGATCGCCGGCACGGCCGGCACCGCCGGCGTCGCGGCCGGTGCGGTCGCCGCCCTGGCCGCCGGCGTCGACCTGGTGTGTCTCGGCAATCCCGCCAACGACGGC
>Ga0209382_10005472_pt1 | contig 16537 bp, 17 predicted proteins | sample SoiMetdeltSBSDD5_FD_187599 | JGI IMG/M metagenome (GOLD analysis project Ga0209382, IMG submission 187599) | Bulk soil microbial communities from a Populus tree surrounding site in Tennessee, USA - Soil MetaG P. deltoides SBSDD5 (SPAdes) (version 2) | ecosystem: Environmental > Terrestrial >...
CTCTCGGTGTGGCAGCCGGCGGCGGCAGCGCTGACCGGGCAATTCAATGGCAGCGACAGCACCGTAACGATCGCGGCCGTCGCGACCTTCCCCGCCGTACCGCTTGCGAGCTACGCGCTGGAGGTGACGGCCGAGATCAGCGCCTTCGCCGATCACCCTTTGCTCGATGCAAGCACCGCCAGCAGCACCGGGTGGTTCGTTCGCAACCAATGGTATCGGCTGACCTATTACGCGATCGCTCCGCCTCACGCGGCGAGCGCGACTGCACCGCGCGCGTGCACGGCAATCCCGTTGACCTGCCTGGATGTCGCCAACGTGGCGCCGGCAGGCACACAGCGGGCGATCCTGATCCTCGCCGGTCGTGCGCTCGCAGGACAGGCACGACCCAGCGCAAACGTCACAGACTTTCTCGAATTCGGCAATGCGGCGAGCCCCGCCGGGTTCGAGCGCCAGCCGGTCAGCACGGCGATCGCCCCGGCGCTGAAGAAGCCGTTCAACGACCGCGTCGTCGTCGTGGATGCGAACCCGTGATGCGCCGCTTGCGGGCCGTTTCCGGCTTTACGCTCACCGAAGTCGCGATCGTAGTGGCGATCGTTGCGTTGCTGCTTGGCGGTCTCACCGTCACGCTCTCGGCGCAGGTCGAGCACAGCAATTTCGAGGAGACGCGACGCCGGCTCGAGCAGGCAAGATCGCTGCTCTTCGCCTTTGCGATCGTGCACGGCCGCCTGCCGTGCCCGGCGCGCAGCACCAGCCTCGCCGACGAAGTCCGCAATACGGCGGGCCAGTGCACCGACGGTAGCGCGGAGGACTACTACGGCGGAATGCTGACGGGCGGGATCGCCGGTGGATTGCTGCCAGCGCGCGCGATCGGCTTCCAGCCGGTGGACGCAGAGGGCTTCGCCGTCGACGCCTGGGGAAACCGGATCCGCTACGCGGTGGAAAAGTTCGTCGCCGGCTGCTCCGGAGCTTCGACGCTTCCGCATTTCACGCTGGCGGCGAATCTCAAGGCGAACGGCATCACCTGCCAGCCGCGCGACCTGCTGCTGTGCAAGTCGGCGACAGGGGTCGGCGGCGTCGCCGGAGCGACGACGTGCGGGCCGGGGGCCAATGTGCTGACGAACCAGAATGTGGTCGTCGCGGTCGTCTTCTCGGTCGGCCGGAATTTCGCCGCCAGCGGCGCCGGGGGCATCGACGAGGCGGCGAACACGAACGGCGATGCGGTTTTCGTCAGCCATGCGCCCGTGCCCGCGGGCGCGGCGAACGGGGAGTTCGACGACCAGTTCGCGTGGATCGCGGTCGGCGAGCTGTACGCTCGGCTGATCGCCGCCGGGGTACTCCCATAGCTCGCCCGGCATGACGCCGCCTTTATCGCCGCGCCACGCGGTTTTGGTCATTGCCCGCTTCGTGTTGCTCGAAGCATTCCGCAGCGGCCTGCCATGGCTGGCGCTCGCGTGCATTGCTGCGAGCGCCGGATTTGCTGCGTTCCTCGCGCACGTTGCATTGACCGAGACGCGCGAGCTGCAGGCGACCGTGGCGGCCGCAATGCTGCGCATCAGCGCCGCCTTCCTCATCGCGACCTACGTCGTCACGACTGTAGCGCGCGAGGCGAACGACCGCGGACTGGAGTTCGCGCTTACGCTGCCGATCTCCCGCTCCGTGTACTACGCCGGAAAACTGGCCGGATTTGCCTGCGTTGCAGCGCTCCTCGCCGTCTCGTTCGCCGCGCCGCTGCTCTTGTGGGCCGCACCAGCCCCCCTCGGCGTGTGGGTGCTGTCACTCGCCGCCGAGACTGCGCTCGTCGCTGCGATGGGGCTCTTCTTCTCGATGGCACTCGCTGAAGTCGTCCCCGCGATCGCGCTGACTGCGGGGCTCTACCTGCTCGGGCGCTCGGTCGGGGCGATCCAGGCGATCGCCGCCGGGCCGCTCGCGCAACAGCAGGAAAGCGCGCTGCGCGGCAGCGTCGACGCGCTCGCGCTTCTGTTGCCGAGGCTCGACCAGGCCACGCGCACTGAATGGCTCGTCTATGGATTGCCTCCGGCGAGTGATGCGCTCGGCGCACTCGCGGGCCTCGCAATCTATTTCGCCTTGCTCGTCGGCGCAGGACTCTTCGACTTCAGCCGCCGCAACCTGTGAGCTCCGGGACCCGTTCCCTTTCGCGCGTTCCACCGCGAGTGGGCATCCTTCTCGCGGCGAGCCTTGCCGCGCAACTCGCATGGCAAGCTTGGCGGATACCCCCAGCGCCGCAGACTGCCGACCTCCCGCCTGCACCGCCGGCGGCACTGCTGCACGCGGCAAGCTTCGGCGAGCTCGAGGCCACAGCGCGCCTCGCAATGCTCTACCTGCAAGCCTATGATCTGCGCGGCGACAACGCGGTGCCGTACCAGCACCTCGACTATGAGCGTCTGATCGCATGGCTGCGTGCGATCGTCGCAACCGATCCGAGGAGCGGATACGCGCTTTTCTCTGCCGCACGCGTGTACACCGAAAATCCGGATGCGGCGAAGTGCCGCGCGATGCTCGAATTCCTCTACGCGGAGTTCGGCGGCGACCCGGACCGCCGCTGGCCGTGGCTGGCGCACGCGGCGCTCATTGCGAAGCACCGGCTCAAGGATCTGCCGCTTGCGCTTCGCTACGCTCGCGCGATCGACCGGCAAGCGCGCGATCCGCGTGCGCCGCTCTGGGCGAAACAGATGGAGATCTTCATCCTCGAAGACCTGAACGAACTCGAGGCGGCGGGGGTCGTGCTCGGAGGGCTGATCGCGAGCGGGCGGATAACGGACCCAGCCGAACTGCACTTCCTGCTTGCGCGTATGAAGAGACTCGATCAGCAGCCCGCACGCTAGGGCGCTGTTATTCCCACTTTGGTATAATCGCTCTCACGGCTTGTAGCTTTGGCGAGAGACCGAAAGGAGTTGGCGTGGGTCGGGAGCTCGAAACGCGACCTAATGACGCTTCCGAAGCAGGTTGTGAGCGTTTTCGGCTACGCGCTGCATCTCGCCCAGATCGGACAGACTCATCCGCAGGGAAAGGCGCTGAAAGGATTCGGGTCGGCCGGAGTGCTGGAGATCCTCGGGGACTGGCGTGGGAACGCCTACAGGGCTGTTTACACGGTGCGATATGAGGTGAGGGTGTTTGTGTTGCACGTGTTTCAGAAGAAAGCCAAAAGCGGAATCGCCACTCCAAAGAGAGACATCGACCTGATTCGTGCCCGACTGAACGCAGCGCAAACGATTGCAAAGGAGTTGGCCGATGACGAAACGGAAGAAGGCTAGAAACATCCCGATCGAGCTGGGCAGTCGTAACGTCTATGCCGATCTCGGTTTTGCCGACGCGGAAGACATGCTGGTGAAGGCCCAGCTCGTCACCAAGATCGCCGAACTGATCCGCGATCAGAATCTAACCCAGCAGGTCGCGGCGCAAATCCTCGGCCTTACTCAACCAAAGGTCTCTGCCATGTTGCGTGGTCAATTCCGAGGTATTTCGGAGCGCAAGCTCTTGAACTGCCTAACGCGCCTGGGTCGCGACGTCCAAATCGTGATCAAGCAGGCGCCACGGCGACGCGCCGAGGGCCGGTTGACCATTCTGTTCAGCTGAACCTTACCCCCCCGCCGCGCCGACCACCTTCTGCCGCTGCTCGCCCAAGCCGCGGATCCCGAGCGTCATCACGTCGCCAAGCTTGAGGAACACCGGGTTCGGCTTCATGCCCAGGCCGACGCCGGGTGGCGTGCCCGTGGTGATCACATCCCCCGGCATGAGTGTCATGTAGGCGCTGACGTGAGCGATGATCTTCGCGACGGAGAAGATCATCGTGCGCGTGTTGCCGCTCTGCATGCGCTTGCCATTCACATCGAGCCACAACTCGAGCGCTTGCGGATCGGTTATTTCGTCGGTGGTGACGAGCCAGGGACCGATCGGGCCAGCGGTATCGAAGCCCTTGCCTTTGTCCCACTGGCTGGTTGCCTGCTGGAAGCTCCGCTCGGACACGTCGTTCACCACGCAGTAGCCCGCAACATGCTCGAGCGCCTTGTCTTCTGACACGTACTGCGCCTTGGTGCCGATGACCACGCCGAGCTCGACTTCCCAGTCGAGCTTGGTCGAGTTGCGCGGCTGGACGACGTCGTCGTTCGGCCCGTTGATGCAGGTCGTCGCCTTCATGAACACGACCGGCTCGGTCGGAATCGGCAGGCCCGCTTCCTTCGCGTGGTCGCTGTAGTTGAGGCCGATCGCGATGAATTTGCCGATGCCGATGTAAGGAACGCCCAGGCGCGGGTGGTTCGCGACCAGCGGCAGCGACTCGGACTTGACCTTCGTCAGCATCTTCAGCCCGCGCGGCGACAGCTCGTTCGGCCCGATGCCGTCGACGATCTTCGAGAGATCGCGCAGCCGCCCGTCGGCGTCGATCATCCCCGGCTTCTCGTAGCCGTTCTTGCCGTAGCGGCACAGCTTCATATCGTCATTCCCCCGTCGATCGAATAGAGATTTCCCGTCGCGAACAGCGATTCGTCCGAGGCGAGAAAAACCAGAATTCCGGTGATGTCCTCCACCGAGCCCAGGCGTCCCATCGGCTGGCGCGCGACGAAGTCCTTCTCCGCCTGCACCGGGTCGGGAAACGCCGCGATGCGCTGGCGCAGCGACGGCGTGTCGACCGTCCCCGGCCCGATGGCGTTGCAGCGCACGCCCTGCTTCACGTAGTCCGCGGCGATCGACTTGGTGAGCCCGATGACCGCGGCCTTCGTCGCTCCGTAGACGAAGCGGTTGGGAAGGCCCTTCACGCTCGATGCGATGGAAGACATGTTGATGATCGAGCCGCGGCCCTTCTTCAGCATCCCGGGAAGGAACGCGCGCGACACCAGGTACATCGACTTCACGTTGATGGCGAAGCTGAAATCCCAGTCCCGCGGCGTACAGTCGAGGATCGTGCCGTGGTGAACGAACCCGGCACAGTTGAACAGCACGTCGATCGCGCCGACCTCGGCCGCGGTACGCGCAATCGCCGCTTCGTCCGTGACGTCGAGCGCGCGGGTGCGGATCCCGGTCTTGCCGTCGAGGTCCGCGAGCGTCTTCGCGTTGACGTCGGTCGCCCACACTTGTGCGCCCTCGCGCGCGAATGCCAGCGCGGCGCCGCGGCCGATTCCCTGTCCGGCGGCGGTGACGAACGCGATTTTTCCTGCGAGCCTGCCTGCCAAGCGTGTGCTCTCTAGAAAGGAATGGTGTGATTATAAGACCGAGTGTCTGCTAGATCGCAGCCTCGGTCTGTGCATCGAAAAAATGCACGCGGAGAGGATCGAGCGCGAACCGCAAGTTCTCGTGAACCTTGACCCGCACGCTCGGATCGACGCGCGCCACCATCGGCGCTCCACCGGCGCGAAAATTGAGCAGGATCTCGTTGCCGAGCGGCTCGATGACGTCCACGGACGTATCGAACGTGTGCTCGGGCGCATCGGCGCCGCCCGCCAGATGCAGCGCCTCGGGGCGAACGCCAAGCACGGCTGCCTTTCCGGCGTGGTTACGCAGGCGCTCGACGCGCTCCGGCGGCACCATGATTCGCAAGCCCGGCGCCTCGGCCCAGAGTGACGTTTCGTTCTGGGCAATCCGCACGTCGACGAAGTTCATCGCCGGAGAGCCGATGAACCCCGCGACAAACCGGTTGGCAGGGCTGCCATACAGCTCCAGCGGCTCGCCGACCTGCTGCACCCAGCCGTCCTTCATCACCACCACACGGTCGCCGAGCGTCATGGCCTCGACCTGGTCGTGGGTGACGTAGATCGCGGTGGTCTCGAGGCGCTCGTGCAAGCGCTTCAACTCGACGCGCATCTGCACCCGCAGCTTCGCATCCAGGTTGGAGAGCGGCTCGTCGAACAGAAACACCTCGGGGTGGCGGACGATCGCACGCCCGACCGCGACCCGCTGGCGCTGCCCGCCGGACAGCTGCCGGGGCTTGCGCTCGAGCAGGCTCTGGATGCCGAGGATACCCGCGGCTTCGCGCACGCGCGTCTCGATCTCGGCCTTCGGGTACTTGCGCATCTGCAGGCCGAACGCCATGTTGTCGTACACGCTCTTGTGGGGATAGAGCGCGTAGTTCTGGAACACCATCGCGATGTTGCGGTCCATCGGCGGCAGGTCGTTGACGACGTCCTTGCCGATCAGGATCTCGCCCGAGGTGATCTCCTCCAGCCCCGCGATCATTCGCAGCGTAGTGGTCTTGCCGCAACCCGACGGGCCGACCAGGACCAGGAACTCCTTGTCGCGGATTTCCAGATTGACGTCCTTCACGGCGTGAAAGCCGCCGTCGTACTTCTTGTTCAGGTCGCGGATCGTGACGGTCGCCATCTCAACCCTTCACCGAGCCGGTCAGCCCGGTGACGTAATACTCGACGAAGAAAGAGTAGACCAGCGCGACCGGCACGGACCCGAGCAGCGCCCCGGCCATCAACTGGCCCCAGAAGAAGATGTCGCCTCGAATCAGCTCCGACACCACGCCGACGGGCACCGTCTTGAGCTCCGCCGAGGACATGAACACCAGCGCGTAGATGAACTCGTTCCACGACAGCGTGAACGCGAAGATGCCGGCCGAGAGGATTCCCGGGATCGCCACCGGGAAGATGATCCGCACCATGGCGCCGAAGCGCGTCGCGCCGTCGATGCGCGCGCATTCCTCGAGCTCCTTCGGGATGGTCTTGAAGTAGCCCATCAGCAGCCAGGTGCAGAACGGGATCAGGATCGTCGGATAGGTGAGCATCAGCGCCCAGGGCGTATTGCCCAGGTGCATGTCGCGGATGATGTCGGCAAGCGGAATGAACAACAGCGTCTGCGGAACCAGATAGGTGATGAAGATCGCGGTACCGAGGAACTCGGATCCGCGGAACTTCAGGCGCGCCAGCGCATAGCCGGCGAACGTGCCGCAGACGAGCGAGATAGCGGTCGACACGAGCGCGATCAGCATCGTGTTCCACAGCCACTGCGGGAACGCGGTGGTCTGCAGCAGTCCCTTGAGGTGCTCGAGCGTCGGCTCGAGCGTCCAGAACGGGGTCGCGTTCGCCTGCCGCCAGGTGCGGTACAGCTCGCCGTCCGGGCGGAACGCGGTCACCGCCATCCAGTAGAACGGGAACAGCGTGAACACGATGAACACCGCCATCGGGATGTAGAAGTAGAACCACTTCTTCCACTTGCGCTCGATCAGCATCGCTCAGTGCGCTTCCATGCGCTTCAGGTAGCGGAGCTGGAACCAGACCACCGCGAACAGCACCGGGAACATGAACAGCGACAGCGCGGCACCCTCGCCGAGCAACCCCGAGGCGACCCCGACCTGGTACGCGTAGGTCGCGACCAGATGGGTGGTATTCGCCGGGCCACCGCCGGTAAGCACGTAGATCAGCTGGAAATCCGAGAACGTCTGGATCACCGAGAACACCACCACCACCAGCGTCACCGGCAGCAGCAGCGGCCAGGTGACATGCCAGAACCGATGCCAGGCGCTCGCGCCGTCGAGCGCCGCCGCCTCGTGCAGGTCCGGGCTGATCGTCTGCAGCCCCGCGAGCAGCGTGATGGCGAAGAACGGCATGCCGCGCCAGGTGTTGACCACGACCGCGCACCACATCGCCCAGTCGCCGTTCGAAAGGAACGGCAGGCGGTCGGTGATGATCCCCATGTGGAAGAGCACCCAGTTCATGACGCTGAACGTCGGATCGAACATCCAGCGCCACGCGAACGCCGAGAGCACCGTCGGGATGATGAACGGCAGCAGCATCGAGGCGCGGACGATGCGCTTGAAGCGAAAGCTGCGGTTGAGCAGCAGCGCGAGCCACATGCCGAGCGCCAGCTTGAAGATCGTCGCCCAGAACGTATAGAAGACCGTGTTCCTGAACGCCAGCTGGAAGACGGTGTCGTTCCAGGCCTTGGCGAAGTTGGTCAGACCGACGAAGTGCCCGGGATCGCCCACCCGGATGCTGGTCAGCGAATACCACAGCGCCATCACGAACGGGTAGGCGATGAACAGCACGAGAATCACGACGCCCGGCGTGAGCAGCGTGATCGCCAGCACCTTCTCGCTCTCGAGCAGCCGCTTCATGCCCGAGATGCGCATGCGCTCGGCGGGGCGCGCCGCACCAGCGGCGCCCCCCGCGACCACCACGACGGGATCCTTCAAGGCCTGCCGATCAAGTGTAGATCTTGCCCAGCTCCCCGGCTGCCCACTTGCACGCCTCCTCGGGCTTCATCTTGCCGCTGCATGCCTGGGCGTACATGACGGTGACGACGTACTTGTTCCACGCTTCTGCCGCCTTCTTGTCGGGCTGGCCGGCAAAACCCATCAGCCGGGACTGGGCCTGGGGCGCGGTCTTGAAGGGCAGCATCACCGGGTCCTGGTTCCACATCGCGTGGTTTTCCCACTCGCGCGTCGGCCCGGTCGCGAAGCCCTTCTGCACCACGAACCACTTCTCGTAATTCTCCTTCTTGTGTGCCCAGGTCAGGAACTCGGTCGCGCCCTTGGCGTTCTTCGAGTACTTCATCACCATGTGGTTGAACGCGGTGTGATAGGCGTGCGCACCCTTGGGTCCCGCCGGAAGCGGCGCGTGCAGGATGTCGGTGTGCAGCGGCGCGCCCTTCTCGGTCTTGAACTTGTCCGCGCCGTTCAGCGCTGCGACGTAGATCGAAGCGCCGTTCAGCGAAGCGCTGATGTCGCCGGACAGGAACGCCCGGTTGTTGTTGCTGTCATCCCACGCGAGGCCGCCCTCGTCGTGCGCGTCCTTCCAGAACTGCGTCATGAAGCGGAGCGATTCGACCGTTTCCTTCGAATCGAGCACCACCTTGCCCTTGGGATCGACCTCCTGGCCGCCGAAGGACCAGAGCAGCGGGTACGTGAACGTCGGTGCATCGCCGAACGTGTTGCCCAGGGTCTGGCCGATCGGGTGCTTGGCCGCCTTGAGCTTCTTGCCGCAGTCGTGGTACTCGGTCCAGGTTTTCGGAAACGTCTTGACGCCGACCTCGTCGAACCACGACTTGCGGTAGGCGATCAGCGCCGGTACCAGGGACCAAGGCAGCGACACCCATTTGCCGCCGACCGTGTTCAGCTGCGTCGCCGGGGCGTAGATGCCACCCCCGGCCTTGCCGATTTCGCCGGCCAGGTTGCTCACGTCGACCGCCGCGGACGAATACAGATGCGGCAGGTTGTTGAGCAGCATGATGATGTCCGGCCCGCTGCCCGACTGGATCGCCGACGTGGCGCGCGCCGGAATGTCGTTCGCGTTCACCGTCTCTACGTTGAGCTTCAACCCGAGCGCCTTTTGCACCTCCGGGGCAAACACTTCGCGCAGCACCTTGTCGGCCGCCGGCACGAAATCGTTCCAGCGAAGGATGTGCACCGTGTTCGCTTGGGCGAACACCGGCGCGCGATGCGTGGCAAGAATCCCGGCTAGCCCCGTCGACGCGACGCCTGCGCCCGCGGCCTTCAGAAACTTTCTGCGCTTCATAGCTCTCCCCCGTTGAATGTGCGTTGCGGCCGTTGCAGCCGCATCGACGCAATCTGCCGCGAAGCCAGATCAAAGTCAACGCTTTCCCGCAGCGCGGCTGTCGCAGCGCACAACGCATCCCGATCCGCGACCCCGAACCGGTCAGGCCACTTGACCAACTCGCGCGGGCTCGCTTAGCCTGTCGCGCCGCAAGCCGCCCAATCGAGCAGGCAAACACCCAGGAGGAGAAAGCATGAGAGCAGGCAAGCTGTTGGCTGTCGCGTCCGCCGCGGCCGCATTCGCGTTCACCGGTGCCGCCGTCGCGCAGGAGTCGCTGGTGGTGTACTGGTCGAAAGGGTTCTACCCGCAGGAAGACAAGGCGCTCGACGACGTGGTCGAGAAGTTCCAGAAGAAAACCGGCGTCAAGGTGGAGCTGTCGCGCTACGCGCCGCAGGAAATGATCCCGAAGACGGTCGCTGCGCTCGACTCCGGCACGCCGCCGGACATCGTCTACGGCGACGTGTTCGATTTCCAGGTTGCCGGCAAGTGGGCCTTCGAGGGGCGCCTCGAGGACCTGTCGGACATCCTGACGCCGCTGAAGGGCAAGTTCCTGCCCAATACGGTGGAAACGACCTTCATGTACAACGACAAGGCGAAGAAGCGCGCCTACTACGCCTTTCCGGTCAAGCGCCAGACGATGCACATCCAATACTGGAAGGACATGCTGGCGGACGCGGGATTCAAGGAATCCGACATCCCGAAGACCTGGAAGGCCTACTTCGACTTCTGGTGCGGCAAGGCGCAGGAGGGCTACCGCAAGAAGACCGGCAAGCGGATCTACTCCGTCGGCAGCCCGATGGGCGTCGATTCGAGCGACTCGTTCTACTCGTTCCTGACCTACATGGACGCGTACAACGTCAAGCTCGTCGACGACAACGGCAAGCTGCTGGTCGGGCAGAAGAACGTGCGCGACGGCCTGATCGGCGCGTTGCGCGACTACACCGAGACGATCGGCAAGGGCTGCACCCCGCCCTCGGCGATCAACTGGAAGGACCCGGACAACAACGTCAACTTCCACAACAAGACGATCATGATGACGCACAACGCGACCATCTCGATCGCCTCGAAGTGGCTCGACGACTCGAACAACGAGAAGCTGACGCCCGAGCAGCGCGCCGAGGCGAAGAAGAACTACACCGAGCTGATCGCGACCGCCGGGTTCCCCAACAAGCCCGACGGCAAGCCGATGCAGTACCGCGCCGCGGTCAAGGTCGGGGTGGTATTCGCGAACGCGAAGAACAAGAAGCGCGGCAAGGAGTTCGCGGCTTTCCTGCTGGAGGACGAGAACCTGACGCCGTATGTCGAGGGCGCGCTGGGCCGCTGGTACCCGGTCATGAAGACCGCCGCCGAGCGCAAGTACTGGACCGAGGATCCGCACCGCAAGGTGGTGCATGACCAATTCTCGGCCGGGACCGTGACGTTCGAGTTCACCAAGAACTACAAGTTCACGATCCTCAACAACGAGAACGTGTGGGCGAAGGCGATGAACCGCGTGGTCACCGACAAGTGGCCGGTAGAGAAGGCGGTCGACGAGATGATCGCCCGCATCAAAGAAGTAGCCGGCTAAGATTCACGCCGTAGCGATATCGCATCCGCCGGCGGGGCGGCGGATGTCGCAGTGGCAGACGTGGGGCGCGATCATGCTCGCGCCCTACGTGCTGGTGTTCCTCGCCTTCGTGCTCTATCCGGTGAGCTACGGGTTATGGCTGGCGCGCGACCCGGCGAGCTACGTCAGGCTGTTCGCCGACCCGATTTTCCTGCGCACGGTCGTCAACACGATCGTTTTTCTGCTGGTCGCGGTAAACCTCAAGTTCCTGCTGGCGCTCTGGCTGTCGGGCTTCTTCGTCCACGAGCGGGTCTGGATCCGCTGGCTCTCGGTGCTGTTCCTGCTGCCCTGGGCGGTACCCTCGATCCCGACGATCTTCTCGATCCGCTTCATGTTCAACCCCGAGTGGGGCGTAGTGAACTCGGTGATCTTCAGGCTCACCGCCCAGGACGGGCCGAACTGGCTGAACGACCCGCAGATCGGCCTGGGGCTCGCGATGCTGACGCACATCTGGAAGTCGCTGCCGTTCTGGACGCTGATCCTGATTGCCGGGCGGCTCAGCATTCCGCGCGAGCAGTACGAAGCCGCGAGCGTGGACGGTGCCTCGGTGTGGCAGCGGTTCAAATACGTGACCTGGCCGTCGCTGCGCACGCTGTACCTGACCTCGACGATCCTGTCGATGATCTGGACGCTGGGCGACTTCAACAGCGTCTACCTGCTCACCGGTGGCGGGCCGGCCGACCTGACGCACGTGCTCGCCACGCTCGGCATCCGCTATATCCGCCTCGACCAGGTCGACATGGCGATGGCGACCATCGTCTGCGCGATGCCGCTGGTGCTGCCGCTGGTTTATTACATGATGAAGAATCTGTCGAAGAGCGACCAGCAATGAAAAGAATCGCGCGCGACGCCTGGCTCTACCTGATGGCGATCCCGATCCTGCTGTGGACGCTGCTGCCGATCTACCACATCTTCCTGTTCTCGATCTCGTCCAAGGATTCGGCGTTCTCCGGCGCGTTGTGGCCCGCGAAGCCGACGCTGCGCAATTTCGAAACGATCGCCCAGCAGCACCATTTCTACCTGCACCACTTCTGGGCGCAGATCTGGAACTCGCTCTGGATCGCGGTCGCGGTCGGACTGATCACGCTGTTCGTCGCGACCTGCGCCGCGTTCGCGATCAGCCGCCTCAAGGTGAAGGGCGGACGCGCCGTGATGAACCTGGCGCTGTTCACCTACTTCATCCCGGCGGCATTCCTCGCGATCCCGATGTACAAGGCCATGGGAATCTTTGGCCTTCTGAACAGCCGCTGGTCGCTGGTGCTCGCGATGGTGACGCTCGCCGCGCCGTACGCGATCTGGGTGCTGAAGCAGGCCTCCGACAAGCTGCCGTACGAGCTGGACGAGGCGGCGAGGATCGACGGCGCGACGCCGCTGCAGCTGTTCCGCCTGGTCTACCTGCCGCTGATGACGCCTTCGCTGGTGGCGATCGGCACCTATGCGCTGCTGCTCGCGTGGAACGAGTACTTGTATGCGTACCTGTTGCTGTCGCACGAGCGCACCATCACGCTGGCGGTGGCGCTCGGGCACTTCATCTCCGCGGACGACTCGCCGTGGGAGCTGCTGATGGCCACGGGCCTGGTCTACGCGCTGCCGCCGGCGGCAATCTACTACGCCTTTCGCGGCTACATGGTGTCGGGGCTGACGAGCGGCGCGGTGAAGGCCTGATGGCGACCGTCGCGTTCAAATCGATTCACAAGTCGTTCGGCGCCACCAAGGTGCTGCATGGCATCTCGCTCGACATCGCCGACGGCGAGTTCATGGTGCTGGTCGGGCCTTCGGGCTGCGGCAAATCGACGCTGCTGCGCATGCTCGCCGGGCTCGAGGAGATCAGCGCGGGGTCGATCGCGATCGACGGCCGCGAGGTGAACGACGTCGAATCGAAGGACCGCGACATCGCGATGGTGTTCCAGAGCTACGCGCTCTATCCCCACATGACGGTGCGCGACAACATGGGATTCTCGCTGCGGCTGCGAGACTTCGAGCGCAAGCTGATCGATGAGCGGGTCAACAGCGCGGCGAGGATTCTCAATCTCGTGCCGTATCTCGAGCGCTTCCCGCGCGAGCTCTCCGGCGGTCAGCGCCAGCGCGTCGCGATGGGCCGCGCGATCGTGCGCGACCCGAAGGTGTTCCTGTTCGACGAGCCGCTGTCCAACCTCGACGCCAAGCTGCGCGTCGCGATGCGCGCGGAGATCAAGGCGCTGCACCAGCGCCTCAAGACCACCACCGTCTACGTCACTCACGACCAGGTCGAGGCGATGACGATGGCGGACCGCATCGCGGTGATGAACGAAGGCCGCATCGAGCAGCTCGGCGAACCGCTCGAGCTCTACGACCGGCCGGCAAACCTGTTCGTCGCCCAGTTCATCGGCTCCCCGGCGATGAACGTCTTCGACGGCGTGCTGCGACGGAATTCCGGCGGCGAAGCCTGGGTGGAGGCGCTGGGCGCGCGCTGGCCGGTGGCGCCGGAGGTGGGCGGTAGCGACGGCCAGAAAGTGAAATACGGCGTGCGACCGGAGCACCTGGCCGTGGCGCCAGGCGCTGCGGTGCCCTGCGAGATCGTCGTCGTCGAGCCGATGGGCGCCGAGACCGAGCTGCTGGTGCAGAGCGGCGGCACCCCGCTCACGGTGCTGATCCACGGCCGGCCGAACGTGCACCCTGGCGACCGGGTCGCGCTCGCGACCGAAGCAGCCCACGTGCATCTCTTCGACGCTGCGAGCGGACAGCGGCTCTAGACTCCCGACGATGCCTCTCCAGCCCATCGCCACGCGGCGCCTCTACCTGCAGATCGCAGACCAGATTCGCGCGCTGGTCGCGAGCGGCGAGGCGGCGCCCGGAGACCGGCTGCCAGCGGAACGCGATCTCGCCAAGCACCTGCGCGTCAGCCGGCCGAGCCTGCGCGAAGCGCTGATCGCGCTCGAGGTCGAAGGATTGCTCGAGGTGCGCGTCGGCTCGGGAATCTACGTCACGCGGCCCCGGCGCCGGCGTAGTACCGAGATCGGCAGCGCCGTCGGCCCGTTCGACGTGATCCGCGCGCGGCGCATGATCGAGGGCGAATGCGCTGCCCTCGCCGCGCGCGCCGCCCGGCCGGCGCAGGTCGCGGCGATCCGCGATGCGCACGAGCGCTACCAGCGCGCCTCGCGCCGGCACCACAATCCGATCGATGCCGACCGGCTGTTCCACCTGCGCGTTGCGGAAGCAAGCGGCAACAGCGCCTTCGTGCTGGTGGTGCAGACGCTATGGGACCAGCGCGTGGGACCGCTCTACCTCGCGCTCGAGCGCAAGCTCGAATACCCGCTGATGGCGGCCGATACCCTGCGCGAGCACGGCACGGTACTCTCCGCGATCGAGCGTCGCGACGCCGTGGCAGCGCGCGCCGCGATGCGCCGGCACATGGACTTGACCCGCAAGCGCTACAGCAAGGACTTCAGGAGCCTCGACCAATGAACGCACTCGACTTCAAGGGCCGCACCGCGGTCGTCACCGGCGGCATGCAAGGCATCGGCGCCGCCATCGTCCAGCGCCTGGAAGCTTCGGGCGCGAAGGTTGCGGTGTGGGATCTCGATGATCCGGACCGCACCGATGTTTCGAGCCCGGGCTCGATCGAGAAAGCCCTGCAAAAAACCCTCAAGCAGCTGGGCAAGATCGATATCCTCGTCAACAACGCCGGCATCGCCGGGCCGACCATGCCGGTAGTCGACTATCCGATCGAGGAGTGGGAGAAGGTGATCCGCATCGACCTCAACGGGCCATTCCTGTGCTGCCGCGCAGTCGTGCCGCACATGGTGAAGGCGGGATACGGGCGCATCGTCAACATGGCCTCGGTCGCCGGCAAGGAGGGCAATCCGAATGCCGCCGCGTACGCTGCCGCCAAAGGCGGGCTGATCGCGTTCACCAAGGCGCTCGGCAAGGAGCTCGCGCAGAGTGGCGTGCTGGTCAATTGCGTCACGCCGGCGGCGGCGCAGACTGCGATCCTCAACCAGGTGACGCCGGAATTCGCCAAGTTCATGCTGTCCAAGATCCCGATGGGACGCTTCGTCAAGGTGAACGAGATCGCTGCGCTCGCCTGCTGGCTTGCTTCCGAAGACTGCTCGTTCTCCACCGGAGCGGTATTCGACATCTCAGGTGGAAGAGCGACGTACTGATGGCGAAGAAATCACCCAACCCGCGCAGCATCCAGTGGTTCGGGCGGCAGGACATCTACGGCTTCATCTATCGCAGCTGGACCAAGAACCGCGGCATTCCGCACGACCAGTTCGACGGGCGGCCGGTGATCGGCATCTGCAACACGTATTCCGAGTTGACACCTTGCAATACGCACTTCCGCACGATCGCCGAGCACGTCAAGGCGGGCGTGCTGGAAAGCGGCGGCTTCCCGCTCGAATTTCCGGTGATGTCGCTCGGCGAGACGCTGTTGCGCCCGACCGCGATGCTCTACCGCAACCTCGCCAGCATGGACGTCGAGGAATCGATCCGCGGCAATCCGCTCGACGGCGTGGTGCTGCTCGCCGGTTGCGACAAGACCACGCCCGCGACGCTGATGGGCGCAGCGAGCGTCGACCTGCCGACGATCCTCGTCTCGGGCGGGCCGATGCTCTCGGGCAAATACCACGGCAAGGACATCGGCTCCGGCACCAATGTGTGGACGATGTCGGAAGACCTGCGCGCGGGCAAGCTCTCGCTCGCCGAGTTCCACGAAGCTGAGTCCTGCATGCATCGCTCGCACGGCCACTGCATGACGATGGGCACGGCGTCCACGATGGCGTCGATGGCCGAGGCGCTCGGCGTCGGCATGCCGGGAAACGCCGCGATCCCGGCAGTCGACGCGCGCCGCAACGTGCTCGCGCGCATGGCCGGAAGGCGCATCGTCGAGCTCGTGAAGGAAAAAGTCCCGCTGTCGAAGATCCTCACCGCGCAAGCATTCGAGAACGCGATCCGCGCCAATGCCGCGATCGGCGGATCGACGAATGCCGTGATCCACCTGATCGCGATCGCCCGCCGGATCGGCGTGGACCTGAAGCTCGATGACTGGGACCGGCTCGGCCGCGGCGTGCATACGCTCGTCAACCTGATGCCTTCGGGCAAGTACCTGATGGAGGACTTCTACTATGCTGGTGGCCTCCCCGCGGTACTGCGCCAGCTGGGCGAGCGCCGCCTCCTCCACAAGGACGCACTGACGGTCAATGGGAAATCGATCTGGGAGAACAACCGCGAAGCGCCCTGCTACAACGACGACGTGATCTTTCCGTTCGCCAAGCCGTTCAAGAAGAACACCGGCATCGCCGTGCTGCGCGGCAACCTCTGTCCCGGCGGCGCGATCATCAAGCCCTCGGCCGCGACGCCGAAGCTGATGCGCCACAAGGGGCGTGCGGTCGTGTTCGAGAACATCGAGGACTTCCATCGCAGGATCGACGACCCGGACCTCGAC